>Ga0105249_10004452_pt1 | contig 12118 bp, 13 predicted proteins | sample KBSS44metaG_FD_81522 | JGI IMG/M metagenome (GOLD analysis project Ga0105249, IMG submission 81522) | Switchgrass rhizosphere microbial communities from Kellogg Biological Station, Michigan, USA - KBS S4-4 metaG | ecosystem: Host-associated > Plants > Roots > Rhizosphere > Soil | place... | reverse complement strand
TCGGTGGGCGCCGACGTGAACGCGGCATATGCCGCATTGGCGGGGTCGGTCAGATGCACGATCGCGCCCTCTACCGGATGTCCGGCTTCGTTCGTGACGATGCCCTCGAGCCGTGTGGTACTGGGGAGGCTTGCGCCCGACGCAGAGTTAACCGTCCCCTCCTGTTTCGGCACGGACGGCTCGGATACCCCGATTCGCCCACGCAGTACCCGGTTGACGGTGCTGGCAATACGAATGCCGTCCACTTCCGGCAAAGCCAACCCGGGGTCCGGCGGGAGCGGCTGCGTGAGGCGCCCGCGAAGCCAGTATCCCTGGCTTTCGTTCACCATCGTCTTGCCCGCTTGCACGCCATCACCGCGAAGGAGGTAGTGACCGCTTTGCGTCAGGCCGTCCGTGCTGTCGACATCCTCCGCCTTGGCTTCCTGGCACTCCGGGCTGGTGGAGAGGAAGCCGCGCCACACTTCTCCGTCCCAGTACTCCCAGACGATGTCGAGCTGACTCGATCCCGGATGCTGCAGCTCGAACTCGACCGCGAGCTCCACGTTGCCGGCCAGCGCGAGCAGCACGGCATGCGAAAGATAGAGATGGTGGGGCGTGGCCTGCCGCAAAGATGTCGCGAACGGCCGCACCGGCTCCCCTTTCAGCAGCGCGGCCGTGTGGTCGATGTACTCATCTCGTCCGGGCCAGAGGCTCCACACCTGCGCGATCTTGCCGGCCGTCACGCCGACGGCGCGCTCCGTCTCGAACATGATCTGCTCGCTGCCACCGGGCGGAGGGGGAGCGGCGATCGGTGTGCGCACGGGTGCGGAGCCGGCGGTGGCCTGCTCGGACAGTTGGAACACGATCGGAGCTCGGGCCGCTTGCGCCGGGATCAGGTAGAGCCCGGCGAGATCGAGAAATGCCAGCTTGTTCTTCGCCGGCGCCTGGTTCAATCGTTGGGCGGCGGCTTCCAGGTAGCGGGCGCAGATGCTGGCCAACCCTGCTCCGGCGCTCTTGTCCGGCGCGAGCCACTCGGGCGTGTAGCCCAGGCGCCGGGCCAGGATGTCCGCCAGCCATTGGCGGGCATCACGCGGGTCGAGCTCGACGGACGGTTTGGGGATCACCGAGCCGATCCTTCTTCCAGGTAGAACGGGTAGATGAGGTTGTGGTTCGAGTTGTTGGCCCGTACCCGATAGCGCGCTTCGATCAGCACCTTCCCCTCGTCTGGAACGGCCGAGACTTTCACGGCGTCGACGTCGATGCGTGGCTCCCAGTCCACGAGCGCCTCTTCCACGCGCTGACGAAGCGCTTCCAGGGTCGCCGGCGTCATCGGCTCAAACACGAAGGCGCTCAGCCCGGCCCCGAAGTCCGGCCGCATCACGCGCTCGCCCGGGTCGGTGCCGAGAATGATCCGGATCGCCTGCTTCACGTCTTCCTCGTAGGCGGCGACGGCGGTGCGGCCCGCATCGGCGCAGACCGGAAATGCCCATCCAACGCCAAGAAACGCCGGGGTGAGGATCGGGCGATTCACGACGTCAGCCTCCGATCTCCACGAGCGGCATCCCCATCATGATCGGCGCCCCGCACCCGCTCATGTCGCCCATGCGCGCGGCCGGCCGCCCACCAATCAGCACCGTTGCGCTCCCCTTGACGATGGGCGAGGGCGGATGAGGGCCGGCGATCGGCGGCATCGAGCAGGCATGCATGTCGCCCATCACGGCCGCGGGCATGCCGCCGATGAGCACGGTGGGCACACCAGGGCCGGTGACGATGCCCGGATGACCGGTCGGATCTCCCACTCTGGCGGCTGGGGGCATCGTCCCCTCCTCAGTTCAGCTTGATGGGCACGCCTTGCACGTTGCACGGGCCCGCGGACTGGATGTTCACCACGCTTCCCTTGATGTCCACCTGCACGCCTTCCAACGAGATCTGCGTGGCCTTGAGCTCGATCTTCAGGGCGGCCTGGATCGAGACGGTTTGGGTGGCGTTGTCCAGGGCGATCGACAGCGTCCCCGCGGTATTCTCGATCTTGATCGCCAAGGGATCGATCGTGATCTTCTGCTTCGTGCTGCTCGTGATGGTGATCGATTGCAGCGCGTCGTCGAACTCCACCTCATGGCCGAGGCCGCCCGCGATGCCGGTCTTGAGCACCCGCTTGATCAGAAAGTCGGTGGGGAGGGTCAGGGGTGGGCGGTCGCGCGTGCTCCACAACCCACCGAGCACGTAGGCACCGCTCGGATCGTTCTGGGCAAAGGCCACGAGCACCTCGTCGTCGATCTGCGGAATCCAGAGGAAGCCGCGCCCCGACCCGCCGCCGACCGCGGGCACGCGCGCCCACGGCTCGATCGAGGGCATGGAGGGGATACGCACCTGGACACGGCCCTCGGCGATGGCGTCGAGATTGTTGATGACGATCCCGGGCGCGATGGCGAACCCATCCGGCAGTGAATCCGGCCCGAGCTGATCCAGCCGTTCGAACAATGCTTCATCCATTTGTAGGTCTCCGCTGCCTCAGATCGAGAACCGCCCTTGCACTCGCACGAGGCCTCCCCCGCCCTTGGGAGCGGGAATCGAGCCGAACCACACTTCCTTGCGCGCCTGGAAGCTGGTCTTGTACCCGCCGGAGTCGAGCGTGTGCGTGCTGGATGTGATCCGGTAGAGGCCGCTGAATTGCTGGCCCAGGCCCTCGAGGTTCACCACCCGGCTCGCCTTGATGCGCGGGTCGCCCACCGTGCTGCCCGATCCGGTGAGCCGATTGTTGAGCTTGGGCAGAAGCTCCGTCAGGATCTTGCGCGGCGCGGTGGCATAGCTCGTCGGCTTGATCGTGGTCGTCTTGCCGGGCGCGAGCAGATCGCCGAGCTCTCCCGCGCCGGGAACGATGGACAGGTTGAACGACGCACGGTCAAAGTCCCAGTTGACGGTGATGACGAACTCCATCTTGAGGCTGTCGACCCACACGCGCGCCGACACGCCGTCGATCTCCCCCACGGTGGTGAGCCGGGGCGTGAACTCCATCAGCGAGGCGCCCCATCGGAGCGTCAGGCTCGCCGCATAGTCCTGGACCAGGAACTGAAACTTGAGAACGCTGCCCCGCGGCTCGGCCGTGTGATCGATGTACATCTGCCAGCCGTTGTCCTTCGCCACTTCCGTCAGGAATTGAAAGTCGTTCATCCCGCTCTGCTTGCGCACCGCCATCTGCGCGAACTGCGGGAAGGCGAGAAACGTGCTCAGGCTGATGAGGGTCGACAGCGCGCCCCCGATGGGGTCGAGATCCGGGACGAGCAGGTTGGTGCCGCTCACGAGCGCGGCGACGGCGGGATCCGGCAACGGGAAGTTCCCAACGGACGGGATCTTGATGCGGAACGAGCGGTCCTTGGTGCCGTGCTGCAAGCGCTGCAGAGCATCCTGGGCGGTCAGGCGAATGGTCGGGATTCCGCTCCCTGGGAAGGAGGGCTCGATCCCGGTGATCTCGCCGACAAAAACCTCTTCGAGCGGGCCCGGCGCATAGCCGATCGAGAGACGAAATGCATTGTCCACCTGCAACATCGGGTGGTCGAGCCACTGCAGCGACGGGTTGGCGATGCTCACTTCCACCCGATCTGCCCCTTCCATGCCATCCGTGTAGCTGACGCTGGTGATCGCGCCACGCAAGGCCGCGGGGATGGCGTCGCCGCCGATGCCGATCGCGAACTCCGGCGCCAGGCGCATCAGCGGGTGACCTCGCCGGTCGACGGATCGGTGAAGGGCAGCGCAGGCACGTGGAGCTCCTGGCCCGGCGCGATCGCGCGAGGATCGTCGATGCCATTGGCCACGGCGATGGGACGCCACAGCGTGGGATTCTCGTAGAACCGCGCGGCGATACCCGCGAGGGTATCCCCACCCGTCACGGTGTAGACCTTGCTGAAGTCCGCCGTCTGGCGGTTGACCTCCTTCGCCTCGCGCTCGGGATCGATGAACTCGCTGAAGGTGACGGTGATGCGGGCGCGCGTGGGGCGGCCGTCTTCCAGGAACTTGACGAACTTCTGGTTCGCGCGCGCCAGCACACAACGCAACTGCAACGATCCCCAGGCGACCCGAATCACCGGCGGAGCATGCAGCTCGGAGTCGATCTTCAGCAGGTCGGTGATCTTCTGTGTCTGCTCGCGGACGTCGGTCCGCGCATCCGTGGTGTCGAAGAACAGTTCCATCTCGAGGGTTCGGAGATTGCCGTGGACGAACTGAAGAATTGGCGAGCCGAGCCCCGGAATCGCCTGGGACGCGAAGTTGTTGTCTTTGTTGAGGCTGTACTCCTCGGGATTGAACGTCACGTCGAACTGCCGTCCGGTGTGCTCGATCGTGATCCGCGCCTTTGCGAGTGCCATGGGACCCTCAGCCCCTCCCCATCCGCTCTCTGTAGGCGACCAAGCGCCGGTCCATTTGCTGAAGCACCTGGCTCGTGAGGGCCTCCACATTGAGTCCGGGACCCGGGGGCAGCGCCACCGAGGCCTGGACGCTCGTCACGGAAGTGGTCGCCTCACGCGCCGCATCCGGTTCGCGCGCACCCGCCCCTTCGGTTCTGTGGGGGTTGACAGCGGAGAGGATCCTTGCCGGCTCCGGAGCGGCCACTTCTCGACGGGCCGCGCTTTGCCGCAGGCGCGCTGGTAGCTCGGCGGCTCTCCGGGCCACGGCGGCCGGCCGTCCCTGGCGTCCCCACAACCGCACCAGCTCGTGGAGCTGTGAGCAGGGCCGTACCTCCACCGCGCCTGTCACATGGACGGACGAGGCGTCGACAAACGTGGGTGATGAGCGGTACACGGGCCCCTGGGCCTGCAGGAATTGCGACCGCACCGAGGAGCGGGAAGCGCGGCCGCCCAGGATCGATCGCGTCTCGTGGAGGATCGTCTCGGCGGGGGACCGCGGAACGGCCCCGTTCGGCGCGGTCATCCCGGTGGGCGCCGAGGCAAGCAGGCGAACGGCGACGCGAACATGGAGACTCACCGATGTGCGGGGAGCGCTGACCAGCACGCGCGTGTGAGAGCGCATCCCACGCGCGAGGATCATGGCGTCCGCCGAGCGCCCCAGCTCGCGCCGGCCATGCCGGGCCCGCAGGTGGCGGGCCCACCGGCGCCATCGATTCGTCTCGCCCACTCTCGTCACTGACCTGCCTCGCTATTCAGCCGTTCATTGATTGCGGAGATCTCTTCCACCCACCGCCGGCGCTCGGCGTGTTCGAGCGTGAGTACGGCCTCCGGCGACCAGTGGAAGTGATACGCGACAAAGGCTACCTCCCTGTACAGCGCGCGCAGGGGGTAGCCTACGATCCCCCCATGCCGCTCAGCTCCACGGCGAACTCATGGGCGCACTTGGGACAGGCCGCCTCGACATTCGCCTTGCCCCCTCGATTGATCCGGTTGTAGAGCTCCTGCAGATATGCCAGGTCGGCGGCGTACAGGCCCTCGATGACCTTCGGCGTCACCTGCCCGACCGACTCCAGGCGGACGATCACGCGCGACAGAAGAATCACCGTGAGGTAGGCCTCGTTGCTCTGCACGCGCGGATCCTTGAGCGGCAGGATCTCGTCGGCGGCGGTGGCCAGCCGCATGACGCCCTCGCGATGCAGGTCGCCCTCGGCGTCGACATAGCCCATCGGCAGCGTGAACTCGTACTCGGTTTGAAACATCGGGATCTCCTTGCGCTACGCGCGCTCCACCCGCTCGCAGCTCACCGTCAGCGTGTCCACGGAGACGTCGTTGCCCTTGGCGTTGAAGTCCGGGCCGTCGTACTTGCTGGGCCAGGCGCTGAAGAAGTTCCAGCGGATCTGCTCCTGGCCCGCATCATTCTGCAGGACGATCGATCCGTTCTTGCGCTGGATCTGGCCGTTGACCGCGGCCAGATGCCAGTCGTAAAGCTCGCGGGAATCGGTGACGCCCCACTTCAGCGTGATGTCCGGGTAGGACACCTTGCCGGGCAGCTTTCGCACCGTGGCGGCCTCGCCGCCCTCGCGATACTCGATCACCTCGACATTCGACCCGAAGCCGCTGCATTCGGCGAAGCCGCCCTGGCTGATCCCGTCGATCTCCAGGAGGAATCGGAAATTCCTAAAGGGGTCCTTGCGTGGCATGTGTTTGTCTCCTCCGAGTTACGAGCCGGTTGTCTGCTGGATCCGGAAGATCACGAACTCGGCGGGCTTGGTCACCGCCACGCCGATCTCCGTGATCACCTGGCCGGCCTCGCGCGTGCTGGACGGATTGGTCTCCGCGTCGCACTTGACGAAGAACGCCTGCTTCGCCGTCTCCCCGAACAGCGCGCCGTCCCGCCACTGGTTGTAGAGAAAGTCGCTGACCGAGCGAATGATCCGCTGCCACAGCGCCGGGTTATTCGGCTCGAACACGACGAACTGTGTTCCCTCGTCGATCGACTCTTTGAGAAAGTTCATGAAGCGCCGCACGTTCAGGTAGGTGTACTCCCCGTTCCGCTTGCCCCCGAGCGTGCGGGCGCCGTAGACCATCTGGGCCCCGCCAAACGACCGAATGACATTGATGCCGTCCGGGTTCAGGGATTTCTGCTTTGCCTTCGAGATCGCCCGCTCCACGTCGACGATCCCGTTCACGGTCTCGTTGGCCGGCGCTTTGTGGACACCACGGGTGCCATCCACCCGTGCCCAGATCCCCGCCACGTGCCCGCTCGGAGGCTGATCGATCACCTTCGGCTCGGTGCCACCCTGGGTCCACAGAGGATTCAGCACCTTCACCCAGGGGAAGTAGATCGCGCCATAGCTGAACTTGTCCGGCGTCGTGGGTCCTCCGGTTGGCATCGCTCCGCCGTAGATGTCGGCAGGCGTGCTGTCGGAGGCGGGCGCGAGCACGCCGTCGAGCAGCGCTACGCGATCCTCCATCGCAAAACAGTGGTCCAGGATCTGAACCTTCCGGACCGTGTCCTCCACGCCGGGCGCCGCGACGATGGCGATCTCGTCGATCGGCTCCAGCGTCAGCAGCGGGGCCGTCAGGTCCGCCATGTCAGCGGCAGCGGGGACGGGAACGACGTAGCAGGAGGTCCCCCCGTTGTTGAAGAACCCGAAGACCGCCAGCGCCAGTCTCCGGTTCAGGCTCGTGAAAATGGGCGTGGTGTCAGTGGGCGTGGGACCTTTGAGGAACGTCGCGAACTCCTGCCAGTTGGTGAACTTGTGAGGCTTGCCGTTGTCGGCGGTGGCCAGCCGGTCGGCCACCCCGATGAAGGCAGCCGTGCTCGTGCCGACACCGGCAATCGGTCGAGCAACGGGCGGTATCTCTTCGACGTAAACGCCTGGAGCCTCATACACTGTCGCCATGTGTCCGTTCTCCCTTCTTCGCTCTGGGCTGAATGGTCGACATCACGGTAACTGCACGTCGTAGTTGCCCGGCAGCGGCGCCGGCACCGTGATCGTCTTGTTTCTCGTCGCGGCGCCGGCCGCCACTCGCAATGTGAACGTCCCGGCCGGAATGGCCGACAGCGAGAACCTTCCGTCATCGCCGGTCAGGGTGCTTCGCCCGCGTTCCACCACTCGCACGCCGGCATTGGCTACCGGGTTGCTGGCCGCGTCCGTGATGGTCCCGGCGATCCGGAAGAACGGACTGTCCAGCGGTGCCCCGCCCGGCTGGGTTTTGAGGCGGATCTCGCTCGTGATCACACTGGGGACCCGCAGCGTGTCAAACACCTGGAGCGACACGGTGACCGACAGCAAGAGCGACGGCTTCATGCGATTGCCGATTGCTGCCCAGAACTCGGCGGGATTCCGCACGCCATCTGGCTGGACCACCGCCATCGGCAACGGTGGCTCTTGAAGCTGGAGGTTTGGGGTCAGGAAGGCTGCCGGAATCGTCGGTGTGCCGGCGAAGAGCTGCAACACCTGGCTCAAGAGGTGGTGCTCTTGCTTCGGCAGATCGGTCCCATCCACCGGCCACGCCGTCACCAGATAGAGGCAGGCGGCCCGGTATGGGGGCGGCTCGACGAGCGACTGCCCACCGACCCGGCGCACCACGGGCTCGTTCTGGCGAAGCTCCAGATTCTCCCGTACCTCGAACAGGAACAGGTTGACGGTCGCCTGGTCCAGCGCATAGGGATCCGTCGGCCGGTCGAACCGGATGGACGCATCGCGCAACGGGGGCGGCAGGCCCGGCTGCTTCAAGAAGGCTTCCAGGCTCTCGGTCACTTCGTGAATCATGACCGCCCGCCCCCGTCATCGATCGCGTGCATGCGGTCGCCGTAGCGGCCGAACTCGGTGCGCGGCACGCTCCGTCCGGACTTCTCGAGCTCGCGTCGCGTGGCCCAGAGGAGGTGCTCCGTGGTCACCTCCGGCTTGTCCTGGGCGGCGGCGAGAAATGCGGCCGCCACTGCAATGTTCTTCACGGCACCGCCCGGCAGCTTGAACTGCGTGGCCATGAACTCGAGATCCAGGTCCTTGCGGCGAGGAACCTGAGCGGGCCAGATGCCCTCCCAGATCCGGCGCCGGCTCGCCTCGTCCGGGAACGGGAACTCGACGATGAACGTGAGCCGGCGGGTAAATGCGGCGTCCAGGTTCTGGCGGAGATTGGTTGCGAGGACACTCACCCCGTCGTGCTCATCCATCTTCTGCAACAGGTAGGCGATCTCGATATTGGCATAGCGGTCGTGGGCGTCCTGGACCGCCGTCCGCTTGCCGAAGAGCGCGTCGCATTCGTCGAAGAACAAGATCGCGTTGCCCGCACGCGCGCCGCTGAACAGCTTGTCCATGTTCTTCTCGGTCTCGCCGATGTACTTGCTCACGACCTGCGAGAGGTCGATCTTGTAGAGATCCAGGCCCAGGTCGTTGGCGATGACCTCCACCGCCATCGTCTTGCCCGTGCCGGGAGGACCGGAGAACAAGGCACTCAGTCCCTTGCCGAGCGACAGCTTTCGGTCGAAGCCCCACTCCCCGAGCACGATGTGTCGATACCGGGCCTGGCGGCACAGCTCTCTGAGCTGCGCCACCTGATCAGAGGGGAGCACCAAATCGCTCCATTGATAGACGGGCCGCACCTTGGGGGCGAGCGACCCAAGGTCTCGCCGCGACTGGCCATGCGCGGCGTTCAACAGGTCGTTGACCTGCGGCGTCGCCGACTCCAAGGCCGACTGGCGGACCGTGCTCTCGACCGCATGCTGAATCTGCGCGTCGTTCAGACGGTAGCGCCACGCGAGCTCGTCCAGCGTGCGATCGTCGACCCGCACGCTGTCTTTCTGGAGTGCCGACGCCCATGCCGCTCGCCGTTCGCGAAACTCCATCCGCCGGAAGACCATCGAGGCCATGGTGTAAAAGGCCGGATCGCACGGTTGCTCTCCCGACAGAATGACCACCGACGTGGCATCCTCCAGCCCCGCGAGAAGGGTCTGGAGCTGGAACGTGCGATCCGGCGTCCTCAGGGAATCGAAGTCTTCCAGAAAGAGAACCGCTTCCTGAAGGTGTGCTTCGCGAAACAGGAGGCCCAGGACGGTCTCGAACTCCCCGGGAACGGCGGCGGCTCTGCCCAGGTGTGCCGTCAAGAGCGACACGTTCAGCTTGACGGCCAGGCTCGCCGCCGCCGCCGTCTTGGCTCCGTCGTCTGGGCCCTCGAAGTAGAAGTGCATCCGGCTGCCCGGCTTGCGCGAGTTCTCCGCCGCCAAACCCACCACCTTCGCGACCCTTGCGCCGGCAGATATATCGACGGTCGGGGTGAGGTCCAGCCGGGCAAACGCTTGCAGCCGTCCGTCGACGCCACCGCTTCCGAGCAAGAACCGCACGATCGACTCGTCCAGCTTCAGGAGATGCGCCAGCAGCGGCGGCTGCGCTCCGGAGTCTGGGATCACGTGCAGCAGCTTGTGCCGGATCAGGGGTCCATCCGGAGTGAACCGGCCCCGCGCCACGACCTTGGCCTCGCGCGTGGCACAGAGCAGGTTGAGCGCCAGCTCGACAGAGGGCCGGCGGCGGGTGACGTCGTCCTGGAGATACGCAAACAGGCGTTCGTATCGGAGATCCACCTCCGGGGCCAGGGCGATCAGGATCACGTCCAGATCGAAGGACGTGAGCTCGAACTGCCGCTGCAGCCACGGGAAGCGCGATCCCTCAGGCATCGTCTCGCCAGCATCCCCGTCACGCCCCGCGAGGAATGGCTCTCCTGGCCGTCGGTTCAGGAGCCGGCGGACATCCTCGGATGTGATGTAGAGTCCTCGGTACGGCTCCGCGGATGCTCCCGATCCGAACGCCGCGTCGGCGGAAGCTGCCGCACGCTCCAGCATGCGGTCGAGGCGGCCCAACGCCAGCCAGAGGCCGTCGATCTTGAGCTGCGGCACGTTTCGACTCTGCGGCTCGCTCAGCACGCTCGGAGCCACTCAGGGTTCCTCCGGTCGCGGGATCGGGCCGTACTCGCCGCCGTATTGCGCCACGCACTCCTGCAGCAGGACGAGGAACGCCTGAGCATGGGGCGGAGTACAGACGATGCGCCAGAAAAACACCTCGCTTCCTTCGAACGACTGTCCCACTTCAACGATGAACTCGTCGCGGTTGTAGCCGATTCGGAAGTCATTTGCATACCGTGTCGGAATCAGATGAATGATGTCGTCGTTCTCGCTCATATCCCGTTCAAGGCCAACCACTTCCACCCGGTGACAAGAGCAAGAGCAGTGCCGCGCGCCAGATGAGCCTCGGAGGGCATTTGCGCTCGCGTGCGCTGTCACGGCCTGCCAGGTGTTACGTCACATGAGACGTCACGTGTGACAACGGGGAGCGGCGGGGTACAGGACCTGCGGGAGAGCCGAGCTGTGCGCTTACTCTGCGCGTCGCGCACCCCGCCGCCACAGCGCCACGGCCACGGGCATGATCGCCGCGAGCGCGAGGAAACTGTTGAGCGCCATCGCGGCCGCCACCCCGATTCCCGTGGCGAGGAGGCCGAGCCAGAGCGTGCCGAGCGGCTGCGTGCCGATGCACGCCGAGAGGATCCCCATCGCGCCGCCGCGCCGGTCCTCGTGCGCGGAGAGCAGGACGAGCGTGCTCTGCATCGTCGCGAAGCCGGACTCCGCCGCGCCGATCAGGACCAGGAGGACGACGCAGGGCCAACGCCAGCGCGAGCCGGCGAAGACGATCAAGAGCAGCGGCGCCACGATGACGGAGGCGGCGAAGATGCGCCGGTGCGGGATGAAGCCGCGGCGTGACGCGATGACGAGCGCGCCTACGAGCGAGCCCAGCCCCTCGGCGGCCACGAGCGCGCCCAGCCACTCCGGCCCGGCCCTCAGCACGTCGCGCGCGAAGACCACGAGCATGTGCTGGTAGGGAAAGAGCAGGACATTGATCAGCACGGTGATCACGAGCACCGCGCGCACCGTCGGCTCCTCCCACGCCGCGCGAAAGCCGGCGCCCAGGCTCGCCGTCACGGACGCCGCGCGAGAGCGCTCGGGGGCGCTGATCCGCGACCGCAGCTTCAGGGACACCGCGAGCCCCAACGCGTAGCACGCCGCCATCGCGCCGAAGCAGGCCGCGGGCGAGAAGTGGGCGAGACCCACCCCCGCCAGCACCGGGCCGACCATCTTGGCGAGCTGCATCGACACCGTCTCGAGGGACACCGCCGTGGCCACGCGGCTCGACCCCACCAGCGAGTAGAGCGCCGTCCTCCGCGCGGGGAAATCGAGCGCCCAGAGCGAGCCGAAGAGCACCTCGAGGGCGACGAGCCGCCAGTACGAGCCGCGGCCGGACGCGAAGAGAGCGGCGAGCGCGAGCGCCGCGAGGAGGCCCAGCGCCTGGGTAAACAGAAGCACGCGCCCGCGATGCATGCGATCCGCGACGAGGCCGGCGAAGGGACCGAGCGCCATCATCGGTGCAGATCGGGCGAACGCGGCGAGCCCCACCATGAACGGTGAGCCGGTGAGCTGGAGCGCGAGCCACCCGAGCACCACGAGGTCCATCCAGCGCGCGGTGTTGAGGCACAGGCCGGACAGCCAGAGTCGGCGGTAGGCGTCCTCGCTCAGGACCTCGGTGAAGGCGGGGCGGGCGGCCAGCGCGACCACCCGGGGAGCGACGCTGCTCACCCGATCATGGATAGCACGAAATCAGCGGCGAGGCTTCCAATCCGCTCGGCGCAAGCGGTAGAGCACGAGCGAGCGAAGAGGATGCCCCTCGGCGATCGCGGGATGCTCGAGC
>Ga0105249_10004440_pt1 | contig 12142 bp, 5 predicted proteins | sample KBSS44metaG_FD_81522 | JGI IMG/M metagenome (GOLD analysis project Ga0105249, IMG submission 81522) | Switchgrass rhizosphere microbial communities from Kellogg Biological Station, Michigan, USA - KBS S4-4 metaG | ecosystem: Host-associated > Plants > Roots > Rhizosphere > Soil | place... | reverse complement strand
GTGAACGGGGCGCCCACCAACACGGCTGGATATCGCATCGAAGGTATGGACAACACCAACCACACCGTAGCCTTCGCGATCATGCAGAACATGCCCAACGCCGACGCGATTCAGGAGATGGCGGTGCAGACCAGCAACTACGCCGCGGAATTCGGACAAGCCGGCGGCGGTCTCTTCAACATCACCATGAAGTCGGGCACCAATGAGTTTCATGGCGGCGCTTTTGAGTACTTCGTCAATGAGGACCTGAACGCTGCGATTCCGTTTTCGTTCACTCCTGAAGGCGGCAAGTTCCGTCCTAGAAATCGCCGCAACGACTATGGCGGAACATTCGGTGGTCCGTTTATCATTCCCAAGGTCTACAACGGGAAGAACCGCACCTTCTTCTTCTACTCCTATGAACGATTCAAAGAGGCCCAGGCCCTGACGTTCAACGACACGTTGCCGAACGCAGCCTTCCGCGCAGGCGATTTCTCTTCCATCTCGCCCAACGGAGGCGCTGGATTCAACACGTCCCTGGGAGTTCCAACAACCTCGCTCACTACGGACGCGCTGGGCCGCCAGGTTTTCGCCAACACGATCTACGATCCCACCACTCGTACCACCGTGGGCGGTGTGGGAGTCGCGAATCCGTTCCCCAACAACAAGATTCCCGCGACCTCATTCAGCCCGGTGGCCGTGGCCATTCAAAGCCTTCTGCCGGCCCCGACCAACACCGCGGCGTTCAACAACTATGTCGGCACGAACCTGGGACAGCGCATCACCGCCATCCCCTCGATCAAAGTAGATCAATCCATCGGGTCGAAACAGAAGGTGTCTTTCTATTTCCACCACACCGATACGCAGGCGCAATTTACGACGCCCAACGGGAACGCGGATGGGTTGCCGGATCTGTTCACGGGCGCGCGCGGCTCGATTCCGATCGGCGGTCCGACCTATCGGCTCAACTACGATTACACTCTCACGCCTACGATCCTGGCCCACTTCGGCGTGGGGTATTCGATGATCTACTTCTACGACGATGGCCCCTATACCCGTAGCGGAAAGGTCGTCGATTGCGCGAGCATGCTGCAACTCCAGGGTTGCGAGGGCGCTTTCAACTTCCCCACCATCGTTACCGGAAACGTGCAAAGTCCTCAGGCACTGGGCGGCATGCAGCAGTTAGGGAATGCACTGGCGCACACGCACACCCACACGGAACGTCCTTCCGCCAATACGAACTTTACATGGGTTCGGGGAAACCACACCTATAAGGCCGGTGCGGAAGCTTGGTGGCAGGCTCAGATCACGGCTCCGCCGACGGGAGTGGGTCTGAACTTCGCCACCTTAAGCGCGGCGAACGCAGTCACTGGCCAGGGAGCCACGGGCATTCCCGCTTCCTTGATTACGGGGGCCAATACCATCGGCTTCCCCTACGCCAATTTCCTTCTGGGCGACGTCATCTCAGCAACGCAATTCGCGCCCGTGGATGCTCGCATGTTTAAGTCCCAATGGGCGCTGTTCGTTCAGGATTCGTGGAAGGTCACCCGCAAATTGACCCTCGATTACGGTCTGCGCTGGGATTATGGGACACCTGCCAGCGAGGAACATGGCCGGTCCGCGAACTTCGGATTGATCCCGAATCCGGCGGCCGGTGGGCACCCCGGCGGGCCGATCTTTGAAGCCACGTGCGGGTGTAAATTCGTTTCCGCCTATCCCTACGCGATCGGTCCTCGCCTGGGCGTGGCTTATCAGATCAATTCCAAGACCGTATTTCGCGGCGGCTGGGGCTTGGCGTATGCGGTCCCTCCGGATATCAACCTGCAAAACACCGGTCAGCTGGTCAACACGCCGACAGGCGTCAACGCCTTTGCGGCCCTCAACGCCCCGGGCACGATTCCGCAGCCGGTATGGCCGAATTTCAGCGCAAGCCAGACTCCTCTGCCGGGCGCGACCACCAGCTCCTTCCTCGCATTACTCGATCCCGGCGCCGCCCGCCCTGCTCGCCAAAACCAGTGGAGCATTGGCATACAGCGGGAGATCACGCCCAATACGGTGATTGAGGCATCGTACGTGGGCAACCGCGGCGCGTGGTGGCCCGGTCCGCTGGGCTATCTAAACCAGGTTGGGCCAGGAACATTCGCTCAGTATGGTTTGTCGCCTTACTCCAACACGGCCGATAACACCTTGCTCGGCCAGACCCTCGCCAGCGCTGCCGTGATAGCCAAGGGAATCGGGGTGCCGTATGCCGGTTATTCCACCAGCAACACGCTGCTGAACGCGTTGCGTCCGTTCCCGCAATTCAGCAGTATCGCCGTGCAGAATTCTCCCACAGGCAATACCTGGTACGATTCGCTCCAGATGAAGGGAACCAAGCGAACCTCGCACGGCTTGCAGGTAAACGGAACCTTCACCTGGTCTAAGGCCATGACGGCCATTCGGCCCATTTTGTTCGTGCAGTCGAGCAAGTCGCTCGAGGCTACCGATCAGCCCTTCCTGTTCAATGCCAATATCCTGTACACGACGCAAAAGTGGTTCATCAATAACAAGATGGTGTCGAACGCAGTCCGGGATTGGAAGATCGGCGCGTTCCTGCAATACGGAAGCGGTCTCCCGTTAACCCCGCCGGCCGCAACCACCACCAACTTCCTGGGCACCGCCGGAAATGTCGGCGGCGAGCAATTCCGGGTTCCCGGCCAGCCCCTCTTCATCAAGAATCTGAACTGCGGCTGCATTAACCCGTATCAGGATCTGGTCTTGAATCCGGCCGCCTGGGTGAATCCGCCCACCGGAACCTTCGGTCCAGCGATAGGAACCATGTATGGCGACTTCCGCTCAGCCCGGCGTCCGACGGAGAGCATGAACTTCGGCCGCACTTTCCGATTCAGGGAAAGAATGGGACTCGAGATTAGAGCTGAGTTCTCGAACGTCTTCAACCGCACGCAGATCGGAAATCCGATCACCACGGCTCCTGGGTCGAACCCCACCAAGAACGCGCTCGGGCAGTATGCAGCCGGCTTCGGCGTCATCAACCTGACGGTTTCGGGACCCAACCAGGCGCCTACTTATACGCAGAATGCCGTCGTCGGGCAGTTGTACACGCTTCCGCGAAACGGCACGCTGATCGCCCGCTTCTCGTTCTAATTTTGGGAGTGCGCCCGATCCAAGTCGGGCGCACTGCTCAGCTTGCGTCTATTGCAGGACGCCCGCCTTCTTGAAGTCGCCGCCTTTGAAGTAGGAAATCGCCGCCGGGTCGATCCATTTCTTGAAAGCGGCGTTCACCGTCGCTGGCGTCAGCGCCGCGACTTTGGCCCGCGTGTCGGTCAGGCGCGTCATGCTCCGGCCGAATTCGGTATAGCGTCCCAAGGTTTGCACCACGAACGCATCCTGTGACATCCGCAGCAGATTGTCCTGGAGGAAAGTGGTCTTGGCGGCCTCCACTTCTTCCGCGGTGAAGCCATCGGCGAGCGCCTTGGCCAGTTCTTCCTTGAACGCCGCTTCGACCTTAGGAGCATTAGCCGGATTGGCGATGGCCTGGAACGTGATCGTGCCGAACTTCTCCAGCGTTCCCGCGCTATATCCGGTTTGGACACCGTAGCTCAGGCCGTCCTTATCGCGGATGCGCTTGAACAGGCGGCTCTTGGTATCTCCGCCCAGGATGTTGTTGGCGATCCACAAGGCATAATAATCCGGATCGTCGTCATCCAGATTCAGCGTCGTGACGGCCAGCACCAGAGCGTTGGTCTTATCCGGCGTCTCGAACTTCGTGTTTACGGATTCGATCTTTTGCCAGTTCCGTTTTACACGAGTGTAAGGGGCCGGGCTCTTCCAGGACCCGAACAGCTCCGGGACCACTTTCTGGACTTCCGCGGCATCGAAATCGCCCACGACCACTAATTCCCCGTTCGACGCACCGTAGAAGTCCGCGTAGAACTTCTTGATGTCGCTCAGCGTGACGCTCTTGAGCGCCGCGAGATCTTCATCAAGAGTAGGTACGGCCCTCGGATCGCCAGCCGGATAAGGCGCGATATGCCGGCTCATCGCGCGCGCGGCGATGGCAGTGGGCTCACTGCGAGTATTCTCGGTGGCGGCGATAGCCTGTTGCCGCAGTTGTTCCAGCTCGGTTTCGGGGAAGGAAGGCTCGCGCATCACCTCCGCGGCCAGCCGCAGCGCCGGAACCAGGCTGTCCCGTACGGTGTTGATGCTGGCCGTCGCACCTGTCGAATTGCCCCCGGCATTCAAGCGCGCTTTGAGTTTGTCGAGCTCATCCTGCAGCTGCTGACGCGTATGTTTTTGCGTGCCGCGGATGAGTAAATTCCCGGTCATTTGCGCCATCGTGGTCTTTCCGAAGACACTCTTTTCGTCGCCGAAATGGAGCGTCAGCGTCGCCAGAACCGTGTTGCCGCGATTCTTTTTGGGCAGCAACACCACCTTGAGACCATTGGGAAGAGTCGTGCGGATGGCGCGCGCCTCAATCACTTCCGGAGAAGGATCGAAGTTTTCGCCCTCTTGAACCACCTCGCCCTTGTAGTCCTTGAGCTTCGCGCTGATGTCCGGCCTCTCGGGGACCTCCGTCCGATCCGGCGCGTCTGTCGGAATGAAGCGTCCCAGCGTGCGGTTGGATGTTTTCAGGTACAGCTTCGCCACACGAGCCACATCTTCGGGAGTCACTTTCTTTAAATCGTCGCGTTCGGTGAAGAGCAGTCGCCAGTCACCCGAAGCAGCCGATTCGCTGAGGGTCAGACCGATCTGCTCCGAGTTCGTCAGGGACAGTTCGATATTCTTCAGCAAGCGCGTGCGCTGGCGATCCACTTCCTCCTTCGAAGGCGGCTCTTTCACCACTCCGGCAATAATATCCAGGGTCGTTTTTTCGACGTCCTCGAGAGACTGCTCCTTGCGCAACTGCGCTGTGACGATGAGCAGGCCCGGATCGTGCAGGTCCATGGTTCCCGCGCTGGCCCCGACGGCTTTCTTACTTTCGACCAGACCTTTGTAAAGCCGGCCCGAGGGCGTGTCCCCCAAAATCGCGGCCAGTACGTCAAGGGCAGCCATATCCGCCTGCCCGGACGCCGGGATGTGATACGCCAGCATGAGAGCCTGCGTATCCCCGACGCGGCGCAGCACCACGTCGCGTTCGCCGTCTTGTACTGGTTCGTCCGTATAGGTGGGAATCAGCTTGCGCGTGGGCTTCGGAATCGCACCAAAGGTTTCCTGGATCAACGCCAGCGTTTTCGTTGCATCGATTTTTCCGGCCACGACCAGGACCGCGTTATCCGGCTGGTAGTAGTTGCGATAAAACGCCTGAAGCCGGTCAATGGGGACCTTCTCGATATCGCTCCGCGAGCCGATCGGGCTGCGTCCGTAGCCGTGCCAAAGATAGGCCGTGGACATCACGCGTTCCCGCAGCACGCGAGGCGCGCTATTCTCGCCGCTCTCGAATTCGTTGCGCACCACCGTCATTTCACTGTCCAGGTCCTGGCGCGAGACGCGCGAGTTGACCATGCGATCGGACTCCATCTCCAGCGCCCAGCGCAGATTTTCATCCGTCGAAGGCAGCGTTTCGAAATAATTGGTCCGATCCCAAGCGGTTGATCCGTTAAAGCTGGCACCCCGGTTGCGCAGCTCGGGAATAATTTCGCCGCGCTTGGAGGTGCCCTTGAACATCATGTGCTCGAGCAAGTGGGCCATGCCCGCTTCCCCGTAGCCTTCGTGTCGGGACCCCACCAGATAGGTGGCGTTCACCGTCACGGTGGGTTTGGAGTTGTCCGGAACAAGCAGGACCTGCAGCCCGTTTGCGAGACGGTACTCAGTGATGCCTTCCACGGTTGTTACCCGGTTTGGAGCGGAATTTTGCGCCAAAAGGGCTTGGGCCGTAAATAGGCCCGTGACGAGAACGAAAGACGCTGAAATTCTCATGGCTAACAGCCTATCACCGCAATTTATGGGTGTCTTGTGTCACCTTTTACCCGGGAATATGTGTCATCTGGCGGCTTCCATTTAGTTTTCGAGGGTGCTAAAAAGAAAGCAGTCATGCAACACGCTGCGGCCATCACCATCCTGCTCGCAGCCCAGTTGATGGCCGCTCCGCCTCCCAAGCTTGTCCGCGAAATCGATCTCAACCAGATCCTCCCGATTCGTCCTGGGCATAGGGCGATCACGACCTACGCCTTCTCGCCCGACGAGAAGTGGCTCGCGGTTACTCTTGCCGTGCGCCCGACCGACCCGAGCGAGCGACGTCGACAAAGTAGGCCATCGGACTCCAGCAGGGTGTTCCTGGTGCCCGTCAACGGACCAGCGGAGCTGCGAATGCAAATCGATCCAGGTCTAAGCCCATTAGGGATGCCAGGTTGGTCACCAAACTCGGACGCGTTTTTTGTACAGGGATTGGCCGCCCTCACGAAGTATCCGTATGCGGGCACAATTTTGAAACTCTGGAATCTCCGCGGCGCGGAACTCCTGTCGCGTGACGGCCCGGGCGTACCAGCCGACGTGGAGCGTATGAGCAAGGTGCTGAACATCCCTGCCGACGAACTCTTGAACGGTGATCCGCCAAGAACGCTGGACACGCGCATGGGAGGCATCTTCGGCTTCCTCGACCCTGAGCACCTCTTGGCGCGCCGCTTGCCGGCAAAGGCGACGCCCGCCGCGTTCGAAACTCTGAATCGCAAGGGACAGGTGGTTGACACGTGGACAGTCCCGAAAGACTGGAAGGTTTTGGATATAAACCCGGATCGGCATCTTCTCGCTGTATCGTCCTACAAAGACGCTTCCACAACGCACGTGGTCGACTATTTATCGAAAAAGGTCGTCCTCAACGAGGACAATCCTTATGACTTGCAGTCCAATGCGGGTGGGCTTTGGGAGTTTTTCACAGAGGGTGGAAGGACGTTGTGTTCGGTGGGAAGTATCGGCAACGTACCCGACCGGAAGGACACTTTCACGGAATGCTGGGACGTGGATAGCGGCAAGAAGATCGCGCAATTCGGCGGCTTCCTCGGCGGCGCTCCAGCCGCCGGCAGCTCTCACAGTTCCCGCCTGGTGCTGACCAGCGGTTATTTTTTTCCCAAGAAAAAAGGAGCGATTGCGTTTTCTGACGGGGACCGCGTGGTGTGGGACTTTCGCTCCGGGACAGAGGTCGCGGCCTGGAACGCGCCGCAAACCCCTGCCTACTCCATCTCCATCTCCTCTACTGGGCGCTATGTAGCCGAGGCCGATGGAGCACTTCTCCGCATTTACGAGCTCCCATGACACTCACTGGCTCAGGCTGAAACGAATCCCGCGAGCGACCATCCAATAATCTGGAGGTGCTAGGCGTGAGTGTTCTGGCCGAGTTCTTCAAAGGTTCAGAGACGCAAATGGGGATTTTCGCTCCCCGCGGCTACGTGGTCGCTCTGTTCCCGGATCTGAACGGCGCATCGAAGGCCGAGCGGAATCTGCTGGATGCCGGTTTCCATCCTCACGAGGTCATCGCCGTGCCCGGTGAGGACGTGGTCAAGCTGGTGAAGGAAGAAGCCCGCCACGCCGGGGTGGGTACGCTCGTGATGCAGGGACTCTCCCGGATGTTTGAGACCGAAGAGGTCTATGCCGACCATGACTTCAAGCTGGCATCCCGTGGAGCGGGTTTCCTGGCCGTGCACGCCGCGAGCGATGCCAAGAAACAGCAAGCCTGGAAACTCATCGAGTCGGCCAACCCCATCGTCGCCCGGCACTATTCGTTCATGGGCGTGCAGCACTTCAAGGGTGAAACATAACCGCCTCAGTTGTATCCCTTTTGGGCCAGCGGAACGCCTATCTGGTAGAGGTACAATCAGACCTTCATGTCCCCCACGCCGCCCCAGAAGGTCGGCCCCTACGAGATTATCGGCCCACTTGGCTCCGGCGGAATGGGGCAAGTTTTCCGCGCTCGCGATCCACGATTAAATCGCGAAGTAGCGGTCAAACTGCTCCCTCCGGAATATAGCGCCGATCCCTCCCGCAGGCAGCGATTCGAACAGGAAGCTCGCGCCATCGCCGCGCTCAACCACCCCGGCATAGTCAGCATCTACGATGTCGGCGACGGCTGGATGGTCACTGAGCTGGTCGAAGGCGAAACGCTTCGTGCAGCGCTGCAAAAGGGCGACCTCACCATGCTCCAGGTGGTCGACCTGGGAGCCCAGATTGCCGAAGCACTGGCCGCGGCTCATGAAACCGGCATTAGCCATCGTGATCTGAAGCCGGAGAACGTGCTGCTCACGCCCGACGGTCGCACGAAAATCCTGGACTTCGGCTTGGCGAAAGTTGTTACCCCCGACGTGGCCCACGCAACGCCGCAAAATCGCAGCACCTTGACCAATCCCGGCGTGCCCACCGGAACGCCCGGCTACATGTCGCCCGAGCAAGTCCGCGGCCTGGAATCCGACTACCGCTCCGATATTTTCAGCCTGGGCTTGATGCTGTACGAGCTGCTCGCCGGCAAGCCCGCATTTCAGGCGGACTCAGCGGTCGAGGTCATGCACGCCATCGTGGCCGAGGATCCTCCGGAGTTGCCGCAAAGCGTGCCCGATGGGCTCCGGCGGATCGTCAAACGCTGCATCGAGAAAAAGCCGGCGCAGCGCTTTCAATCGGCTCGCGATCTGGCGTTCGCGCTGCGTTCCTTCGCCGGATTGAGCGCGTCTAACAAGACCAGCGTGGTCACCGCGCCCGCTGTAAAGCAAAATTGGCTGTGGCCAGTAGTAGGCGGGTTGAGCATCGTCACCGCCGTTGTCTTCGCTTTTCTATGGCTCCGCCAGGCGCCCGCCGCGGACGTCTCCACCTACCAGTTCCATCCGTTTGCGTTCACCCAGAATCAGGAATTTTCAGGCGTGTGGTCGCCGGACGGACAGAGCGTCGCCTTCGTCGAACAGACGCCAGAGGAAACCCGTCTGATGGTGCAGTCGCTCGATGCGCCCGCGCCGACGCAGCTTGCCCTCACTTCTCAGCAGCCCCAGCCGACCTGGTCGTCCGACGGTACGCGGATCTATTTCTTGAGAGGGAATGCCGTTTTCGCGGTGAGCCGGGCTGGCGGCCAGCCCGAACAGATCGTCAACGGCGCCTTAGCATTTCACGTCTCGCGCGATGGTAAGAATTTGGCGTTATGGCGACGGACCGGAGACAAGGATGGCGTTCGCTACTCTGTATGGGTTTCGTCGCTGCCCGAGGTGAAACCGGAAGAGTACAAGAACGGCCCCTCGGTACGTACACCGTTTACTCCCGTCTACCTGCGATTTTCGCCCGACGCTAAATTGCTGTATCTCTCGATGTACACCGATGCCGGCGCCGAAATGTGGCTGCTTCCCTTCCCCGCCGGAAGCGGGAAGCCGCGCCGCATCTTCGAGAAGACCCCCTGGAACCGCCCGGTAGCCGCGTCCTGGATGCCCGATAGCGCGCGCCTGGTGCTGGCGGGTAATCCGGCGCCCGCCTCCGGTGCCACTCTCTGGCTCGCCGACACGCGGAGCGAATTGTTAACACGATTGCTGGCCGGTCCCGATGGCGGTCAAACTACGCCCTCCGTCTCGCCCGACGGGAAGCGCCTGCTGTTCAGCAAAATTTCCACCGATCGCGACATCGTCGAACTGCCGCTGGACGGTTCCGCGCCACGCACCTTACTGGCCACCAGCTTGCCGGAGTTCGCGCCCACGTGGTCGCCCACGGGCGATCAGTTCGCCTACGTCACGCGGCGCAACGGAGGCGACGAACTGTGGGTGCGCAGCACGCAAGGGAATTGGGACCGGCCCGTGGTGACGGCCAAGGAATTTCCGACGCTCGAAGCTCTGCTCACTCCGGTCTTCTCACCCGACGGGTCGCGCATCGTGTACACCGCTATCTTGGCCGGCAGCGAGCGCCGCCGCAGCCTGGCGATTTCCCCAGCTACCGGCGGCACGCCGACCATCATCGCCGATGGCTACGCCCCCAGTTGGTCGCCGGACGGCCAACAGATCGCTTTCTTGTGGATCAAGCCGGATGGCTCGATCCCGGTCGCCACCGTCTCCGTAGGCTCGGACCGGACTCCGCACGAAATTGGCCTTCCCGCAGTGAATGCGCCCGAATGGTCGCCTTCGGGTAAATGGATCGCCGTCTCCACGTTCATGGGAGTGACGCTGGCCTCGCCCACCGGAAAAGAGAATGGACAAGATATGCGCACGCTCCCCGGGTTGAACATCTCGGCTCTGGCATGGTCCAAGGACAGCAAGACGATCTATGCCCTCTCCTATGGCAGCGACCCTCCTACGCTCAAGGCGGTCGACGTCGCCACCGGCGCGGTCCGCACGCTGGCCGAATACCACCTCGGGTTCCAGCCCTTGCCGCTGATCGAGACGGGCTACACCGGCAGCATTCGCATCAGCCTCAACCCGGATGGTAAGAGTGTCGCGATAGGCACCGCCACCAGCCAGGCGGATTTGTGGATTCTCGACGGCGCTCTGAAGTAGTGGTAAATTGCAATTTTGGAGGCATGTGCGCATCCCACGTTGGTTCAACATAGTCCTGGCCTGCGGTATCGCCGCCGCAGTCGTGCCTGTCGCGGCCTTCCAAGCCGGTTCGACGAAGGCCGCCTCTCCCAAGCTGGGCGACTCGAAAAAGAATGCCAAGGATGGACTCACCTATCTGTGGATTCCTCCCGGCAGCTATACAGGCGGATGTTCGCCCAATGATAAGGAGTGCTTCCCGGACGAAAATCCGACCCGCAAGACGACCCTGACCAAAGGTTTCTGGCTGAGCCGGACCGAGGTCCCGCAATCCGCTTTCGAAAACGTCATGGGCTACAATCCCAGCATCTTCCAGGGATCCGATCTCCCGGTGGAATACGTCTCTTGGGAAGAAGCCGACGCATACTGCAGCGCGATTAACGGAAGGCTTCCCAGCGAAGCCGAATGGGAATATGCGGCCCGCGCCGGAACCACGGGCAGCCGCTATGGCAATCTCGATGAGATCGCCTGGTATTACGGCAACGCCGGGTTTTCCACTCATCCGGTTGGCAAAAAGAAGCCCAATGCGTTCGGACTGTATGACATGCTGGGCAACGTCGTCGAGTGGACCCACACGTTTTACTGGGTCCAGCACAACCAGGAAAACATCAACCCCACCGGTCCCAGCGTTGCGGAATACGTGGAGCTGCGCGGCGGCGGGTGGTGGGATGAAGCACGATTGGTTCGCGTATCCTACCGCAGGCACTTCGAAAAGACCGATATCGACTTCAACATCGGCTTCCGCTGCATCTCGGAATAGCGGTGTTTCCGAGCCGCGACAGTGATGGAGCGGTGTAATACAAAAGAGGCAGGTCACCCTTGAGGATGACCTGCCTCTTGTCCTAGATCTGATCTATCGAGCCAGCGGATTGGGCCGCAGCTGGAACTTCACCAGCTTGCCCTTGGTTCCTTTTCCGCCCTCAATGTGCCAGACGAAGTGCGTGCCGTAGTTGGAGTACAGCGCACGTCCTTTCCATCCGGCATTAACATCGTCGATGCGTCCGTCCATGCCGCGCGAATAGAAACCGAGCGGATAGGGGATGCGGAAATAGGTCCACTTCTTAGTCGCCGGATCCAGCGCAATCAGCGAATCGGAGTTCGATCCCGTCAGAAACGGCGTATCTTGTCCCATCTGCATAATGTTGTGGGAATCCGTCCAATTGAAGTAGTGGAAGTCGGCCGGAACGTTGGTGCCCTTCAGTTTCGGACCTTGGGTCTGATACAGGGTCCAACCTTCTGGACAATCGCTGCCATCCACGTGCATCGGTCCAGTGAGGTTCTTGCACTTCCGCACATCGAAGCTAGCCAGATGGCTGGTTGCGGCTAGGCCGGTCCACACCACACCCTTGCTGTCGACGTCGATGCCACGAGGATCAAAGCCCGGCGAAGGAACCTTGAAGACCTGGGTCTTGCAGCTGGACGGCGCGTTGTTGCCGCGCTGCAACCGGATCAAGTAACCCGGGAAATCTTCCGCGACACCCCAGACAGAGTCGTCCACTGGGCTCGGCATCACCGAGTACAGTGAGAAACTGACCAGGCTGTCAAGTTTCGGATCGAAGGGGGCGGCAGCGCCTTTGCCTTTGCCGTCTTTTCCGGCTCGCCCGACTGCCGGAGTTGCACCGGCGGTATCGGTACCGTAGAGAGCGGCCAGATCGGCGCCGCGTCCGATGACGTTCCAGGGC
>Ga0105249_10004439_pt1 | contig 12142 bp, 6 predicted proteins | sample KBSS44metaG_FD_81522 | JGI IMG/M metagenome (GOLD analysis project Ga0105249, IMG submission 81522) | Switchgrass rhizosphere microbial communities from Kellogg Biological Station, Michigan, USA - KBS S4-4 metaG | ecosystem: Host-associated > Plants > Roots > Rhizosphere > Soil | place... | reverse complement strand
TCGCCTGTCGGCAACCGCTCTCCCTCGAACCATTCCGGTTCTCCTTTCAGCATCCCGAAATTGGCGTTCTGAACAATCAAGGACAGGTCCGACATCCCTATTTGCTCGGCATCCAAAACATACTGAATGGCCAGGCGGTCATTTCCGCCATCGTGTTTCTTGCGCGTGATCCGCTCTTTTTCGATGGCGAAACAGATTTGGCCATCTTTCAGCAGGCAGGCCGAGCCATCGTGCGACAGCCCGGTGCCCAAGACATAGACAGGTTTTGATCGAGTCATGCGATTGCCAGGTTCCGGTCGGCGCGACGTTCGGCGGGAACTATAAAGAGACGCATCTCGGTTTCGCCAGCCGCCGCAAAGTTGGCTTTTTCCCCACGGCGGCATGAGAGACGTTTGAGCATCGAAAAGCCCCATCGCTGTTGCTGGGTCAACGGATGGTTCTCCTTCGAGACGCGCGTCATTCATCAATCCTCATCATGTGCGCGAAAAATATAGAAGCAGATGTCCTTGATGAATATGCCTAATCTGCCCGCGATAACGCGCCGAAATGGCGCTGCGCATAAAAGTGGATGCAGGGGGCAATTGCATGAATCGTGGGTTAAAGAGCGTGCGTGCACGGCTTGTCGGGACGGCGGCTGTTTTGGCGTTTGGCAGCAGCGCGGCTGTCGGACAGCAAGGTGTCGAGCAGGTGATCGTGTCCTCGACGCGCCTGCAGGGGATCGGCTTCAATGCGCCGACACCGACCACGGTGGTGAGCGCTGCCGATCTTGAGGCGCAAGCCAAACCCAGCATCTTCGATAGCCTGACAGACCTGCCGGCGCTGCAAGGATCTTCGGGCGTCGGTTACAACACCAATTCCACCAGCAATGGCCTGCTTGGCCTGTCGGCGCTAGCCATGCGCGGCCTCAGTCCGCTGCGGACCTTGGTTCTGCTCGACGGTCAGCGCGTCGTTGGTAGCAACTTCAACGGTGTCGTAGACGTCAGCCAGATGCCGCAGATGCTGATCCAGCGGGTTGACGTCGTGACCGGCGGCGCCTCCGCTTCCTGGGGTTCGGACGCCGTTGCGGGCGTGATCAACTTCGTGACCGACAAAAAGTTCGAAGGCTTCAAGATACACGCCCAGACAGGACTGTCGGCTTATGGCGACATGGGCACCGTCACCTTCCAGGCCGCCGCGGGAACCAGTTTTGCGGGGGGGCGCGGCCATTTCGAGGCTGCCGGCGAATATTCCTACAGCGATGGCTTGTTGCCACGCTATCCCATCACGCAGAGTTTCGGCGCCTTGCCGCAGAACATCGGCGGACGTCCTCTTTCGCGTTTATCGGGCACGGTAGATTGGGGCGTGGGCAAAGCCCCTCCGGGACAGCCGCGGCTTCTCTATGCGCCCCTGGTCCAAGGCACGGGCGGCCATAACTACGGCATGATTACCAGCGGGCCTCAGGCCTATACGGTTTTCGACGCCCAAGGAAAGCCGTCCAAGTTCCAGCTTGCCGGAAATTGCTTTGTCACCGCCGCAGGCGCATTGCAGGGTTCTGTTCCCACAGGGAACGGAGGATCTTGCCTGGGCACGCCCGGCAGTCCTGGCGATCAAAGCAATCACACATTCATCTCAGGACTGCGGATGCCGCTGACACGCGGCGATCTTTATGCCCGCCTGTCCTATGACCTGGATCCGGATACGGAAATCTACGCCACGCTCAACTATGGCGCGGCGCGTACCCAGAACACGCCCGCAGGCGGCGGCAACAACAAATCAATCAATATCAAATGCGACAACGCCTTTCTGCTGCAGACCGGCTTGTATGCGAACACTGCGGCCTGCGCCACGGCCAATTCGAGCGGCAGCGTTTCCTTTGGCAGCAACTGGGAGAATATCCCGTGGGACCAGCAGGTCTTTTTCATGCGCACCACCCGCCGTTATGTGGTGGGCGGCGACGGCAAATTCGATCTGTTCGGCAGGAGCTTTGATTGGAGTTCCTATTTCCAGCACGGCGAATCGGGCAGCGGCCTTCATATCCAGAACATGATCCTGTCGAATGCCCCGCCTGACTTTGCCGCATCGACAGCGACCAAGGTCGTCACCAACAACAATTTATCCCGCTTCAACCAGGCGATGGATGCGGTTACGAACAGCGCTGGCCAGGTTGTCTGCCGCAACACGGTTGCCCAGGCCTTTGGCTGCGTGCCCATCAATCCTTTCGGCGGCACGGTGTCTGCCGGCCAATTCGCCTATATCGCCAACCAGAACGGGCCCGGCGGAACAAGCATCGGCCCCACCGCGGTGGAGACGGTGCGCCAGGAAGCGTTCAGTTTCAGCGTCAACGGTTCGCCGATTGATGATTGGGCGGGCCCGGTGGCGCTCGCCGCGGGTTACGAATATCGCGAAGAGCATTACAGCCAGCGCGGCGACCCTTATGCCGCGGGCATCTCCGCCTCGACGCCGGCGACGGTAAACGAACCTTGCACCGATCCGTTTGTGGACTGCGGTCTCTCCGCCGTGGGAAGCCTTGGCGCCTACAGCGCGGGCAACTATCACAACGGGCGCGGCACCTATCATGTGAACGAAGTGTTCCTGGAGTTGGGCATTCCACTGCTCAATGACTCTTTCTGGGGCAAGGTCGACCTTGATCTTGGCGGCCGCCACGCGCGCTACAGCACCGCCGGCGACGCCAATACCTGGAAGGTGGGCGTGACATGGGATACGCCCATTCCGGGTATCCGCCTTCGCGCCCTGCAGTCCCGCGACATTCGTGCCCCCAACTTGTCGGAACTGTTTGCGCCGATCACGGGCCTGAATGCCGGTTTCACCAACCGGGTCACCGGCCAGACCGGGCAAAACAATTTGCAGGTCAATGAGGGCAACAAGCTCCTCAAACCCGAAAAGTCACTGACGACAGAAGCGGGCATCGTCTGGCAGCCGGACTTCATCCCGGGATTCCAGATGTCGATCGACTATTGGCGCGTCGCCATCAAGGGTTTTGTCAACGCTCTGTCAGTGCAGCAGGTGGAGGATCAGTGCATTGTTCAGGGCGACCTGAACTATTGCGGCCAGGATTCGATCACCACCGCCAATGGCGTGAACCAGAGTCTTGCCAACCCCGGCGGTCCGCCGGCGCCAGGCTTTGTCGGCCAGGTTCCCAATCAAGTCACGCAGATCCACGCCAAGCCATTCAATGCGGCCAGCGTGGTGACCGATGGCCTGGACATCGAGGCCAGCTATCAGTTCGACCTGCAGGACTATGACATTCCGGGCAATTTCACGCTGCGGTCTCTGGCGGCCCATGTCAGCAAGTATATTTTCGACACGGGCATTGCGGGCACGCAAAGAAATGTGGAGCTAGCCGGCTATTTGTCGAACAACTCGCAGGGGCAGACCTATTCGCAGACCGGTGGCACGGTGATGACCTGGAAGCTGGAGGAGACCCAGAGCTATCAGAACGACATCTGGGGCGTTACGCTGACGGAACGCTGGTATGCCGATGGCACCGCCCAGAACAAGAACACCATCGTCTGTTCGCCCGGCACGTGCCCGGTAGACACCGTCCAGTCACCGACCATCAATTTCGACAAGGTCGATGCGGTTCTGTATCTCGACGTTGGCGTGAATTGGAATGTCAGTGACAAGGTCCAGCTCTATACCAAGATCGACAACGTCACCAATTTGATGCCGCCGGACTGGGGCTCCCAGACCGCCGCCAATTCGATCTATGACGTGGTCGGTCGCATGTACCGCATAGGCGTGAGGTTCAGTAACTAGGCAGACCGATCCGCTTCTTGAACAACGAATGGAGATTCGTCTCCTACGCGCATTTCTTTCCCTGGACGTGCGCGGGGCTGGGCCCTGTGGAACCAACGCCGCAGGGCCCTTTTCCTGTGATCGAGGCCTAACCCATTGAAATACCGTTTAGACGGGCAGATGCGGTATACAGGGGGTGTGAGACGGTGCAGCACGGGAAATCCTCATACCGACCCCTCAAAAATATTTCGTCCCTTCGGCGTGATCGAGTCCTATACTCAGGCGGGGGCGAAGAAAAAGACGATGTCGGGCTATCCTTCAGACCGGACATTCTGGAACCGGGTGCTGAAGATGGTTGCACGGCACACGAACGGCCGGGCTGATCCCGAGGAAATACTCAACACCGCCTATCTCCGTCTTGAGCGGTATCAGGAAAACCGCGCGGTCAAGGATCCGGTCGGGTTCCTTGTCCGCACGGCCAAAAACCTGGTGGTTGATGAATATCGGCACGCCCAGATCACCGCCCGCTACCTTTCCGATGCGCAGCAACGCGAGCGCGATCTGGACGAATCGCCGCTGCAAGATGAAGTGTTTGCGGCCCGCGAGCGGCTGGAGAGAGTAAAGAAGGGTCTGGAACAGCTGCAGCCGCGCACCAGAGAAATATTCCTGATGTATCGGCTGCAGGACATGAAGTGCCGTGACATCGCGCTGAAAACCGGTCTCAGCGAAAGTTCGGTTGAAAAGCACATCGCCAAGGCGATGTATTTTCTGACCAAGTGGTCGGAGGGCTGGTGATGTCGGGGATGCCCATACCTCCGGACGACGTCCAGGCGGAGGCCGCCCTTTGGCTGGTGCGGCTGCAAAGCGAGACACGGACGGAAGCGCAAGTTGCCGCTTTCCGGCAATGGCTTTTGGCCGATCAGGCCCACGCCACGGCCTTTGAGGCTGTCGACTCCACCTGGGATATCAGCAGCGGGCTGCCGCGCGACTTGCGTGGGCCGGTGAACGCCCCAACAGTCAGCAACCGGCGCAAGGTACTGGCGGGCGCCGCCACTCTGCTTGGCGGCGCCGGGGCGTTCGCCTTCTGGCGCGGCGCGGAGGCCCGAACGTTCCAAACCGACGTGGGCGAGCAAAAGCATGTTTCGCTGGACGACGGCACGCGCATATTCCTGGATACCGATACGCGACTGGTGGTCCGTTTCAATGAGGCCCAGCGCACGACACACTTGCAATATGGGCGAGTCAATTTCCGGATCGCATCCGACCCAATCCGGCCATTTGTGGTGAACGCCGCCGATGCCAAGGTGATTGCGCTTCCCTCAAACATGGATGTCCGGCTGGATGGCCCGCGACTGTCGGTCGTTCTTGTCAAGGGAACGGTTGATGTTGTGCGCTCTTCCGCCCAGCCGGAGAAACTGCTGACCGGAGAACGCATTGTCATTGATGCGCAAGGCTTCGGCCACCGTGACAGGCCCACATTGGCTCCCTTATTGGCCTGGCAAACCGGGCAGGCTATTTTCGAGGATGGGCGCCTGTCTGACGCGGCGGCAGAGATGAACCGCTATAGCAACGTGAAACTTGTGATCCCCGATGCCGAAACGGGCGAACTCAGGGTCAGCGGGATCTATGCCGTTGGCGACAACATCGCCTTTGCGAACTCGGTTGCCAGATTGCTGCCGGTCAAGCTTGTACAGGGAGAAGGGCGAATCGCGATCGTTCTCGACAAAGGGCGCCAGACGCGAGGATAAGGACTGATATCTGGCGTAAAACAAACCTCATAGCCGCCAAAAAGAGCGGATGAGGCCGCTATGATGTCCAGGGGGAGATTATGTGGGTGGAGCGAAGTTAAAAACAACTCGTTGGTTCTCTGTCGCCTTTACGTGCGTCTATGCAAGCGCTGCCACAGCACAAATACGCGCGATCTCCATCCCGGAGCGGCCGCTCGCGCAGGCGCTGAGACTGGTCGGGCAACAGACCGGCCTCAGCATACTTTTTACGCCATCATCGGTTCAGGGCTTGCGGGGCCATGCTCTGAGCGGGCGGATGACCGCTCAGCAGGCCTTGAACGAACTACTACGCGGCACCGGCTTGTTGGCAGTTCCCGATGGGGCGGGTTTTCTGATTCAGAAGATCGCGCAACCCGCTGATCGGCGGGAGGCTCTTCCGTGCGCGGCCGAGCCCAGAAATCCGGGCATCGCGAGCCCGCCCGATCCGGTCATGCGGGTCGAGAGGATTGTCGTCTCCCCGACCCGGATCCTCAGTGACGGGTTCAGCGCCCCAACGCCCACCACGATGGTGAGTGCCGCGTTTATTGCGGCCCAAGCCAGACCCAATGTGTTTGAGACCCTGACGGACCTGCCGCAACTGCAGGGATCGTCGGGCGTGGTCTACAATACCAACGCGACCAGCAATGGCCTGATCGGACTTTCGGCGCTGGGCCTGCGCGGGCTGAGCCCTTTACGCACCTTGGTCTTGCTCGATGGCCAGCGAGTGGTCGGCAGTCACTTCAGCGGTGTGGTGGACATCAGTCAGATGCCGCAGCTTCTGCTCCAGCGCGTGGATATTGTGACGGGCGGAGCTTCTGCCTCCTGGGGGTCGGATGCGGTGGCGGGCGTGGTCAACTTCGTCACCGAGAAGACATTCGAGGGCTTCAAGATGAACGCTCTGGCGGGGCTTTCCGGCTATGGCGACATGGGTACGGTGACCTTCCAGGCCGCAGCCGGCACCAGGTTTGCGGGTGGGCGGGGCCATTTCGAGATCGCCAGCGAATATTCCTACAATGACGGATTGTTGCCGCGGCTGCCGGTGCAGAGCAGCTTCGGCGCTTTTCCGCAAAATCTCGGCGGCAGGCCGCTGTCACGCCTGTCTGGCGTCGTCGATTGGGGGGTGGGCAAGGCGCCGCCGGGTCAGCCACGGTTTATATATGCGCCACTGGTTCAGGCAACGGCGGGCGCCAATTATGGGCTGATCGTCAGCGGGCCTCAGGCCTATACCGGTTTTGATGCAAATGGCAGGCCGCAAAAATTTGCGCTCGCCGGAAACTGTTTCGTCAATGCCGCCGGCATGCTGCAAAACTCCATACCCTCCGGCAATGGCGGCGCCTGCCTGGGGACCTCCTCACATCCAGGGGACCAGACCAGCGCCTTTAATTCCGGCGTGCGTTTGCCCATCACGCGCGGCGATATTTATGGGCGGCTGTCGTACGACATAACGCCGGACACACAGGTCTATGCGACACTTCTATATGGGGCGGCGCGAACCCAGAACACCCCGGCGGGGGGCGGCAACGCCAAGTCGATCACGCTGCAATGCGACAACGCCTACCTGCAGCAGACCGGCCTGTATGCCAGTGTGGCAGGCTGCAACACCGCCAACCCCACCGGCAGCTTCTCGTTCGGCAGCAACTGGGAAAACGTACCCGTCAACCAGCAGGTGTTCTTCATGCGCGTTACCCGCCGCTATACGGCGGGCGGCGATGGCAAGTTCGACCTGTTCGGCAAGAACTGGAGCTGGAGCTCGTACTTCCAGCATGGGGAGTCCGGCAGCGGGCTGCATATCGAGAACATGATCCTGTCGAATGCGCCCGTCGATCAGGCGTCGTCAGCGGCTGGCCGGGATCCCAATCTTTCGCGCTTCAACCTGGCGTCGGACGCGGTGTTCAACACCGCCGGCCAGATCGTCTGCCGCAACACCATCGCCCAAGCCCATGGTTGTGTTCCCTACAACCCCTTCGGCGCCGGCCCCATCAGCGCCGGCGCCCAAGCCTATATCATGAACCAGAACGGCCCGGGCGGCACCACCATCGGACCCAGTGCGGTAGAGACGGTGCGCCAGGAAGCCTTCAGCTTCAGTGTCAACGGTTCTCCCATCGATGATTGGGCCGGGCCCGTCGCGGTGGCAGCTGGTTATGAATATCGCGAGGAGCATTACAGCCAGCGCGCCGATCCTTATGCCGCTGGAATCAGCGCTTCGACACCGGCGACCGCCAATGAACCTTGTACTGATCCCTTTGTCGATTGCGGCCTGTCTCCGCTCGGCAGCCTTGGTGCCTATAGCGCCGGCAATTATCACAATGGGCGGGGCACCTATCACGTGAACGAACTGTTCCTGGATTTGGGCGTGCCGCTATTGAACGGCGCCTTCTGGGGCAAAATGGACCTGGAGTTGGCTGGCCGCCATGCCCGCTACTCCACGGCCGGCGACGCCAATACCTGGAAGGTCGGGCTGAGCTGGGACACGCCCATCCCGGGCATCCGGCTGCGGACCTTGCAATCACGCGACATCCGCGCCCCCAATCTGTCGGAGCTGTTCGCTCCCGTCACGGGTCTCAATGCCGGCTTCACCAACCGGGTCACCGGCCAGATTGGCCAGAATGAATTGCAGATCAATGAAGGCAACAGATCGCTGAAGCCGGAGAAGTCCCAGACCACCGAAATCGGCCTTGTGTGGCAGCCGGACTTCATCTCGGGTTTCCAGATGTCGCTCGACTATTGGCGCATTGCGGTCAAGGGATTCGTCAATGCCTTGTCGGTGCAGCAGGTGGAAGATCAGTGCATCCTCCAGGGCGACCCGCGTTATTGCAACCAGGATGCAATCACCACCGCAAATGGCGTGAACCAAAGCCGGACAGACCCCGGCGGCCCGCCGGCGCCCGGCTTTATCGGTACCGTCCCCAACCAAGTCACCAACATTCACGTCAAGCCGTTCAATGCCGCCAGTGTTGTGACCGACGGCTTCGACGTCGAGGGTAGTTATCGCTTCGACCTAGAAGACCAGAGCGTGCCCGGCGAATTCACGCTGCGCGCGCTCGCCTCTCATGTCAGCAAATATATCTTCGACACCGGCATCATCGGCACCCAGAGGAATGTGGAATTGGCCGGTTTCCTGACCAACGCCAACCAGGGCCAGACCTACTCCCAGACCGGAGGTACAGTGATGACCTGGAAGCTCGCAGCCACCCAGGGCTATCAGAGCGATGTCTGGGGCATCGATTTCACCGAACGCTGGTATGCCGACGGCGCCTTCTTCAACAAGAACACCATCATCTGTGCCCCCGGAACGTGTCCGGCCGATACCGTCCAGTCGCCCACCGCAAACTTCGACAAGGTCGATGCCGTTTTTTATCTCGACATCGGCCTCAACTGGAACATTACCGACAAGACGCAGCTCTATGGCAAGGTCGACAATGTCGCGAACACCATGCCGCCGGACGTCGGGGCCTCAACCGCCGCCAACTCGATCTACGATGTCGTCGGCCGGATGTTCCGTATCGGCGTGCGATTCAACAATTAAAGCGGGCCTGGACGGCCGCACGGACGGCTATCCGCTCAAACCGCCAAAGAGCACCCTGATCGGGTTAAGCCACTCGCTCATTGTGGCAAGGCAACTTGGCCGGCAACCAGCAGCGCTCTACTCGCGACAGGTGCGCCAGAACCCGGTTGGCCGCCGCCTACCGCGACACGGTAGGTCCCTGCTGCAACGATGCGCTCGCCCGCTTCGGTCACGCTGGAAAGGTCACGTGGCGACAGGTCGAAATGCACCGTGCGGCTTTCGCCCGCCGCCAGCGACACCCGCTTGAGGCCGCGCAAGGCATGCACCGGCATGCCGGGCGTCTTGGGAAAGCTGAGATACAGCTGCGCCACCTCGTCGCCCGCACGCTTGCCGGTGTTCTTCACCGTGACATCGACGCCCAGTTGACCGCCCGCCTGCAGCGAATCCGAAGACAGCTTCAGACCGCTATAGGCGAATCTTGTATAGGACAACCCGTAACCAAAGGGATAAAGCGGGGCACCCTTGAAGTAGCGGTAAGTGCGGTTGGCCATCGTGTAGTCTTCAAACGGCGGCAGATCATCGACGCCCTTGTAGAAGGTGACGGCCAGCCGCCCGGCGGGATTGTTGTCGCCGTTCAGCGTCTGGGCGATGGCGGTGCCGCCTTCCTCGCCCGGATACCAGGCCTCCAGGATGGCGTCGGCATTGGCGGCAGCCCAGTTCACGGAGAGGGCCGAGCCGTTCATCAGCACCACCGCCAGCTTGCGGCCGGTCGCTTTCACGGCTTTCAGCAGATCTTCCTCGTCCTTGGGCAGGTCCAGGCTGGTGCGGTCGCCGCCCTTGAAGCCGGGCAGGTTGACGTTCATCTCCTCGCCTTCGAGCTGGGAGGTGATGCCGACCACTGCGATCACCACGTCTGCTGTCTTCGCCGCCGCCACAGCGTCGGCCTGCGGGTTATCTGTGATATGCCGCCATATAAGGCGTGTTGCGGTACCCCGGCTGGAGGTTTGCTCCAGGCGCAACGCGTAGGAGCGTCCTTTCTGCAGTGCCATTTGCACCGTCTTGGGGCCTCGCTGCGTGTCCTGGTTGACTGTGTTGTCCACGATCAGCATGCCGTCCAGCCACAGCTTGGTATTGCCGGTGGCGACGCCGATCTCATAGTTGCCGTTTTCATCTGGAGTCAGCGTACCGGTGAACCGGGCAGAGCGGGCGCCGGGCGCCACCACGGCGCGCGTCGCGCCCGGGCCGCGGAATGGGAGATCGATCTTCGCATCCACCCTGGTGGCTATCGGAGCGCCGGAAAGGTCTTCCGAGGAGAAATACTCTGCCCTCACACCCGGCTGCCCGTCCGGGGTGCTGAGTGCCGTGGTTGGCACCGCGTCCAACAGACGCAGAAAATTGGTGCCCGGAACATAGGTCACCACTGCTCCCGGGAAAGCGGCCTTGATACCGTCCAGTGCCGTCACGGCGTGGCTGGGCTCACCATTATAGTTTCCCAGCAACACCGGCACCTGGTCGGCCAGCGGCCCGACCACCGCAATGCGCTTCACCGTCTTCTTCAGCGGTAACAGCCCGTTATTCTTCAGCAGTACCATGCTTTCGCGCGCCGCCCTGAGCGCCAAGGCACGGTGAGCGGGCGAATCCATCTCGCTGTCCGGAATCTTCGCATAAGGCGAAGCATCTGGTGGATCGAACATGCCCAGTTTGATGCGGGCGGTGAAAAGCCGCTTGAGCGATGCGTCCATCACCGCCTGCGGCACCAGGCCTTGCGCGACGGCGTCGGAATAGGCCTTGGCAGCGGCGGCAGGACCCTCACCGAAATCGGCACAGTCGGTGTCAACCCCGTGCTTCAACGACACCGCTGCCGCCTGCACTTGGTTTTCGGTAAAATGATGGCCGGCGTGAATGTCTTGGATCGCGGCGCAATCCGACGTCACATAGCCCTTGAAGCCCCAGGCGTCGCGCAGCAGGTCCGTGAGCAGGAAGTCATTGGCGCAGGCGGGCTGGCCGTTGACCCGGTTGTAGGCGCACATGATGGAGCCCGCGCCCGCGTCCACGATGGCGGCGCGGAAGGCAGGCGTATAGGTGTCGATCACGTCGTGCTTGCTGATCGGCACGTCCATGGAATGGCGGCTCGGTTCGGGCCCGGAATGGACCGCGTAGTGCTTGGGCGTGGCAATGGTTTTGGGATGGAGGGGGTCGTCTCCCTGCATGCCGGTTATGAATGCGGCGCCGTACCGCGCGGTCAGGAAGGGATCCTCGCCATAGGTTTCCTGACCGCGGCCCCAGCGCGGGTCGCGGAAGATGTTGATGTTGGGCGACCAGAAATCCAGACCGGCATAGCGGTCCTCACGCCGTTCCTGGTTGTACTTGACGCGCGCTTCGGTGGAGATCGCCACCGCCATTTCATGCACCAGGTCGGGGTCGAAAGTGCCGGCCAGCCCTATCGGCTCCGGAAAAACGGTGGTGGCTCCCGGGACCACGGCGCCGTGCAGCGCTTCGCTCCACCAATTGTAGGCCGGCACGCCCAGGCGCGGAATGGCGCTTGCGCGGTTGACCATCTGTTTGCCTTTCTCCTCCAGCGTCATCTGGGAGACCAGGGCTTCGACGCGCTGCTCCACGGGCAGGCCGGTATTGAACCATGGCGCGTTCGGCGGTGGACTCAGCGGCACGGCCGGCAAGGTGCCTGGCTGGGCGAAGGCGTTTATGGGAGTGCAAAGCAGCAGGGCATAAAGGGCAGCCCGATGGCGATAAGACATATTCACTCTCCCAAATGGCGCGTACATGCGCCGGCCGGTTCTGGCTCATCGAATGTTCTTGTCAGACAAATAGAAAAGCACCATTGAGCAGATGTGCCAAGTGGTCAAGACCGTCGGGGAAGGGGGCGCAAAGGGCTTCCGCTGTATACCAAGCGCGATGGCAGGCGATTCGGATCGCGCTTTTACGGCATGTTGTTGACGCATGCGGCGGCCCGCATGAGAATGCCCGACGATAAAGCTCCTGTATCCAGACGTGATGCGGGCCAGGGAGACGAGTGAGCATGGCGACGACGCGCCGGGAGGTCTTGCGGGGCGGGGCGGCGATACTGACGCTGCCAGCTTTCGATGCCGCAGCGCAAACGCCAGAAGCACTGACCTTA
>Ga0105249_10004431_pt1 | contig 12147 bp, 7 predicted proteins | sample KBSS44metaG_FD_81522 | JGI IMG/M metagenome (GOLD analysis project Ga0105249, IMG submission 81522) | Switchgrass rhizosphere microbial communities from Kellogg Biological Station, Michigan, USA - KBS S4-4 metaG | ecosystem: Host-associated > Plants > Roots > Rhizosphere > Soil | place... | reverse complement strand
TTGAGATTGCTGAGCGGGCGATGCTGGATCAAAAGGGCAGAAATCAGCCGCGAATTTCATGACGCTTGTTTCCTCGGACATGAGAGACCAAGAGTCGCGCTGAAAATTCGCACGATCCATCACGGGATCGATACAAGTCCTGGCTGGAAATTCCTCGCCCCACCATCTCGAAGCCGCTTCGTGCGGACATCTGCAGGTCCGATTCATCAGATTTTCACGCTTTTGTAACCATCCCGTAACACAGTGGAAGTAAAAGTTACCTTACTCAAGGATTGCGGATTTTAGCGGGCTAAGCCCTGCCAGCCTCGGTGTGTTTGTTACGGCATAAAAAATCAGTGTGGCCGAAACGTTCGCAGTGCTGCGGTACAAACTCATTCTGTGGGGACCTCTGCTAAGGCGAGAGGCAAAAAGGAGAAATGAATGAAGTCCGTTCTCAGGTGGTGCGTGGTTCCGCTGTTGGCTGGAACGCTTTTGGCGCAAACCGCCGCTAAACCCAAAACGCGGAAAGCTAAGCCGGCCGAACCGGCGGTGACGGCCCAGGACGTGCAGTCCCTACGCGACGCCATTGCTGCGCAACAGCAGCAAATTGAGCAGTTACGGCAGGAAGTTCAACAGAAAGATCAGGCCTGGCAGCAGGCGCAACAGCAGTTGCAGCAAACTCAGTCGGCCGCCGCCGAAGCCCAGCAAAAAGCTGCGGCCGCCGAGAGCGCGAGCAGCGAGCAGAAGGCAGCTGTCAGCAAGCTTTCGTCGGACATGAGCGATGTGCAAACCACATTGACGAACACCGCCGTCAACACCCAGGAAGAACAGAAATCATTCGCAGCCCTGGAGAGTGCGGTGGGACACCTCAAGCTCAGCGGCGATCTGCGTCTGCGCTTTGAGCCGTTCTTTGGCGGTGGCGCCGCGAATGCGACCACGCCTGAGGCCCGCTTTCGGCAGCGCTACCGTTTGCGCTTCAACGTGGCCAGCAAGATCACCAATGATTTTGCCGTGGGCTTCTCCATCGCCTCGGGCGATCTGGGCGATCCCATTTCCACCAACTCGACGGAAACCGGGTTCTTCACTCGCAAGCCCCTCGCCATCGACAAGGCTTTCGGAGTTTACAATCCTCACTATTTCAAGCCCTTCACGCTGACGGTTGGAAAGTTTGGGTACACCTGGCAACGCACCGAATTGGCCTGGGACAATGACTTGAATCCGGAAGGCGGGAGCGCGGCCGTGGCCTGGGACTGGAAGAATAGCTTTATTAACCACTTTGGGGTAGTCGCCGTCGGCAGCCCAATGTTTGAAGTGGGTGGCGGCCCCGACACTTACATGGAAGGCGGCCAGGTGCAGGCGGGCTTTACCCTTCTGCCCAGAGTGAAATTGGGGGCCAACATCGCCTACTATGATTTCCACAATGCCGATACCATTGCCCAGAACCAGACGGGTGGTAACGGGTTCGCAGACAACGGCTCGGTAACCGCGGGCGGTGGCACTTTTGGCTTCGGCGGCTCAAGCAACACTAACAACTTCGGAGTCATAGGCGTAAAGCGCGTTTTTGCCTCACAGTTCGGCATCGTGGACGCTCTCGCCCGCTTGGACTTCGACACCGGACTCAAACGCTGGCCTATCTATGCTCTGTTTGACTACGTCCAGAATACTAAAGCCTGCAGCAATCTTGGAGCTTTCACCGCCGCAGCAGTAGCACCTCCCACCTGCGATTCACGCCAGCGCCATGGCTACTGGGGGGAGTTTAAGGTTGGCCAGACGAAAAACAAGGGTGACCTTATGCTCGGCTATACTTTTGCTCGCATCGAACGGGATGCGGTGCTCGCCGCGTTCAACTTCAGCGACTTGAGGCAGCCCACCAACGTCATCGAGCACCGCGTAGAAGGCCTCTACCAGGCTTATCCGCACGTGCAACTCGGTGTCACCGGTCTGATCGGCCGCCAGATCGTGACCGCTCAGAGTCCCACCCTGGAGCGCTGGCTGAAACGCTGGCAGTTCGATACCATCTTCAGCTTCTAGCAGGCAAGAGCTGTAGGTTTGGTTTGGGCCGGAGCAACGAACTTGCTCCGGCCCTTTTCTTTTGCGATGAGGCACCGCGAGAACTTGCGACAGGCGCCAGCCAGTCTCCACCAGCCTTGCCAACCTGCCAGCGTGCTATTATTTCGCCCCAGTGTGCCGCTGGTCATTTTCTTTTCAATGCGGAGAAAAGCCCCTCTGAGAGCCGCTTTCTGAGCCAGGTTCCGAGGACGCGCACGGCATCGCATGAACCAGATCGACCTGAGCCATCGCCACGCCATCGTCACCGGGGGAGCGCAGGGGATAGGCCTTGCCATCGCGCGGCGTTTCCTGTCCTCGGGCGCTTCGGTCACGCTTTGGGACAGGGACGGAGATCTGCTCGTTTCTGCGGTGCGAGAGCTTGGTGCCCTCGGTGCCGTCGATAGCGTGATGACAGATGTAACTCAGGCCGAAAGCATTGCCGCCGCCGCTGCCTCGACCGCAGAGAAGTTTGGCAGGATCGATATCCTGGTGGCTAATGCGGGGATTTCCGGTCCCAACCTGAAGTGCTGGGAATATCCGGTGGAGGTCTGGAAGCAGATCGTTGACGTGGATTTGACCGGGGTATTCCTATGCTGCCGCGCGGTCGTGCCTTTCATGTTGCAGCGGAAATATGGGCGGATCGTGAATGTAGCCTCCATTGCGGGTAAGGAAGGAAATCCCAACGCCTCAGCCTACAGCGCGGCCAAGGCCGGCGTCATCGCCCTGACCAAGTCGTTAGGCAAGGAATTGGCCGACCAGAACATCGCGGTCAACTGCATTACTCCGGCCGCGGCCCGTACCCGGATTTTCGAACAGATATCGCAGGAGCACATCGACTACATGCTGTCCAAGATTCCGCGGGGACGCTTTCTTAAGGTCGATGAGATCGCGGCCATGGTGGCCTGGCTGGTCTCGGAAGAAAACTCTTTTACCACCGGGGCGGTATTTGATCTGAGCGGCGGCCGCGCGACTTACTAGCGATTCCCCAAGGGAAGACGAATGACTGAAGAACGCCAGGGAGAACACGCCTCCTACCCCAGCCTGCGCGGGCGGGTGGTGCTGGTGACCGGCGGGGCGAGTGGCATTGGCGAAAAAATCGTAGAGCAGTTTGCCCACCAGGGCGCGCGCGTGGCTTTTCTGGACATCCAGAAGGATGCCGGAACTCAACTGGCGAAGAAGATCGAGGCGGCCGGCGATGCGGAGCCTTTCTTTTTACGCTGCGATCTTACCGACATTGAGGCCCTGCAAGCGTGCATGGAGAAGACCATCGCGAAATTCAAAATGGTGGACGTGCTGGTCAACAACGCGGCCAACGACGCTCGCCATGCGGTGGAGTCCGTGACTCCGAACTTTTGGGACCAGTCGATGGCGGTCAACCTCAAGCACCAGTTTTTCGCCAGCCAGGCGGTCATTCCGGCGATGAAAAAAGCGGGGCGAGGGTCCATCATCAATATGAGCTCGATCAGTTGGATGATCCCGTCAGTTGGGCTGCCGGTATATATCACGGCCAAGGCTGCGATCGTTGGACTCACGCGGACCCTGGCGCACGAACTCGGGGCGTCGAACATTCGCGTGAACTGCGTCCTTCCCGGCGCAATTTTTACCGAGCGTCAGAAGCAGTTATGGTTTACGGAAGCCTACAAGGCCGAGATCCTGAGCCGGCAGGCGCTCAAGCGGATGATCTCGCCTGACGAAGTTGCCCGCCTGGTGCTTTTTCTGGCGGCCGATGACAGCGGCGCCATCACCAATCAGAGTTATGTGATCGACGGCGGGTGGGTGTAAAGTTCTTCCGTCCAACTCAGGCGGCCGTTTTCGCTGCCCGCAGGGCGGCGTAAACCATTTGTTGGAATCTTCCGAGGGGAGGGCGATATGAAGGAGAATGAAGGGAAACCGCCAGCTGCTGAATCGGCAGTGAAAACGATAAGCCGGCGCAGCCTGTTGCAAGGCGCCTCCGCGGCCACGGTCGTGGGAATGATTGGAAGCAGCGCCCTCGCCCAGGCGGGACAAAGCGAAGAATCCGCGTCAGCTGCCTCTCCCGCGACCAACAAAGGCAAGGCTTTTCCCGACAAGTTTCTATGGGGTTGCGCGACCGCGGGGCATCAGGTTGAGGGCAACAACACCAGCAGCGACCTGTGGCTGATTGAGCACCTGCCGGAAAGCATTTTCAAAGAACCTTCGGGCGATGCCTGCGACCACTACCACCTCTACCCGCAGGACATCAGCATGCTGGCTGATCTGGGATTTAATACCTATCGATTTTCCCTGGAGTGGGCGCGCATTGAACCGGAAGAAGGATTTTTTTCCAACGCCGAGCTGGAACATTACCGCCGCATGCTGGCCACCTGCCGCGAACATAATCTGACTACGCTGCTGACTTATTCTCACTTCAGCATGCCGCGCTGGTTCGCCTACAAGGGAGGATGGCAGAATCCCACTGCTCCCGACCTTTACGCCCGTTTTTGCGAGAAAGCCACAAAGCACCTGGGTGATCTCGTGGGTTATGCATCGACCTTCAATGAACCTGATATTCCCCAACTGCTGAACTGGATCAATTTGACGGGGCCGGCTGGAGGGAGCCTGACCGATATGTTCCAGGGCGGGCTGGTGCGAGTCCGCAAGCAGCTCAATGCTCCGGAATTTGCCAGCTTCTTTCTCGGGGACCAAAAGAAAGTCCGCGATGGGCTGTTGGCAGCGCACCACAAAGGAAGAGCGGCGATGAAATCGGTCAGAAGCGACATGCCGGTGGGCTTCAACCTGGCCATGACGGCTGACCAGCCGGCGCCCCAGGACAGTCATGTAGCTGAAAAGCGCGCCGACGTCTATGGCCCCTGGCTGGAGGTCGCGAAACACTGCGACTATCTGGGGGTGCAGACTTATTCGCGGTCGATCGTGGGGAAAAAAGATTTGCCGCCTCCCCAAGGAGCTGAGCTTACGCAGGTAGGCTGGGAGTTCTATCCCGAGTGTGTTGAGGAAGTGGTGCGTTACGCAAGCAAGGAAACAGGCGTACCGCTCATGGTGACGGAAAACGGCATTGCCACCACCGATGATCACCGCCGCGTGGAATATGTTCAGCGCGCTCTCGCCGGCCTGAAGCGCGCCATTGACGATGGCGTGGATGTGCGCGGATATGTAGCGTGGTCGCTGCTGGATAACTTCGAGTGGATGTCCGGGTTCGAGCCCAAGTTTGGAATTGTCGCGGTCGATCGGGCGACGCAGCGGAGAACCATCAAGCCCAGCGCAGCCCTGCTGGGCAACATCGCGCGCACCAATTCGCTGTAATTGGTGTTTACCGTCGGGGACGGGCGGGCCGGAAGGCAAGCGTAAGGGCGGAACATCGCCGCACCGCGCTTCCGAGGCCATGTTCCGGTTGTACTGCCGGATTCAACCCGCGGAAATTCTGCACGGGGAGAAACAGGATCGAACTCAGCTCCGTCATGGGAACTGACTCTTTTCGGGATTGGGTCCAGGGCGCGTCCATTGGAAGGGAAGATTCCGTGGCCGCCGCGCGCTTCGAACGAGTATCCAGCCGAGCCTCGATTCACAGAGGCGATGAAGTAGAGGCGTGAGAGTTGAATCGACCAAATTATTGTGTTCGTGTGAATTAGAGAAAAAAATTCCAGTGACCGGTTTCCTCCCTCGGAGCGAGATGTACACGAGATAAGGCGCCGAGTGGGGGCGAAACACGCGCGGCAGGCCTCCATTCCACCGCGGTGGGTTTGACCCCGGACCAGGCACAATAGCCCGCGCCCTACTCCAACTCCCCTGGTTGAAGTGGTTGGTCCGGCGTTCCCGCCCATCACTACGACCCTCCGATCATTTACGGCCTCAAACAAAACTGAAACAGTCGTGAGCACCGTGGAACTCGTCATGTTGCGAGAAATCGAACGGCCTTCACGGGACCCTGCTTCGGCAAGAGGAAAAATATTTATGCAGCCCAGTAATGCCGCGTCACACCAGCTCAAGCCCGCCTCTTCGTTCAAGGTACTCGCCATTTTGATATTGATCGCTGGCATGTGTCCCTTCAGCGCGCGGGCAGGCGGAGGGAGTCAAGCTACCACCACAAGCTTGGGCCTTTCCTCCGCCGAAGTCGCGGCGGGCACAGCCGTGACGCTGACCGCAACTGTGACTGCCGGCGGGTCACCGTTGGCGCGCGGCCGCGTGGTATTTTGCGACGCTAACGCCGCGCGTTGTGCCGACTCCGCGATCTTTGGGCAGGCGCAGTTGACCGCCGCCGGGACGGCCACCATCAAGCTGACGCTGGGAGTGGGCACTTACAGCATCGTGGCGGCCTTTCAACCCTTGAGTTTTGCCCTGGCCAGCGGCTCGGCGCCACAAGCGCTGACGGTGGATGCCACCGCCAGTTATCTCTCCTTTTCGGATATCGCTTCGAGCGGGACCCCGGGCAATTACACCCTGACCGGCGCGGTGGCTGCGTTCGGCAGAAACATACCCATCGGAGCAGTTTCGTTTCTCGACACCGACAGCGGGGATGCGGTGGTGGGAACAGCGGTGCTCGATCGCACTACACTCGGATTCATCCTGCTGCCCGCCGAGGAGTCGCCAGCGACTGTGGGTTCGCGCCCTCAAAATACAGTTCTGGGCGATTTCAACAACGACGGAAAGCTGGACCTGGCGGCAACCAACGTCAACGACAATACGATCAGCGTTCTGTTGGGGAATGGTGACGGCACGTTTCAACTTCAGGCTGCCTATGCCAGCGGCGCTTTCCCCATCGCGCTGGCCAGCGGCGACTTCAACCGGGACGGCAATCTTGACCTGGTGGCGGGCAACGCCGGCGCCGCCACGATCAGCGTTTATTTCGGGAATGGCGACGGAACGTTTCTGCCGCAGCAGACTTATGCCGTGGGCAACGGGCCGCAGTCGATTGCCGTGGCCGATTTCGATGGCGATGGCTGGCTTGATCTGGCGGTGGTGGACCGAAACGACCGCAACGTAACCATTCTGCTCGGCCAGACGGACGGCACATTCCTAGTGGAGCTGAATGTCTGTGAAGATCCGCAGACTTTCCCGATCGGTGAAGCCGGCCAGGTCATTGTGGCCGCAGATTTCAATGGGGATGGAGCCCTTGACCTTGCGGTGACCGATGCGCAGGGCTCCCAGGTGGACGTTCTGCTCGGAACAGGCGATGGAACCTTCCAGGGTCAGGTGACCTATGGAGTGGGTTTCAACCCCATCGGGCTCGCGATTGCCGATTTCAATGAAGATGGGATTCCCGACCTCGCGGTGGCGAACGGAGAGAGCAGCACGGTTGGCGTGCTGCTCGGAGTGGGAGATGGGACGTTTCAATCCCAGGTGACTTATGGCACGGCCAGCTTTCCGGAGGGAGTATCGGTCGGGGACTTCAACGGGGACGGAAACATGGACCTGGTGGTCTCGAACAACGGCAGCAACTCGGTTGGCGTATTGCTGGGCCAGGGCGACGGCACGTTCAAACCCCAACTCACTTTTCCCGTCGGGACCAGACCCTTCGGAATCGGCGTGGGAGACCTGAACGGGGACGGACTTCCCGACGTAGTGGTGGCCAATTCGAGCGTTACCACGGCTTCCATTTTGCTGTCGGCGCAGACCGAGACCGCTACCGCAACCGGCCAGGCGGTATTTGGGACCGGCAGCCACGAAGTGATCGCCAGTTATCCCGGCGACACGGACCGGGCGGCCAGCGAGTCGGACTCGGTGCTGTTGGCAACGATTCCTCAGGTCGTTACCGCGACCACTCTGCTGGCTTCGCCCAACCCGGCCTTCGCCGGACAGCCCGTTACGCTTACAGCCACCGTAGTGCCCGCACCGGCCCAGACGCCTGCCGGCACGGTGAGCTTTTTCAATGGGGCCACGTTGCTGGGAACCGGGACGGTCGATTCTTCAGGAATCGCCAGCTTCAGCACCAGCAGCCTGCCTCTGGGGACGTCGAGCCTGACAGCGGTTTATTCCGGCAACACCGGGTCGGTAGGTTCGACTTCGACCGCCCAGAGTGTGACCATCAATCCTCAGACCGTCACTGCGACCGCGCTCGCAGCCTTGCCCAATCCATCCACCGTGGGACAACCGGTCACACTCACAGCTACGGTCACGCCCGCGCCCACGGGGACGCCGGCGGGAACGGTCAGCTTTTTTAGCGGCAGCACACTGCTGGGTACGGCGAAGGTTAATTCGTCCGGGGTGGCGACTCTGATCACTTCCAGTCTCTCGCCCGGCATGAACTCGATTACGGCAGAGTATTCCGGCAACACCGCGTTTGCGGCTTCCACGTCTTCCGCAGTAGGAGTAACGGCCATAGTGGCCACCAGCACGGCGCTGGCGGCTGCGCCCAATCCAGCCGTTTTCGGACAAAGCATCACCTTCACCGCAACGGTGACGCCTGCACCCACGGGCACCCCGCGGGGAACGGTCAGCTTCTACAGCGGCAGCACCCTGCTCGGGACCGGCGACGTGAACTCGTCCGGAGTGGCGACGTTCACCAGCACCAGTCTTTCGGCCGGTGAACTCTCGATTACCGCGGTCTATTCGGGCAACGCGGCAGCAGCGGCTTCGACTTCGAGCGAAATGGGGCTGGAGGTGGCTACGACGTTTGGCGTGACCGCTCCGTCAACTCCCTTCACGGTCAAGGCGGGGGAAGCGGTGGACATCAATATTATGGTGCCGCCGCTGGGCGGCCCCTTTGACAGTGTGGTGATCATGTCGGCCTCGGGTCTGCCCGCGGGGGCCACTGCGACTTTCACTCCGCCCACGGTGGTTCCGGGCGCATCCGGCGCGACTACGGTGCTGACCATTCAGACGGCGGCGCACACAGCCGGCATCCCCGGACACCAGCAGCGCTTCCCGTTCGTACCGATCAGCCTGGCGGCCGGCTTGTGTGTGATGGCCGGACGGCGGAAACGCCTCGTCCGGTCCCTGCCGATTCTGCTGATGATCGCGACCCTGGCGGGGGCGACGTTCATGTTGACCGGTTGCAACGGGGGGTTCTCGGGGCCAGCCCAGAGCGTCTCCATTACGGTCACCGGCACCAGCGGGTCGCAGCATGTCTCCACCACGTTCACCCTGATTGTGAAGTGAGGGGACAGTCATTCTCAAATGCTGGCAGGAACAAATAACGACGCGGCAGATGGCAGACAAGGACAAATCAAGATGCTTAGTCTAATTCGATATCTAATTCGGCGGACCGTGCGGTACGGACTCGTTTTGGGATTGAGCTTGCTCTCCGTGGTGCCGGCGTTGGCCCAGGGCGCGCCCGTTGCGGAACTGGGAGCAGACTACAGCTACGTTCGCGCCAACGCACCGCCGGACGGATGCGGATGCTTTTCCATGCATGGCGCGAACGCCTGGTTCGCCTATAACTTCACCCACTCCTTCGGCGTGGTCGCGGAAGTCAGCAGCCAGCGGGCATCAGACATCGGAGGCTCGGGCCAGGACCTGACCCTCACCTCCTACCTGTTTGGGCCGCGCTACAGTTGGCACAAGTCCGGGCATTTTGCGCCCTTCGCTCAGGTCCTGCTGGGCGGGGCGCATGCCAGCGGAAGCTTTGCCTCGGACAGTTCGGGATTTGCGGGCTCGTCCAATGCTTTCGCCGTGATCGCGGGCGGCGGCCTGGACATAGGAATTACACGGCACTTTGCCGTCCGCGCACTGGAAGCGGACTATTACCGCACGCAGTTCACCAATGGATTGAACGACCGGCAAAACAATCTGCGCCTCAGCGCAGGCGTGATCTTCCGCTTCGGAGAGAAATAATCACGGACTCATAATTTTCCCGCTCGACGGCTTTCGACATTCGTGTGTTTCCTGTAGATATAGATCAACTGTCGAAATATCCCGTTGAGGCGCTGACTTGTTTGAATCCGACTTTCTGACCGCCACGCCGGCGAGCAAGAACTTGTACAGGGAGCAGATGGCGCGGGTTGCTGAACTGCTCTGCTCGTCACTGCCCGATCATTGTTATAGGGGGAAGAGTCCCTCCGCGCTGTCTGCCTTGATCGATCCCGAATTTCTTCCTGATGCAGGCGCGGCGCCTGAGGCAGTGTTCGACCAACTGGGAACCATCATCTCTAACTCAGTGGTGGTGAGCCATCCGAATACCGCGGCCCATCTGCATTGTCCGCCGCTATTGGCGGCGCTGGCTGCGGAAGCGGTGATCAGCGCTTTAAATCAATCGATGGATTCTTTTGACCAGGCGCCCATGGCCACGCTCCTGGAGCAAAAGTTTGTCCAGTGGCTCACTGCCGAGGCGGGATTCCCCGCCGGCGCGGGCGGCACCTTGACCGCGGGAGGGACACAATCCAACTACATGGGCTTGCTTCTGGCCCGCGATGCATTTCTGAAGTCGCGGTTTCAGTGGCCGGCACAGAAACGGGGTTTGCCGCCCGAAGCGGCGCGCATGCGAATTCTCTGTTCCGAGGTGGCCCACTTTACCGTCGAAAAATCGGCCGTGCAGCTTGGGCTTGGGACTGACGCTGTTGTCCGGGTAGCAGTGGACGACGAATTCCGAATGCGGCCGGAGAGTTTGCGCGCCGCGCTGGACGGCATGCGGGACAGGAACCTGCTTCCGTTTGCTATCGTGGCCACGGCCGGGACCACGGACTTTGGCTCCGTGGATCCGCTGCCGGAGATTGTCGATCTCGCCCACTCCACCGGGGCCTGGCTGCACGTCGATGCCGCCTACGGCGGCGCGCTGCTGTTTTCGCAATGCCACCGGGCAAAATTGGAAGGAGTGGCATCGGCGGACTCCATGGGCATCGACTTTCACAAGCTCTTCTGGCAGCCCATCCCGGCCAGCGCTTTCCTGGTGCGCGACGCTCGTCACTTCGAGCTCATCGAACTGCACGCCGACTACCTGAATCCGGAGATCCACGAAGCACAAGGCATCCCCAACCTGGTCACAAATTCACTTTTGACCACTCGCCGCTTCGATGTGCTCAAGTTGTGGCTTTCCTTTCAAATGATGGGACGCCGGAAGTTGAGTGCGATGATCGACCGCACCATGGAACTGGCGGTTTATGCCGCCGGTGCGGTGACCCGTACGTCCACACTGCAGCTCGTCCACGGAGCCAGTCTCAGCACGGTGGTTTTCCGTTATGTTCCCGTGGGTCGAAGGGCCGATGAAGACGGCTTTAACGCAGCGCTGCGGCAGCGCCTGTTCGATCGCGGGGTTGCAGTCATCGGTCATACCCGGGTCCGCGGCCGGCAGTGTCTCAAGCTCACTTGCATGAATCCGGCGGTCACAGAGGCGCAGATGGAAGCGCTGGTTTCAGCTATTGCTGAGGAGGGGCGCCAACTTGAAGCAGAATGGCGCTTGCGGTGAGTGCTCGCGGGATTTGTACAATCGATTTTCGTGATCCACTCTCCCGAAGCCGCATTGCCGAGCTGCGCTCGGCCAGAGCGGGTCAGGAGACCCGCCCCTACGTGGGCTGCGGAGGAAGAAAACTGTGGTGCCGAGCAGAGGTTTCCCGCATCTATAGGACATCCAAGTCTTCGGAAGTCTAGAATTACCTCCATTATTAAAGCTGAGATTGAATCATGGCGAAGCCGATTTTATTGAGTGTGGATGACGACTCTGACGTCTTGCGGTCGATCGAGCGCGATTTGCGGTCGAAGTATGGCGCGGAATACCGGGTGATTGGAAGCGACTCTCCGGAAGGGGCGCTGGATCTCCTCAAACAGTTGAAGGTGCGCAATGACAGCGTGGCCCTGCTGCTGGCCGACCAGCGCATGCCGCGCATGGATGGCGTGGAATTTCTGCAGCAGGGAATGCGGATTTTTCCCAAAGCGAAGCGGGCATTGCTGACCGCCTACGCCGACATGAATGCCGCCATCAGCGCCATCAACCAGGCCAACATCAATTATTTTTTTCTGAAACCCTGGGATCCTCCGGACGAGCACTTGTATCCGCAGCTCGATGACATGCTGGATGACTGGCAGGCCACCTACCGGCCAGCCTACGATGGAATCCGTGTACTGGGCACACGCTGGTCGCCGCGCTCGTATGATTTGCGGGACTTTCTGGCGCGAAATCACGTTCCCTACCAGTGGATCGACGTCGAGATTTCCGCCAACGATCCGGAAACCAAGCGGCTGCTGGAGGCGCTCGGACCGGAGGCGTCTGAGCTT
>Ga0105249_10004428_pt1 | contig 12148 bp, 15 predicted proteins | sample KBSS44metaG_FD_81522 | JGI IMG/M metagenome (GOLD analysis project Ga0105249, IMG submission 81522) | Switchgrass rhizosphere microbial communities from Kellogg Biological Station, Michigan, USA - KBS S4-4 metaG | ecosystem: Host-associated > Plants > Roots > Rhizosphere > Soil | place... | reverse complement strand
GATTGTTCGCACAACCACTTTCACTGATTCGGCCCGGCCGATGCCAAAGCTCTCGTGAGATATCCGGGCTAGACAAGCGCTATAGCCCGCTGACGCTGGAGCCGGGCAAAATGAAGTTCATCGATCGCATCGTCGCCGATAGCCGCGATGTGGGCTTGAACCACACCGCCGGCCTGTCGCTGCCCCAGCAGGTCATGATGAGCCTGTTCTCGCTTCTGCGAGATGATGGACATGCAGAAGCGCTACCAGGCAGCGTGCAAGGTCGCGTATGGTCCATGATCGAGAGTCTAGGTCTCCATCTCACCCCCAATCCGAGCTTCGATGCCTACTATGGCCTGATCGATTTCGAGTTCTGGGCGCGCAAGAACATCGGCGAGGAGGCTGTCGAGTACCTGAAGAAGAACGTCCATCCTCTCGATCTCGCCTTTCGCTTGGCCGAAGACCACGGCATTGTGCTCCTGAACGGCGGGCGCTTCGAAGCTCCCGACTGGTCGCTCAGGGTGCCGCTCGCCAACCTGCCCGATGAGGCCTACGACGACATTGGGCGAGGTGTTCGGACGTGGCGCGCGGCTACCGGGACGCCTACGAAGCTTCGAGAGTCGCCGCAGTGAAATAGCGAGCACGATGGTCACGCGACGTTCCGCCCATCGGAGCCTTCATGCATGGGTGAGCCACGTCGTCGCCAACGCGCCTGAGATTGTTCTCTTCCCCGCGCGGGCCATCGGCACGTTTCTCGGCCGTATCACCTCGTTCCTGACCGGGAACCTTGCCCCATCCTTTCAGGGTTCCTCCCGAGTGTCACACCAGCCTGCACCCGCATTTCCCTCGGAACGGGGAATGTCGGATAGGAGTGATCACATGCGCAAGCTTATCTTCGCCTTGCTGATCGCAGCACCTCTCCTCGCCCTTGAAAGCAAACCGGCTGCGGCGTGCGGCTGGGGATCGGGAAGCGGTTACGGTTACACCGCGCCTCGTAACTACGGTTATTATGGCTACACGCCTCGTAGCTATGGCTACTACGGCTACGCGCCTCGTAGGTACGGGTACTACGGCTATGCTCCCCGCTACTACGGCGGCTTCTACGGCCGACGCTGGGGTTGGCGCGGCTACGGCTACTGGGCTGGCTGGCGTGGCTTTGGCCGCCGGGCTGGTTTCCGCGGTTACGGAGTTGGTGTGCGCGCAGCGCGTGTGGGCGGTTTTCGTGGTGGCGTGCGTGCAGGGCGACGCTGAAGGACGGGCAGGGCGGAGGGCAGTTCTGGCCCAGCCAATAACGGTTCTGACCCCTAAGATCTGGCGGCCCGCATCGTCTGCATCAGCCACCATATATTTCACACGAAATTTCAAACTATCAGGCTTCGGCGAGCTTGGTGCGGACGGCGTATCGAACGAGGTCAGCCATCGAAGATAGGCCGAGCTTGTCCATTGCTGTGGCCCGGTTCGCTTCGACGGCCTTTACGCTCTTGTTCAGGATTTTCGCGGCCTCTCTGTTCGCCTTGCCTTCCGCAATCAATTGTACGACGCGCCGTTCCCGACTGGTCAGCGGATCAGAGTCGGCCTTTTCATTCGACAGGTAGGAGTCAAGCATCCGCTGTAAGACAAGGGCGGCGAAGTAGGGCCGTTCTTCGATCAGTGCCTCAACGGCCATGTACAGAGCTTGTTTGCCGTCGGATTTGAGCAGGTAGCCGCGTGCCCCGGCCACGACGGCATCGCGGAGCATTTGATCGTCGTCGTACGTTGTGAAAAACAGGATCTGGACGCCTGGAAGATGTGACCGGATTGCGCGGGTTGCGTCCAAGCCGTTGAGCACTGGTAGTGCGGGGTCGATGACTACCAGGTCGGGCTTCAATCTGATCGCTTCGTTGACGGCGTCCCTACCATCGGCGGCCTCGCCAATCACCCGCCACTTCGGCCGTGCCTCCAGAAACGATCGCAATCCAATGCGGACCACTTCATGATCGTCCGCTATCAAAAACCCCTACCGTATGCTCGCATTGCGGCACGTGGGCATCGCCCCCTAGGAACGAGCTTCGTCCTAGGCTGCTTCCCGGTAGAACAGCTTTGTACTTGCTTCCTCGGTCGCAGATTGCCCCGCGACCGCCATCTTGTTCGTCATGTCTGTCATTAGCTTCGTCATCGTAGCGATCTCGTTGCTGTAGTCCTCCCCGGCCTTGCGCCAGAAGTCTGCATACGCTGCGAGGACCTGATCTGGTCCAGTACTTTGTGTGAGGCGCTGCAGAAAGGCGACATCCTCCTTCAGGCGGAGACCCACGAAATTCCGCCATTCGTCGGCAATGTTGCCGAGTTCTCCGACTGCTTGGGTGTTAACTCCTGTCAGAAGTGAACTCCACGCGGTGAGCGCGATGGCTGGACCCATCGGGATGTAGGCCCTCTGTTGGACACCAGTGGGTTGGTATTTATTCGCCATGGGCCGCTAATAGTTTCTGCACCGTATCAGCAATGAGGCGGGAGGTGGTTAATACGCAATCAGGGTAAATGCCGATTGTAGAGGGGGAGGTCTGGAAGGTCTGATCGCAGGCGGGTCCATACAGGTTAATCGCGTATATGAAAGCCCTGGCGAGGGTCCGCACTCGCAGCGCGCACCGAGTCGCTATTATGACCACACAAAAAGGACTGACCGCGTGGAAGTAGCAAAGTATGAAGCCGTCGAGACGCTGCGGGACGGGCGGCAGGTCACTATCCGGGCTCTCAGACCCGGCGACCGCGATGGGCTTTTGGAGGCCGTGGCCGGCAGCAGCACTCAGTCTCTGTATCGCCGCTTCTTCTCGCCAAAGCGAGCGTTCACGGAGGGGGAAATTGCCTTCTTCTTGAACGTCGACTTCGTCGAGCATCTGGCTCTCGTCGTGGTCTCGCGCGACGGCGGCCGTCCTACAATTGTCGGTGGAGCGCGTTGCATCGTGGTGCAACCCGGAAGTGCCGAGGTCGCATTCGCCGTGGTCGACAAATGCCAGGGGCAAGGTGTCGGGGCCGCGCTGATGAAGCACCTTGCGCATGTTGCTCGTCAGGTGGGCATCAAAGAGCTGGTCGCAGAGGTGCTGTCGGATAACTTCCCGATGCTGAAGGTGTTCAAGAAGAGCGGCTTGCCCCTCAGCGCCAAGCAGAAGGACGGCGTCGTACACATCGTCCTAAAACTACTCTGACCTTCATGCCCAAGGCGGTGCCACGCGGAGACCAATGCCGGCGTTAGCCGGCTGCACCGTTCGCGTCAGCGTATCGCGAAAATGGGCCTGGACTGCCGACAGTCTACTTGAAGCCATGCTCAAGACGAAACTTGACGCGCTGGCCCGCCAAGCGGCGGCATGTACGCTCCCAGTCCTTCTTTGTCATGTGGGTGGTAGCGTCCCAGTCGTTCATGCACTTCCCGAAATATTCAGCGAACAGCTTTCGCGACTTGGTTGAGGAATCGTTCTGAGCGAGCACCGTTGTGCCGGCCAAGGTCAACGATAGCGAAGCTGTCAAAAGCAAGGTTCGCATGAGGGCACCCAAGGCCATCGTCGAGCTTGGCATACTGGCGGGCTCGCGACGATCGGGTCTTTCCCCGATTGCGTTGTTTCGTCGTGCCGACAAAACTGGGCTCCCTGCACCGCACAATCGACGTCTCCTCAGGGTCAAGAGCGCCGGGGGTGCTCGTCTGCTTGCGGACCAGGGCGGACGCGGTCCCTGCCGGGGGCTCCCGCTAGGCCGTAGCTCTAAACCCAATCGGGCCGAGCGCGGCCAGGCGCAGATCCCCATAAGCAAAAGCCCCGGCCGCACCGAACCGGGGCTCCGTGCCCGCACAGGTCAGATATGGGCCGCGCTGAGGGCGCCAAGTCAACGCATATCAACGCCGGTGCATTGATTGGCGGGAAGGTCCCGGCCGGGGGAGGTGACCGGGGCCATCGTTCCTAGGAGCCCCGCCGCAGCACCGAACAGGGCTCTGGTGAACGCGGTCAGGATAGCGGTCGCAGGTTAAGGCCCTACTGCTGTCGACCCTGCGCGGGATGCGGCAGCGGTGCCGGCGTGCTCGAACACCTGAGCGAGGTCACGGACGTCCCCGGCCTCCTGCGGCTCGTGAGCGGCCTCCGACCGACGTCGTGAACTTGGCCGCCGCTCGGGAGCGGTAGCACAGCGGGGCGCCCTCACACCTGCCCCGGCCACGTCCCCCGGCGGGCCATTCTAGCTGCGGAGACCAAGACCCTGCCTACCTGGGATAGAGTAGGTACGGGTGAGGCCCTGATCTGGCATACGTCACCGCCGCCGTTTTATTGATCCACGCGCGCCATCCCCGTCGACGCTAAACCTGATCGACAGGTAGGCGTCCGCCTTTGACCAGCGATGCTCCTTTCCACAGGCCGAACAAACCCGCAGCGCGAACTCTCGGTCGGGCAGATCGTCGAAGTGGTGCAGATCTGTGACAAAACCGGTCGCAACCTCCTCATCCGTCTCCGGACATTTGATAGCAACCATGGACGCCATAGTTCGACCTGCGAAGTGAAAGGCTCGTTCCCGCTAGAACGCGTCGTATCGCTGCTCTGGCAGGTCCTTTGCGCTCTTCATCAGGTCCGCAATGCCGATCGGGAGTGCGGCCACACCGTATGCGGCACCTTGTGGCGCGGTCGCAGTTCTTGCGGTCGCTACATAGACGACGACGGTCAAGCTGACCAAAGCAAGGGTGGCGATGACAATCTGGCGTATGGTAGCGGGCATGGCGTATATTGCTCCCCTCGATTTGAAAAAGTACGAATACGCAAAGTACGCACGGCCACGCTGGCCGGTCCTGAAAATTCCCTGAAATTTGACGGAAGATTCCCTCACAGCGTCAGGGACGGCGGCGCCTGGACCACCGTCAATCACGAGAGGATGCCGGTCCTGCTCACGCGCGAGGACGAGCGACGTGGGCTGACCGGCTCGACCGACGAGGCCCTGGCCCTGGCACGCGGGTACCCTCCGACAAGATCATCGTCCAGGTAGGTTTCGACAAAGTGGACCGGCTTCGCGCTGCGTACGGCGGCCCCGCACTGCTGAGCCGCTTACGGTAGGGTCGGGCGATGCAACGGCGGCACACAACCTCGACGGCGCTCGATAGGCTGCGCACGTCCTCTCGTGCCTCGACGCAAAGCTCGGCTCGCTGGGGCTGCGAAGGGAATTCACTAGCCGGGGGCGCCCCAGTATGCGGCGAAGCCGCCGAGGAGGACGCCCCACAGGAAGCCCGCCAACCCTACGATGAACCTGTCCTCGGCCTTCGACTTCGCAGTCGCCTTCGGAGTCGCAAGAACCAGGGCGCGTGTCATGATCCGCCTCGGTGTTACCGAACGCGAAGATTTCAACGGCCGGAAGGTGTCTATAGCGAGGCACACCTGTGATCAGAGGACCACAGGGGCTGACGCGTGCCCGAGGCGCAGGCGAAGCTGGAGACCATCCACGCCATCGCCTACGGCGCGAACCACACAGCCCGGTTTTGGGGTGGGGTCTACGGCGAAGGCTGACCCTGCGCTCGTGGGTGCGACGCCCAAGGGTGTCGGTAATGACGACACCCTCCCATTGCGCTCCGCCTGTCCAGAGGCTATCGGCGGACACGCTGCCCTCGAAGGAAGAGCTGCTCCCGATCCTTGACACGATGGCGGCTTCGTTGCCGGATAGTGCTCAGAAAGCGCACAATCAGGGGGCCATCTAAGAGATCGGTGCTGAAGTGGATCGGCACAGCTATGGCTTGGATCTTTGCCAGTGTGGTCTGGCTCATGATCGCGATTCCGGCGATTGTCCTGGTGGGCGGCCTAGCCCTGTTCGTATTGACCTTCATATTCGGAGTGATGCTCGGGGGCGCTCGATAGCGCCCCCGAGCACAAGGCGAACAATTCCCCAGCATACTTGATTGCGGATCGGCGCCACGCATTGACCCCTATCGGCATCCAAGCGCGACCCGCTGCTCAAGGCCGGAGTTGCGGAGCCCTGAAGCTGGGAACGAACGTTGATAATATACACGTTCGTTCCGAGCCAGAGTGCCTTGCGTCACGAGCATCGCCGGTCCACACGGCGCTGCGCAACTGTACTGGAGATGATGGAGGGCCCTTCGGGTTCGGTGATCAGGTCGCTGATCCCAAGCCACCGCGAGCGGCTGTGGTCAAATGCCATGGCGGCTAGGCTCTCGATGTCTTTCGCATTGTAGATGATGTACCTGCGTTTCGCCTGGTCCGATGCGTCGAAGACGGCTTCCGCGTAGCGGATGCCCGGGGACTCGCGAAAGACGATTCTGTCATCCATGCCGTCCATCATGGCGGCCTTGAGCACCGGTTTCAGCAATTCACGCGCTCGTGGATCCGGCTCGAACGTGAGAAGGGTTGCTCGCGGAGCAGCGATGAAGCCGCGGACGTTGAGTTGCTTGGATCGCTTTGTCGTTTGGGCGGCAAGCTCGCTGCAAACGGCGGCCATCGCCACGAGCACGGAAAGGAGAAGCGTCACGAGCGCGCGGACAACGCGCCTTCGATGATTTGCGCCGGCAGCAAGCATTTCGATACTCCAATACAATTCGATCAATTGAACATGTCTGCCCGTGGACCGGGTTCATCGGCTGGCGGTCATCCAGCCACAGCAGATCGTAGCCGGCCTCAGGCGCGCGGCGCAATATCTGTGGATCGCAAGGCTCGCGGCTTGCGTGCCACGCGCCGAGCGCGCCCCCCGAGCCGGCACCGGCCAGGCAGGCAAACATGCGGTCATCTTGCGGCTCCAGCGGACAGCGCCTCCAGCCCCTTGGTGGCGAGCACGCCGGCCTGCCGCTCGGCATCGCATTGGGCGTAGTAAGTCTCGGGTGTGTCGTAGCCCGGGAAGCGCCATGACACGCCGCCCACCTTCACGGTGTCACGGTCGACGATCTCGATGGAGCCGGTCTGCGCCAGAGAGGCCGTGGCCAGCAGCATGGCGAGGGCGATGGTGCCGCCGTTCGAGCGCATGCGGCTGGCCAACGAGTGCAAGCGACTGCTCAGGGCGGCCGATCCGCCCGTGCTGCCGCCGCGCGTGCCGTCGGATGGCACGCCGAGACGGCCGAAATCCGGCGTGCTGGCTGAGTTGCGCGACGGCGACCGGAGCCTGTAGGCTCAAGGGATTAGCAAGGAGAGGATTTGACCCCATGAATATCGACACCACCAAGGGCGCATCGCAAGCCGCCGCAGCGATCGTCCAGCTCATCAACTCCAAGCCCACCAGCCCGACGCAGGCCGAGATCGAGCGATCATTGCCAAGGTCGTGCCCTCCGGCACCACGTCGATGGACGCCATGTCTCCGGCGACCGCGGCGCTCTATCACGAGCTGCGCGGTCTCATTGAGGAGCACGTTCGCGAGTTCGAGCCCGGCAAGGCCGACGACGCGCGCATCAACACCCACGTGGAGATGGTCAACGTGGTCGCCGACGCGATCCTCGCCGAGCCGGTGCGAACGTCGCGTGACCTCGTGGCCTGTGCAGAGGTCCTTTTCTGGTTTCAGTGGTCGGGCATCGACCCTCAGGGTCCGCAGGCGAACGCCGAAAATGGAAGCTGAGCCGATGAGCGTCGGCAAGGCGACCAATGAGGCGGTCACCAAGCTGCTCAAGGGCATCTTCACGCTTGCCGGCGTCGGTCAGTTCGCGAAGGGAGTGTAGACCGGCGCATCCGAGGGTGTGCCAATCGGCACACCCTCGGTCCCGACCCAAGCAATGGCTGCCGCCCCGGAGCGATTCCGGCGTCGCGGCCTAGGCGGAGAGCGCGGCTTCAGCTCAGCTCTTGGTGGATAGATCGGCCGGCGAGATCAGGACCGAGAACTGCTCGCACCAGATCACTACGCTGCGGAACCTCGACAGATCGACGCCCGCGGGCACCGCGTAGCGCTGGCTGCCCTTGAAGGCGCGCAGACGGCCCAGATCGATGAACATCTCGTCGCGCAAGTCGCTGGAGGCCCGGATCGGCGCCTTCGGAACCAGGTAGTCGTGGTACTTGGGGCCCGGACCGACCTCGAAGTCCGGCCCCAGGAACACGCTGTCCTGCCGCACCGTCACACTCCCCTTGCCCCAGTGGATGGGATCGCCTGGGTTGGCGCGGATGAACGTCCCCACAGCGAGGATCGGCGCCACGCGATCGGCTTCGGTGGGGCGGTCCGTCGCCGGCGGCGGGGGAAACACGAATGGAAATAGGAAGAAGCCGAGCGCTACACCAAAGCCCGTGCCCAGCACGCCTCCAGCGAGCAGCAGGGCTAGCGACCGCCACCACATCCCAGCCGAGCCTCCCTCGATTGCCGCGGCCCGCTGCCGCCCCGCCCTGCATCCTACACCGACAGGGGCCGGACAGAGGGCTGCTCGGGACAGGCAAGCGTCCCGCCTGATGGCGACGGCAGAAGTATCCCAATGAGCGGAAGTGCTCGCTGCGGTGCGGCGAACGGGCGATCAGTGCCAGAAACGGAAGTCCACGCCTGCCGAAAATGAATCCGAAGCGAGCCGGTAAAGTACATGCCTTCGGAGCGGCACTATTTCGCCGCCGAGGCGAAATACAGCAGATCGCCGCCGATCGAGCCGTAGGTGTAGGGCTCCTGCTGGTTGTTGGTCGTCCGGCGCACCGTGTCGCGCACTCGCCCGAACATTATGCGGATGTCGACGTTGGGGGCCGGCATGTTTTCGACCAGCGCGAGGGCATAAGGGCTGTTCTGGCCCTCTCCATCCAATGCGGTCGTGCCGTGCTTGGTGGCATAGGCGACCAACACGTCGCCCTCTACTTCGAGCGCGGGCAACCCTCGCCCGATGGCACGCGACCCGCCGCCCGAACGTGCCATGCGGGTGACGAACGGATTGTTGCGACAGGCATCGAGGATTACGAGCCGAAGCTTCCTGGCGCTGTCCACGGTCTGCAGCATGCGGTCAAGCGGCATCGCCTCATAGGGCACGTGCGCGTCTTTCTCCAGCTTGGCGTCCGCCGGCACCAGGTAGGCGCTGCCGCCCATCTCGACGCCGTGGCCCGCGAAATAGATGATGGCCCAGTCGGCGCCGGCCGCTCGATCGCCGAAGTCCTTGAGCGCCGCCGTCATTTGCGCCAGTCCCAGATCGTATTTGTCGACGACCTCGGTGAAGCCGACGCGCCGCAGCACGGCGGTGATGGCTTTGGCATCGTTGGCGGGGTTCCTGAGTTCGCCCGCGTAGGCGTAGGCCGAGTTACCAATGACGAGGGCGATGCGCTTGCCGCTGCCTGATACCGCCGTGACGACCGGCACGTTGGGTACAGGGGCCACCATCGTTTTCGCGGCCGCCGCCGGAATTCCGGCGGGCACTGGTGGCGTTTTCTGTGCGAGCGACGACAAGATTTCGGCGGCCCTGAGTTGCGCGGCGCGCTCGAACTCAGTGCGCGCTGGCAAACTTAGGACCTTGCGCAGGTCCGCAATCGCCTGCCCCCATTCGTTGGTGGCGAGGTAGACTTCGGCGCGTGCACAGAACGCTTCTGCCAGTCGCGGGTCGAACTGTATGGCTTTCGTGAGGTCGGCAAGACCGCGCTCAAGCTGACCTTTTTTGACGTAGGCTATGCCCCTGTAGGCAAACGCATACTGGTACTTCGGCAGTAGCAGGATCGCCCGCTCCAGATCAGGCAATGCGCGATCGGGCTGGCCCATTTCCACGTTGGTTCGGCCGCGTAGTACGAGAGCTACATGATTTTTTGGCACCAGTTCGAGCGCACGGTCAAAATCGGCAAGTGCCTTTCCAAAATCCTTGCGACTGGCGAAGAGGCGCCCGCGCCCCACGTAGGCGGCCGACAGCTTGGGGTTCAGCTCAATGGCGTGATCGCAATCAGCACGCGCACGCTCCGGCTCGTCCCTCATCAGGTACGTAATGCAGCGGCTGCTATAGGCGCCGGCCTCCTTAGGGTTCAGATCGATTGCCCGGTTGTAGTCCTTTAGGGCACGGTCCAGTGCGCCCTGATTGGTATAGGCGGCGCCGCGGCCAAGAAGTGCGACGATCGAATTGGGATTGAGCTCCAGAGCGCGTTGAATGTCGGCGAGCCCGCGCTCCGTTTCATTCATGACGACGTAGATGCGGCCGCGCGTCGCGTAAGCCTCCGAGTTCTTGGGCTCTAAGGCAATGGCTCTCGACAGGTCGGCCAGCGCGCGCTCGTACTCGGCCAAATAGGCGTATGCGCTCCCGCGGAAAACGTATGCGCCCGCGAGTTTGGGATTGATCTGGATCGAACGGCTGAAGTCGGCGATGGCCTTCTCGAAATCACCCTTGCGCGTATGAGCAGTGCCGCGATCGCCCAGAATGAAGGGATCGTCAGGTTTGAGCGCGTTGGCCCTATCGTAATCGCGCAACGCGAGATCGTTTTCGCCCCGGCGGGCCAGCGCGTTGGCGCGTAACTGATACGCCTGGGGCGTGCGTGGGTCGGCTCGGATCGCACGGTCGGCATCAGCAATCGCCGAATCGAGGTCGCCCCGGAGCAGGTACATCCGGCCTCTGGCAATATAGCCGAGCGGGCTCTTCGGGTCGGCTTCGACAGCACGAATGCCGTCCGAGAGTGCTTCGTCGGTCATCCCTTTGTGGGAGTAGGCAATGCCGCGATAGTTGAGTGCGGCGGCTCGGTCTTGGGCGCTGAGGCCGCTCCGCCGCAGGATCTTGCTGCAGCCGGCGATAGCGATGTCGGGATCGCGTGACTTGCAATCGGCCACATCGTCGGCGTGCGCGGTGTTGGACCCCTGCATGCCTAGCAGCAGAAAAAGGAAGGTGAGAACTACCCAGCGCATGAGAGCCATCCCGTCAATGGGCTTTTGCAGCATCGAATTATGCTACCTGATCGGCCGCCTCTTGGGAAACCAGTGCGTTGGATGTCAATCTGCGCTCGCAACATGGCATGTGGAATAGAGGGCCGGGCGCGCTCCGCCGATGCCGCCCGCGTCGCGTTGAGTAGCGCCCCAGAACCAGAAGCGCTCAACTAGCACCGGATGTTAGTGGCTACAGGGCATATGGCTGACCACGACCGGAAACAGCGGCTTTGGGTCATTTTTCCCCGCTGCACCAGGCGCTTGCACTCGGCGAATGTAACACCGTTCCCAGCCGGATCACGCCGCTGCCGGGCGCAGTCATGGAGTGGCACCAGATTTCTGTCAGGAAACAGAGGTACTTACCCCGTCCCCAGGAGCGATCCGGCATACGTGCTTCTGACCCAAATTCCCCTTGATGCGTTTTTGTCCCGCTCGTGACCAAACTCCCCGTTGTAAATGGGCTTTGCCAGTACTGCATCCCCGCGGCCGGTCGCTTCACGAAAGTGGCCCGCCGAGGCCGGCGTAAGGGAGCGCAGAAGGCCACCGAGATCGATATGCAGTGCGACCGCCGCGAGGGCTAGCGCGACGGCGAGCAGCAGCACGGTGAGAGCCACCTTTAGGGCGGGCGGCGGGCCGCGACGCGGCGACAGAGTCGGTGCTGCACGCTGAAGCAAGCCCGTTTCGGGCGCTCTGCCCCCGGCCTCGCACGCTTCGGTGTACCCTCGACGCACGGCATCAGCGAGATCCCCAAATACATGAGGCAATCTCTCCGCAAATGGCGCGATCACCTCCAGGCCCTCCCTTGCCGCATGGATTGCCTCGGCGTGACGTCCCGTCGCCACTAGGATTCGGGAGAGTTGGCCTAGGCTCCTTGCGAGATCGGGGACGAAAGCGTCGGGCCGGTCCTTGGCCAGTGCCCTTTTGATGTCGGCAGCCTCCTTGCACGCGGCAAGCGCTTCTTCGAACTGCCCGAGAGCCGAAAGCACCCTGCCAGGGCTATGCAGGCTACCCGCGAGATCGGGGAGGAACGCGTTGGGGCGGTCCTTGGCAATCGCCCGACAAATGTCGGTGGCCTCCTTGGACGCGGCAAGCGCCTCCTCAAGCCGCCCTAACCCATTCTGAGACGAGTCGCGCGTATTGCCTAGTGGTCAGACAGGGCAATCAGGGCCATTCAAAGATTCTGCCCGGTAACGATGGCCACGGCCTCGGCGCGATCCTCGCGGAAGTTCTCGCGGGCCTCTGGCACCGAGAGGCCGCGCGAGCGGATCAGCCATAGCACATGGTTTCGCAGGGCCGCGAGGGCGCGGGCACCGGCGCGGACGCGACAGCGATCCTCGTTCATGGTTACGTCGCGGACCCAGTGCAGCTTGTTCTCGATGCCCCAATGGCCGCG
>Ga0105249_10004425_pt1 | contig 12151 bp, 9 predicted proteins | sample KBSS44metaG_FD_81522 | JGI IMG/M metagenome (GOLD analysis project Ga0105249, IMG submission 81522) | Switchgrass rhizosphere microbial communities from Kellogg Biological Station, Michigan, USA - KBS S4-4 metaG | ecosystem: Host-associated > Plants > Roots > Rhizosphere > Soil | place... | reverse complement strand
GTTCGAGCCGAGTTGACATCGACCAGGCAACGTGAGCTCGCAGTTCCTTGACAGAACATCTTTGACTTTGGTAAAGCTCCGTCACCGTTAGACACGATTCTGGCATTTATCAAGCGAATACCCGCGTTGGACGACTTTCCAGTCGCCCCGTGAGGAGAGGAGACCTGGCAGATGCGATACCGGTTCACAGGCGCAGTGGTGGCGATGACATTAGCGGCGGCAGTTTCGCTGACCGTGGCACCGACCGCACAACAGGGCCGCGGAAATGCGCCAGCGGCGCCGGCCGCCGGTCAGGGTCGCGGAGCAGCCGCGCGTCCCGCACAGATTGCGGGTCATCCGAACTTCAACGGTGTCTGGCAGGCGATCAGCTCGGCTTACTGGAATCTGGAGGATCACTCGGCCTCGGCCACGCCGTTCTGGCAGCTGGGTGCGATGTTCGCAGTTCCGGCCGGTCAGAGCGTAGTCGTCGGCGGGACGATTCCGTATCTGCCTGCCGCTCTGAAGAAGCGGGAAGAGAACATGAAGGGCTGGCCGAAGTCGGATCCCGAAGCCAAGTGCTACATGGCAGGGATTCCGCGATCGACCTACATGCCCTATCCGTTCCAGATCGTTCAGGGACAGAAAGACATTCTGTTCGTGTACGAGTACGCCAGCTCGAACCGCATCGTCCACATGGACAAGCCGTCAGAGGCGCCTGTCGACAGCTGGATGGGATGGTCGAACGGCAAGTGGGACGGCAACACGCTCGTGATCGAAGTCACCGGCAACAACGACCAGACCTGGTTCGACCGCGCCGGCAACCATCACTCTGACGCCTTGAAAGTCACCGAACGATACACGCTGCAGGGCGATAACCATATCCAGTACGAAGCCACGATCGAGGACCCGAAGACATTCCAGAAGCCGTGGCAGATCCGGATGCCGCTGTATCGCCGCATGGAGCAGAACGCGCAGTTGCTGGAATACAAGTGCGTGGAATTCTCGGAAGAGCTGCTGTACGGCGACTTGAAGAAGAAATCCGAGTAGTTCTGAGTACTTTGCGGCTGAGTGATACACTGTTAGGGCTTTTTAATCCCAGGGTCGGGCACAAATCGAACTGACGTCCCGAATAGGTAGGAGATGAATTCGATGCGAACGAAACTCTTCAGCATTGCGGCCGCTGCTGCGTTTGTGGCGGTGTTTGCTGTCCAGGTCTCAGCACACCACTCCTTTGCGGCTGAATTCGACGCCAAGCGTCCGGTCAAGCTGCGGGGCACGGTCGTGAAGATGGAATGGATCAACCCGCATTCCTGGATTCACATCGACGTGAAGGACCCGGCCACTGGGAAGGTGGAACGGTGGATGGTCGAAGGCGGCGCACCGAACGCGTTGCTCCGCCGTGGTTGGAACAAGAACTCGCTCACCGAGGGCACTGAGATCCTCGTCGAAGGCTTCCAGGCCAAGGACGGTGCGAATCGGGCCAACGGGCGCGACATCACGTTCCCGGACGGCAAGAAGCTGTTCGTCGGTTCGTCCGGCACGGGCGCGCCCGACGAAAGACCCGAGAAGTAAGAGACGTTCGGTTTCAACAGAGCAACGCCAGGACCGGTTCCCGGTCCTGGCGTTGTTTTGCTGTTTGAGGGCATGGAAATCGGCGGGTCTTCGAGTATCCTCGGACCCCTGATGTCTACCTCCACCCTCGAAGCCGTCTCCGCCGCGCGATGGCGTATCGCGATCTCGCTCACCATCGCCATGATGGTGGTCTACTTCGGCTTTGTCCTCCTGGTTGCCTTTAATAAACCGCTCCTGGGTGCCATCGTGACGCGCGGTCTGAGTCTGGGCATGCTGCTCGGCGCGCTCGTGATCCTGGTCGCCTGGGTGCTCACGTGGGCGTATGTGCGGTGGGCGAACACGCACTACGACGTGTCGCTTCAGAACCTTCGGGAACGTCGATGACCTCGGCGCTCGGGGAACCCAACGCGATCGCGATCACGTTCTTCCTGGTTTTCATCCTCCTCTCCCTTGGCATCACCGTGTGGGCGTCGAGAAAGACGCGGACGGCAGAGCACTTCTACGCCGCCGGCAGGAGCGTGACGGCACTTCAAAATGGCCTCGCGCTGGCCGGCGACTACATGAGCGCCGCGAGCTTTCTGGGGATCGCCGGTCTCGTGGCCACGTCCGGGTTCGACGGCTTGATCTACTCCATCGGCTGGCTGGTCGGCTGGCCGATCGTGATGTTCCTGATCGCGGAGCCACTGCGCAATCTGGGTCGCTACACATTCGCCGATGTGCTCGCCGCCCGGTTACGTCAGACCCCGATTCGCATTGCCGCATCGATCGGAGCGCTGGCCGTGATCGCGTTCTACCTGATCGCGCAAATGGTCGGTGCCGGTAATCTCATTCGGCTGCTGTTTGGTCTCCCATACGAAGCCGCCGTCGTCATCGTCGGCGGCGTCATGCTTGCCTACGTGTTGTTCGGTGGCATGATCGCGACAACGTGGGTGCAGATCGTCAAGGCCGTAATGCTCCTGGGTGGCGCAACGCTCCTGGCGCTGCTCGTTCTCGGCCGCTTTGGTTTCAACCCTCTCGCGCTTTTCGCGCGGGCGTCGGAGATGTACGGCGCGGGAGTGCTCAGTCCCGGCCGGCTTGTGACCGATCCCATCGACGCCGTGTCTCTCGGGCTCGCGCTGATGCTCGGCACGGCCGGACTGCCGCACATCCTGATGCGGTTCTACACGGTTCCTGATGCCCGCACGGCACGGACCTCGGTTGGATATGCGACGGCCTTCATCGGCTTCTTCTATTTGCTGACGTTTGTCCTCGGCTTCGGAGCGATGGTGATCATCGGGCGCGATGCGATCACCGGTATCGATGCCGGCGGCAACATGGCAGCGCCACTACTTGCTGAGGGCGTCGGCGGCACGCCGTTTCTGGGCTTCATCTCGGCTGTCGCGTTTGCGACGATTCTCGCGGTCGTTGCCGGCCTGACGTTGTCCGGCGCCGCGACGCTTTCACACGATCTGTGGGTGAACGTGGTGCGCGGGGCGAAAGCCGATCAGCGAGAGCAACTCGTGGTCGCACGCGCCGCGACGGTGCTGCTTGCCATCGTGTCGATCGTGCTTGGCATTGCGTTCAAGGGACAGAACGTCGCCTACATGGTGGGACTGGCGTTTGCGATCGCCGCGAGCGCGAACTTCCCGGCGCTCGTGCTGTCGATCTTCTGGAAGCGGTTGACCACAGCCGGTGCCCAGAGCAGCATGATCATCGGGACGGTGGCGGCGTTGTCGTTGATCTATCTCTCGCCGACGATCCAGATCGACATCCTCCACAACTCCAGCGCGTGGTTCCCGCTGCGCAACCCGGGCATCGTTTCGATCCCGCTTTCGTTCGTCGTTGCCATTGTCGTGTCGTTGCTGCGTCCGGTGTCGTCCGAAGCGCAGCGCTTCACGGAACTGGAGCGCCAGCTCCATCTGGGAATTGAAATCGTCGATGAGCCGGCAGTCCAATAGCTCCGTAGGGCGGGTCCTGGCTTGTGGACCCGCCGAACGAGCCGGGTCTGTAAAACAAGACCCGGCCTACTCCGTGCGAGCGTGTGAATAAGATCTCTCGAACGATTGTCTTCCTGCTCGCCGGAGTGCTCCTGGCCGGCGCCGCCATCTTCCTTGTCGTGCGAGGTCGCGGGCCGTCCCTACCGGCCCCTGGCTCCGCCCCTTACGAGGAGATGACACGTGCGTTCTACTGGGGCCTGTCCGCCCTCGAAGTCGGTCTTCTGGACGATGCGCGGCAGCAGTTCACCAAGGCGACGACGATCGTGCCTCAGGAGCCCGCAGCGTGGGCCAACCTCGGGTTGACGCAGTTACGCCTCGGAGAGCTCGACGCGGCCGCTGCACCAGTGGACCGGGCGTTGGCGCTGGCGCCGGACAACGGGGATCTGGTGTTGCTTGCCGCGCGAATGGAAGCCGCGCGTGGTCGATTGGACGAAGCGGTCATGCAGCTTCGGCACGCGGTCGAACTCGATCGTGAAGGTCTCCGCGCACGGTTCGCCCTGGCCGATGAACTGCAACGCTTGAACACGCCCGAAGCAGATGCCGAAGCGCTCTCGTTGCTCGACGAGATCGTGCGTCGGGCACCGAACAACCTTGCGGCCATCATCGAACGTGCGAGGATCGCCGCGCGGCGTCGGGACCAGGCGCGCCTTCGTACCTCCCTGGACGTCCTCGCTCCGCTCTCGGCAACCTGGCCGCAGCAAGCGCTCGAGCAGTTCAAGGCGTTCCAGGGCGCAGTCGAAGAGATGCGATTCGACGACATAGCGCGCGCAGCGACATTTCTGCGTAACGTGTTGGCTCCCGTGCCTGCGTTTCGTGAAAGCCTGGCCGCCGTGCGGACTCCGACCGAGCTCATCGCCGAACCGTTCGGTCGTTTCATCGCGCTCGCGACGCCACCCGCCCAGCCCTCGCCTCCGGACGCATCGATTACGTTTGCCACAGAGGCCGCCGATAGCGATGCGGCGGCCGCATTGCTCACCCTGTTTCCGACGATCGAGGACGCCCCTGTCCTGTTCGCGGCAGATGCGACGCGTTTGAAGCGACTCGACGGCTCCGGAGCGACCTGGCCTCTCCCGTCAGGTAGCGGTGGGCCTTTAGGCCCACCGGCTGCTCCCTCTGTGAATGCACTCGTCGCGCTCGATTGGAATCACGACTTCCGCACCGACATCGTCATGGGCGGACGCGGCGGGATACGTCTTCTGCTGCAGGACGAAAAGGGCGGATTCTCCGACGCGACTGCCAAGGCATCGGCAGGGGCGGCGATTACTGACGACGTCTTCGGTGTGTGGGCCGCTGACATCGAGATGGACGGTGACATCGATCTGGTCGTTGGCGCCACCGATGGACCGCCGTTCGTTCTCAGGAACAACGGCGATGGCACCTGGCGGAGGATCGAGCCTTTCAGCGGTATCACGGCCGCGCGTGGATTCGGATGGGCGGACCTCGATCAGGATGCGGATGCCGATGCCGTCTTTCTCGATCGAGCGGGTCAGCTGCACGTGTTCACGAACCGGCAGGCCGGGCAATTCGCCCATGCTCCCGATGTGAAGGGCATCGCCACTGTCGTAGGTCTCACCGTCGCTGACATCGAGGCCGATGGCGTGATCGATCTGATAGCGCTCGAGTCGAGCGGATCGGTCCGCGAGATTTCGTGGCAGAACTCGGAATGGCGGCAGTCTGAGATCGCCAAGGGGCTCGTGCGTGCCGGTGCCGACCCCGGCACCTACCAACTGGTCGTCGCTGATCTCGACAACAGTGGCGCACTCGATCTGCTTGCTGCGGGAGGGGGAACGTCGCTCATCTGGCTTGCGGGCCAGGATCATCGCCTCGAGGCGCTGCCGATGGCACCGGGCGCGCAGGTATTCGCGGTGGCGGATCGAAACGGCGATGGTCGACTCGATCTCGCCGCTCTCGCGGAGGGTCGCCCGGTATGGTTGATGGGTGGCGGTGGAAAGGGCGCCTATCACTGGAAAGTCATCCGGCCGCGCGGGCAAGCCACCGCAGGCGATCAGCGCATCAACTCGTTTGGTGTCGGAGGAGAGATCAGCGTCCGCTCGGGTCTTACCGTCCAGACCCAGGTGATGTCCGGGACTCCTGTTCATTTCGGGCTCGGCACGAGGACCGGCATCGACGTTGCGCGCATCGTCTGGCCCAACGGCAACGCGCAGGCCGAATTCGGCGCGGGTGTGGACGATGTGATCGTCGCCGAACAGCGTCTCAAGGGTTCGTGCCCATGGGTATTTGCGTGGGATGGCACGCGAATGAGCTTCGTCACCGATTTTCTCTGGCGATCGCCGCTGGGGCTCAGGATCAATGCGCAGGACACCGCGGGCGTAAGCCAGACGGAGGATTGGGTCAGGATTGCGGGCGATCAGCTTCGTCCACGCGACGGCATGTACGACGTTCGCATCACGGCGGAACTCTGGGAGACGCATTTTTTCGATCACGTCTCGCTTCTGGTCGTCGATCACCCTGCTGACACGGACGTGTTCGTCGACGAACGATTCCGACCGGCGCACCCGCCAGCCCTCGCTCCGCGAGCCATGCGACTGCTGGGCCCGGTTGTGCGCGCGCGCGATGAGTCAGGCCATGACGTGACCGATGTGGTTGCGGCGCGCGACGGCAGGTATCTGTCCACGTTTGCAAAGGGACAGTACCAAGGAATCGCACGCGACCACTCCCTCGAATTCGAACTGGGTGACCACGTCCGGACGGACCGCCTGACGCTGATTGCCAGCGGATGGATTTATCCGACCGACAGCAGCATCAATGTCGCGATTGGCCAGGGCGGCGTGGTCAAACCGAGCGGCCTCGTGCTCGAGGCGCTGAATGAGCAGGACCGCTGGGTCGTCGTGAATCCCGATCTCGGGTTCCCCGCTGGCAAGAACAAGACGATGCTGATCGATCTCACGGGCGTCGGCGAAGTCAGGCGGTTGAGGCTACGGACCAATCTCGAGATCTACTGGGACGCACTCATGTTGGCGCAGGAGGTCGGCGTCTCGCTTCGCACGCGCCGGCTGTCGCTGGCCGACGCTGAGTTGCGCTATCGAGGCTTCTCGGAAACGACCTCACTCAGAAACGACGCGCCGGAGACGCCCAACTACGAGCGCAAGGCCGGTGTGACGCAGCGATGGCGCGACCTGGTCGGGTATCACACGCGGTTCGGTAATGTGAACGCACTATTGTCGGAGGTGGACGACCGTTATGTGATCATGAACGCCGGCGACGAGATGCGGCTGCGCTTTCCCGAGCAGCCCGCTCCCGAGTCCGGCTGGCGCCGTGATTTCGTGCTCATTGGCGACGGATGGGAGAAGGACGGAGACTACAACACGGGCTTTTCGCAGACCGTGCTGCCGCTGCCGTCTCACGACCGCCCCGCGTATGGGCAGGCTGGCGCGACAGGTCATCTCGAGGATGATCCCGTCTATCAGCGTCACCGCGCAGACTGGGACGAGTACCACACCCGGTGGGTGGAGCCGAGCGACTTTATCCGTGGATTGAGGAAGCCCTGATCATTTCGTTTCCACGACATACCGAGGCAGTGAGGCACAGAGGATATTCAGTGGACGTCGCGGCGAATTCATGACGTTCTCTCGACAACGCATCGCCTGGTTCGTCTGGACGATCCTTCTCGTGGCGTCGCTGGCTGCCGTCAGGGCGTTGAATCAACGAGCCGTTCACTCACTGCCCGACGATGAAGGCGGCTCCAGCATGCGCTTCGGATTCCGCCTGGAGGAGTCTGCCCGCCAGCGAGGGGTCGACTTCGTGCACGAGGCACCGACCTTCGACTCCCGGCTCCAGCACATCATGCCGCAGGTCGCATCAACGGGCGCGGCGGTTGCGGTCGCTGACTTCGACCGCGATGGATGGCAGGACTTCTACGTCACCAATAGCGGCGAGGGAAGTCTCAACCGGCTGTATCGCAACCAGGGTGATGGCACGTTCAAAGACGTCGCGGCGTCGGTTGGCCTCGCAGATGTGAACCGCCGCGAGACCGGCGTCTCGATGGGCGCGGTCTGGGGCGACTACGACAACGACGGGTGGGAGGATCTCCTTCTCTATCGCTACGGCAAGCCCGAGTTGTTTCACAACGATGGTGGACGCAGGTTCGTTCCCGCGGGCATGGGTCTTCCTCAATGGGTGAATGCCAACGCGGCCACCTGGCTGGATTACGACCGCGACGGACGCCTGGATCTGTTCCTCGCCGGCTACTGGCCTGATGGTGTCGATCTCTGGAAGCTCGAGACCACGAAGATCATGCCCGAGAGCTTCGAGTATGCGAACAATGGCGGGCGCAAGTACCTGCTGCACAATCGCGGGAACGGCATCTTCGAGGACGTGACGAGCGCGCTCGGCATCACCAGCCGTCGATGGACGCTTGCGGTGACGGCTGCGGATTTGTTCGGTACGGGATATCCCGATCTCTTCCTGTCGAACGACTATGGTGTATCCGAGTTGTTCGCCAATCGCGAGGGCAAGCGCTTCGAAGATGTTGCGGCAGAGACCGGCGTTGGCCGGGCCCCGAAAAGCGGGATGAACGCATCGCTCGGCGATGTGTTCAACGATGGCCGGCTCTCGATCTACAAGACGAACATTTCCGAGCCAGGCGTGTTGGTGCAGGGCAACGATCTCTGGGTGCCCAAGTCGGCAGGTCCCGGGCGGTCAGAATTCCAGAACATGGCGACCACGATGGGCGTCGATCTCGGCGGATGGAGTTGGGGAGCGCAGTTCGGGGACCTCAACAACGATGGCACGCAGGATATCTATCTCGTCAACGGATACATCTCCGCGGGTGAGCGAAGCAGTTACTGGTACGACTTCGCCGTCATCGCCGTCGGGCACAGCTCGATCATTGCCGATGCCGCCAACTGGCCGGCGATGAAAGGCCGGAGTCTCTCGGGTTACCAGCGGAAGCGCGTGTGGCTCAACGACGGAGCGGGGAGTTTTACGGACGTCGCGCAGGCAGTCGGCGCCAGCGACACGAACGATGGTCGCGCCGTCGCTCTGGCGGATTTGCGCAACACCGGCGCACTGGACGTCATCGTTGCCAACCAGCGCGGTCCGCTGTTGATCTATGAGAACCACGTCGCCCCAGGGCGTCACTGGATCCAGTTCGAGCTCGAAGGATCGGCCAGCAATCGCAGTGCGATCGGTGCTCGCGTGGAGGTGTACTGGAATGGGCACGTGCAGGCCCAGGAGGTGACGGCGGCTACGGGATTCAGCGCCCAGAACCAACGCCGGCTCCACTACGGGCTCGGCGACGCCCGCACAATCGATCGCGTCGTCGTTCGATGGCCGTCGGGGAGGCGGGAGACGATCGAGAACCCGCAGGTCGACAAGCGCCATCACGTGAAGGAATCCGATGGCCGGTGAAGCGCGCATGGGGGCCGCACCTGGCCGGCAGGGTCGCGTTCCCGAGGGCTACGCGGGAGAGGCATTGACGACGGAACAGGTGCCCGCGCGGCGCGGATGGACGTTGACGATCGACAACCGCTTTCTGCCGCCCATCCTGATCACGTCCATTCTGCTGGGCGCCAACCTGTCGTTCGGGATCCTCGAGGGCTGGGAACGGACGGCGTTGTCGATCGTGGCGGCAATCGGAACCGAACTGGTACTTGGGCGCATTACCTACGGCAAGTGGCCGCACCCGGCAAGCGCCTACATCAGCGGTATCAGCGCCGGTATCCTCATTCGATCGCCGTTCTGGTGGCCGTACTTCTTCACGAGCTTCATCTCCATCCTCTCCAAATACGTCCTGCGGCTCAAGGGGCGGCACATCTGGAATCCGACCAACTTCGGCGTCAGCGCTATGGTGCTGCTGGCTCCGGCAACGGTGACCGTCCTGAGCATCCAGTGGGGAAACGCGGTTGCGCCGATGGCCGTCATCTGGTTGCTCGGCGCCGTCATCGTGTGGCGAGTCGGGCGTGCGCATATTTCCGCGACCTACGTGATTGCGTTCTTCGCGTTTTCGTTCGTCCGGAGCGCCGTCACCGGCACCCCGTGGCTTGCGGCGGTCGCCCCTATCACCGGTCCGATGTACCAGCTCTTCATCTTCTTCATGATCACGGATCCGAAGACGACGGTCCGATCGAAGGGCGGCCAATGCGTGGTGGTCGTCATCGTCGCCTTCGTCGAGATGCTGATGCGATTGGCGGAAATCCTGTATGCGCCCTTCTACGCACTCTTCCTCGTAGGCTCGACCGCGATGGTCGTTGAGATCATCCGCGACGCGCGCAAGCGCGCCTGAACACCACGCCTCGACCTCCAGAACCGTGCCAATTCCTGGTTTTCGGACGGCCGAGGTGTTTTTGTGTGCACGTGTCCAAATCCGGCCACTCGGGCGTTAGTACGAAGCGCGGTCGCTTCCAGTCTCTTGCCGGTGAGATCCGTTGCGACCCGCTGAAAGAGGACCCTGGTGGCAATCCGACCGTCATGAAGCTGGACCCTGCGTGGATTGCCATCGCGGTACTCGCTATCGCCAGTATCGGTGTCTTCGCGTCCATCGCTCTTCGTTATGCGGCCGAGCTCAGGCGCGCGAGGCAGGCGTTGCACGACGCCCGGCAGCGCATGTCGACGGCGCTCACGTCGCTCGGGGTCGGCGTGTGGGAAGTCGACCTCCGAACCCATGAAGTCGTGTGGGCCGAGAATGCGTCCGGGCTGCTGGCCTCCCCGGCCACCATTCGCACCATCGACGACATCCTCGATCGATTGCATCCCGACGACCGTCCGGTCGCGATGGCGGCGGTCGAGCGTGCCAGCGCCACGCTCGTCCCGTTCGACGTCGAGTCAAGGGTGATCCTTCCCGACGGCGGCATCAAATGGATGCGCACGACCGGCCGCGCGCTCGCAGATGGGGCGGCGGGAACTGCGCGGTTGATTGGTGTGTCAGCCGATGTCACGAGTCGGCACGTGCTCGAGGCCCAGTTCCTGCAGGCGCAGAAGATGGAGGCAATCGGGCAGCTGGCCGGCGGCGTGGCGCACGACTTCAACAACCTATTGACCGCCATTCTCGGATACTCGTCGCTCCTCAAGGACGGATTGATCGACCCGGCGCGGCGGAGAAACGTCGAGGAGGTCATCAAGGCGGCCACGCGTGCCACGGCGCTGACGAAGCAGTTGCTGGCCTTCAGCCGGCAAGAAGTGCCGGCCGTTGTCGTGTTGAACGCCAACGACATCATCCAGGATTTGCTCGACATGCTTCGCCGGTTGATCGGCGAACACATCGCGTTGACGACATCGCTGGCCGACGACCTGGAATCCATTCGCAGCGATCGCGGCCAGCTCGAACAAGTCATCGTGAATCTGATCCTCAACGCCCGTGACGCGATGCCACAGGGCGGCTCGATTCGGCTCGAGACTGCGAACGTGCACATCGATTCGGAAGTGATTGCCCATGGTGGCCGAATCGCGCTGGGCGAGTATGTGATGCTGGCCGTTCACGATTCCGGCGTGGGCATCAGCGACGCGGTGCGCGCGCGATTGTTCCAGCCGTTCTTCACGACCAAGGTTCGGGGTAAGGGAACGGGGCTCGGGCTCGCCACGGTCTTTGGAATCGTGTCTACCGGGCACGGCTACATCAGCGTCGACAGCGAGATCGGTAAGGGCGCCGTGTTTCGCGTCTACTGGCCACGAATCGTCGATCTGCAGCGCGAGCGCCAGACCTGGAACGTCGAGCCCGCGAGTCAGCGTACCAGGCCGAGCACGTCCTCGGTGCTCATCGTCGAGGACGAGGAAGCCGTTCGGTATCTGTCTCGCGTGATCCTGGAGCGCGCCGGCTATCGCGTGTTCGAGGCGGGCACGCCCGATCAGGCTGAAACGGTGCTGTCGAAGGCGGGGCCGGTTGACGTGTTGATTGCCGACGTCATGCTTCCTGGCGGTCGCGGGCCGGAGCTCTTCGAGCGCCTGCGGCCACGCTATCCCGAGCTTCGGGTGGTGTTCATGTCCGGGTATTACGACGAGACTATTCCCGAAGTGGTCCAGGTCGATCCAGCGATGCGCTTTCTTCAGAAACCGTTCGTAGCCGAGGCTCTTCTCGGCCACGTAGCGGACCTGTTGTCGACGGCCGACCTTAGCCGGTGACGTTGGGGTCAGACCCCTTCATATTGCTGCGCCTCGCCAAGTAACCTGCTTGGTTCACTGGGCCGATGCGTTCGACGGTACGCCTCGAACCGCGCGAACGATCTTCGCGCTGTAGTCCCCGCCGTCCGGTCGTGTTATGCGCAGCCGGTCCTTCGCGACGCAGACATAGATACCGTCGTTCACCACCAGCGTGCCGGGATTGAAGGTCCAGAAACCGTCGCCGGACGACTCGCCGGTGTAAAGCATGTCGTTCAGCCGCACTGTCACGAGATAGCTCTTGCTCACTCGCGACGCTGGACTCGTGTAGACGTGCCAATCGCGGATGCCGGGTTTGCCCGGCTTGTTGCGACCCGTTGTGACCGTCCCTATCGGGACAAGCGTCGTGGCGACGTCAACATCTTCCAGAGTAGCCATGCCGCACACGGCAGTCTCGGCGCGCGCCGCCGCCGGTGTCGCCAGCGTGATTACCAACAACGTCATCATCAGGTGTTTCATCGTCTTCTCCTTTGCCGTCTGAGGTCATCCTAGAAGGCTTGTCAGGCGCACAC
>Ga0105249_10004423_pt1 | contig 12153 bp, 9 predicted proteins | sample KBSS44metaG_FD_81522 | JGI IMG/M metagenome (GOLD analysis project Ga0105249, IMG submission 81522) | Switchgrass rhizosphere microbial communities from Kellogg Biological Station, Michigan, USA - KBS S4-4 metaG | ecosystem: Host-associated > Plants > Roots > Rhizosphere > Soil | place... | reverse complement strand
CGGGTCAACGGCAGTAATCGCCTCACGGAAAAGCAACTGGTCATCCTCATCATCCTCGGCCAGAAAAAAAACAGTTTGTTTCGTCATCAGCGCTAATAATTGGTTGAGCCATAGCAGAGCAAGTGAACCAAAGATAATACATGAAGTAAACCCATGTAAATTTTTTGTTGCCTGTTTTGGCGTCTGCTGTCAACGCGCCCGGGCATATTTCCGGTAACCGGCCCGGCCTTTTTGGCAGCGCAGCTATTGCTAAACGTTACGGGTGTCTTAAAAACTAATTAAATTAGCCGGCAGGCTCAATTATCTGGATAACTTTTTTATTGTTACATATAATTGGCTTATCGCCGCGCAGGAGCAAGCGTCCGCTTGTGCCGGGTGGTAGGCTGTCCACTGATCGATGGCTTATCCAGTTTACGCAAGTAAGGTGTGTCATTAAATTGCCCGATGCTTTAAATTCAACTAATATTACCTCTATTGCTGTTTTTTAAGTGGCCGCGCAGGCGCAAGCGTCCGCTTGTGCCAGGTGGTATATTTAAGGTTATGGCAACATCCGTAGGCCCAATAAAAATACCAATGTTGGATCCGAATTGTGGTCTTCTCCGGGACGTTACGAACCAGCAACGGGAGCGTTTTCCTAAGTTTTTGAAAGTACAAAATAGTACCATTTTTAATATTTATGAAAAGTTTAAAGGATATTCTAGAAAGTTTAGAGCAATTGTTAAAAGAGATAAATTCGCCTCTGTTGTCAAAATTAAATATAGGACTGGATAATCATTTGCAGCGTGACCTGATTGCCAATTTGGATTTGCCTGAAGAAGTCACGGCCATGTATTCCTGGCGAAATGGTACAGAGGTTAAACCTAATGATCCATTAGGTAAATTATGGATATTTGACTTTGGCTTATTTGTTTCACTCGAATATGCCATAAGTCTTTATAAGGAAGCCGTTGACTTTGTTCCAAAATGGGATAAGTATAAATTTCCCTTATATGTCAGCGGTGGTGGCGAATATTATCTCATAGAGTGTGATAAAAAAAAGAAGGAATACGGCATGATATACTTTCATTCGATAGGTAATTTTGATTTTGACATAATCATAACAAAGTTTGATTCGCTTCAGACATTTTTTCTTACAATGATTGAATGCTATCAAAAGAATGCATATACTTTTGATTCAGATAATTCTATAAAGTTCAACTTTGAACTAGAATGCGAAATTTCCAAAGCATTAAACCCTAATTCGGATTTCTGGAAATTGTACCCAGTTTAATTTTGTTGAGAATCTATATTTTCGCCGCGCAGGCGCAAGCGCCTGCTTGTGCCAGGTGGGCTGCCGCTGAACGATGAAAAGGGCGGTTGGTGAAGCGAGTTTAGTAAAAGCTGCGATAAATGGAGACGCACAGTCTCAAGGCAGAGTGGGATTTCAAGCAGCAGCTCTTGTTTTCGGTGGTATAGAAGGTTTACGATCAAAGGGCGGTCCGAAAGGTCATTCAGTGTATCCTGATGGCGTAAAAGTATTTGAAGGAAATATCCCTAAAAGACTTGGTGAAGCACTTCCCGATCCGAAAGCCGTCTCAAGTGCTCACTTTAGATTAAGGTGGGATAACGTCAACGGTCGAGTTTATCAAGCCAGAGAGTTTAATAGTTCTGGTAAGCCTGTTCGCGATATCGATTTTACGACACCAACTAAGCCCAATGGTCAAATTAGGGCCGGGCATACAATAGCGCCAGAACAACATCTATGGCAGGAAAGTAAAACGGGTGGTTCTATGCAAAGGCAAAAACAAGGGACACCATTTATTTATTAGTTTAAATGATTGCGATGAAATGGGCAAAAGAATTAATTAATGTAAAGGAATTTGAGCTTGAGAAGAGAGTAAGTCGGATTTTGCAATATTTATATAATTCCGACCTTGAAACTAAATGCATAGTATCTGGCGTAGATGCTACTGGGTTTCTAGGAAATAATTTAACCCAGAAGCTGAATGAAACAGAATGGTTAAATTTAGAATTCACGGATATAATTGCCCTTTTTAATGAAGACGGCCAAGTATTTGAAATGAATTTAAAAGTGTTTAATACTATAGGGGATTTTCAAATTATAATTCGGGACGGAAACTCCATTGACATATTAGGAAGTGGCAATGAAATTCCGAGTGAAGTATTAGGAGATTTTAAAAGTCAAGATATTGAACCCTTTAATTAGATTCTCCCCCCGACAGGTGCAAGCGTCCGCTTGTGCTGCAGAGCAATAATTAATTTCTGCGCAACTCTCCTTAAGGCGCAAGCATTCGCTTGTGCCTTAAGGATGTGTCTGCTAACAGGTATCTGCATAATAAAAACATTTCAAAGTCTTCACCGTTGTCATATGTCAAATTATATAAACGATCATGGCGGAGAATGGGTGTTGAGTAAAGTGCTACAGGTAGAAGTGTGCGACGCCTGCCTACGGGACAGGCAGGCAACAAAAGTATAATAGCAGGTCCTGCCGTCTGGCGCATAGTAGTCATTGTTAGAGAAGATTAATCATTCTACGGAATGATTAATCTCCCCCATTGGGGGATGGGGGGCCAGCATCAGCACCCAGGCATGGTATACCGGTGCCACCCAGGGGGTTCCAACATCAACATTGTCGCCCATTAAAGATCAATTGTTAAATTTACTCACCAATGGCATTCTTGCTGCCAACGGAACGCATGGTGGCAATACAACGGCAGCGGACATTAATCCTCCGGCCGGGGATGTACTGGATTATTTTTTTTCAAACCGGCAGTACGATCCAAGCCAGCCAAAAGCCTTTTTAAACTGGATGATAGTAGATGAGGAGTTTAATAAGGTAACCAGTTCTTTTCATATGGGGTCGGTGCAGGTGCAACCTATTGGTGGTACCATGCAAAAGCAGCCGTTAACGGGACTCAATCAATTAACGGTAAGGCGTGGTGGCTGGTTATACATGTACGTTAGTAATGAAAGCAACCAGGATGTATATTTTGATGACCTGGTGATAAATCACAAACGCGGGCCGGTGGTGGAAACGAATAGCTATTATGCGTTTGGCATGGAAATACCGGGATTGAATGCTAAGGCGATTGGGTTCGGAACGAGTCCGCAAAATAGGAAGAAGTATAATGGCGGAAACGAATTACAAAGTAAGGAGTTCTCGGATGGTAGTGGGCTGGAAACATATGATACGCATTTCAGGCAGCTTGATCCGCAGATAGGAAGATGGTGGCAGATAGATCCGAAGCCCGAAAGGGGAGAAAGCCCCTACGCCGCAATGGGCAATAATCCAATAAAGTATAATGATATTTTGGGTGATACGCTTCCCAGTGGAAAACACATATATGATAAAGGTGGCATGGAAGAATTCCAATGGTTGTGCGACCCCAGGTCAGAAGGTTATGGCACTGAAATTAATTTGACATGGGGGGAAAGGTTATATTTAATTGGTGGTCAAGTGGGATTATTTGCTATGCCCGTCGGTGGCCGCCTATTGTCGACTGCGGAGCAGGCTACTTCAAAAGCTACTAACACCGTTAATGAAATCGGATCAGTATGGAAAATGGAAAATTATTCCAGTCGAGGATTTAGGGTTGAAAATATTTTAGGAGGAAACCTACCCAAAACTTTTAAAACTTTTGATAGATTTATAGGCGGTGTAGCGAGTAGTATCAAAAGTTTAGATTTGGCAGCTAAATCTTATAATAAGGGAAACGTTCTATTGAGCACTATAAAGGGGTATGTAAATGAAGCAGCAAATTTCACAAAATATGCAATGCGAGATGAGTCTGGGACAATCGTTTCACTTAATTCTTCTGATATTACAACTAGAACAGTAGAGCTAGCTATCCAGGCGGGAAAAGGAACCTTAAAACAATGGGAACAAATTGCGGATGCAATGAAATATGGACAAGATCATGGGGTAAGGGTAAATATAAATTTCTTAAAATAAAAGTATGAAGGCTGCAGGATTATATAAAGACAAAATAGGATACATTTTTACCCCTTTATCCAAAACAGTTGCTGGGTTTAGGATTTCTACCGAGCCAGAAATACGAATATGTTTTGGCGATGGCGTTGATAAAGTTGCAAATGCTTTAAAAGAAGTAATAAACGCAAGTAAGGAAAATGTCCCAACTCCAGATTTTAAGAGGTCTTCAGAAGAATCAAAGGAGATTGCAAGAAAGAAAATGGAGAGACTGCGGATTAAATCTTTCAGCGATTTGGATAAAAGACCAGTTTTGTATTGCTCTGCTGAGTTGCATAGTGATATGATTATTCTTGAGCCAATGGCTCACGATTCTGACGGTGGGGTTGGATATGTCGATACAAAAAAGAGCGAAAAAATAGTCATAGATTTTAATGCATCAGACGCAGAAATCGTAAAAGCGATTGAGGAAACTTTCGCAAGATGTGAATAGGATTTTCTCTCTGCAAAGGCACAGGCAAATAGATAATCGGAGCCCAGGTTCAAGCGTCCGCTTGTGCGGTGGAGCAAGAAATTAAAAACCGTAGCGGTTGCTGCGGTTTTCATTTTAAAAGAGTTTTGAAAAAAAAGGGTATACCCAAAAACAGGAGAAATATTTTGAAAAAATATCAGTAAAAGCTGCCGATATCAATTAATTCTTCCTGATTTTAGGATATAACGAATACTAACCTATAATTGTGATTATATGAACATCCTTTATTGCCGGGTAAGCACCCTGGATCAAAAAACAGATAGGCAGAAAGTAAATGAGAAGGATTTCAACTATATAGATGGAGATAAGTGCCCCCTTCAGGCGCAAGCATATAAATGATCAGGAACCAGGCGCAAGCGTCCGCTTGTGCTGCAGAGCAATAATTAATTTCTGCGCAACTCTCCTTAAGGCGCAAACATATAGATAACCAGGAACCAGGCACAAGCGGACGCTTGCGCCTTTGCAGCCACCCATCCTGTAGCTTTCTACTTTTCGAAACCGCGATCATAGTTTTCCATCACCGGTAATCTCAGCAGCTGTATCCAACATGCACCTTAAATCCGGCGCCGGTGCAGCTTCACCATATTTATGCTTGTCTAGATTGGTAACAGCGTCCACCAGCCGGGCCGGACATTTTGGTATACCTGTCGTAAACAGGTGTACAAATTATTCCCGGCGCAATTTAAACGCTGGCTCAAAAAATCCGTCATTACTACAATACCGTTGCAACCGGCTAACAAAAAATAAGGAGGGCCGGCACAGCGCAACCATAATCCGCCCGCGAAAAAGAACAACATTTTGTTCAATACCCAAAAAATTGTGCACACAAAAAAGGATCAAAAATACTACAGATGAAAATTTGTTTGGAACTTTGCCATTTGAAACACCACCGGAATACGTATTGATGATATTTCTTTATATGACCTGATCGCACACCCTTAAACTTTATACCAATGAAATATTCTTTGCCAGGCCTGCCGCTGTTAAGCCTTCTTCTGTTAATTGCTTACTTCCCTTCTTATTCTCAATCTGCTGTTTTTAACCCCACTGATCCTATCATTAACTATGATAAGACCAAACCGGCCGGCTCGCCGCAAAACCCCATCATTCCATACAATAACCAGATTGTTAAATGGGTAAGAACGCCCAAGGTAGCCGGTTATCCAACCAATACACCCGGTATTACCTGGAACACGGGCAACTACAAATGCTATATGGTCAATAACCTGCCTTTCCGTATGCGTTATCCCAACGGCTATGTGCCCGGCACCAACGATGGAAAGAAGTTTCCCATCATGGTTTTCTGGCATGGGGGCGGCGAATGCGAAGGTTATTATTCGCTCGACAATAATGTATGGACTTACCACGCGTACGGAAACGGTGTGTGGGACAATGAATACCAGCTCTACCAGGGTGCACAGGCATTTGAAACAAAAACCACTACCGACCAGGATGCATTTATCCTCTTCCCGCAGTCGCCGATTATAGGGTGGGATGGCAGCCAGTTTGCAGCCATCAATGTGGCTATCGATGAAATTGTAAGGAATTGCAAAGGCGATGCTGACCGTGTTATTTCAATGGGGCTTTCTGTGGGTGGTCTTAGCAGTATACAGTATGCACTGGCTTATCCGCAACGGGTTTCTTCTATTATAGCCAGCTCCGCCATCCAGGTTAATACCATCGCCAATTCAATGGGGCCCGCCATTCATATACCGCTATGGTTTGGAAACGGCGGAAAAGATGCTTCACCAGATTCTGCCACTGCCCAGAATTTTGAAAATGCTTATACGGCTGCTGGCGGTGTTATGCTGCATACCTACCTGCCGCTGCAGAGCCATGTAATGTGGGATTACCAATGGGCTGAAGAACCCAGTTTTGATTCAGCCTGGAGTACGGCGCATAAAGCCAATCCACTGGTCTATAACAATAATCGTTTCTTTTGCCCGGGGTCTAACAATATTTCTGCCACCATGGGTATAACACCGGGTTATTATGCCTACCGCTGGGATAAGGACGGTGTTATTATTCCGGGCGCTACCGCAAGCAATTATACAGCTACTGCATTTGGTACCTATCGCTGCAGTTTTATGCGTACCAGTACATCGGCCTGGTCCGACTGGTCATTGTCTCCTGCAAAAATTGTGGCGGTATGCCCGCCAGTTACCGGAAACGGAACAGGTTTGGCGGCTACTTATTTCAGCAGCAACAACCTTACAAATCCCGTCGTATCCAGGCTGGATCCGTCCATGAATTTCTATATTGAGAACGGCGCATCCCCTGCACAGGGCATTGCAGCCAACACCAATTATTCGGTAAGGTGGACAGGAAAAATACAGGCAAAATTTACTGAACCGTATACCATTTACACATTTAGCGATGATGGCGTAAGAATGTGGATCAACGGGCAACTGCTGATTGACAACTGGACAACCCATGGAGGAACCGAGAATTCAACGACCGTTTCAATGGTGGCGGGCCAGCAGTACGATATAAAGATTGAGTATTATAATAATTATAATTACCAAAATGTATACAATAGCATCAACAGCTATGTAACCGGTATATTTTCTTTGCGTTGGTCCAGTCCGTCTACGGTAAAAGCAATGGTACCAAAAACGCAGTTATACCCAACCAGCGGTGGTGGTGGATCAGTGCCGCTATGTGTTACCAATACATCGCCTGCCAATGGAAGCACCATTGGTACACAAACCACGGCAACACTTACCTGGCCATCGGCAGCTACTGCTACATCGTATGATGTGTACCTCTGGACAGGTGCTACAGCGCCATCATCGCCCACTGCCAATGTGGGTACCACCAGTTATAACGCAACAGGTTTAACAGCATCGACCACTTACAACTGGTATATAGCGCCCAGAAATGCCATTGGTGCGGCAACGGGTTGTGCTGCCAACAAAACAAGCTTTACAACGGCTGCCACAGCGGGAACGGTATCCAATGCGGGCAGTGATGTAACGATTACATTGCCTACCAGTTCCGTAACACTGGATGGAAGTGCTTCTACCGGCAATATTGTACAATATTACTGGTTCCAGCCACAAGGACCCGTTCAGTCTGTGATAGGAGATAATTTCGCCGTAGTGACCACGGCTACCGGTCTTACAACAGCCGGCACGTATGTATTCGGTTTGCAGGTAAAAGACAACAATGGAACACCGGCATATTCTTACAAAACAGTTACTGTAAAAGCAGCAGGCACACGGGTAGCAACTTTTGCTGCCGGTACTGTTACAGCCGCCAGCTTTAATGCCACTGCCCCGGGAACAGTTACCAGCTTGCCTGCGTCGGGTTCAACCTTGCCCGGTTTGAGTTCAACGGTAAGTCCCAATCCTGTAGCGGGCGGACAAATGGCAAGACTGGTCATCAACAGTGATAAAGCGGGTACAGCAACAGTGGCCGTTGTAAGCATCAGCGGTAACATTATGGCAACGCAGCGCGTAAAACTGGTTGCAGGTGTAAATACTGCAATGGTTAGTACCTATGGACTTGCACCGGGTTTCCATATTATCAACATTATCGGTGGCGATAGACCAGTTAAATTGAAATTAGTGGTTGAGTAAAATAGTCCTGTAATAAATAACGCGATACAGCCGCATCCATTTGGTGCGGCTGTACCGTTAGATGAATATAAGCTCCCTCACTGGCGCAGGTATGCGGGGGAAGCTTGTGCGGTTGCGTACTTGTGCCATGCTTCCGACAAGTAGTGCAGACCATGGTTGCGGCAAGGCTCAGCCGTGTATTTAGCAACCCTGGAAATCGGCGTGATAAAGACATACCGATGCCGCCTACGAATTGGCGAAAGAAATAGCAAAAAATAATGGTTTGAATTTCAAAACTAAGTTGTAGTTTCCCTAATGTTTTTTATGAGCCGAGCTGGAGTGCATAGTTGCATCGCACACTTGTGCAGAAGGAATTCTGCTGAGTGTTTACGAGATAGTTTAAAAGTACTTATTTAGAAATATTGAGGTTTTATGAGTATTAGGATAATGTTATAGGTAATTTATATAAAAGAGATGGATATACCGCATAATTTGTTAAATCAGTTAGAAGAGGGAAATGTCGTTCTGTTTCTTGGGGCAGGTGCTTCTTACGATGCAATTCATCCAAAAGGGGAAAAAATACCTGATAGCAAAAAATTAGGTGAGGCACTTGCAAATAAGTTTCTAGATACATCTTATCTCAATGAACCACTAACATACATCTCTGAATTGGCGATATCTGAAAGAGATTTGTTTACAATTCAAACCTTAATTTATGAAATAATAAATCCATTTAAAGCCGCAGATTTTCATAAAATTATTCCAACTTTTAAATGGAAGTCAATTTATACAACGAACTATGATTTTATTATTGAGGATGCATACGATAAGACAAAAGACAGACTGCAAGATTTATCTCCAGTTATAAGAAATACTAGAATTCAGCAAATATTTAAAACACCGAATTCAATCCCTTATTACAAACTTCATGGTTCTTTAAGTTGTATTAACGATATCTCGTTGCCTCTAATTCTAACTCCTGAGCAATACCTAACTCATTTAGACAATAGAGATAGGCTATTTGATAAGTTAGCGGAAGAAGCATTTAATTATACCTTCTTATTTGTTGGATATAGTTTTGCAGATAATGATATTCGAACAATATTGCATAGGCTTGAAAAGGAGAAGGAGGGAAGGCCAAGGTTCTTTATGGTAGGCCCTTACATAAAAGAGGTCGAAGAACGATTTTGGGAAGGGAAAAAGATTACATCCATAAGGATGACGTTTAAAGATTTTCTTGAGTCCATAAATAAAAAAGTAAGTAAAAATGTTAGACAGCTTTCTAAGGCTAGGCCTGTCATTGACACTCCCATCTTCAAGAAATTTATTGTAAATGTCGAAGATTTAAAACCTAGTGAAAGTTTTCAAAATTTTATTGATAATGATATCGATTTCATTCATTCGTCTGTTTCTTCTCCACATATAAATGCTAAGGAGTTTTATAAAGGATATTTCGAAAATTGGGATCCTATTATAAGAAATTTGGATGTAGAAAGAACTTTGAAAGACTCAATTCTTTCTGAGGTTTTCTTAGAGGATTACTATTCCAACGATAAAGAAGGCCAATTTTTATTTTTGATAAAAGGATTTGCAGGTTCCGGGAAAAGTGTTTTGTTAAAACGGATTGCATGGGATGCAGGAGTCTCTTTTGATAAGCTTTGTATTGTATATAAGCCCAACACTGTTATCCGTTATGACAATATATCAGAACTATATAATTATACTAAAAGTAGAATATACATTTTTTTAGATAGTATTTTATCTAAAGAGGATGAAATAATTTATCTTTTTGACAAAGCAAAAAAAGATAAAATACCATTAACTATTATTGGAACAGAAAGGATAAATGTATGGAACAGCGAAAATAATCAAATCAACAAGTATTTAAGCCTTTCGTACAAGCTTGAATATTTAAATGATAAAGAAATTGAAGAATTGCTAAAGCTTCTTTCTAGCCATAACAGTTTAGGTTTTTTGGAAAACAAAACCCATGAAGAAAGAGTGAAACTTTTATCGTATCAAGCTGGACGCGAACTTTTAGTTGCGCTTTATGAAGCCACTCACGGCAAGCCATTTAGAGATATAATAAAAGATGAGTACGATAAAATAAATAATCCAATTGCTAAATCTCTATATTTAACTGTATGTATTTTGCATCGACTAGGGTCTACCGCAAGAGCTGGGTTAATTTCAAGAGTACATGGGATTTCCTTTGATAGATTTAAAAGAGATTTTTTTAAGCCGCTTGAATTTATTGTCTTTGATAGGAAAGATTATAAAATTAATGATTATGTTTATCAAACTCGTCATCCTCATATAGCAGATATAGTGTTTGAAACTGTTTTAACTGATCAGCAGGCAAGATTTGATGAATATATTAGAATTATAAATTATCTTGATGTAGATTTCGATAGTGATAGAAACGCTTTTGTTGCAATGACTAACGCTAAAAAGCTTTTAGAAATTTTTCCCGACCATTCTTTAATTCGGAATATCTATGAAATAGCGTCGAAAAAAAATAAGGATAATTCTAAATTATTACAGCAACAGGCCATTTTTTCAATTGCTATTAATCAACTGGATGTAGCTGAGAAGTTTATTAAAGAGGCTCATAACCTTAATGAAAATGATCCAATAATTTTGCATACTTTTTCTGAATTAGAATATAAAAGAGCAGAAAAGGCTAGGACTAAAGTAGAAAAGGAAGCCCATCTTAAGCAAGCTATTATTTTGTCTGAGTCATTACTTAAAGATTATGGCCCCACACCTTATGGATTTCACTCTCTTCTAAAATCATTAATATTTAAACTCGAATTGGTCATTTCGGATAAAGATGTACCAACCATTGAGAGGTTGATTAAGGATATTGAAAAGAAGTTTAAGGATGCAAAACAACATTTTCCATATCAAGAGTTTATACTCGAAGCAGAAGCTAGGTTTAACACTTTGCTTAATAATACTCCAGAAGCGATTGATTTGCTTAAGAAGGCTCATGAGATTAATAAGGCTAGTCCTTTTATTGCTTCTAGATTATCTACTTTTTATGAAAATAATGGGCAGATAGGCGATGCTTTAAAAATCTTGACTGAAACAATTAAATACATACCTGGAGATAGGGACATAAATTATGAGTATGCAAGAATTCTTGAAAAAAAGGATCCTAGTAATCTGACAGATATTCTATATTATTTACGTCGTTCTTTCACCGAAGGTGATAATAGATATCAAGCTCAATTTTGGTACGCAAGAGCGCTTTATAGTTCAAATGAAATGGAATCTGCAAATTTAATTTTTAAAAAATTAGCCTCTATTTCCCTTGATCCTGAAATAAAGAGAAAGCCAATCGGAATTATTATGGAAAATGGGAAGCATAAGGTTTTTGATGGAAGAATCTCTTCAGTTGAGTATTCTTTTGGATTTCTTAAAAGAGAGATATTCAGTGATAATGTTTATTTCTACAGATATGAAGGGAATTATAATTGGGATAATTTTAAGTCTTCAAAGAAAGTTTCTTTTAATCTTGCTTTTAACTATCGTGGTCCAATTGCTATTAATTTAAAATTATTAGACGATTAGTATCGGTTTTGAAAGATTTATCACCTCTGTTACACTTCTCCGAAGAGGTGCAAGAATATGTTTACTTCGGGATCTTACATAAGACCCAGGCACATGCAAGCATATGACTATTTCGAGATGTTTAAGTCTGCTTTTTAGCGAGCATCTTTTCAAGCAGCGCTACTTTTTCCTTTTCAGATTCGAGTAATCTTTCATAAAGTTTCTTGTTTTCTTCCATTACTTCAATAAGCTTATCTAAAGGATTAAAAGTGCAATTATAATTAAAATCCCCTTTACTGCTATCATGGAAGTTATTTATATAATTGACCGCGGCTTCTTCATTAAATCCTCTGATTGAATCAACCGGCACCTTCAATATCTTAGCCACATCGCCCAAAATTTTATCGTCAATTTTTTCTTTTTGTTCCAGGCTGGAGACAGCCTGCTGTGTAAGACCCAGTTCCAGCGCCAGTGCATCCTGCTTAATGCCCAGTATTTCGCGTATGCGTTTTACATTTCTTCCTTCGTGTATTGTTTTTTCGGTCATGGCAGCCGGGTTTTTGGTAAAGATAATTTTT
>Ga0105249_10004417_pt1 | contig 12159 bp, 8 predicted proteins | sample KBSS44metaG_FD_81522 | JGI IMG/M metagenome (GOLD analysis project Ga0105249, IMG submission 81522) | Switchgrass rhizosphere microbial communities from Kellogg Biological Station, Michigan, USA - KBS S4-4 metaG | ecosystem: Host-associated > Plants > Roots > Rhizosphere > Soil | place... | reverse complement strand
CGAGCACCTGCACGCACTGGGCCATCGCCGGTTAGCCATCGCGTCAGCATCCGATCCTCGGCTGGCGGAGTTGTCCGCGCAACGAGCACGGTCCGCGCACGACGCGGCGAAGCGGCTGGGCCTTGGCGAGCTGGACGTTCGGTCAGTCCGATATCGAGACGGTTCGGCGAGTCAAGCGGTGCTCGACTGGCACCGCCACGGTGTGACGGGGATCGTCGCCTACAACGACGAGACCGCCATCGCGGTGATCGGCGCCGCTCTCCGTGGCGGCCTCACGGTACCTGACGACCTTGCGGTCATCGGGCACGACGACAGTCCGCTGGCGGAGATATTCGTGCCGAGTCTGTCCAGCGTCTGCATCGACACCGCCAGCGTCGGCAGGTACGTGGCCCAGCTGGTGCTGCACCAAGCTGATGGTCGTCCCGCGCCAGTGGCCGGCCCGGACGTGAAGGCAACCGTGGTACCCCGCGAGTCCACCCTCGTCACAGGGTCGTGGTGCCTCGGAGACCGCAACCCGCCGGTCCGAGGGCGGGCGAGACCCGTCCGCCCTGACAGATGACGCTCCACTTGACCTCCCCTCGTGACCAGACATGGTCCCGATCCCGCGACATGTGACTTGTAGCCACAGGTCGATTCATTTGGAATCGGCTCCAGTTGCGCGCGCTACTTCCTGCTCTCGCCAACGTCACGCTCGCCGGCATGTCGTGCCAGGCGCTCACGCACTCCGCCGACCGGGAGGTTCCCCATGTCGACCAACCTGCCGTCTACCAACCTGCCGTCGACGCCTGACATCCAGATGATCCCGACCCGATCGTGGCAGGCATCGTTCGTCGGCCCGGCCAAGCCCGCGGCGGCTGGTGACCCCGCCCCCTACTTCCGTCGTGAGTTCACCGTCGACGACGGACTTCGCCGGGCCACTCTGCACATCACCGCCCTCGGCATCGTCGAGGCCCACCTCAACGGCACCCATGTCGGCGATGAGGTCCTCTCCCCAGGCTGGACGTCCTACCGTCACCGCCTCGTCGTCCGACCACATGACGTGACCGGCCTGATCCATACCGGGATCAACGTGCTGGGCGCGGTCGTCGGGGAGGGCTGGGCGGTCGGCCGGCTCGGCTGGGACGGCGGACGCCGGCATCACTACAGCGACCGGCCGGCACTGTTCTGGCAGCTCGAACTGGTCTACGCCAATGGCACCACCGCCACCGTGGGCACCGACGAGCACGTGCGTATCGGCACCGGCGCCGTGCTCGCGCACAGCATCTACGACGGAGAGGAGTACGACGCGCGGCTGGAGCCCGCCGGCTGGAGCGAACCCGGGTTCGATGACACCGGCTGGTCGCCAGCCGAGTTCGTCGCATGGGAGCTCGACACGCTCACAATGCCGGCGGCGCCGCCGATCCGACGGATCGAGGAACTCCATCCGGTGACGATCGCCGCCGGGTCGGCGGGTCGCACGATCGTCGACTTCGGCCAGAACATCGCCGGGTGGGTGCGTCTCTCGGTCACCGGCGAGAAAGGCCGTACCATCACGCTCCGGCACGCCGAGCTGCTCACCGACGGTGAGCTCAACACCGCCACGGTGCGCACGGCGGCCGCGACCGACCGGTACACCCTGCGTGGTGACGGCCCAGAGATCTGGGAGCCCAGGTTCACCTATCACGGCTTCCGGTATGTGCAGGTCGATGGCTGGCCGGGCGAGCTGACACCGGAGGCCCTGCGGGCCGTCGTCGTGCACAGCGACATGCCCCGCACCGGCTGGTTCGAGACGTCAAACGAGCTGTTAAATCAGTTTCACCGCAATGTCGTCTGGAGCATGCGAGGCAACTTCGTCGGTCTTCCCACCGACTGCCCGCAGCGCGACGAACGGCTCGGCTGGACCGGCGACATCAACGCCTTCGCTCCGACGGCGAGCTTTCTCTATGACGTCCGCGGGGTGCTCGACTCCTGGCTGGCGGACCTGGCCGCCGAGCAACGGGAGACCGGCCTGGTGCCGTGGGTCGTACCGGATGTCATGCCGCACCCGTCGCCGCCGACGGCGCTGTGGAGTGACACCGCGGTCAGCCTGCCGTGGACCCTCTACCGGGAGTACGGCGACCTGGGAATCCTCCGCCGTGCCTATGACTCCATGGTCATGTTCATACGCGGCGTGGAGTCCTTGCTCGACGCCAGCGGGCTGTGGAGCAGCGGATTCCAGTACGGCGACTGGCTCGATCCCGACGCACCGCCGAACGACCCTGCCGGCGGCAAGACGGACCGGCACCTGGTGGCATGCGCCTACCTGTGCCGCACCACCCGCGAGATGGCGCAGACCGCCGCGGCGCTCGGTCGGGAGGAGGATGCCACGCACTTCGCGGCGCTCGCAGACCGGGTGCGCGCCGCGTTCCGGCGCGAGTATGTCACCGGAAGCGGCCGGATCGTCAACGAGTCCGCGACGGCATACGCGCTCGCGATCGAGTTCGACATCCTCACCGGCGCCCAACGTGCCCAGGCTGGCAACCACCTCGCCCGACGCGTCCGCGAGGCCGGCTATCGGATCTCGACCGGCTTCGCCGGCACCCCGCTGGTAGCCGACGCGCTCACCAACACGGGGCACCTCGCCGAGGCATACCTCCTCATGCTGGAGAACCGGTGCCCGTCGTTCCTCTACCCAGTCACCATGGGCGCGACGACCATCTGGGAGCGCTGGGACTCCATCCGCCCCGACGGCACCCTCAACCCGGATGGGATGAACTCGCTGAACCACTACGCCCTCGGCGCGGGCGCCAACTGGCTGCACCGGACTGTCGGCGGCCTGGTCGCCGTCGAGCCGGGCTACCGGCACATGCGGATCGCCCCCCAGCCCGGCGGCGGCCTCACCCACGCACGAGTGACGCACGACACCGTGCATGGCCGAGTGGAGGTTCGCTGGCAGGTCACCGACGGCGAGATGCGCCTGGACGTGACCATCCCCCACGGCACCACGGCGACCGTCGAGCCGCCGATGCACCCGGAGATCCAGCAGGTCGGCATCGGCGGCGGCAGCCACACCTGGCGGTACCGCCTGCCCGTCGAGGAAAAGCCAATCCTCACCCTCGACACGCCCCTGCGCACGCTCGCCGCGGACCCCGGAGTCCGGCGCGCCATCACCGAAGTATTTAGCCGTCATCTGCCCGGCATCCCGATCGACAGCGGAGCCCCAGAAGCCGCAAGTCTGTCCCTCAACGACATCCTCGGTTACATCCCGGGCGTCTCTGCGGAGTTCCGTGACGATCTCTCTGGCGCGCTCGCCCCGGCTCGGGAAGGAACTCAGTGAATTCGCGACACCACCTTGGCGATCTCGAGCTCGAGCAGAAGGCCTCACTGCTCTCAGGTCACGGCTTCTGGGCCACCAAACCTGTCGACGCCGCCGGAATTCCTTCGATCGTGCTCGCGGACGGCCCACACGGCGTCCGTTACCTGCCACCCGAGGCCGACCATATCGGGCTCGGCAGCGCAGGGCCCGCGACCTGCTTCCCGCCGGCCGTGGCCGTAGGCTCCAGCTGGGACCCGGACGTGGCCGCTCGAGTCGGGGCGGCCCTGGGCCGCGAGGCACGAGCGCTGGGCGTCAGCGTGGTGCTCGGGCCAGGCGTGAACATCAAGCGCACTCCGCTGTGCGGCCGCAACTTCGAGTACTACTCGGAGGATCCGCTGCTCAGCGGGGTCCTCGGCGCCGCCCATGTGCGGGCGCTGCAGTCCGAAGGCCCGGGAGCCTCGGTGAAGCATTTCGCGGCGAACAACCAGGAAACAGAGCGCATGCGGATCAGCGCCGAGGTCGACGAACGCACGCTGCGCGAGATCTACCTGCCGGCTTTCGAACGGGTGGTCACCGAGGCGAAGCCGGCGACGGTCATGTGCTCCTACAACCGGGTCAACGGCGTCTACTCCGCGCAGAACCGGTGGCTACTGACCGACGTGCTGCGCGAGGAGTGGGGCTTCACCGGCGCGGTGATCTCCGACTGGGGCGCGGTGCACGACCGTGTCGCCGCCCTGGCCGCCGGGCTGGACCTGGAGATGCCCGGCAACAACGGTGCCTCCGACCACCAGATCGTCGAGGCCGTCGTCCGGGGCGACCTCGACCCGGCCCTGGTCGACGCGAGCGCCCGTCGGGTGGCGGCGCTTTCCCTCCTGCGACCATCCGCCACCGACAATGCCGACCTTGACGCGCACCACGCGCTCGCACGCGAGCTCGCGGGCGAATGCGCCGTACTGCTGCGCAACGAGCGCGCGGTCCTGCCGTTGTCCCCCACCGCCAGCATCGCGGTCATCGGTGCGTTCGCCACGCAGCCTCGCTACCAGGGTGGGGGTAGCTCGCACATCACCCCCACCAGGCTCGACAGCGCCCTGGACGCGCTGCGGGCCCAGGTCGTCGCCGCTGGTGGCGCGGTCGTCCACGAGCCAGGATTCACGCTGGACGGATCCGGCGACGTCGACGCGCTACGCGCCGCGGCCGTCGAGGTCGCGCGCACCGCGCAGGTGGCAGTCGTCTTCGCCGGGCCCGACCAGGACGACTCGGAGGGCTTCGACCGGGAAACCCTCGACCTGCCCGCCGGACAGGTCGAGCTCATCCGCGCTGTAGCCGTCGCGGCGCCGCGAACAGTCGTCGTGCTCTCCAACGGCGGAGTCGTCTCCATGGAGGACTGGCACGACGAGGTCGACGCGATCCTGGAGGGCTGGCTGCTCGGCCAGGCCGGTGGCGCCGCGCTCGCCGACATCCTCCTCGGAGTGATCAATCCGTCCGGTCATCTGGCAGAGACCATCCCACTGAGTCTGCTGGACACCCCGAGCTACCTGACCTTCCCCGGCGAGGCGGGCCGGGCCCGCTACGGCGAGGGGGTGATGGTCGGCTACCGCTACTACGAGACCGTCAAGCGGCCGGTGCGGTATCCCTTCGGCCACGGCCTGAGCTACACCACCTTCATGACCGACGGACTTGAGGTGACGGTCACCGGCGACGACACCGCGCTGGCGACCGTCACGGTCAGCAACACCGGCGCCCGAGCGGGCCGCCACGTCGTGCAGGTCTACGTCGCGACGACGGCGGGGCCGGTACGTCGGCCGGCCCGGGAACTCCGCGCGTTCAAGAAGGTCATGCTCGAGCCAGGCGAGACTCGGCGCGTCGAGCTGGCACTCGACCGGCGGGCGTTCGCGTACTACGACGTCGAGACGGGCCGCTGGATCGTCGCGCCAGGGCAGTACCACATCCAGGTCGGCCATGATGCCGCGCACATCGCCGTCGAAGCCATCGTGACCTTGCCTGGTGACGTCCTCGTCCGCCAGTTGTCGCTTGACTCAGCTCTGGAGGAATGGATCAAGCATCCGGTCGTCGGGCCCATGTTCATCAGAAGCCTGCGCGACTCGCTCAGCAACGAGATGAGGGAGCAGGCCGAGGATGCTCGCGACGGGCTGCGCATGGTCGCCTCGATGCCACTGGGCAAGTTCCTTCAGTTCACCGGTATCGCCATCGCCCCCGACTCGCTCGCTTCCATGCTCGAACTTGGTCAGGCGGACATTCCAACCGACGGCGTCAAGCGCGCCTGATGGCACTCGGCTCGGGACGTCGAGCGGAGACAGAAAGGAGCGCCGGTGGCAAGCCCGCGGCGGACTTCATCGACCGCGTCGTCAACGGCTTCGCGCTCCGCGAGGGACCAGACCTCGGCGGATTCGTGGGAGTGGAACTTCCGCACCCAACCGCCGACCCGTCACCCGAGTCCAGCAACCAGCATTCCCATCAGTAGGTCCGTTGGGCGTCCAGATTCCGGATGAGGCGATCCAGGAGCTGCTCCAGCTAGCCAACCTTCACCAGTGACCAACGAGAAAGGCGACCATCATGATTCGTTGGGGTGTGGTGGGACCGGGCGAGATCGCGGCCGGATTCGCCGAGGCGATGCGGCTTGTCGAAGACGGGGAAATCGTCGCAGTGGCGTCGCGGTCGATCGAGCGCGCGACGGCCTTCGGTGACAAATATGGCATCCCGACCAGGTACGGCGACTACGCCGCGCTGGCCGTCGACCCCGACGTCGATGTGGTCTACGTGGCGACCCCGGCGTCGCGGCACGAGCAGGACACCGTCGGCTTCTTGGAGGCCGGCAAGCACGTCCTGTGCGAGAAGCCGTTCGCGCTCAACGCCTGGCAGGCCCGGCGGATGGCGGAACAAGCCCGCGCGCGGGGGCTGTTCCTGATGGAGGCGATCTGGAGCCGTTTCCTGCCAGCCTACCGTTCGCTGGTCGACGTGCTCGCCAGCGGACGGATCGGCGAACCGCTGCTGGTGGAGGCAGACTTCGGGATGCGGTGGCCGGTGCGGCCGGAGCATCGCCTGTTCGATCCGGACCTTGGCGGCGGTGCTCTGCTCGACCTGGGCATCTACCCGGTCCAGCTCTGCTCGCTCGTGCTCGGATCCGCCGAACACGTCGCCGCGGTCGGTGTCATCGGCGAGACCGGAGTCGACGAGCAGGTCGCCGCGGTGCTCCGCCATCCCCGCGGCACGCTCGGTGTCGTCAAAGCGGCTATCCGGGTAAACATGAACTGCACCGCGCGGATCGCGGGCACCGACGGATCGATCGATCTCCCGGCGTTCATGCACTGCCCGCATGCCCTCACCGTCACCACCCGCCCCGGCGGCGCCGAACACCTCGACTGCTCCTACGAGGGCAACGGGCTGCAGTTCGAGATCGCCGAAGTGCACCGGTGCCTCGCCGAAGGACTCACCGAAAGTCCGGTGATGCCGCTGGACGAAACCATCGCCCTTGCCTCCACCCTCGACGCCATCAACGCGCAGGTGCTGACAAGTGCGACGCGTTCGCACTCGTAGGTCTCCGCTCGCGCAGGAGCCTCCGCCGAAAGACGCTCTCTGCGGATGAGCCACTAGCAGTGCGCGACCAGACTTCGATAAGCAAGCAGAGCTGCGCCAAGTAGTCCGCTCGGTGGTCGGACCTTTCAGAGCGACCCGAGCCGGCCACCCGAAGACGAGAGAAGCGATGAATCAGCCTAGCCGCCTGCAAACGGATCATCTGGGCGCCGCCGCACTTGTCGCCAGCGGACGCCGCCCCCGCCTCTCGTGGTGGCTTCCGGATGGCTCGGCCCGCCAGCTCGCCTATCGGATTACCTGCGACGCAGGATGGGACTCGGGCCGGGTGGAGGAGGACTGCAACCTCCTGGTGCCTTATGGAGGACCCGAGCCGGATCCGGGGCGCCCGGTGGCCTGGCGGGTGAAGGTCTGGACGGACGTGGGTGAAAGCGACTGGTCCGAGCGCGGCTACATCGAGACCCTGCCCGACGTCTGGGAGGCGTCCTGGATTGAACCAGACGAGGCGCGGCCAGCCGAGCCGGGGCACCGCCCCGCCCATCTGCTGCGCCACGATTTCACCCTCGCCGAGGTCCCAGATTGGACCCGGCTGTATGCGACCGCGCACGGAATATACGAGCTGTACGTTAATGGAACGCGGATCGGCGATCAGGAGCTCGCGCCAGGTTTCACCGCCTACCGCGTGCGACTACACGTGCAGGCCTACGACGTCACCAACCTGTTGCGGCCCGGATCGAACACCATCGGCGCGGTACTGTCGGATGGCTGGTTCCGCGGCCGCACCGGCTTCCATCGGATCGCCGACGGCTACGGCACCCGTACGGCGTTCTTCGCCCAGCTGACCGCCGACGGCTCTACGGCTGCCGCAACCGGCCGCGGCTGGCTGTCGCGCCCGTCGGAGATCATCCAGGCCGACCTCATGGATGGCCAGACCACCGACCAACGCCGCGTGACAGCGGGCTGGTCAGAACCGGGAGCCGAAATCACGGGCTGGTCGGCGGCGCCGGTCGCCGGTGGCGGCCTGTACGCCGATCTGACCCGGCTGACCGCAAGCCCCGCTCCACCAGTCCGGCGGATCGAGGAGCGTCCCGCTATCTCGATCACCAGCCCGCGGCCAGGCGTCCAGGTCGTCGACTTCGGCCAGAACGTCAACGGCTGGGTCCGTCTCACCGATCTCGGCCCGGCCGGTACGGCCCTCACCCTGACCCATGGCGAGGCACTCGGTCCGGACGGCGACGTGACCCTCGATCACCTCGCGGCGGGCGATGGGGCAGTAGGCGCCGTCTACGAGGTGGGACAGCGCGACCGCGTCATCTCCTCCGGCCGCGCTGGCGAGGTATTCGAACCCCGCCACACCACCCACGGTTTCCAGTACGTGAGGATCGAGGGACATCCCGATACGCTCGCGCCGGCGGCGGTCAGCGCCGTGGTCGTCCACAGCGACCTGCGCCGCACCGGCTGGTTCACCTGCGACGCCGACCGCATCAACCGGCTGCACGAGGCCGCCGTCTGGAGCTTCCGCGGGAACGCCTGTGATATCCCCACTGACTGCCCGACCCGAGAGCGTGCCGGATTCACCGGAGACTGGCAGATCTTCGCGCCAACCGCGATGTTCCTCTACGACTGCGCCGGGTTCTCCATCAAATGGCTCCGCGACCTGGCCTCCGATCAGTGGCCGGACGGCCGGGTCCCCAACTGGGCGCCTGAACCTGGGCTCGAGCGCCGGGCAGACCCCCTTTATGATCACATGAACGGGTCGGCTGGCTGGGGCGACGCCGCTGTCATCGTCCCGTGGCACACCTACGTCGCCAGCGGCGATGACCGCATCCTCGCGGAGCAGTACGACAGCATGGTCCGTTGGATCGCATTCGCTGCAGGGAAAGCCCGATCCGGCCGATTCCCCGAGCGCGCCGCCGCTATGCCCGAGCCCGCCCCACACGAGGAGTACCTGTGGGACTCCGGCTTCCACTGGGGAGAGTGGACCGAGCCCGAATCGCAGGAGACCACCCCGTTCTGGGCACAGGACCAGAGCATCGTAGCCACCGCCTACCTATACCGGTCCACCGCTCTCCTGGCGCGCATCGCCACCCTCCTCGGCCGGGACCACGATGCCGCGAAGTACAGCGACTACGCAAACAACGTGCTAAACGCCTGGCGCACGGAATTCCTTCGACCCGACGGCACCCTGACCCTGGACACCCAGGCCACGCACGTGCGGGCCCTGGCATTCGGACTCGTCCCCGACGAGCTGCGCCCCGCCATCGCCCAACGGCTGGTCGACCTCATCCGCAAAGCCGGGAACCACCTTTCAACCGGATTCCTCGCAACCCCATATCTCCTGCCCGTCCTCGCCGACACCGGACACCTCGACGTCGCCTACGAACTGCTGCTCCAGGACACTTCCCCGTCCTGGCTGGCCATGGTCGACCGCGGCGCGACAACCGTCTGGGAGGACTGGGACGGCATCGACGAGAACGGCGTACCCCACGCCTCGCTCAACCACTACAGCAAAGGCGCCGTCATATCCTTCCTACACACCCACGTAGCAGGCATTCGCTTGCGCGAGGACGCCCCCGCTTACAAACGCTTCGAGGTCCGGCCGCAGCCAGGCGGAGGCCTCAGCCGCGCGGAGGCCAGACTCGATTCGCCGTACGGCCGAATCACCAGCCGGTGGCAGATCGACGCCAGCAGATTCACCTTGGAGGTGAATATTCCGCCCGGCACGACAGCAACCATAACGCTCCCAGACGGATCATTCACCGACGCAACACCTGGCAACCACCGCTACACATGTCCCGTCAGCTGAAATCCATGGTCCCTGCCGCGCTCGTCATCGCCTGTCGGTGGTTGGAGGGGTCGCTACGAGCTCCTGCGAGGCCAGCTGCTGCTTCAGCGGGACGCTCACGTCCGAGGCAGCGGAAGGCGGCAACGAGCGACCTCCGACGAGCGCCTTCCTGACGGTCAGGAAGTCAGCGGGAGCGTTGACACATTCGACACCGACGAGGCGGTCGTCCCGGTACCGAAGCACCGTCTGCTGGCCGGCCCGTCTGCCCGGCCTCAGGACGACCTCGTCGGTGCTGGTCGCGAGCCCGGCCATCTGGAGCTTGAGCGCTCCCTGGTCGGACCAGAACCAGGGCAGCGAGCGGTAGGGCCGCGGGCTGCCGACGACCGTCGTCGCGGCGGCTCGGGCCTGCTCGACGGCATTGTCGACGCTTTCGAGCCGCAGCCGGGCGCCCGCGCTGGCGAACGGTGACGGGTCCGGGATGTTGGCGCAGTCGCCCACGGCGAGCGTCCAGCCGTCGGACGCACGCGAACAGTCGTCCACCAGCACACCGTTGTCACAGGCGAGGCCGGCCATGCGGGCAAGCTCGTCGTTGGGCCGTGCCCCGACGCCGACCACCACGAGCTCAGCTGGCAGCAGAGTGCCGTCGGCGAGTTCGACGGCCGCGACCCGCCCCCGCCCGTCGTCGATCAGGCGACGCACGCCCACGCCGGTGGTGATGCCGATGCCGGCCGCGCGATGCGCGGCCTCGACGAACCTGGCCGTCAGGGGGCTGACCACCCGAGCCAGCACCGTCGAGGCCACCTCGAGCACCGTCACGTCACATCCGGATGCGGCCGCGGCGGCGGCCACCTCCAGTCCGACGAATCCGCCGCCGACGACCACGACGTTCTGGGCCTGCTCCAGCTGCCGACGAAGCTCGACGGCATGGTCTGCGTGCCGCAACGTGACCACGCCATCGAGGTGGGCGCCCTCGACGCGCAGACGACGAGGACGTGCGCCGGTCGCGAGCGCCAGCCGGTCGAACTCCCAGGACCGGCCCGAGACAGTGTGGGCGATGCCTCCGCCGCCTCTGGTGATCTCGAGCCGGTCGACGTACTCGCCCAGTACAAGATCGATGTTCTGGTCCTGGTAGAAGGCCGCCGCGCGTAGAGCCATCGATGCGAGCGTGGTGTCGCCGAGCAGGAAGGCCTTCGACAGCGGCGGCCGCGCATAGGGCAGATGCCGCTCGGCGTCCACGAGGGTGACCGGGTCTCGCCAGCCGAGCTCGCGCACGCTGGACGCGAGCTGGACCCCGGCCTGGCAGGCACCGATGATGAGCAAGCCGGTCTGGGGCCTGCTCACAGCTGCGCGTCAGGAATCGTCACATGGATGTCCTGGCCGTCGACGAGGGCGAGCTGGCAGGACAGCCGGGAGTTCGGTTCCCGGTCCGTCGCCGCGACGTCGAGCATCTCGTCCTCGTCCTCGCTCATCGGCGGGCAGGCTGCCAGGTCGTCCTCGTCGACGAAGACGTGGCAGGTGGCGCAGGACAGCACTCCGCCGCACTGCCCGACGATGCCGGAGACGCCGTTACGGACCGCGGTCTGCATCACCGAGTCACCGACGACGCCCTCGATGACCCGTTCGGAGCCGTCGGGCTGGGCGTAGAACACCTTGGGCACGTTCTGATTCCCTCCAAGCCACTTCGCCGTGGCCTGCGCTACCAGGTGACGGGCAGACTCGTCATCGGAATGGACAGATGGTCGTAGTTGATCGTGGGCTCGCCGGCCAGCTTGAGATCGGGGATCCGCTTGAAAAGCTCGGCGATAGCGATCTGTATCTCCATCCGCGCAAGAGGCGCACCGAGACAGTGATGCAGGCCGTAACTCAGCATCAGCTGCGGGTTGTCGGCCCGGCTGATGTCGAAACGCGCCGGGGACTCGAAGACGTTGGGGTCGTGACCCACGCACGACGGGTCGATCGCGATGGCCTCGCCGGCGGCGACGAGCTGCCCGTCGATGACGACGTCCTCGGTGGCCACGAACGGCACCAGGTTCCCGCCTCCGCTCATCGACAGACCTCGCTCGAACAGCCCGTGCCGCAGCACCTCCTCCGTCGCCGTCACCGCCAGGGTGTCGGCGTCGGTCAGCAGTAGCGCCCGCTGCTCGTCGCTGTGCAGCAACGACAGCACAGCGGTCCCGATGAAGTTCGCGGTGTTGTCGAACCCGGCGATGATGAGCAGGAACGCGATCGGGAAGATCTCGGCGTCGGTGAGCGAGTCGTCCTTCTCGTGGGCGTGCGCCAGCGAGCTGAGCAGGTCCTCCCGCGGCTCCTTGCGCCGCTGCGCGATCAGATCGGTCATGTACCCGGCCAGCTCGACCATGTCCGAGGCGATCTCCTCCTCGGTCTTGCCCGCCACCGCCAACGTCGAGGAGCTCCACCGCTCGAACGACGCACGATCCGAGGACGGAACCCCCAGCAGGTTGCTCAGCATCTCGATCGGCAACGGCAGCGCGTAGTCGTGGATCAGGTTGGCCGGAGCGCCCTTCTCGAGCATCCCGTCGATCAGCTCGTT
>Ga0105249_10004416_pt1 | contig 12159 bp, 9 predicted proteins | sample KBSS44metaG_FD_81522 | JGI IMG/M metagenome (GOLD analysis project Ga0105249, IMG submission 81522) | Switchgrass rhizosphere microbial communities from Kellogg Biological Station, Michigan, USA - KBS S4-4 metaG | ecosystem: Host-associated > Plants > Roots > Rhizosphere > Soil | place... | reverse complement strand
GGGCGCGCCCGCGCCGGCGGCAGGCCAAGCGACGCATCCGCCCGGAGATCCAATGGACGCTCGACGCGATCACCGGCGCCGCCGCGTATGTCGGGAACGACCGCCTTGACATCCTCGCCACCAACGAGCTCGGGCGCGCGCTGTTCTCCGAGCTCTACGCCGCACCGGCGCGGCCGGCCAACCACGCCCGGTTCGTCTTCCTCGACCCGCGCGCCGAAGCGTTCTACGCCGACTGGGACCGCGCCGCCCGCGAGACCGCGGCGATCCTGCGGTCGGCCGCCGGCCGCGACCCATACGACCGTGACCTCTCAGACCTCGTCGGCGAGCTCGCCACGCAGAGCGACGCGTTCCGCACGCACTGGGCCGCACACAACGTCCGCTTCCACGCCACGGCCGTCAAACACTTCCACCATCCCGTCGTCGGCGAGCTCAGGCTGAACTTCAACCGCCTGGACATCGCCGCCGACCACGGACTGACGCTGTTCACCTACGCCGCCGAACCCGGCTCGCGCTCCGAGGAGGCGCTGAGCCTGCTCGGGAGCTGGGCGGCCGCGGTCGACGTCGCCGACACGGCGCGGACGACCGACCAAAGCTGAGCCCGAGCGACAACCCCGGAGCCGTCCCGAAGGCGTCCGCACTGCGCTCGTGTCTCCATGCCACGAACCGGCGCCGCAACGGCCGTCGCACCGCCGGCGCTCTCGCATTCGCCTGCCTGCGATCGCGCAGTGCTCCGTTGCCGCGCGATCGCTTCACGCGACGGGTGAAAGGACAGGTGGTGTTGCCGGCCGTCCGGGGTCCTGTGGGATCGTGGATGGTGGGCGCGGGTGACTGCTGTTCGGCGAGCGCGAGTTCGGCGTGCCATCGCGTCGTTGGTCGACCAGACGTGCCGGCCGCCCTTGAAGCGCGGGGCGCCGGCCTTCGGTTCGAGGCGGCGCAGGACGCCGGCCCCGGCCACCCGCGTCGGCCGTGGATTCCCGATCCAGGCTCGGGCGGGTCGACGCCGGTGCGAGCGGCGTCGACCTGCCTGAACCCCCTGCCTACGTCTGACGTGGGACCGCTGCGCCTGGTGCAGCGGCCCCCCATACCTTCTCCTGCCCCCCGGTGCCGAAGCCGTTCGGCACTGATACGACCTGTTCCTGGCCCCTGTTCCTGCCCCCGTGCCGAATCCGTTCGGCACCTTGTTACGACGTGTCGGGCAGGCGAAGGTTGGTCGAACGCGGACAAACATTGTCCCGACCCGAGATCCGGCGGTGATCATGCGCCGGCGACAACGAGCGCCGCAGCCGCAAAAGGAAGCGCTGCGGGCCGGGGCGTCGATGAGTGACATGGCGCGGCCCGCTCCGTGTGCCCGGACGTCCGCCTGCGCCGCCGCCGAACGTCGCGGCGCCGATGCGCCGCGGACACTCCTCGGTGAGCGCGCCACCTCGCCCGCGGTGGCGCCGCGGCCGGCCACGGTGTGCGACAAGCCGCATCGATCAGGCGGCTTCTTCCGTGACCGGCGGCCTCGGCGGCGCCTAGCCTCTTCGGGGCGGCGATTGCCTGGGGGGCTATCGTCGCCCTCAGTTCGGTGCGCTGTCGCGACTGCTCGGGATCTGGTGGCCCCGTCGCGGAGGCCGCGGACGGCGTCGACGCCGACGGGGTTGAGGCGTTGACCGGCGCGCACCTCGGGTAGCGTCCGCTCCTGAACGCTCACGATCTCGCGGCGCGCCTCGGAGAGCTTTCGGCGATCGGTGGACCGTCGCAGGCGGCGGGCTCGGCTGTGCGGGAGGGGTCCGGCGCGCTCAAGGCGGCGTTGCGCGGCGATTGGATGGGGCATGCGCTGCATCCGCTCCTGACGGACACCGTGATCGGGACGTGGACGGAGCCGTCTGCTCCTCGACCTCACCCACGGAGAAGCGCCGACCGCTTCACCGTCGAAATCGCCAGTCGCGAGCAGGGTCCTCAGTGCCCGCGGCCGCACCGGCCGACGGCCGAGGGCTGCCGGGTCAAACGCCGCGGGGGTGACGGGTCCGACTCCTCCGGACTGCGGACGCGTCTGGAACGTCGGTTCGGCCACTTCGGCGAACACTCGCTGGAGCGGGCGCCCGGATGTGGCGATCTCGCGCGCGACGTCGCCGATGGCGAGGTCGGGCTCGGCGAAACGCGCCTCGATCGCCTGCGTGGCCTCGGCGAGAAGTGCGCCACCGCGTCGCAGCGTGGCGGCGCGCTGCGGCCGCACCGCAATCGAGCTGTCCGCGACGATCGAGCCGTCCGCGGCGGCGACGACCGGGGTGCGTTGCGCCGCGCCGGCGGCGAGCGCGCGGTCGGTGTCGAGCGGGACGTGCGGGCGAGGCCGGCGCGCTGGAGCGCTGTGCGCGTCCGTCCGTGCGACAGACGATCTGCGCGTCGCGGCGCCGACGATGCAGCCGGCACACCGCGTTGACGACCACCGCCACGCCCCGCGTCGTCACGCGCGCATCGCACAGGTCGATCGCGACCGGCTCGTGATGGACGCCGGCCTGCTCGAGGAGCTCCGCTTCCCGTGGGGCGCCGTCGAGGTCGACCGTCCCGTCGGCGACGAGTACGCGCCGCGCGTCGGCGCGGCATGCGTGATCGAGGGGCGCGGTTCGGCTTCGATCATCGCGCGCCGCTGCTCGAGCGGGCTTCCGCGACGGTCCGCAGGTGGCTGAGCGACTGGCGGAGGATGCGCGAGACCTGCATCTGCGAGACGCCGATGAGCTCGCCGATCTCGGCCTGGGTCAGATCATCCTCGAAGCGGTGACGCACTACGTCGCGCGCCCGCGGCGGGAGCGTCCGCAGCAGACGGTCGAGCATCGCCCGGTCCTCAGCGAGGCCGAAGCCGTCCTCGGAGGTGCTGACCGTGTCGCCGAGCGTGTCGCCCGCCTCGTCGTCGTTGCTGCGCGGCAGCGAAAGCGACGTCGCCCGGTACGCACCCGACGCCTCGAGCGCCTCGAGCACCCGCTCCTCGTCGAGCCCGAGCGCGGATGCGAGCTCGCCGACCGACGGCTGGCGCTGCAGGTCGGTCGATAGCTCGGTTCGCTTGCAATCCACCCGCAGCGCCAGCTCCTGAAGATCCCGCGGCACCCGTACCGACCACGTCCGATCGCGGAAATAGCGCTTGATCTCGCCCAGGATCGTCGGCACGGCGTAACTCGAGAACGCCACATCCCGACTTGGATCGAACCGATCGATCGCGTTCACCAACCCCAGGCAGGCCACCTGGAACAGGTCATCGAACGGCTCCTCGGGCCGCTGATAGCGCCGCGCGAGCTGCCGAGCCAGCGGCAGAAACCGCTCCACCAACACCTCCCGATTCCCTGGATCACGGCGGTCCCGATACCGCTCGAACAGCGCACGGTCGCGGTCCACGCGCTCGCTCGGGCGACCGGACGTCGGCACGGGGCGCAAGGTCCGGGGCGCGGCCTCGCGGAGCGCGACGCCGGGGGCGGACACGGCGGTGCCCGCCCCTGACCGCGACCTCCGTCCTTCATCGGATCGGGCATGCAGGGTCGCCCCCGCTTGGGGCGTGTGCGCGTCGGATAACGAGCCGCTCGTTTGCGCGCGGGGCAGTTCCGGCACGGCCACCGATCCGGTGCTATGGCGAGCACAAAACCTCATCGGAAACTTCCCTCCCTCTGTTCGCAAGACACTGGGCACGACCGGGCAGACGCGTGGTTCTGCCGAAGCGTGCGGCCGAAGCGTGGGCACCGTACAACCTTCTGATGAGGTTGTGAAGCAGTATTGCTCTCTGCTCCGAGGATTTCTCGTCAGCTTCGGTTCAATGCTTCGTCAACGCGCGGTGCTGTCAGCTAGCATGCCTGCCGTGTCTGAAGAGGCTGGCCGCGAGCGCGGCGTCTACAGCATCGGTGCGGTGGCTCGCATGCTCGAGATTCCGGTCGCGACCATCCGCAATTGGGAGGAGCGCTACGCGACGATCGTTCCGGAGCGAAGCCCGGGGGGACATCGCCTCTACTCGCGCGACCACGTGGAGCAGTTGCGCTTCGTGGCAGAGAAGGTTTCGCGCGGGCTTTCGGCGGCCAACGCGCATCGACTGCTCGCCGAGCACAACGCAGGCGGCCAAGCCCTACGCCACGACGGCCCGGGCGCTGGTACACGGCTGGTCGTGCTCGTCGCCGAACGCGACCCGGTGGCGGCCGACCTGGCGCAGTTCTTCCTGCGCACCGAGGGCTATGAAGTGAACTTGGCGTTCGCCGTCGGCGACGCCGAGGAGCGGTGGCTGGAGAGTCGGCCCCAGCTCGCAATCGTGGAGCTGATGATCTCCGGAGGCCGCGGCGCGGACCTGTGCCGGCGCCTGAAGGAGCACGACGCCGGGGCCGTGCTCGCCATCTCCGTCCTCGAGGCCCGAGACGAGGCGCTGGCCGCGGGTGCCGACGCCTTCTTGCAGAAGCCGGTTGAGCCGCTCGAGCTCGTCTCGACCGTCAAGGACCTGCTCGGAGCGAGCGCGCTGGTCGCCCGCCGCGGGCACGGGAGCGCCTAGTGGACGCGCGCGGGACGAGCGGCGACGAAGGCCTCGACCTGATCCTCGGCGGCGGCCTGCCGATGAACGGCATCAACCTCATCATGGGGCTGCCGGGCTCGGGAAAGACCATGCTGTGCCAGCAGCTCATCTTCGCTGGCGCGACCGAGGCGCGCCCGGCGCTCTACCTCTCCACCGTCTCCGAGCCGTTCGAGAAGATCCTCCGCTACGCCCAAACGCTCAGCTTCTTCGACCGCGAGGCGATCAACCGCTCCGTCTACTACGAGGACCTCGGCCGCCTGGTGGCCGGCGAGGACGCGCTCACCGCAGTCACCGACCGCATCACCACTCTGATCAAGGAGCGGCGGCCGGGAATCATCGCGATCGACAGCTTCAAGGCGCTCGCCGCGTTCGCCGATGACGCGCGCCACTTCCGGCGCTTCCTGCACGACCTCGCCGCACTCCTCACCGCCTACCCCGCCACCTCATTGTGGATCGGGGAATACAGCGAGGACGACGCCCGCACCGCGCCCGAGTTCGCCGTCGCCGACGGGATCATCTCGCTCGCGGCAGAGCGCGTGAACGAGCGCACGCTTCGCCTCATCCAGGTGACCAAGCTGCGCGGCAGCGACTTCCGCTCCGGACGTCACACCTATCGCCTCTCCCGGGACGGCATCACCGTCTTTCCCCGACTCGCCGATCCGCTCGGCGAGGAGGACTACCGACTGAGCGAGGACCGAATCTCGTCCGGCATCGCGCCGCTCGACACGATGCTCGCCGAGGGCTACGGACCGGGCAGCTCCACACTGGTCGCCGGTCCGGCGGGCGCCGGCAAGACCTTGATGGGACTGCACTTCATCCTCAGCGGCGCCGCGAATGGCGAGCCCGGCGTGATCGCCAGCCTGCAGGAGAACCCGACCCAGCTGCAGAGGGTCGCCCGCGGCTTCGGCTGGTCGCTGCACGACGACCGCGTGGCCGTCATGTACCGGTCTCCCAACGACGTTTACATCGACGAATGGGTGTACGAGCTGCTGCACCTCATCGAGGCGACGGGCGCAACGCGCGTCATGATCGACAGCCTCAGCGACCTCCAGTACGCCACCCCCGATCCCGTGCGCTTCCGCGAGTTCATCTACTCGCTCACCCAACGCCTCTCACGCGCCGGCATCAGCCCCATCATGACCAGCGAGATACCCGACCTCTACCACGTCGGCCGCCTTGCCGAATACGGGATCTCGCACCTCTCCGACAACGTCATCGTGCTGCAGTACCTGCGCGCCGACTCACGCCTGAAGCGCACGGTGACGATCCTCAAATCCCGCGCCAGCGCCCACGACCCCGAAATTCGCGAGTTCGAGATCACCCCCGCCGGAATCGTCCTCGGAGATCCGATCGCCAGCGATCGCGAAACCGAGCACTAGACCCGCGCGCCCGCGGCCAACGCGGCGTGTGTCTCGGCGTGGACGTGCATGTGCGCCGCGCGCGTTCTCCGCCGCGGATCACCCGGCGGCGCGCCGCAGGTCGCGCTGATCCGCGCCTCGCTGACCGTTTCGAAAGGTCTGGTTGCGCACAGGTGGAAGCAGCTGCACCGTGAGTACCGTCCGTCGAGGCCCAAGTGCATGCCGCGCTCGACGTCGATGGCGTCGGCGACGACGACCCCCATGCTCGGCGCCGGCACAGTGCCGACCGGCTGAGGGCGTCAATCGCGCCCAGGACCGCGAGTACGACGACCACACCCCCGGCGAGCGCGACGAGCACGACGCCGCTGGTGACGAGCCACGCGATGGGGCGGTCAGGACGCGCGTCCCTTACGCCGAGGTCGTTGCGCCGGCGGGCGCGCGCCGCCGATCCGCGGTTCCCATGCGGATCCCGCACGAGCGCAGGCCGCGAGCCACCCCAGTGGGCGGTGGCGCGGGCGAACGCGCGAGGATGCGCCGGATCCCCGGGGATCGGCGCCACGCGCGTCCCGAAGCGGCAGGCTCGGCCCGCGATACGGCAGAGCGTCCGTACGCCGCCTCCGGTCCCCGTCGTTTCCGGCCGCCGGGCCGCACCCCCCGCTCTCAGCGCGCGGACCTACGGTGGGTGCCCGACCGGCAGGAGTCCCGGTGGGACCTAGGAAGCAATGCGTCGTGTCGGAGGACCTCGGCGAGGCTACGCGTTCGCGACGCGCGCCTTGTGTCCGAGGCTGTCGAGCGTCTGTTGTGCGCGGGCGACGGAGACGATGTTGCCCTTGCGCTCGTAGAGGCCGATGGCGCCTCGCAGCGCGGTGGCCGCCTCGTCGGGGCGGCCGGCGCGTGCCAGGACGGCGGCGAGATCGGTGAGCGCGTCGCCGCGCTGGACGAGTTCGTCGGAGCGCTCGGAGACTCGCACAGCTTCGCGTGCGGCAGCCTCGGCGCGCTCGAGTTCGCCGCGCGCCGCGAGGACGTGCGCGCGGGCGGCGAGCTGTGGAACCTGCGAGGAGGCGTCATCGGGCGCGGCCCACGCCGCGGCGAGGTCGGCAGAGCGGAGCGCCTCGTCGTGGCAGCCCTGCACGGCGAGGGCATAGGCCAGCATCGCGGCGGCGGTCGAGCCCTGGTTGGTGGCGCCCATCTCCTGGAGGAGCGCAAGGCCCGCGCGGGCCGAGGCCTCCGCCCGCTCGGGCGCTCCGGCCAGCATCTCGAGCACCCACTGTCCGAAGACCGTACTCGCGGACAACCACGGGATTCCGAGCTCATCGATCGCGCGCACGGCCTCGGCGTGGAGCGCGCGGGCCTCCTCGATGCGGCCCTGCATCGCGTGCAGCACCGCTTCGTGACGGAGCAGGGTGGCTGAGGTGCGGGCTTGGTCGGCGAACTGTCGGCGCAAAGCGCGGCAACGCTCGATCCCTTCGGCGGCGGGCACAGGGCCGAAGACCATGATGGACCCCAGGAACCGGGCTGCATGCGCCGCCGTGCGCCGGTCGCCGCCGCGCTGGGCCACCGCCATCGCGCGCTCGAGATAGGCGCATGCCTGCTCGTAGCGGTCCTGGTTGACATGGCCGAGGTGCAGCAGGACCGCGGCCAGCCCCTCGTCGTCGCCGAGGGCCTCGAGCTCGTCAAGCACGGGTTTTGCCGCTGCGTTCAGCGAGACCTGATCGGCCTCGCCCGTCGAGCGGTCCATGGTCACTCGCAGCTTTACGACGCGGGCGCGCGCCGCGGTCTGCCGGTCGTCGTTCGCATACGCGAGCTCCAGGGCGGTGGCCGCGGTTTCGGCGCAACGTCCCAGATCCCCGGCATCGCCGAGCGCGTTGGCGAGCTCGACGAGGACCGGCGCCCGGTGGTCCTCCGGAGTCAACGCGAGCGCCCGCTCCAGGAGCCGGACCGATGCGGGATCGTCGCGAAGCGTGGCCCGTCGGCCGGCGCTCCGAAGGCTGCGCGACGCGCGCGCCGCGAGCCGCGCGGTGGCGGCCTCGGTCTCGCCGAGCTCGCGGCGGAGCAGCACGGCGCGCTCGAGGTGGTGTCCGAGCAGCTCATCGGCGACCGGGACCGCGCTCGAGCGGGATTCGAGCCGGTTCGCGAAGCGCTCGTGGAGCTCGGCGCGCAGCTCCTTGGGCATGCCGTCGTAGGCGCCGTCGCGGATCAACTGGTGACGGAACCGGAAGCTGTCTTCGCCCGCGCCGACCGAGCGGATCAGGTCCTTGCGGGCGAGCGCGCGCAGGTGGACGTCGACCGATGCGCTCGCGCGGTCGCTGACCAGCGCCTCGAGCCGCTCGCGCGCGAAGTGCCTACCCTCGATCGAGGCGGCCTCGAGGACCGCGCGCTCGCCCGGCCCGAGCCGGTCGAGCCGGGCGGCGATCAGCGCCTGGATCGTCGGGGGGACCGCAAGCGCGGTCAGCTCGGCCGCGCCCGACCCTTCACCCTCGCACGAGGACAGGGCGTTGTCGTCGATGAGCATGGCGACGACCTCCTCGACGAACAGCGGGTTGCCATCGGCGAGGCCAAGAATGCGCGCTGCCGCGCGGTCTTCGAGCAGCGCCGATCCGGTGAGGTGGCCCAGAAGGTCGCGGGCGTCGGTCTCCGACAGCGGCTCGAGCAACACCGTCGTCGCGTTGAGCTGGCCGCCGCCCCACCCGGGGCGCGATTCGAGCAGGTCGGGGCGGGCCATGATGAGCAGCAGCAGCGGCGCGTCGCGCGTCCACTCGGCGACGTGCTCGACGAGCTCCACGAACGTGGGCTCGGCCCACTGCAGGTCATCGACGACGAGGACCAGCGGGTGGCGGCGCGCCGACACCTCGAGCACCTTGCGCACCGCCCAGACGGCCTCCTCCGCGGCCACCGGCGCACCGGCCGGCTTCAGCAGCTCGGCCACGCGCGCGGCGGCCGGGCCGTGATCAGCCGCCGCGCGCTCCAGCAGATCGCCGGCGGCCAGCGCCTCGGCGAGCGGCCACCAGGTCAGGCCGTCGCCGTAGGGCAGGCACCGGCCGACGGCCACGGTGGCCGCGCCGTCGATTGTTTCTAGGACCTCTTGCACGAGCCGTGACTTGCCCACGCCCGCGACGCCGAGCACGGTGAACAGCTGGCACGAGCGATCGGCGACCGCCTGATGGAAGGCGTCGAGCAGCCGCCGGCGCTCCCGCTGACGGCCGACCATCGGCGCCCGGGGCCGCGGCGCTCGCGCCGGCGCATCGGAGGCGACGGCGAGCAAGCGGTGGGCCTCGACCGGCGCGGACTTGCCCTTGAGCGTCAGTGGCGCGACCAACTCGGCGTCGATGGCATGGCGCACGAGCCTGAACGTCTCGCGCCCCAGCAGGATCTCGCCGGCGCCCGCCGCCTGCTCCAGGCGCGCCGCGACGTTGACCGTATCGCCGGATGTGAACGAGCCCGCGACCGTGCCCGCGCCGGTCACCGCCTGGCCGGTGTTGACGCCGATCCGCACGCCAAAGTCCAGCCCGCGGTCGCGGCGCAACTCGGCGCCGACGACCGCGCCCACCTTGCGCATCTCGGCCGCCGCCCGCACCGCCCGCAGCGCGTCGTCCTCGTGGAGGACCGGCGCACCGAACACCGCCATGACCGCGTCGCCGATGAACTTCTCCACCGTGCCGCCGTGGCGCTCGATGACCTCACGCATGCGACCGAACCAACGCTGCATCGCCCAGCGCAGTGTCTCGGGATCGACGCGCTCGCCGAGCGCGGTCGACCCGACGACGTCGGCGAAGATCACCGTGACGAGCTTGCGGCGCTCCCCAACGGAGACCGACGCGTCCGGGGCCGGTGCCCCGCACGCCGGGCAGAACCGGGATCGCTCCGGCGCCCGCTCGCCACAGCCGGGGCACGTCCTCACGTCGCAAGTCTAGAGCCGCCACCGACCCCACGAGGAGCGCGCCCGGGTCCGCCCATCGAACATTTGACCGCCAAGCCATTTCCCCGCGTGTGGCCTCGCGGCAATCGACTCCTCTGAGGACCCCATGCCCGACGATGCACCAACACCCAGGGCGGATGACGCGCCCGCGCCGGCGCCGTGCCCGGCGAGCGCCGCACGCCGGTCGGCGCACGACGTATGCGGCGTGCGGGGCGACCGCAACCGCGACTCCGCGGCACACGAGAACGCTCGCCGACAACCAGGAGCGCTTCCCGGCCGAGCTCGTCGACCCGGTGCGCTTCACATCCGCTTGAGCGCGTCAACCGCGAGATCGGACGCTGCACCGACGTCGTCGGGATCTTCCCCGACGACGCCTCACTATCCGGCTCGTCTCAATGCTCGCCATCGAAGCCAACGATGAGCGGCTCGTCGGGCCCAGCGACATCAACCAGAAGTCGATGGCACTCTCAGCGAGGGCGATCAGAGAAGGATCTGTCTCCAAATCAAGACGAGGAGGTCGAGCTCATCGCGGCCTGAGCCGCCACCATCGTCGCCGACGACGTGAGCGACGAACTCCTCCACCACGTCCCGGGACTTGACTGTGTCCTGTGCCGTGCGGAGGAGCGGCGGTACTCGAGCGGCAGTGGTTGGAAGGAGGCACGAGAAGCCCCCCGGCCGGACGGCACGGGAGGCTTGGTCGTTACGGCCGCTCAGGCTCGGGTACGCGCTGAGCGCGAGGCCGGTCAGCGGCCGGGCTCGACGATGATCGTGGTCGTGTTGGCGATCATCGTTGCCTCCGGGTGGAGGACGTTCCCCTTCGGGAAGACGGTACGGATCGCGACCTTGTGTGTCCCAGGTGTCGGCGGGTGCAGGAGCGCGACGAATCCGTCGGCTACGGACAAACCAGTCTGCGGGCCGCGAACCCCGAGGATGTTCTCCGCCGGCAGATCGATCCGCAGGAGGCGCGAGGTGACGCGGCTGAGGGGAATGATCCGCCCGCGGTCGAGGGCCGCCTCCACCGTGACGTCTCTGTGGCGCTCGTTGCCGCCGGCGCCTGATCACCGCCGGATCTCGGGCCGCGATGAAATTGTTGTCCGCGTTCGACCAACCTTCGCCTCGCCGACACGTCGTAACAAGGTGCCGAACGGATTCGGCGCGGGGGGCAGGAACAGGGGCCAGGAACGGGTCGTATCAGTGCCGAACGGCTTCGGCACGGGGGGCAGGAGAAGGTAGGGGGGCCGCTGCACCAGGCGCAGCGGTCCCACGTCAGACGTAGGCAGGGGTTCAGGCAGGTCGACGCCGCTCGCACCGGCGTCGACCCGCCTTAGCCTGGATCGGAAGCCCGCGGCCGGTGCGCACGGCCGCAGCCGGCACGCGGCTGCTGTCGGCGCCACAGCCGACGTCGGGGTGGGCGACGGCGACCCCCGCATACGGTCGAGCGGTCCTCAGGCGCCGTCCGTTCGGCGAGATCGTCGTCTCGACGACCCTGCCGGACCGCCTGTCCCACGCGCCCGGGTTGACCGACAAGCGCTTCGGCTCATCGCCGCGAGCGCGCGTCACCGCTCTTGTCGCTCGATCAACCGGCCAGCGCCGACGACCACCCTTCCCATGCTTCGCGGATCTGCGGGCACAGGCCGCCGAAGGCATCGCCCACGATCGGGGCCGGCCTGGCCGTACCCGCGCCCGGGGTTCTCGACCGAGGCGGTTCAGACGCCCGCGCGGGTGAACGTCACGTGCGTGACTCCGCTGGGCGAGGAGGTGGCCTCGACCTCGTAGTCCTGCTCCAGGCCCTCCAGTCCATCCCAGAGCCGCACGCCCCGTCCGAGCACGATCGGGACCACCACGACGTGCAGGTGGTCGACGAGCCCGGCAGCCAGGAACTCCCGGATCACGGTGGCGCCTCCGCCGATCCGCACGTCCCGGCCGTCCGCCGCCGCGCGGGCCTTCTCGAGCGCCTCGGCAGGCGACGCGTCGAGGAAGTGGAACGTCGTGCCGCCCTCCATCTCGATCGACGGGCGCGGGTGATGGGTGAGGACGAAGACCGGGGTGTGAAACGGCGGATTGGGACCCCACGCGCCCTTCCACCCCGGGTCCTCGTGCCACCCGGGGTGGCCGAACTTCCCGGCCCCCATGATCTCGGCCCCGATCCCATGATCGTGCCGCTGGAGGAAGGCGTCGTCGACGCCGCCGCTCCCGCCCGGCTTCCACCACCGGGTGGCGAACATCCACGTGTGCAGCCGCTCCCCGGCGTGACCGAAATGTGCGTCGGCGCTCTGGCCCTCACCGGTGCCGAAGCCGTCGAGCGAGATGGAGAACTGGTGGACGTAGACGAGTGACACAGCGACTGCTCCTTCACTGATCGGGGG
>Ga0105249_10004411_pt1 | contig 12168 bp, 11 predicted proteins | sample KBSS44metaG_FD_81522 | JGI IMG/M metagenome (GOLD analysis project Ga0105249, IMG submission 81522) | Switchgrass rhizosphere microbial communities from Kellogg Biological Station, Michigan, USA - KBS S4-4 metaG | ecosystem: Host-associated > Plants > Roots > Rhizosphere > Soil | place... | reverse complement strand
GTGCTCGCCGCCGGCGCCTTCGCGCGTGAGGCGTTGAACCTCGGACGCATGCTCCACGGAGCGCTCCAGACCGTTGGCCGGCGGGTCAGGCTCCACTATGCGCCGCCGCTTGCCGACGGCGAGCAGGAGGACGCGTGAGGCGCCTGGTTCCACGCGTCCTCGGCTACCTGCGGCCGCACCGGCGAGCCCTCACTTGGTCCCTCGTCCAGGTGATGGTCGTGAGCGCCTTCGAGCTCTTGAAGCCCTGGCCCCTCAAGATTGTCATCGACTCGGTGCTGGGTCACCAGCCCGGGCCGTTCGAATGGTCCGCCGGGTGGTCGCCGCCGGAGCTCCTTCTCGCCGCGTGTGCCGCCTTCGTCGTGATCCACGCGGCCATCGGCGCGCTCGCCGTGCTGAGCAACTACACCACGATCGGTATCGGCCAGGCGATGGTGGCCGCGCTGCGGGGCGATCTCTACGCGCATTTGCACCGCCTGTCGCTCGGCTTTCACAGCCGGGCCCGTGTCGGCGATCTCCTCTACCGAGTCACCGCCGACACCCTGGCCCTGCAGACCCTCACGATGAACTGCCTGTTTCCCGCCGTGACCGCGGTGGTGACGCTCGCGGGCATGGGCGCGATCATGCTCGCGCTCGACTGGAAGCTGACGCTTCTGTCGCTCGGCATCTGCCCGCTCTTGCTCCTCGTCATCGCGCGGCTCGACTCCCGCGTCACCCGCGCCGCCGGAGATGCGCGCGACCGCGACAGCGAGGTGTACGCCCTCGTCCAGCGCTCGATGTCGGCGATGCGGGTCATCCAGGCGTTCACGCGCGAGGACGACGAGCATCGGCGCTTCATGGCGGCGAGCGGGCGGAGCCTGGCCGCCGGCCGGCGGCTGTACACGCTGCAGAGCGCTTACTCGAGCGCGGTGGGCGTGCTGATCGCGCTGGGCACCGCGGCGGTGGTGTGGGTGGGCGCGCGACACGTGATGGACGGCTCGCTCACCCTCGGGTCTCTGGTGGTCTTCATCTCGTATCTCGCCTCGCTCTACGGCCCGCTCTACAGCATGTTCCACACCTGGGGGCTCGCCCAGGGATCGCGAGTCGGGGTCGAGCGCGTCTTCGAGGTGCTCGACCTCGAGCACGCGGTGCCCGACGGCCGCCGCGAGTTTCCCGCCGCGGGCGCGCGGGGCGCGGTCGCGTGGGAGGACGTCTCCTTCGGCTATGTTCCGGGCCGCCGAGTCCTCGACGGGGTGAGCCTCGCCGTCCGGCCGGGATGGAAGGTCGCGGTTGTCGGTCCGACGGGGGCGGGCAAGTCGACCCTCCTGAGCCTCCTGCCTCGCTTCTACGATGCCGACGCCGGTCGCGTCCTCATCGACGGCGTCGACGTGCGGGACTACCGCCTCGGCGCGCTGCGCCGGCAGATCGCGATGGTGCTCCAGCCTCCGATGGTGTTCCCGGCGAGCCTGCGCGAGAACATCGCATTCGGCCGGCCCGACGCGCGGCCCGATGAGATCGTGGCGGCGGCACGCCTGGCGTCGATCCACGAGGCCATCGAGGCGCTGCCGCAGGGATACGACACCCTGGTCGGCGTGCAGGGTGTCACGCTGTCCGAGGGCGAGAAGCAGCGGGTCACCATCGCCCGCGCCCTCCTGCGCGACTCACCGATCCTGATCCTGGACGAGCCCACGTCCTCGCTCGACGGCGAGACGGAGGCCCTCATCATGCAGGGCCTGGAGCGGCTCACCGCGGGCCGGACGACGTTCATCATCGCGCATCGGCTGTCCACCATCCGCAAGGCCGACCTGATCGTGGTGTTGCGCGACGGCGGGATCGTCGAGCAGGGGACCTTCGAGACGCTCATGGACGCCGGCGGCTCCTTCGCCTCGCTGTACCGCGCCCAGGCCTGGCTCCCGGAGGAAGCGGAGCTGGGCGCGCCGTAGCTCTAGCCGAGTGTCTCCGACGGGCCCGTAGGCGGCATCCTCCTCCTGCACTCGCCGGGATCTCCTTCGGGTCGGGGGGCGGTCAGAACCGGAACGCGAGGCCGCCGATGATGGTGCGCGGATTGCCCGGCGTGAAATTGACCTCGCTCACCCCCTGGGGCGGCTCCCCCGGACGGCGCGCTCCGGGATCTGGCCCGAGCCGAACCAGTTGCTGTTCAGATACGACGAGGAGGACAGGCGGCGGGGGGCTCGCGGCCTCCTGGGAGTCGGACGGCGCCGCCGGCGCCGGCCCTTGCTGGACCCGGTCCTGGCCCTCCGCGACTGCCATGCTCGCCAGGAGCACGATCGACATGATCACTCGCTTCATCGGGACCTCGCAGGGCGGATGACGTGCGCCGGACGGACCTCGGACGACGCGCGGCTGTCTCCGCGTCAACGGTTCGCTGGACGACGAGCACCCGGGTCCGCACCTGCGGAAACGCTCGCGGTGCGCCGAGGCCGAATGCTATGCGGGGAGGGCGGGAGGCGCGCGTCCTCGGTGGGCCGCGTGACCGATGCCGGCTCCGAGCTGACCGCCGTGCTCCGGAGCGGGTCCGAGCAAGATGCGGGTCGGGGCGGCGGGGATCTCGGCCTCTGGGCTCAGGGCCGTGGGCGCCGACGCGGATGCTCCGATGGTGAGACCGTCGGGATGGGACGCGTGGTGCAGATGGAGCGCGGCGTGGAAGACGCCCACGAAGCCCGCCATCGCCACCACGAGCGCGAGTGCGAGGGCGAGCGGGCGCCGCCGTACGACGACGAGCGCCAGCAGGGCAAGCGCGCCCGCCGCGAGGGCGAGCGGTGGCGGCGCCGCGTGGTGGGGGAGGACAGGGCCATTGGCGGGCACCGGCTCGGCACTCGCGCCCGGGGCGACGGTCGTCGTGTGCCACGGGTGCGCCGAGACGGCGCCGGGCAGGGTGGCAAGCAGGAGCGCCACGCACACGACAACGACCCGCCCGGACCGCCGGCTCGCGGGCGCGATCTTATCCTCCTTCACGTGCTACGGACAAGACCGTTCGGGCGTCACGCCTTTTGAAAGACCTGGTGACCCCAGAGCCATGCATCGCGCCACACCTCGGTGAAGCCGAGTGATCGCAGGCGCTCGAAGGTTGGCGCGAAATCCTGGACGATATGCTGGGGACGATCCAGATCGGGCTCGGCGGCGATCCGCGCAAACAGCAAGCCTCCGGGCTTCAAGGCTTCCGAGAGCTGCTCGACCGTGCTCACCGGGTCGACCAAGTGTTCGAAGACGTCCATGGCGGTCACAAAATCGAAGGCGCACGGGGTCAGCGAACTGGTCTTGAGATCGACGTACGTCGCCGGAAGATTGCGCCTTCCAAGACGCCATGACGTGAACTGCAGAAGCGTGGAGCTGATATCTGCCAGGGTCACGTCGAACTCGTGGCGAGCGAACAGAATTCCACCCGACCCGACTCCGGCGCCAAAGTCCAGATAGCGCCGCCCCCCTCGCTCCCGCGCCAGATGCAGCCCTGTCACGTAGGCCAGCGGCGAGGCATCATCGCGCAAGCTGTGCCACCACATGAGCTCATACATCGCGGTCCGGCTCTCATCGTAGAATCGCTCGATTGACCGGCGCTCATTGGACGTGACCTTCACCTGCCACTCCTGCTTCAGCGTGGCCACAGCATGGGTGCACAGGCGCTCGATCTCGGCCAAATCCGAGCACTGCGTGTACAGGCCGAGCTCGGTGAGAAGGCTCTCCCGCAGATCTCGATAGCCTTCCAACAGCAGCGCGTCCCCCCATGTCTGCCGGTATTCCGCGAGCAGGCGCTCTTGCTCGCGCGTGAACGCTTCGACGCTCAGTTCTTGCTGCTCCACGGACTGCCACAGATCCGTCAATTCATCAGGGAGCAGTTTTCGCTTCACCAGTGCGATCCGCCTCTCACCGCAGCCCCCGCGCACGCTCACCCGCTTCGCGCTCTCGCTGTTCTCGTTCCCGTTCCCGCATGAGGCGCTCGCGCTCCCATCGCGCGCTGAGCCGCTCGCGGGCCTCGCTCGCTCCCGCCTCGATCCGGGCGACCTTCTCGAGCGCGCCGCCCGACTGTTGCACGCCTGTCTTCATCGCCGCGGCCGCCTCGGCCACCGTCCCCAGGTGCGTATCGATCAGCGCGAGATTCTTCTGCATCGCGGTGATGGCCTCTCTCAGCTTCTTTCGCTCGGTGCCGTCGGCTCCCCACTCACGCGTGACGACGTCGAGGTACTCGCTCTGTCCTCGGTACACGTCGAGCAGCGCCTTCCCGTCACGGGACGCCTTCTCGGCAAGTTCCGTCAGGCGCTTGGCCGCGCCGCCATCCCCCTTCAACGAGGCCCTGATTTCGGCGAGCCGATCCCGCGTGATCCCGTCCGCGCGCTTCCCCGGATCGGCCGAAGCTCCGCGCCCCCTGGCCTCGATCTCGGTGATCCGCTTCTGATGAGCCCTGAGCTTGGTGTCATAGCTCTCACGCATCCGGTCCAGGTCGACGGCGAGCGCGTCCGGGGCCGCGATGGAAAGCAAAAAGAAGGGTATCAGGATCACGAGACATCGCCTGCCGGTGCCGCCGTGATGCATCTTCCTCCTCACTTGGCGTTCGTGACCAAGCCCTGAATGGCATCGAGCCGGCCCGCCAGCTCCTTGAGCTGGCCGGCAAGGTTTTCCGAGAGCTGGCGCATCGTGTCTGCGAGCCTTGCCGAATTGGCGGCCAGCTCCTGGCTGGCCGTCGCCACCCTCCGTATGCCGCCGGCGTTCTCGACATTCAGCTCGTGATTGAGCCAGCCGAGCTGGGCCGTCTGCAGCATGAACTTGCGTGCCGAATCCAGCTCCTCGGCCAGCGAGCCCAAGGCCGTCTGCACGTCGGCCCTCACCACGGCCAGGGACCTGTCCGTCTCCTGCTTGGCCGCCGCGATCGCCTCGGCGAGCTCGCGCTGCTCGCGCTGTACGATGCCCAAGCGTTGCTCCGTGCGCCGGTCGGCATCGCGGAGCTCGGTCTCGAAAGCCGTCAGGGACCTCCGGAAGGCCTGCTGCTGTTGCAAGAGGTTTTGCGTGACGAGCTCGGGAGCCTTGAGCACGTCCGCTCGGTACACGAAGGTGAGGACCGCCGGGACCGACACGCGGCCGGTGCCGCTCTCGGGCGATGTGGCGTAACGGGCCCAGGCATCGGCTGGACTGTCGCCGGGCAGGACGACCAAGGTGCCATCCTTGGCGTCGAGAAAAGCGAGCGCCCCTATGGTCCCGGACTGCCGGATGGCCGCCTGAATGGCGGCGCCGTGGGACACGAGGGCGCGGTCTCGCTCGTCGATGGCTACCGCCTGCTCTTTCGGCATCAGCGTTTGGCTCGCGCAACCGACGATCAGCAGCGCGAGACTCAGGACAAGAAGACCCGAGCGCAGGGCGTGCGAGACTCCACGCCGTACGCGTCCGAGCAGCAGTTGGCGCATCGCTGACTCCTCCGGTTCCTGTAAACTCATCACGTTAGATCTCACTATGGATCACCATTCGCAAGTGTTTCAAGCGGGTCCGGACGTGCCTCACGTCACTCCTCTCGGCCCTCTCGAGGATCCGCCCGGAACCAGCGTGCGCCGAACGCTGGCCCACGCCTGGGCCATGATCCGTCCGTATTGGGCTTCGGAGGATCGCTGGGCGGCCTGGGGACTCCTGCTCGCCGTCGTGCTTCTCACCCTCGGCATGGTCTACATCAATGTGCTCTTCAATCAGTGGAACAGCGCCTTCTTCAACGCCCTGCAGGAGAAGAACCAGACGGCCTTTCTCGAGCAGCTCTTCCGCGTCTCGTGGCTGATCGCCGTCTTCATCATCTTGGCCGTGTACCAGCTTTATCTCAACCAGATGCTCGAGATCCGCTGGCGGCGCTGGCTGACCGACCGCTACCTCCGCACCTGGCTGGCCGACGGCGCCTATTATCGGATGCAGCTCGTGGCGCGTGAGACGGACAACCCCGACCAGCGTATCGCCGAAGACCTGCACCTCCTCGCTTCGCATACGCTCGGCCTTTTCGTCGGAGGCCTGCGCGCGGGCGTCACGCTGGCGACCTTCGTGGCGATCCTCTGGGGGCTATCAGGAACGCTCACCGTCCCGGTGGGTGGATTCTCCATCACGCTACCCGGCTACATGGTCTGGGTGGCCGTCCTGTACGCCATTGCCGGCACGTGGCTCACTCACTGGATCGGCCGCCCGCTCGTCCGGCTGAACTTCGATCGGCAGCGGTACGAAGCCGACTTCCGGTTCAGCCTCGTTCGCTTCCGCGAGAACACCGAGGGGGTGGCCCTCTACCGCGGCGAGGCGGACGAGCTCCGTGGCTTCGCGGCACGGTTCGAGGAGGTGGTCCGCAACTGGTGGGGCATCATGCGCAGGCAGAAGCGGCTGACGTACTTCACCTCCGGCTACGGACAAGGCGCGTGGATCGTCCCGTCCGTCGTCGCCGCGCCCCGCTACTTCCGGGGCGAGCTCCGGCTGGGCGAGCTCATGCAGACGACCGGCGCCTTTCAGCAGGTCCAGGATGCGCTCAGCTTCTTCGTCCAGTCGTACAAGGAGATCGCGGCCTGGAGCGCCGTGGTCGAGCGCCTCTCCGGCTTCGAGCGCGCGCTCGAGCACGTGCACCGGCAGGCGGCGAGCGGCGGCGGCGTACGGAGCGCCGAGGGGGGCGCCACGCACCTGACCGTGGAGGGCGTCGATCTCTATCTTCCCGATGGGCAGCCGCTCATGGCGAACGTCAACCTCTCGCTCTTGCGCGGCGATACCGTGCTGCTGGGCGGCCCGTCGGGCTCAGGCAAGAGCACGCTCGTCCGTGCCATCGCCGGCATCTGGCCGTTCGGGCGCGGTGAGGTCCGCGCGCCGCTGGACGCCCGGATCCTCTTTCTGCCGCAGCGGCCGTACCTGCCGATCGGCACGCTCCGGGACGTGGTGAGCTTTCCGATGCCCGTGGGGGGCATCGGCGATGCAGCACTGCGCGAGGCGCTCGAGGCCGTGGGGCTCACGGAGCTCGCCGGGCGCCTCGACGAGGCCACGAGCTGGGCGCTCCAGCTCTCCCCGGGCGAGCAGCAGCGCATTGCCTTCGCACGGGTCCTCGTCCAGAAGCCCGACTGGCTCTTCCTCGACGAGGCGACCTCGGCGGTGGATGAGGCAACGGAGGCGAACCTCTATCGGCTGCTGCGCGAACGGCTCGCAAAGACGACCGTGTTCAGCATCGGCCATCGGCCGACGCTGCGCCCATTCCACGCGCGCCTGCTCATGGTGCGGCCCGGCGGGAGCGGCCCCGCGTCAATCGTGGAAGTGCCCACCGTGCCCGACGATGGACCAGGGCACGATGCGCTCAGGACCGACGAGGGAACGGCGAAACCCCGGTAGCCGCGCGCTCCTGCGGGCGTTCTGCCGCGGCGGATGAACGCGAGAGCCCCGGACCTCGTGGCGACAGGCTACAGCGCCAGCTCCTGCAGCATGTTCCCGAGCACCGTTCGGGCGTCCAGATACTCGCGTGCCAGGTCCCGGCCCCAGCGCGCATGGCGCTCCCAGTCGGCGTCGATCTCATCGATGGCGGCGGCGGCCTCCTCCACGGTGCGCACGGCGAAGAGACCGCGCCCACACGGCAGATGGCGACTGAAGCCGGTGTCTTGCATGACGACCGGTCGGCCGCTGGCCAAGTACGCGGCGCTGCGCTCGCTAAACCACCCGGTATTGGTGGCGACACACGCGTGCTTGCACACTCCGAATTCCCCTTGCGAGCTCGCGATGTAGGCGAGGTATCCGTCGACCGAGGCGGTGACCTGAAGGGCGTGACGGATTCGCCACCCGGCCGCCCGAAGCTGCTCGATGGGCGCGTTCTTGCCCGCGATGGCGAGCTCGAGCGGGACGCGGGTACGCCGGGGCAGGTCGATGAACTTCGGAAGCTCGAGGTCCTTCTGGCCATACCGGACCCCGTCGAAGACCACCGGGGGCATCGACTGCCAATTCATCACCGTGCTGAACGCGGCCCGCGGCGGCCGCGGGTGGCAGGCAAACAGGTCCACGACCACCGGATCGACGATCGTGCGCCAGTGCCGCCCTGCCGTGGGCGCGGGGCTCGCTGCGGTACCGACGTTCAGGCCGGTCGTGTAATAGACGTCGTACTGGGGCAGGGCCTCCCCGGCCGCGAGCTTGAGCTCCATCCGCATCTGGGTGAGGCCGGGCTCGGTGGCCACCAGCACACGCAGCCCGGCGTTGGCGGCTTCGTGCAGCCAGGTCCCTTCCATCCCCAGCCCGTGCGCTCCCATGTCCAGGAAGAGATCCGCCGACGAAACCAACGCCTCCACGCGTTGCCGCGACAGGCCGTGATACCCGCCGTTGGCGTCGACATAGCACCAGCTATCTTGGAGTCCGAATCTCGTCAGCAGCGCGCGGACGGTGGCGACGCCGTACGTGCAGTCGTCGGTCATGAGCCCTCGTGGCAGGTCGAAGCATGCGTTGGGATAGTCGCCCTTCTCGACGATGTACACGTCGTGTCCGAGTCGTTCCAAGCCGATGACCCACTGCAGCGCCCAGGAGAGATTTCCACCCAGCGGATACCGCACCATGTAGGTGTTCACGACGATGCGGGCCATCGCTGCCGGGATCTCGCCGTCAGGAGTGCTCGGCCTCGCCCCTCACGCCGGAAGCGGCGGGGAGGCGACGGGCTCGTCGTGAACGCGAACGGAGGTCCGCGGCCGGGGGAGATGGCCAGCGAGGAGTGCGTTGGGAGGAGGGCTGCGCCGGGCCGTGGGCTGATTGCCGTCGAGTGCCGCTGCCGTGACCGGCCCGTGGCCGCCGCCCGACAATGCGCGGAGTGCGAAGAGAGCGTTCGCGCCTTGACGATTCGGAAGTCGGCGGGCAGAATGTGCGGAGGTAAGAAGCGCCTGAGCCGTTCACGAGCAGTGTCTGCTGTCCAAAGGTAAACTATGGCCGACATCCCCGATCTGACGGATCCCCGTTACCTGGAAGAGATCGGCTGGTTCCTCTACTACGAAAAGTATCGGCGCGATCAGTTTGGCGGCTCCTACGAGGCCGAGCGGGTCGCGTACTCTCGCCTGCTGCTGGCAGAGGTCGCCGACCACCTGGGGCGCGACGTGAGCTGGGTCGAGGGCAAGACCGTCGTGAGTCTCGGGTGTGGCTGCACCGGTGACCTCGCCGCGTTTCCGGCCGCGGTAAAGATCGCCATCGATCCGCTGCTCTACGCGTATCAGCAACTCGGAATGCTCGTGCGCGCCGAGACCGGCAGCCGGACCGTGTATCTGTCGCTCGGGGCCGAGAATCTTCCCCTGCTCGACGACTTCGCCGATCTCGTCATCTGCCGGAACGCGCTCGATCACATGCCGGACCCGGCGGTGGTCTTGAAGGAGATCTGGCGCGTTCTGAATCAAGATGGAGCACTGTTCGTCAGTGTCGATATCGGAGGAGAGCCGACGCCTGACGAGCCGACCGTGTTCTCCGTCGAGAGCCTCCGGGCACTCTTGCGGGAACATTTCGACGTGGTGAGCCTTGCGGATCACCACCCGCCGCACAGCGCCGGACGGCTCCACAGCGTACGAGCAGTGGCGCGCAAGAAGCCTGGAGCGCGTCAGCGCCTCGACAAGCATGCGATTCTCCGGGCCTACGAAGATCGCCTGCCGCCGGGCGTTGGGTCGGCTGCAGCGGGGGGCGTTGACGGCGGCGGGAAGCCATGAGCGCCGAGCGACCAGCATCCTGCTAGGCGCCCGCGGCCTTCAGGATCTCGGGCAGGACCACGCGCGTGGCGAAGACGTCCTCAGCCAGCTCGCGCGCCGCCCGCGCGGCCGCGGCATAGTCGCGCTCCACGGCTCGGAGGCATTCCGCGGCTTCTCCCACGGTGCGGAAGAAGCGCAGGCCTGCGCTCGCCGGCAGGTGGGCATCGGCTCCGGTGGCCTCGACCACGCACGGGCGGCCACTGGCCAGGTAGCAGATAGTGCGGTCGCTCACCCAGCCCGGACGCGTGCGCACGTAGGACGGCTTGGCGCAGCTGAACTCGCCCCGTGACTGCTGCACGTAGCGCCGAAAGGCCTCGGGTGTTCCCGCCACCACCGCAGGGTCCGCGAGGTGCCAGCCTTCCGCGGTGAGATGGCGCCGGTCCTCCATCTCCTCGGCGTGCATGTTCGCGGCGAGTTCCAGCTCGACCGGCACCTGTCGGGGCAGCTCCACGACGCGCAGGAAGCTCGTGCGCTTGTGGCCCTCGATCACCTCGCTGCCAAGCACGGTCCAGCTGTCACTCCACCATTGGGTCACTGTCGTGTAGCGCGCGGGCCGATTCGCCGGCTGCTCCGGCCACGCGGGCAGGTGCACAGCGGGCCACACCCGCTTCCAGGGTACGTCGCCGAGCGGGACGGGGGAATCGGGGGCGCCCAGGTTCCGGCCGATGGTGAGATACGCGTCATGGCTGCCAATCCCGAGATCGACGTCGCGGGCCCAGAGCTGGAACTGACCGGGATCGATGTCGAACAGCGCCGTTCGAGCGAATCGGGCGCGCAGGCTGGCGGGGATTCGATTGCCCAGGTTGAGCAGGAGGCCGTCGCGTGCGCGGGCCCAGAGATCGTGGGCGGATGCGGCGGCGTAGTGCTCCTCTCGTCCAGGCGGGTCGTCGCAGTCATTGTCGGGGAAGAGCACGATCGCGACCCACTCGGCGAAGCCGAGCGCCTCCAGGTGGCGCTGGAACGTCTCGAGGCACCGGCGCGCGTGCGCGACGTCGCCCCGCGCCCACAGCAACTCGAGCCAGTACGCCTCCACTCCCAGCGCCCGCAGACCGAGGACATACTGGAGCGGTATCCAGAAGTTACCCCCACCCGTCGGATACGTGGCGACGAAGCTGGATCCGACGAAGACCGGATTCATGTGAGATCGCAGTCGGCGAGCAAGCGCTCCAGCACCTTGTCGGCCGCGAAGGCGCTTTCGGCGACCGCCCGGGCCGCGTCGCAGTGACGCCGGTAGTCCCCATTGGCTGCCTCGAGGGCAGCGACCGCTTCATCCGGTGTATCGAACGCGAACAGGCCGGCACCGGTCGGGTAGTACTTGCTCCAGCCCGTATCCTGGACGACCACGGGCTTGCCCAGGGCCAGGTAGACGGCGCTCCGGCAACTGAACCAGCCGCTTCTGAGCGCCACGTACACGTTCTTGGAAACGCTCCACTCGCCCCGAGACTGTGCCAGATAGGCGCGATACGCGTCCATGGTCGCCGACTTGTCCCGGGCGCTGACCAGATGCCAGCCGTGTGCCCGCAGGTGATCGAGGGGCGCGGATCCGGAGAGCGCGACCTCCATCGGGATGCGGGTGCGCCGCGGCAGCTCGATGAAGCGCGAGAACTCCTCGTTCTTGCCGCCGTGACGGACGCCGTCGATCACGGGCAAGCTCACGTCCGTCTTCCACGACATCACCGTCGTGAATCGGCTCGCGTCGGCGTCGAACGAGAACGGCCAGCGATCGAGCACCACCGGCTGGCGCGTCGGGATCCACGAGAGACCGCTGTCGGGAACGGTGCAGTCCGGCTGGGCAATGTTCTCGGCAAACGTGAAGAAGCGGTCGTGGTGGCGGATGAGCTTTACCGAGAACGACTGGTCGTCGGTGGCCTCGCCGCGCTCCTGGGCGAGGAGCTTCGCCTGTGTGTAGCCCGGATCCGAGTCGAGGTAGGCGGTGCATGTCGCGCCGCGGTACTCGTCGCGGAGCCAGCAGGAGCCGGACACGTTGAGGAAGAGGTCGGCGGACCGGCAAAAGCTCGTGACCGCGTCGCGGCCGGCGCCGTGGAACGTGCCGTCGGGGACGCGCACGGCGAACCGCTCCGCCGGCATGTCGACCAGGCGGAGCGCATCCACCAGCCAGCGGATATTGGCGTTCGCGTCGTCGGTGTACGTCTCGCGTGCCGGGTCGTAGAGCCACTGGCCGGTGTCCTCGAGGTAGAACACGTCGCACCCGAGCCGGCGGAAGCCATCGACGTATGCGAGATAGTCCCAGGCGACCCCGCCCAGCGGAAAGCTCGCAACAAGCCCGGTCACCACGATCCTCATGCGCCCACGGGCGACGGTCCCGAAGACGAGCCGGATCTCACCGCCCGTCTCTCTGAGCGCCGGAGGCGTAGAGGGTACGGTCGGCCAGCTCCTCCTGGCCGATCATCGTGCCGAGGCGCGCGCGCTGGATCTTGCCGGACGAGGTCTTGGGAATGGTGCCCGGCACGACGAGCAGCACCCGCGC
>Ga0105249_10004407_pt1 | contig 12173 bp, 7 predicted proteins | sample KBSS44metaG_FD_81522 | JGI IMG/M metagenome (GOLD analysis project Ga0105249, IMG submission 81522) | Switchgrass rhizosphere microbial communities from Kellogg Biological Station, Michigan, USA - KBS S4-4 metaG | ecosystem: Host-associated > Plants > Roots > Rhizosphere > Soil | place... | reverse complement strand
GTCGTTACAGGTTTCACCGAGGGATCTGTCGATGGAAGTAGATCTTTCGTGATGCCGCGCGTAATCGGGGGGCGATACGGTCTTTCGTCCAAAGAGTTTACTCCGGCGATGTGTAAGGCTGTTTTTGATGAACTGAAGAAAGAGAAGCCAAAAAATCATTTCACGATCGGAATCAACGACGATGTAACACATACCAGCATTCCGTTTGACGTAGCTTTTAATACCGAACCGGACGACCAGGTCCGCGCCTTGTTCTGGGGACTCGGAGCTGACGGCACTGTAAGTGCTAATAAGAACTCCATCAAGATCATCGGTGAAGAGACCGAGAACTACGCTCAAGGTTACTTTGTCTACGACTCAAAAAAGGCAGGCGCGATGACCGTATCGCACCTCCGTTTCGGTAAGCGCCCGATTCACAGCACCTATCTTGTCCAACGCGCTAACTTCATTGCAGTTCATCAGTTCAAGTTTCTGAACTCCTACGATGTTCTTGGTGCGGCGATTGAAGGAGCGACTCTGTTACTGAACAGTCCGTATGCGCCTCACGAGGTTTGGAACTACCTGCCTCGCTCGGTTCAGGATGAGATCATTCGCAAACAAATCAAGGTCTACGCGATCGACGCCTATGGTGTCGCAAAGGAGAAGCAGCTTGGCAACCGCATAAACACAATCATGCAAACTTGCTTCTTTGCGATCAGTGGCGTGCTCCCTCGCGACGTAGCAATAGAGAAAATCAAAGAATCGATCCGCAAAACGTACGGCAAAAGGGGAGAGCCCGTCGTACGACAAAACTTCGCTGCAGTTGATGCCGCGCTGGCTCACTTACACCAGGTCTCCGTGCCATCTCAAGTTACAAATACGGTCGATCCGCCGTCACTTGTGCCTATAGGCGCACCGGAATTTGTGCAAAAGGTGACTGCCGAGATTGTCGCAGGAAGAGGCGATCAATTGCCGGTTAGCGCATTTCCGTTCGACGGGACTTTTCCCGTCGGAACGTCGCAATGGGAGAAACGGAACATAGCGCAAGACGTTCCTGTGTGGGAGCCGGATCTCTGTATCGAATGTGGCAAATGCGTTCTTGTTTGCCCGCATGCCACGATTCGCGCCAAAGTGTTTGAGGAGAGCGAGCTCGGAACAGCGCCTGAGAACTTCAAGCATATGCCCGCGAAGTGGCGCGAATTACCAGACAAGCGCTACACAATTCAGATCGCTGTAGAAGACTGCACCGGCTGTCAACTATGTGTCGAAGTTTGTCCAGCAAAGGACAAGAGTAATGTCTCGCGTAAAGCACTGAATATGAGTCCACAATTGCCTTTGCGAGAAAGCGAGCGAGTTAACTGGAATTACTTTCTAAGGTTGCCCGAAGTAAACAGGACTGCCGCACTAACATTTGGCTCCGTTAAGAATGTTCAACTCCTGCAGCCGCTGTTCGAGTTTTCCGGAGCCTGCGCAGGCTGTGGTGAAACTCCTTACATCAAACTACTAACGCAACTGTTTGGCGATCGCGCCATCATTGCTAATGCTACTGGCTGTTCGAGTATTTATGGCGGGAACCTACCTACGACCCCTTATACGATCAATCGTGAGGGCCGAGGCCCCGCCTGGAGCAATTCTCTCTTTGAAGACAATGCCGAATTTGGTCTCGGAATGCGATTGGCACTGAACCATCAAACCGCGTACGCCAAAGACCTGCTGGTCAGGCTGCGCGAGCAGGCTGGTGAAGCACTGGTAAACAGTCTTCTTAACACCGATCAAACCACCGATTCTGGCATAAACATTCAAAGGGAACTGGTGTCGGCTCTAAAGGCAAAGCTCGAAGGTGCCTTGTCAAATGAGGTTAGCGATCTATTGAGTGTGGCCGACGCGTTGGTAAAAAAGAGTGTCTGGATTGTGGGAGGAGACGGGTGGGCCTATGACATCGGATACGGTGGTCTAGATCATGTATTAGCCAGTGGGCAGGACGTCAACATTCTTGTGCTTGACACGGAAGTCTATTCCAACACCGGAGGCCAGGCATCCAAATCAACTCCCATGGGAGCCGTGGCAAAATTTGCCGCGGGCGGCAAACCCAACGGAAAGAAGGATCTCGGAATGAGTGCTATCCGTTACGGAAATGTCTATGTCGCACAGGTAGCTATGGGTGCGAATGACACTCACACCGTCAAAGCATTTTTGGAAGCGGAGGCCCATCACGGTCCCTCATTGATTATTGCCTATAGTCAGTGCATCGCCCATGGGATCGACATGGCGAAGGGTATGCACCAGCAGAAGCTAGCGGTTGAATCAGGACACTGGCCGCTGTATCGATACATTCCGAAGCTTGCCGAAGAAAACAAGAACCCTTTCCAGCTTGATTCGAGTGATCCCAAGATCCCGCTAAGGGATTACATCTACACCGAAGGACGCTATCGAATGTTACAGCAGAGCGATCCAGATGTAGCCAGGGCTTTACTGGAGCAGGCGGAAAAGTTCGTCGAACGCCGATTCCGGCAATACAAACAACTGTCGGCGACTCAAGCATAAACGCGTGACTTAACAGGAAAAGATCATGACTCTCACTACCAACTATCTAGGCCTCTTTTTGAAAAACCCTATCGTGGCTTCATCGTCACCTCTCTCTCATAATGTCGACAGCATACGTCGTCTGGAGGACGCAGGAGCCGCCGCGGTGGTGATGTATTCGCTGTTTGAAGAGCAGATAACTTTCGACAGTTTTTATGTCGACTACTATTTGACCAGTGGCACAAACAGTTACGCAGAATCGCTAAGCTACTTTCCTGAGATGGAGAGCTACAACGTGTGGCCGGATGAATACATGAACCTCATAAGACGAGCCAAAGAGGCGGTTGACATTCCACTTATCGGCAGCCTAAACGGAGTCTCAGCTGGCGGCTGGACCGATTACGCTGCCCTCATTGAAGAAGCAGGCGCCGATGCTATCGAACTTAACGTCTACTACATTCCCACCAATGAGAATCTGAAAGGAACTGAGATTGAGAACATCTATTTTGAGATCTTACGGGACGTCAAGAGTTCGGTTTCAATCCCGATTGCGATCAAGTTGAGCCCCTTTTTCAGTGCAACCGCAAACATGGCTAAGCGCCTGGTGGAAGAGGGCGCTAATGGGCTGGTGCTCTTTAACCGTTTCTATCAACCTGATATTGATTTAGAGACTCTTGAAGTTGTGCCGCGTTTGGTACTAAGCAATTCCGCCGAGCTACGTCTGCCGTTGCGTTGGGTGGCGATCCTCTATGGACATCTGATGGCGGACCTGGCAATTACGACGGGCATACACACGTCTCAAGATGTTCTTAAGGCATTAATGGCGGGAGCCAAAGTGACGATGATGGCCTCCGAGCTTCTACAGAACGGCATACGAAGAATCAGCGTCATTCTCGACGAGATACGGTCCTGGATGAATACGCACGAATATGAATCAGTTGGACAAATGATTGGCAGCATGAGTCAACAACATTGTGCAGAGCCGGCGGCTTTCGAACGGGCCAATTACATGAAGATGCTGGCGTCCTATCGTCCTATCAATTAGCCGGGCTCGCACATCGAACCGCCGACCTTGGGGTTATGCAATATTACTTCAATACTTGACTACACACCTTCCAAAGAATTCTGCTCATGACTCGCCGTTCACTCAAGCAGTTTGCCGTTCAATCAAATTAGATAGACATTGGTTTTCGCATCTGGTCAGATGCTTTTCGAGGTGTGCAGAACGATGACGACGCGAAACAAAAATCTCTTTCTCAAGGCAGCTCTTTTGTTGATGAGTTTGGTTTCGTCCATCGTCGTTTTCGGAGAGCAAAGTCGCGGCGTGATTGCTGAAACGAAACGTTCAGACAAAGTTGTCACTTGCCGTCATATTACTTGGCGTACGTCATCCGACTTGCGGACAGAGTCTCTCATCAGCCTATACAGGCAATAACTCCTCTTCGCTTGATAAAACGAAAGCGCTCTCTTCTGGATCTGCAGGACCTCGAAGTGATTGCGAGAAAAGTGGCGACGAGATCAGGAAGTCAGCTGTTACTCGATTACATGCTGTTGGAATGTCGTGAAGCACAGTCAATCTCAACAGCGCTTTCACATCTACGTCGTGTGGCTGGGGTGTCAGCGGATCCCAAAAGAAAATGACACAGCGAATTTGTCTTTCAGCCACGAGCGCTCCAATTTGAGCATCGCCGCCGTATGGTCCACTCAGTAGTCTGTGCACTCTCAAATCAAGTTCGCGACTCAGCAATGAACCGGTTGTGCCTGTCGTGTATAGAATATGCCCGGCAAGTGTCTCACGATTGAATCGGACCCACTCCAACATCGCTTGTTTGCACGCGTCATGTGCCACCAGCGCGATGCCAGATATTCGATCATCTCTCCTTCGGTCCATCACATGGCGTGTGTAAACATCGCTATTCATGAACATCTCCTCTCGCGATCCCTCACATTGCCATTACGAATTTAATTTCAGGTGTTGGCCAGGTTAAATCGTACTTAAACAGAATCTTCAGTTTAGGGAACATGAAAACCGTTAAGACTCGTGAGTGTGGCTCTGTTCGAGCAATGTCCGAACTTTTTGGACGACATCACGAACCGAAAACGGTTTCACGATGTAGTCATCCGCGCCAATTTGAAGGCTTCGATTTCGATCGAGTTCGAAGGCCTTGGCTGTAATGACAACAATCGGCGTCTGAGAGGTAGTTGGATCCAACCGCAGCCGTCGACAAATTTCCGCGCCACTCATTAACGGCAGAAATAGGTCCAGCAGGATTAGCGAGGGAGGGTTTGTACGATCCAGACAAGCTTTGAGACCAACTTCCCCGTCAAGTGCTACAAGCGTTTCGAAGGTCGCCTTCTCGAGTGAGTAGCGAAGCACCTCTGCTATATCGGGGTCATCTTCGATTATAAGTACTGGCCCAGTCATAGGATTCTCCACACGGTTTAAGAATCGGAGACGGGGTCCAGCCGTTGTTTGAAGATAACTAGTAGCTGTTAAGGTTACATGAAAGCGAAGTTACGTGGTTCTTACAATGTCACTCGGATGCAGTCAATAGCGCCTCGCTACTTTGGAGTGCGACGGCCTGCCGTCGCTTTCTTACAGCGTTACTTACTCGACAGTGTGCTGTGACAAAACGACGGCAGGCTGTCGCACTCCAAAGTGAGGTTCGCTTTCGTTATTTCCCGGCCGGCAAGATTTCGTAGACTGTGTTCTTGCCATGTTGTTGAGTGAAAAACCAACGCGACTGGTCCGGATTCAACGGTTTACCGAGTAGATCTGAAATTCGAATCCCACCGTCGGAAGCAATCAGTCCGGTTGGTTCGTTATCACCTTCGTTCTGAAAGCCAGGAGTGCTCGCATCCAAAAGTACAGCATCAGCTTCGGATTCAGTATCCCGTCCCAAAGCGATAAATCGCCTCGGGTTTGGAACGTTGCCCCGTATGTCATAAGCCCAGACAGAATCGAGTGCGTTTAGTTGCTTGTGTAAGGTGTCGCCTCGATCCTCTGCGACGAGGATTGTTTTGGAATCAATAAACGTCAAGTTGTCGAAGCTCGATTGCTCGGAAGTGCCAAGCACTACGATCGAAAGACTCCCATCCTGGTTGTCGGAATTGAAATCAACGCGAAAGATCGATCCCCACGCACCTCTCGCTGCCAAAGCAGGTTGGTTACCGGAATTGGCGCTTGTATCCCCGGTGGCATCGAAGATAAAACTCTTAAAACCCGAACCCGGAATGAATTGAGCATTCTCAGGACGCTTGAATGGTGTCGCACCTGCGACTTTCGCTGCCTGGTTAGCATCATAAGCGGCAGGTTGAGGATCTTGAGGATCAAGTACTCCAGTATCATGAATGACTACCCAACGGACAGGCCATGAAGTGCCTGGCGTGTGAAGCTGCAGTTGCACGTCTGAGAAGACGTCTCCATTGGGATGACTGGCGTCCACTGGGACGAACTTCAGTGCATTACCATCAATGGAAACCTGCAAAGCTTCAAGTTTTCCACCTACTAAGAGGTTGTTCCGATCGTAAGGCACGAAGCGAAATACAAATGAGTTCGGATTGCGAGCGTTCTTAGGACTCGAGGGATTTGCAGGATCTACAGGAACACTCGTTCCACCTGAGTCTTCTATGATTAGAAGATTACCTTGATTATCGGGATGAATACCTTCGTACCCACCCTTGCCCAGAATGCCATCAAGCGTTATCACCTGAGCAGGAAAATCGGCAGTCAATTGAATCACGCCGCCACTTGTGCCGCGCTCCTGCGTAAACAATAGCGTCCGCGTAAAAGGATCCCAGGTTGAACCATCGATTGATCCGAAGTGAGTCTTGCCGTCGTTGCTCACTGGCGTGAGCAACGTTATGCGATGTGCCGGATCGGTAACGTCAAGATTGATTCGTGTGATGTACGCGAAGTCGGCGGCGTTCTCGTGTCCTTGATAGAGAAACTGGCGCCCATAGTTATAGCCTGCGGTTGGGCCACCAGGATTCTCATCGAATATCAGGTATGTATTCTCATCGGGTTCGGTCCTGGTAGGTTCGATTGACCGTGGAGGAAAGTCATTTAAGAAGCCAAACTTTGTAATGACTCCGGAGGGATTCTCCAGTGGATCTGAGCCTTGTGCAATTTTTTCTAATTTGAACCCGGAAGCAATTACATTCGCTGGATGTCCCAGGCGCGCATTCGCTAATGTTACTTCCGAGTCGATTTGATTCCGGCTGAAAGCAAAAGCGATGCTCGCAACCAAAATGACTACAAGAAAAACCATAACTGATCTTCCACGCATATATGTTCTGTTCTCCCGTTAGACAAAGGTTCACGACAAGCAATCCGTAACACTGGATTACAGGGAAATGAATCTGAAAGCTTTTGGGAAACTATGAGGTGCTAATTGGAAGGGTTTGTTAATACGGCTTTAAAAGAAAGCTAAATCTTCGATCGAGGCATCGCACATCAGCGAGAAAGACACATCACATTATTGATCTTACCTCTCGTTGAGAAACACTTAAAAACCCTTGAACAAACGCGGTGACTGCAACCTTTTAGTAGATAAAGCAAAAGATTTGAATGTTTGGATTATGAATCCCACCATGCACAACGAGACTACTGAACTTCTAACACATCTCGATCTATTTTCAGACAGGAGTGTTAGGAGTCTGAGCAAGCGAAGTCTATACGTTTTCCGATTCGACCCTCATCAGACAGTCTCCACAGCTACTTCTGCTCGAACAGCGACGCGCGCGCCTCGCTGTCGCCACATCAAGTCGAGCGCGAAGTATACAAACGCAACCGCACCTACTGCGAACACCGTGTCGCCGATCATTCGCATCCAGCGCAGGGTTTGCATCAAGTCAGTTTGCAGAAATTCAGGGCTTCGCGCCGACCAATAGCCAGCCGAAACCGATTGATAAGTTTGCAGCAAACCGACCGGGAGCAGGCTCAAGAGAATTTCCAACATCAGCCCAATGTTGATGGCCCAGAAGGCAAGCCAGATCGGTCGGTGCTTCCAAATGACATCAGGCCTCATCGCCCGCAAGCAGAACAGCATCAACCCGAGACCAAGGGTACCGTACACCCCATAGAGCGCGCCGTGTGCATGCACGGCGGTCGTGTTCAGACCCTGCATGTAATAGAGTGCGATTGGTGGATTGATCATGAACCCGAAGATGCCGGCGCCGACCAGATTCCAAAACGCAACCGCCACGAAGAAATAGACTACCCACTTGTACTGCGCTAACCACGGCCTGGCCTTCGCACGACGAATGTTCGCAACTGCTTCGTAGCCAACTAGCAGCAGCGGAACAATCTCGAGGGCGCTGAAAACAGATCCGAGCGCCAACGCGACTGTCGGCGTGCCTGCAAAGTAAAGATGATGGAGTGTGCCGATGATGCCGCCAGTCAAGTAGATCGCGCCGGAAAGTAGCGAGGCTTTGGCCGCGCTCTCCGCGTGAATGACGCCAAGCTTCGCAAACAAAAACGCGATCACGACAGTGGCAAAAACTTCAAAGTAGCCCTCGACCCAAAGGTGGACCACCCACCAGCGCCAGTACTCGACTACCGAGAGATGCGAACGCATGCCCCAGAAAAGTCCCGGGCTATAGAAAAGCGCGATGCCCGTGGTCGAAAGTAAATAGAGAATGATCAGCGACTTGGCGCTGCCTTTTTGCTTCAATGCTGGGATCGCCGTGCGCCCAATCAGAAATAACCAAAGGAGCAAGCCAACGAACAGGGCTGCTTGCCACAGCCTTCCTAAGTCAACGTACTCATAGCCTTGATGTCCAAGCCAGAACCAGAGGCTGCCGGGGAGTTTGTGCATCACTGACATCCATTGGCCCGCCATCGAGCCAAGCACGACGATGAGGAGTGCGACGAACAGAATGTCGACACCCAGCTTCTGACCGTTCGGTTCGTAACCGCAGATGAACGGCGCGATAAAGAGACCGGCGGCTAACCATGCGGTCGCGATCCAGAAGATCCCGAGCTGCAAGTGCCACGTGCGCGTAACGACGTAAGGCAGATACTGCGCCAGCGGAATGCCGTAGAAGCCCTGGCCCTCGACGCCATAGTGAGCAGTTACCATTCCCATAGCGATTTGCATCAGGAATAAGAGCGTTACTACGGCAAAATACTTGACGGTGGCTCTCTGTGATGGCGACAGCCTGGCACCGATCAGAGGATCCCGATTTGGGATCTCCTGCGAAATAACTTCGCCTTCACCTTTTTGCGCATAGAACCAAACCATCCAGCCAATTCCGGCCAGCAACATGATCACGCTGACCCCAGTCCAGATAACTGCGCTGCTCGTCGGTACATTGCCCACCAAAGGTTCAGACGGAAAGTTACTTGTATAAGAAATCGTGTTGCCAGGGCGATTTGCCGCGGAGGCCCACGCGGTCCAGAAAAAGAACGAGCTGAGTTGCCGAAGCTTCACCGGATCAGATTGGGCGTTCTTCTGAATGGCGTAATCGCTACTGCCTTCGGTGAACAACGTCGAGTAGTGCTTCAAATTCGCTTCGAAGGCCTGAGCGCGAATCGGTTTGATCGTCAAGCGACCAGTGGGTTCGTCGTAGTTATTCTTGCGTATCACATCCTGAAGTCGTTGACGCAGCATGGCCTGCTGCTCGGAGGTAGCGCTGTCGTACGATTTTGTGAAATCTTTCTGTGACCAATCATCAAGGATGAAAAGCGATTCGCGGTGCAGATAATCCGCTGTCCAGTCGGGCGCGACGTAGGAACCGTGGCCCCAAATCGAGCCCATTTCCATACCGCCCATGGCCTGCCAAACGTTTTGCCCGTTTTGGATGTCGTCGCCAGAGATCAGAACCTGTCCATCTGTGGTTACAACTTCGCGCGGAATTGGCGGCGCCTGACGAAATATTTCTGTCCCTACCCAGCCAAGAACGCCAAAGGAACAAACAAAGATGGCAACGAAAACTATCCAAAGTCTCTTCATTACGTCCCACTCCTCAAAAATTTGGCAATTTGGTCCAGAGAAAGCTTGAGCTAGTGACTTATCGCCACCCCAGCATTAATCAATCTTGAGTCTTTCGAAGAGTCTTGTTGATTGCGGCACTTCCGTCGCGACATCCCGCACCGTCATGTCTGTCGTAATCATTCTGTTCCCCCAGGTCGTTTTTCGATTCCACGCTTCGAAAGCGCACGAATAAGGAGAAGTCTTTTGTGCAAGCTTTGTGCCCGCGGATTACGGAAGAATGCGGCTTCTGCACAATTTCAACTGCGAGTTTTTGCGAACACTGAGGGGAGAAATTCGCAGTTGAATGAAACTCTCTCTGCCTTAGATCAAGGTCTTTGAAATGACGCCTGCTAAATAGGCAAGTGCGGCTGCCACCGCTCCAACTAAGAGGGTTGTTAGACCGGAATGCCACCAGGACGAGGTTGACCATCTGCTTTTTATGGAGCCAATCACGACAAAGACAGCTGCCGTTAGAATTAGTGAAGTCGTAAGGGAGTGGTCAATCCCGAATAAATACGGCAACAACGGAGCTAACCCGCATAAGACGAAAGCTGTGAACGTGCAAAACGCGGCAATCCACGGCGATCGTACCGCGTGAGGTAATCCGTATTCTTCGACCAACATCGTTCGAATCCACCGGTCGCGATTTGCTGTCGTAAGCTCCACAATTCGCTGCAGGTCTGGCCCTTCGAAGCCCTTGCGCTCAAAAATCTGCCTGAGTTCTTCGCGCTCGCCGTCAGGCGCCACGTCGATGTGACGATTTTCGATTGCTTCCAAACGCCTCCAGTCATCGTGCTCAGCCTTGGTGCCAAGGTAATTACTGGCAGCCATCGAAAATCCATCGGCGAAGAGATTCGCAAATCCCAAGGCAAGAACTATCCACTTTGAAAGCTGTGCTCCCGCAACTCCTGTAACAACAGCCATAGTCGTTACGGAGCCATCAATGCCACCATAAATCCAGTCGCGAAGATAGTTGTGCTTTGGACCGCCTTCAAGCCGTTTGCGAATTGCCGCGGACGAATGTTCGTGTTCCATAGACCATCATTTCAAAGCGAACGGATAACGGACCTCATGAGTAATAACGATGCTGCGATTAACACCTTGAGCCTGCGCACGGCCTCCAAGATTCTGCGAAGGGGTTTTCCAACTCTTCGCGATTCTTGAATCACATGCTTCAGGATTCTTTGGCCGCGGTACAGGTGTTGCCATTCTCACCACGTAGGTAGCAATTCAAGAACCACCGATTTCGAGTTTAGGTGAATTCCATGGACTTGCTCATTCGATACGGCGGTTAGCCCTGCCCTGAGGTGCTGCCGAACAATCTGACACGCACTGATTTGCGCAGAGGTTTGAAGCGCGAGGAAACCTGGATGATGAAGACGTTAAGCAATGACGAGGCGCGACATTTATTTGAGATCACGCGCGTTGCCCGGCTTGGTTGCATTGTGAATGATGAACCGTATGTCGTGCCGGTCAACTGTTATTTGGAAGGTGATTATTTGTATAGCCACTCGCTTCCAGGATTAAAGATTTCCGCCCTTCGCGAGAATCCTCATGTCTGCGTTCAAGTAGACCAAATCGAAACGGAGTTGCGTTGGAGGAGCGCACTTGTCTTTGGAAAATATGAAGAAATTACGACGGCGAACGAGCGCGCCGACATTCTTTCCAAGCTGCTTCGTCTATTTCCGATGTTAACCCCCGTCGAGTCCGCCATTGCCATTGACGGAGCTGCTCCCAAAGTAATTATTTTTCGAATCAAGATTGAGCGTGTGACCGGCGTGTCAGAAGGTTAGAAGCCGGTAGAGTTGGAAGGCATCGTGTCTATAAATGACATTGTGCTTCACGCCAAACTTCCTAATGGCGCCTCGAGCGGCAGGATCGACTACACGGACGTAATGAAGACGTATCAGACAATCTGTCAGCATCGAGTACCAACCATGCTCCAGGCATAACTAAGGACGAAAAAGTTGGAAGGCCGACGCTGAGGTGCACATCGGCCGACCAGCCGGCTGCTCAACTTGGCAACAAGCCGGGCAGCCGGTCGGGGGTTGATGTGCCTGCGAAGATTAACCTCTATGATTCGTTCGTTGCTGCGGAAACCCACCCACCTATTGAGTGAAACCACATAAACTTTCAGTTGTTCATGCTTGCTCGAAGAGGCAAGATCGGATAGCTCGGTTCATCAAAAGTATCGCAGTGGCCTAACTGTCTTTCTCTTCCCTAATGCAGCGAATATAATCAATAACACTCGAGTTAACCTTTAGGAGTACATTGGCTGAAATCATGTCCCCAAAAAACACAAACGAACAGATTCTAGTCGTTGATGATGATGAGGCTATTCGATGGACGCTTCGAGAAGCTTTGCAGAGTTGGGGCTTTACGTCTGCTGAAGCAGCCTCTGTAGCCGAAGCCATTAAGCACTTCAACTCAGATCTTCCTGCCGCGGTTTTACTCGATATCGACCTTCCCGACGGTTCCGGCCTCGATGTACTGCGCGAAATCAAACGTGATCATTCTGAAGCGATCGTGATCATGATCACGGGTAATGTTCAGGTTGATAACACCATCTCGGCTTTGCGCGGCGGTGCATACGATTTCATAGCTAAGCCGATCAAGCTCGAAGAACTTCGCGTCACAATCCGTAACGCGCTTGAAACCCGACACCTGCGCCGAGAAGTAGCGCAGACAAGGAAG
>Ga0105249_10004406_pt1 | contig 12174 bp, 13 predicted proteins | sample KBSS44metaG_FD_81522 | JGI IMG/M metagenome (GOLD analysis project Ga0105249, IMG submission 81522) | Switchgrass rhizosphere microbial communities from Kellogg Biological Station, Michigan, USA - KBS S4-4 metaG | ecosystem: Host-associated > Plants > Roots > Rhizosphere > Soil | place... | reverse complement strand
GCGCAACGTCGCGGCCGGCGGCCAGATGGTCCCCGGCCCCTACAATCCCGAGGTCGGCCGCACGTTGATCGCCTGGATCCGAGACTGCATGGCCAGGCCTCCGGTACGAACAATGACCTTTCCGGACTCGCTCGCCGAACGCGTCAGGAAGATGAAGGCCGCTGGGGCGAAGAGCTAAAGGTTGGTTCAACAGCGTTGAACCGTTCGGCACCGGCCCACGCCCCCACCCGGCCTCCCAACAGGGTATTCTATGGGAGGCCGGGTGGGGGCGTGGGCCGGTGCCGCTCCAGCAAAGCTGAATCAAACGCTAACCGACCTCGACATCGCCCTCGGTTACCCAAGCCCCGCCCGTGCTGAACAAGATACGCAGCCGGTAGCCCTTTGCGCTCTTGTCGATCCGCCAGACGAGTGAGCCGTCGCGCGAGCGACCGCCCGCAGCGGGAGGGCCCTCGACGGGCAAGGCCGGTGGCTTGTGGCAGGCGCGGCGCGGCGGCTGCACCGGCACATCGCCGGCGGGCGTGCTCGTCTCGTCCTGCGTCCCGCCGTCGTAGATCCAGCGCCAGCCGCCAGCATCGTGCCGCCAGATCGTGAAGTAACGGCCCATCGCGGTGCCGCCCTTGCGCCGCCATGGCCCGGTCGAAAAAGCGAGGCTGCCGTCGCAGGACGTGACGATGTGCGCCGGCCACCACATCACCGCCACCGGCGGATCCTTCTTGTCCTTGAGGAAAGGCGCGGCCGGCTGCGGCCCGTCGAGCATCATCACCGCGTCGGGCGCGACAAAGGCGCGGAACGCGGTCCATTGCCCCTGGGTCTGGGCGGCGGAGGCAAAAGCCCGCTCCGCCTCCACGACCGGCTGTGCGGCCTGCGCCAGCAGCAACAATGGCAGCATGATCGTCCCCTTCATGGTCCGTGTGGCACGGACGATTGAAATCATCGGATCAGATTATGCCATCCCGCTTGCGCGCGCTTGCGGATTTTCACGCGCGGCGGCCGACCGCGGGCGCGAACTTGTTGTCGCGGCGGCGGCCGAGCATCATCCCGCGCTCCAGCCGCACGCACAAAGCGCGATAATAATCGGTGAGGAAGCCAAGGTCGTCGCCATCGTGGTCAAGGCCCGCTTTGTGCCGCACCGCCGCCGCGACCGTCGCGATCGCCTCGGGTCGGCCGACACGGAGCACCTCTTCCAGCGTCTGAAGTTCATAGACGCCGTAAAGGTCGAGCGTGGCATCGGTGAAAGCGCGGCGCGGACGTGCAATCGCCTCGTCCGCGCCGATATCGGCGCCGAGCGCGGTACGTGCGGTCTGCACCACCCAGGTCCCGCCAACCAGATCGCCGATCCGCAGCCGGTCACGGTTCATCAGCGGGAAGAACAGGAAAATGCCCGTCCACAGCAGGGCAAAGATGACAAGGAAGGCATCCGCCGCATTCTGGCTCGCCTGATAGCCAAGGAAAGACAGAGGCAGGAATATCTCGATCTCGCGCATCGCGTTGCGCGCGATCACCGCGCCGCCGGTCAGTGGCGCGCCATCGCGTGCCACCACGCGCAGCCCGAGCGCCATCTTGCCCGGCGTGGCCCCGCGCCCGCTTATCTCGAACAAAACGAACCAGCCGTTGCGCAGCACGAAGAAGCCGATCAGCCAGAGTATCTCCAATATCTGCGATTTGCCGCCCTCGATCAGGTAAGAGACAGCGATCGTGACCAGGATCAGGATCACGAGCATCATGAAGGCGTCGAGCATGAACGCGGCGGCGCGCGCGCCCGCGCTGCCCAGTTCGAGCTGAAGGTCGACGCCTTCGGGCGTGACGAAACTGCGCCGCAGCGTGCGCGGCGGCTTGGGCGCGCCGCGCTTACGAAACGGCCACATGGCGCTTCCGCGGTAGATAGAAATAGGTGAGCCAGGCGGTCAGCACGGTAAGACCGATCGCATAACGCTCCCAATCGACCTGAACGGTCTGGCGGCCGATTCCTTCGAGCAGGCCTGCCACGATCAGCATCACCACCGTGCCGGCCATCGCGACCGATGCCTGTCGTCCGACCGTGAAGGCGAAATCCGTGCGCGCGGCCCGTCCGGGGAAGGCGATGGCGGTGCCGATACGGAAGCCCGCCGCGCCCGACAGGATGATCGCGAATATCTCGGTCGTGCCATGAATGGTCAGCCAGCCCGCCGCCTGCAACCCAAGGCCCTTGGCCGCGAACACCGCCAGGAAGGCGCCCAGCATCAGCCCGTTATAGGCGATCAGCAATATTGTCGGGATGGCGAAAGCGAAGCCCAAGGCAAAGGAAAAGATCGCGATCTGGGCGTTGTGCGTGAACAGGGCGGTGGCGAATACGGCGAGCCCGTCCTCCTGGTGCTTGCTGTTGTAGAGCGTGTCGCGCAACGACTGCGCGCTGGCGGAGGGATCGCGCCCGTTCGCCATGCTGTCCGGCATGATCGAATAATAAAGCGTGGGATCGTGCATCACGATCAGGAAGCCGGCGGCGGCCGCTATCGCGGTGAGCAGGAAGGATGCCAAAGTCTCGCGCCACAGTCCCTGGACCGCCTGCGGCCAGCCGCGCGCGAAGAAGTCCTTGAGCTGGGTCCAGAACGAGGTCGGCACGCCGTAAATCTGGAAATAAGCGCGCGTGCACAAAGCCTCCAGATAGGTGACGAGCGCGCGGTCGAGCGAGGTTTCGCGCGCGACCGACAGCGACGACAAAGCCGATCGGTAGAGAAGTGGCAGCATCAGCAAATCGTCTTCGGTGAGCGCGCCGATGCCGCGCCGCTCGATCCGCGTGACGATCCCGTCGAGCCTCTTCCAATTGACCTCATGCGCGGCGCGGAAGCGGCTCGCATTGACCAGCATGGTTTCGGCCGGCGCGTTCACAGCAGGTCCCTCCGCTTGAGATCGACATAGGCAGCGACCAGCGTCTCAGCGACCTGGCCGTAGGGACTTTCGATCACATGTGCGCCGAGATGGCGCAGCCGCAGCAGCACCAGTTGGCGGTCGCGCAGCAATGCGGCAGCGGTGACCGCGCGCGTTACGTCGTCCGCGCTTTGCGGCTCGGCGTCGACCAGCGCCTCGAGCTCGTCGTCGCGAAATACCACCACCAGCAATAAATGCGTCTCGACCAGGCGGGCGGCGGCGCGCACCATGAATTCAGCCGACGTCAGATCGGTGAATTCGGTGAACAGCACGATCATCGAACGCCGCTTCAATGCGGTCGCGAGATTGGTCAGCGCGAACGTGTAATTGGTCTCGTCGCTGCCATAATCCACGTCCGCTGCAAGGCTCTGCAATTCGGGGAAGGCGGCCGTCCCGCTGATCAGGCCGGAGGTGATGCGCGGGCGGCTGTCGAAAGCGTGAAGCGCGACGCGGTCGCCCAGCTTGAGCGCGATCCAGGCGGACAGCAGCATCGCCGAGACCGCGCGATCGACGCGCGGTAGCCCCGCGACCGGCTCGCTCATCTGACGCCCGCAATCGACCGCGAACACGATCTGGTTGTTGCGCTCGGAGCGATATTCCTTGGCATGGAGCTTCTGGTGGCGCGCCGACTGCTTCCAATCGATCGCGCGCCGGTCCATGCCCGATCGATATTCGACCAAAGCGTCGAAATCGACGCCGTCGCCGCGGTCGACCTGCGACAGCAGCCCTTGCAGTGCATGCCGTTCAAAGATGCGCGCGCCGCTTTCACGCACCGGGCGTACGTCGGGCAGGATGATCGTGCGCAGTGCCGCCACACGCTGTGTCTGTTTCCAGGCAAGACCGAGCGGGCCGGTCCAGCGCAACCAGAGTTTCTCGACGCGCGCGGTACCACGCCGGATCGCGAGAATCGGCAGGATGCTCTCTCCCACCCCGCCTTCCAGCTCCAGCCACAGCCGCCCTTCGTCGCTCAGCAGCAGCAACGGGCTGCTTTCGAGCGCGACCTCGCACCAGCGCGGCACCCGACCACCCTTGATCGTCACCGCGACCGTCGCGTCCGCATCGCCGCCGACGGGCGCGCTCTTGGGCATCGTCACGTCGAGTGTCGCACCACGCGGGGCCGCGCCGATCAACGCGTCCGCGAAGGTCAGGATCAGCACCGCCACCGGCCAGGCCAGCCCGGCAAACCACAAACGGGGCAGTATCACGCCGGCCGCCAGGCAGACGGGTACCCCCGCCGCCGCCGCCCAGACGCTCAGGCGCGTCGGCGATATCAACGCGGCGCCTCGATGCTTTCGATGATGCCGGTCACGACTTCCTCGACCGAGCGCCCGTCAATCTCGGCTGCGGGCGAAAGGATCAGCCGGTGACGCAGCAACGCACGGCTCAGCGCCTTCACGTCGTCGGGGATGACGAAGTCGCGCGCGTCCAGTGCCGCCCGCGCGCGCGCCGCCGCCGCAAGCATCGCGCCGGCGCGCGGGGACGCACCGCTTTCGAGTTCGGCGACGACGCGCGTGCCGCGGATCAACGCCGCGATATAAGCGACCACCTCGTCGACCAGCTTGACCTCGTGCACCGCCGCGATCGCGCTGGCGACGGTCTTTGCGTCGGCCCTGCGCGCAACGCCCCAATCCTCTGGCGACATCGCATCCTGACGCGCGCCGTGCGTGGCGATGATGCGGCGTTCCTCTTCCTCATTGGGATAATCGACGCGCTGCTTGAACAGGAAGCGATCGAGCTGCGCCTCGGGCAGCGGATAGACGCCTTGCTGTTCGATCGGATTCTGCGTCGCGATCACCATGAAATGATCGCCCAGCGGAAGACTCTGCCCGTCGATCGTGACGGTGCGTTCCTGCATCGCCTCCAGCAACGCCGCCTGCGTCTTGGGCGGGGTGCGGTTGATCTCGTCAGCCAGCAAAAGGTCGGTGAAGATCGGCCCGCGCGTGAGCGTGAAAGTCGATGTCTGGAAGTTGAACAGATTGGCACCGATGATGTCGCCCGGCATCAGATCGGGTGTGAACTGGATGCGCCCGAAATCGAGCCCGACCGCGCGCGCGAAGCTGTGCGCGAGCAGGGTCTTGGCGGTGCCCGGCGGCCCCTCCAGCAGGACATGACCGCCCGCGAACAAGGCGACCAGCATGAAGTCGAGCGTCTCGTCCTGGCCGACGACCGCCTTGGCCACCTCGTCCCGGATCGCTTGGCCGAGCGCCTGAACTTCTTCCACCTTCACACCTTTTTCTCCTTTTGCCACTGGTGGAGCGCCTGCGCGGCAGCCACCAGCGAATCCTGGTCTCGGGTCGTCTCGGCCGTGCGCGCGAGCTCGCTGAAGCGATGCCCGCGCCACGCGCCCAATTTGTCGAGATAGGCATCGAGCGCGGCATCCCTCAGCCGTGCCGGGACGCCGAAGGTAGCGACCGCACGCTCGCGGATCACCTGCGCATAACGCCCGCCCAAAGAGGTTTCGCGCCCCGCGCGGCGGATGAGCTTGGCGCTATTCTCGACCAGGGCGGCCTTGCCGAACGCGATCGCGCGAGCGCGCGGACGGATCGGCCCGAACCGCCCGAGCGCGTGCCAGCCGACCAGGAACAAGACCGCCGCCAGCGCGAGCGTCATCGCCAGGAAAGGCGGCGTGAATGCAAGCTTGAGCGGGCTTTGCGAATGGCCGAGGCCATTCATCGTCACGTCGAAATTGACCGTGGTCGCGCCCGTCGAATTCAGCCAGTCGAGCATGGCGAGCGCCGCGGCCGCCTGATGCGCATTCCTGACGCCGGCGTTGGACAACAGATCGGGGTCGGCCAGCACATAGGTCGGCCCGTCGCCAACCCGCGCCAGCACCGCACCGCCCTTCCCGTCGCTGAGCAAAGTCACGATCTTCTGCGGCTTCGCGTCCTTGCCTGTCCTTTTCGCGGTGATGACCTGCAGCACGTGCGGCGCGGTGAACCGGATCGCGCGATCAAAATCCGGGCTGGCAACCAGCGGACCGCCACCGCTCCGCCGGCGATGGATGATGAGTTCCGTCTGTGGTGAGAACAGACTCCCCGGATCCTCCGCGAAAGTGACCCCAGCAATTCGGACCCAACCTTTATGGTCCGGATCTTCCACGGTCGTCCATTTCGGTAGCACGAACAAGGTGGGCTTGGTTTTCCGCGCGTCCATGATCGCGGTGATATTGTCGAAGCCCTGATCGGGCGTGACCACCAGCAGATCTTCGGTGTCGAACTGATGTTCACTGCGGATGATCCGCGGATTGCGCCCGGTCGCCTCGGCGAGCTGGACGATCCCGCTGAAGCCCACCGCCGCATTGGACAGCGCGTGCGTGCCGCCATTGTGGCCCGATCGCAGATCGGGCGCGAACGCCCCCATCACCAGGGTGCCGATGAAGCCCACTATGCCGATAGCCAGCATCAGCGCGACCGTGCGAACGCGGAACACGTCGCTGTGCGGCGCACCGCGGGAATTGATCGACAGATCGCTCATGCGGCTTTCCAGGCGGCGGTCCGCGCGAAATCGGCATACGCCGCACGGCATTCGGCCCAGTCCCCCGCATCGACCGCGCGCCCGCCGAACAGGCTGCGTTCGACCACGCCGGCTATCCCTGAGAAAAGCTGCCGAGCGCGCTGCGGCAATGCCGGCGCGCTCGCGAGGTCGCGGCTGGTGATCGCCGGCCGAACCAGCCCTGGCCGGCGCCGGCCGATATCCTCAACGCTGCGCAGCAGCAGGTGATGCGCGGCTTCCGCGAAACGCCCTTCCCCGGCGAGCGTGTCCGCCTCCTCCAGCCAGGCGCGGACCGGCGCCGCCTCGGGACGCCATTCCTCCTCGGCTTCGATCAGTTCCGTACCCGGCCGACGCCGCAATCGCGGCACCCGCCACGCACCTTCCTGCGCGCGTGTCCAGATCATCCAGCACAGGATCGCGAGGCCGACCGCGAGAACGGACCAAAGCAGTATCCGCGCATAAGGCGCATCGGGAATGAAGCTGCCGATCCAATCGATGAAGCGCCCGATCGGTCGGAAGACGCTGCGCAGCCATTCGCCGAACGCACGCAGCCAGGCTGGCGGCTGGATCGGTGCGGCCCGGCGCTTCAGCTCGAATTGAATATCAGAATTGGCCCGCAACGCGCGATGCGCCGCGGCGAAGCGTTCGGCAGCAGTCTGACCCTGACCCGCGATGACGAACCCCCGTTTGCGCCCCCTCTGTGTACCGCAAGTCGTGACGCCCGCAATGGCCAAAAGCAGCGGGGAATGCACACCATAATGGAGATATTATCCAAGCTGGACAGCGGCTTGCGCGCGGGTCATGCTGCGGGTTCGACCGTCGGGGGCGACGGCGAGCAGGGGAGCGATGACATGGCAGAGATAAAGGACCGATCGGTTTCGATCGGAAGTGTTTTCAGCCGCGCCTTTGGCGTTATGGGCAATAATCCGCTGGTCGTATTCGGGGTCGCGCTGGTGCTCGGCGCGGGGCCGCAACTGCTTTATTCGGTTCTGATCGGCAGGAACCTCGCTGCCGGGGCCAGCGATCCGATCCGCACCGCGGCGCTCGGGGGTCTCGGGGTCGCCCTGATCGCCATGGTTTCTAGATCGCTGGTAAGCGGCTGTGTCACGCGCGCAACCGTCGCTTACAGCCAGGGCCATCGCGCCAGCCTGGGCGAATGCCTCAGCGTCGCCCTTCGGCGTGCTCTCCCGGTGTTCGTCGTGTCGATCCTGTTCGGCATCCTCGTGGTGCTGGGTCTCATCGTTCTGATCGTGCCCGGCATCATGATGGCTGTGATGTGGTCGGTCGTGGTGCCGATCACGGTAGAAGAGCGGACCGGCATCCTCGGCGCCTTCAGTCGTTCCCAGGAACTTACCCGCGGCGCGCGCTGGACGATTTTCGGACTGTTCCTACTGATCTTTTTGATTGGCATGGGAATCGGCTTGGTTGGCGTCCTGGTCGCGACAGTGACACTTGGCTTCTCCTATGAAAACCCGACAATCTCGTCGTCGCTTCCGGCGATCATCATGAACGCGATCGTACTGACACTGGCGAGCGCCTTTTCCTCCGCGCTGATCACCTCGTTGTTCGTCGAGCTGCGCGAGTGGAAGGACGGTCCGGAAGACAGCAAGCTCAGCGACATCTTCGCCTGAGCGATGATCACGGCGGCGGCCGGGCATGGCCGCCGTCGGCGACACGCGCAGATTTTGGGGAGCGTGATGGAACAATCCGAGGCACGACCGCTCGAGATAGGCGGCGTATTCCGTCGCGCCTTCGCGATGATCGGGCAATTCCCTCTTAAAATATTTGGCGTGGCGTTCGCGTTCGGAGGTTTGCCGACGCGCTTGATCTACTACGCCGTTTCGGTCCAGACAGCCCACGGCTGGCCGCGATCGCTGGTCAATTTCGAGACGGCATTCCTATCGGAAGTTTGCGAGACGATTGCGGCCGGCCTGCTGATCGGCAGCTTCATCCGGAACGAGACGGGCATAACATCCGGGTTGCGCCGTTTACCGCAACTGGTTGCCGTCGGTCTTCTCAAGGCGCTTGGCTGCATGCTGGCGGCCGCCGTTCTCTTGATTCCCTACTTCTTCGTGGCAACGCGATGGTCGGTCGTCGGCGCGGTAGTGGTCAATGAGGATACGGGCATCAACGCAGCGTTCGGGCGCAGCAGTGAACTGACGGAAGGCGTGCGCCTTGGCATTTTCGGGTTGTTGATCTTGACCGGGGTCGGGCAGATGTTGCTGTTCATTCTCAGCGTCGCCCTTCTGGCGCCGATCACCGGCGTTGCGGTCGCGATGCAGGACTTCACGCTTCAACCCGCGGTCCTTTCGGTGCAATTGCTCTTGGAAACGCTCACGACCGGCTTCATCGCAGCGCTCCAATGCGCGCTTTACGCCGCACTCAGGGAAAGACGCGACGGCCCCATGACTGGTCATCTCAGCGAGATCTTCGCGTGACGGCGCGACCGGGCGACGCGGTCGCCGATGCGCAGCCGCCGATCGAGGTCGGGCGCGTATTGAGCGAAAGCTTTGCGCTGCTCGGCGACCGGGCTGGACTGGTATTCGGCCTGACGCTGATCACGATTCTGCCGTCACGCCTGCTGATCTTGGCCTTGGCGACCCAGGGAGTCTCGCTTACCGACCCAACCCGGTCGCTCGTCACGTACAGCCTCGCGATGCTTGGGGTCACAGTGCTGGCCTCGATGATGGGTGTCTTCGGCAACGGCGCGTTGATCGGCGCCGCGCTTGCACGGCGGGATGGCAAGTCCGTGGGCCTGTTCGAAACGCTGATGCCCGCAGTCCGCCGACTGCCGATCATGCTGCCAGTAGGGCTGATCCATACGATCGCCTTCCTGGTCGGACTCATGCTTCTGCTCGTGCCGGGTCTCATTCTGGGGGCGATGTGGGCAGTCGTCGGCCCCATCCTCGTCGCCGAGCAGACCGGTATTGTTGCGACCTTCGGCCGCAGTCAGGAACTTACCCGTCATACCCGATGGCGTATTTTCCTACTGATGCTTCTAACGGGTATCGGGACAAGCCTCGTCCACTGGCTGATGGACCATCTCGGCCTACTCCTGTTCGACAGCGCATCGCCCGAACTGACCTTTGCCGCTGAGCCCGCCCCTTTCCTGTTCGAAACCCTGACCCTGTTGCTGACAAACGGATTCGGGCTAGCGATGATTTGCACGCTCTACATCGCGTTGATCGAACGGTATGGCGACGGCCCCGTGACCAGCCGTCTCGGCGAAATCTTCGCCTAGCGCGCGGCTGCGATCGCAGGGAAGGATCGAGCCATGCTCCTCGACGACCAACTCCGCCATTATTTCGGCACGGACGATATCGCCGCCATCCCGCCCGCAGCACTGGCCGCCGGGACCGAGCGATTGCGCGTCGAGTTCGGCCTACAAAAGGATCGTGGACGGCGCTTCGCGATGTGGGCTTTGCTCCACGTGCTGGGCGCCGCCCCCGATCTCGACGTGGCTTTCAAGGACGAGGCCGATCGCGACGCGGCGCGGACCTTCATGGAGCTGGCCGAGCAAGAAGCGGACGAACAGGACTGAAGGAGACCCTGTCCCCGGCCGAGGCGCGGCGGATCGCGCTCGCGGCGCAGGGCTTCGGTTTGGCCCGCCCCGCCGGGCCGATCAGCCAGGCGCACCTCAAACGCGTGATCGAACGGCTCGCGCTGCACCAGATCGACAGCGTCAACGTGCTGGTCCGCGCCCATTATCTACCGCTCTTCTCGCGGCTCGGCGCTTACCCCCGCGAGGCGCTCGACCGCGTCACCTGGGGGCCCAAATCGAAGCGCCGCCTGTTCGAATATTGGGCGCACGAAGCGTCGCTGTTGCCGCTCGACCTCCAGCCTTTGCTGCGCTGGCGGATGGCGCGCGCCGAACGCGGGATCGGCGTCTGGGGCAATGTGAAGCCGTTCGCGGGCGAGAAGCGCGCGGAAGCCGACGCGCTCCTCAAACGCATCGCCGACGAGGGTCCGCTCGCCGCTTCCGACATCGCCGAAACGCGCGGCCAGGGCGGCTGGTGGGGCTGGAGCGAGACCAAGCAGGCGCTTGAATATCTGTTCTGGTCGGGGCTGATCACCACCGCGACGCGCCGCACCAGTTTCGAACGCGTCTATGATTTGCCCGAACGCGTGCTGCCGCGCGCGATCCTCGATACGCCGGCTCCCGCCGAGGCGGACGCGCAGCGCGCTCTGCTCGCCCGATCGGCGAAAGCGCTCGGCATCGCCACCGCAGGCGATCTGCGCGATTATTTCCGGCTGAAGCCGAACGACGCCTCGCCCCGGATCGACGAACTGGTCGAAGACGGAACCCTGCTACCGGTCGCGGTGCGCGGCTGGAAGCAGCAGGCTTACCTCCATCGCGACGTGAAGGTGCCGCGCCGTATCTCGGGACAGGCCCTGCTCGCGCCGTTCGATCCGCTGATCTGGGAACGCGCGCGGACCGAACGCCTGTTCGACCTGCGCTACCGGATCGAGATCTACGTCCCGGCCGAAAAGCGCGTGCACGGTTATTATGTCCTGCCCTTTCTGATGGACGGCCGCATCGTCGCGCGCGTCGATCTCAAGGCCGATCGCCAGGCAGGATCGCTGATCGTCCAGCGCGCGCATCGCGAGGCACAGGCGCCCGCCGAGACGGCCGAGCGACTAAAGACGGAGCTTGCGCTGATGGCCGGCTGGCTTGGCCTCGATCGGGTCGCAGTCGCCGCCGGCGGGGCCCTTGCCGACGCGCTGCGCGAGGCGGGGTGACAGGGAAAGGTGAGCCGCGGCGGGCCAAGCCAACCGCGACCCACTCCCCCCTCCACGGATCGGAAGAGCGACCTGCTGGCAGCTCTTCCTGATCGTGGACCGGGCCGCCCCCTGCGGCCAGGTTCGTGTCAGGCCGCTTCGGCGAGCGAGGCCTGTGGCTCGGTGATGCGATCGAGACCGAGGATCATGATCAGCCGCCCATCGATCGTCGCGATCCCGTCGAGGAAAGCCGCCGCCTGCGTCTGCCCCACGTCCGGAACCGGCTGGAGCTGATCCGGGCCGAGCGTGACGATGTCGCTTACCGCATCGACGATGATCCCCTGAAGCTGCTCGCCGATGCGTACCACGATGATGACGTGACGGCCGCTCGGCTCGGTCGCGCCCCAGCCGAGGCGCTGGCTGAGATCGAGCACCGGCAGGACGACACCCCGCAGATTGACCACGCCACGTACGTGCGGCGGCGAATTGGGCAGCGGTGTTGCCGGAGACCAGGCGCGAATTTCGCGGATCGCCATGATGTCGATGCCGAGGCGGCGGTCGCCGATCTCGAAGGTGATGAATTCATGCGACATGGTGCGCTCCTCAGAATTCCGCCCAGTCATCCGCGACGGCGAGCGCAGCGTTGCCACTGCGGCCGCCGGCCACGCGCCGGCCGCGGTTCGCGCGCGGCTGGAGCTGATGCACCGGACTGCTGGGCCGCGCGGCGGCGACCTCGATATTGCCCAGCTGGAAGCGACCGATCTGCGTTGCGAGCTGGTCGGCTTCGGCGGCCAGGCTGCGCGACGCGGCGGTGGCTTCCTCAACCATCGCGGCATTCTGCTGCGTGACGCCATCCATCTCGGCGACGGCGGTGTTGACCTGCTGCAGACCGCTCGCCTGCTGCTCGGCGGAGGTCGCGATGTCCGCGACGAGGCCATCGACCTCGCCGATGCTGGCGATGATGCGCTTGAGCGCGGCGCCGGTCTCACTGACCAGGGCAACGCCAGCATCGACCTGCTCGGAGCTGGCGGTGATGCGCGACTTCACGTCCTTGGCGGC
>Ga0105249_10004403_pt1 | contig 12179 bp, 9 predicted proteins | sample KBSS44metaG_FD_81522 | JGI IMG/M metagenome (GOLD analysis project Ga0105249, IMG submission 81522) | Switchgrass rhizosphere microbial communities from Kellogg Biological Station, Michigan, USA - KBS S4-4 metaG | ecosystem: Host-associated > Plants > Roots > Rhizosphere > Soil | place... | reverse complement strand
CTTGGCGGACGGGGGCCGGTGAGTGCGGGCCGGCCCCCGTCCGGACGGGAACGGGACGCCTCGCAGGCTCGCCGTTCGGCGCTGGCGTGGAATCCGTGATCTGCCTAGTCGTGCCCCGCGGGCGCCGGCGGCCGGGCCGGCGGTTGCCGCTGGGCGGATGGGCCTGGCGCCGGCGTCGCCCAGCGGGCATGGCCGTGGCCCGGCAGGCGTCGGCGCACCGGAGGGTCGCGCACGGTCGGCGGGCGGCGCCCGAGCGACGTCGGCGCACAGCTGCGGCCGTCCAACGTCGACGCAGCTTGTCGGCGTGGCGGGTAGCGTGTCGCCCGTGTTCGCCCCTCCCGCTGTCGCGGGCAGCGCCGCGGACCGCCTGATCGACGCCGTCGCCGGCGCCCATACCGGCCTGCTCGTCGCCGCGGTCGCGCTCCACGTCGCTGCGCAGGCGTCGCGCGGGATCGCGTGGCGCGGCGTGCTGGCGGCGTCCTGGCCCGCGGTCACCCGGCGGCGGGCATGCGCCTGGCACGTGTGCGGCGCCGGGCTCGGCGGGGTGCTCTCGGCCCGCGGCGGCGACGCCGTCCGCATCGCGCTCGCCAAGCGCGACCTGCGTGACGCGACCTGGCCCGCGCTGGCGGGAACGCTCGCCGCCGAGGGGTCGTTCGAGACCCTTTGCGGCCTGCTGCTCGCGGCTGTCGCGGTGCACCTCGGCGTCAGCGCGCTGCATCTGCCGTCCGTCGAGCTGCTGGCCGCGGCCGTGGTGATCGTGCCGCTCGGCGTGCTGCTCGCCTCGCGGTGCGGACGGATCCGGCGCCTCGCGCGCGAGGTCGCCCGCGGTGTCGCGATCCTCGCGCACCCGCGCCGGTGGGTGGGTCAGGTGCTCCCGTTCCAGGTCGGCGCACGGCTGCTCCGCCTTGGCGCGGCCACGTGCTTCCTGCTCGCGTTCGGCCTCCCGATCGGGCCGACGATCGTGATCGCGGCGTGCGCGGCGCAGGGGTCCGGTGCGGTGCTGCCGGTTCCGGGCGCCGGGCCGGCCGCCGCGGCGGCGGCGATCCTGGTCGCGGTCCCGATGGCGGCAGGGCAGCCGGTCGACCACGCCGCAGTCGCCGCGCTCGCGCTGGCCTGGCCGATGGTCCTGACGCTGGTCGGGGTGGCGCTGTCGACGGCGCTGTTCGTGGTGGTCTCGGGCGCACGGTCGCCGCGCGCGCTGCTGCGCGCGGTGCGCGCGCTCGGCGCCCGGCCGGCCCCGGCGCCTGCGCCTGCGCCGGGCGTCGCATCGATCGCGCCGTAGCCGGTCGGCGACGTGCCGCGGGCCGCGCTCGCGACGGGTCGCGCCGGTGGCGGCCTCGGGCGTATCAGCTCGCCCCGGCCGCGCCGCCGGCGAGCGCGTTCGCCGCGTCCGTCGCCCGCGTCCGCTCACCTCCGGCCGACACGCCCAAGGGCGCCGTGACCGACAGCTCGGCCACGTCGCGCCGGAACAGCGCGCCGAGCGTCCAGTCGGCGACGACCCGCGCCCGCCGCGCGGCGAACGGGAGCTGCAGCACGTGGTAGCCGCGCGCGATCAGCCATCCGGGCAGGCCGCGGACGCGGAGCTTGCCGACGACAGCGATCCCGCTGCGACGCCCGAGCGTGGCCATCGAGCCGCGTGTGCGATAGCGGTATGCGGACGGCGTCCCGCGCAGGTTGCGGGCGAGCCGCCGGGCCTGCCGCAGCGCGTGCTGGCAGGTCGCGGGATCGGTCGCGCCGGGCGTCGCCTCGTTCGGGACCGCGGCGCAGTCGCCGAGCGCCCACACGCGCGTGGCGCCCGCGACACGCAGCGTCTCGTCGACCGGCACCCGGCCCCGCTCGTCGAGCGGGAGGCCGAGCTGGGCGAGCATCGGGTTCGGCCGGACGCCGGCGGTCCAGACCGTCGTGTGGGTGGCGATGCGACGGCCGTCCGAGAGCGTCACGCCGGTCGCGCCGACCGAGGTCACCGTCGTGGCGTTCACGATCTCGACGCCGCGCCGCTCGAGCGTGCGCGCGGCGAACCGCGCAAGGCTCTCCGGCACCTGGCCGAGGATCCGCGGCCCGCCGTCGACGAGCACCCAGCGCGGCGCGACGTCGCGCAGCCGACGGTGGCGGCGCAGCGCCTCGGCGGCAAGCTCCTGGAGCTCCGCCACCGTTTCGACGCCGGCGTAGCCGGCCCCGGCGAGGACGAAGGTCAGCCGGGCAGCCGCGGTGTCGGGCGCCGCGTCGGCGAGCTCGATCTGCCGCAGGACGTGGTTGCGCAGCCGGATCGCGTCGGGCAGGTCCTTGAGCTGCAGCGCGTGCTCGTGGACCCCGGGCACCGGGGGCAGCCGGGTGACCGCGCCGAGCGCGACGACGAGGTCGGCGTATGCGATCGCGAGGCGGCCGGCCTCGGACTCGACGTGCACGACGCGGCGCTCGGGGTCGTGGGCGACCGCCGCGCCGAGCACGAGGTCGGCGTTCGGGCACATCGTCCGCAGGGGCACGGTGACGTGGCGGGGTTCGATCGTCCCTGCCGCCGCCTCCGGCAGCAGCGGCGTGTAGAGCATGAAGTTCGTCGGATTGACGATCGTCGCGCCGCTCGCGCCGAGCCGTCGTGCGACGGAGCCGCCCGCGAAGCCGCCGCCGAGGACGAGGATGCCGCCGCGTGCGGCGCGCGGCAGGACGCGCCGCAGGGCGGCGCCGGAGTCGGGGGAGATCGTCGAGGTCATGGCCGGCGAGGCTACGTCGGGCTCGCCCAGCTCGAATCGGGTGGGTCCCCAGTGAATCCCCCGGTCAGCCCCCTGACCGCAATAGGATCGACGCGATGCTCCTGGTCGGGCGCGATACGGAGCAGCAGGCGATCGATGGGCTGCTCGACGGCGCGCGCGGGGAACGCAGCGCGGTGCTCGTCCTGCGCGGGGAGCCCGGCATCGGCAAGTCGGCGCTGCTCGAGTACGCGGCCGGCGCCGCCGGGGGCATGCGACTCCTCCGGTGCGTCGGCATCGAGGCCGAGCACGAGCTGCCGTTCGCCGGCGTCCACCAGCTCGTGCGCGCGCACGTCGGGCTCGTCGACCGCCTGCCCGCGCCCCAGGCGGCCGCGCTGCGCAGCGCGCTCGGGCTGAGCTTCGACGGCGTCCAGGACCGGTTCCTCGTCTCGCTCGGCGTCCTCAGCCTGCTCGCCGAGGTGTGCGACGACGGCCCCGTGCTCTGCCTCGTGGACGACGCGCAGTGGCTCGACCGCCCGTCCGCCGACGCGCTCGTCTTCGCGGCGCGGCGCTTCCAGGCCGAGCCGATCGCGCTGCTGTTCGCCGCGCGCGACGGCGACCCGCGCCGGTTCGACGCGCCCGGCCTCGACGAGCTCGCGCTCGCGCCGCTCGACGAGCAGGACGCGCACGCGCTGCTCGCGACGCGGCTCGAGGAGGCGTCGGCGCCCGCCGACGTCGTCGAGAAGCTCGTCACGACCGCGCGCGGCAATCCGCTCGCCCTGCTCGAGCTGCCCGCGGCGCTCAGCACCGAGCAGCTCGCGGGGGTCGAGCCGATCCTCGGGCCGCCGCCGGTCCGCGGCGCTGTCGAGGCGGCGTTCGGCGACCGCGTGACGGGGCTGCCCGACGGCGCGCGGCTGACGCTGCTCGTGGCCGCGCTCGACGAGGGCTCCGACCTCGACACCGTCGAGCGCGCCGCCGGCCGCCTCGGCGGGTCGACCGCGGACCTCGAGCCGGCCGAGCGCGCGGGCCTCGTCCGCGTCGACGGCGAGGTCGCCTTCCGCCATCCGCTCGTCCGCTCCGCTGTCTACCGCCGCGCGACGCGCGCCGAGCGGCGTGCCGCGCACGAGGCGCTCGCCGCGGTCCTCTCCGACCCGGTGCGGGGGACCTGGCACCGCGCGCTCGTCGCCGACCGCGCCGACGAACAGCTCGCGGCCGAGCTCGACGCCGCCGCCGGACAGGCGGTCGGGCGCGGCGCGCACGCGTCGGCCGCCGCCGCGTTCGAGCGCGCCGCGGAGCTGACCGAGGTCCCGGCCCGCAAGGGGCGGCGCCTGCGTTGCGCGGCCCAGGCCGGGTTCGGCGCCGGGCGCCTCGATGCCGCGCTCGCGCTGGCCGAGCGCGCGCAGCCCCTCATCCGCGACCCGGTCGACGCGGCCGAGCTCGACCTCATGCGGCTGCGCGTCGCGACGTCGCGCGGATCGCCCTCCGAGGCCTATCCGCTGCTCGTCGGGGCGATGCCGACCATCACCGAGATCCAGCCCGACCGCGCCGTCCTGCTCGCGATCGCCATGGTGGTGGTGTCGAGCATGGCCGGGTGGCCGGAGCGCGGCATCGCCGACGCGCGCGACGCGATCGCGCGCATCGACTCCGAGGGCGAGGCCCACCGCTTCATGTCCGCGTTCCTCGACGGCGCGACCGCGCTGCTCGACGACGAGGCCGCGGCGGCCGCGCCGTGCATGGCCGAGGCGAACGCGATCTCCGACGGCGTCGAGGGCGAGGGCCTGCTCTCGATGCCCGGCCTGACGAACGTCTACATCGGCGACCTCGCCCGTGCGCGCGCGTGCTTCGACCGGAGCGCGGGCAAGGCGCGGGCGGCCGGGCTGATCGCCGACGTCACGGGCGCGGCGCCGCTCATCGCGTGGATCGACGTCTGGGAGCGTCGCGCTGCCGCCGCCGAGGCGACGATCGCCGAGGGGCTGACGCTCACGCGGCAGCTCGGGTTCCAGAACCAGGAGACGCTGCTGCTCGCCGATCTGGCGCGGGTCGATGCTCTGCGCGGGCGCGAGGCCGCCTGCCGGGAGCACGCCTCCGACGCGCTGGGCCGCGCGCTGGCGAACGGGCTCAACCCCGGGACGAGCGTCGCTCGGCTGGCGCTGGCCGAGCTCGAGCTCGGACTCGGGCGCCCGCGCGACGCGCTCGAGCACCTCGACGCGCTTCACCCGACGCCGTTTCCGCCCGTCGCGTTCCTCGCGGCCCCGGACGTCGTCGACGCCGCCGTGCGTCTCGGCGAGCCCGGCCGCGCGGCGGCGGCGGTCGATCGCCTGGAGGCGTGGGCGCCCGTGAGCCCGTCACCGATGGTTCACGGCATGGTCGCGCGCTGCCGTGGTGTGCTCGCGGACGACATCGACGAGGCCGAGCACGCCTTCCGCGCCGCGCTCGATCTCGAGGCGTCCGGCGTCCCGCCGTTCGAGCGCGCCCGCACGCAGCTCTCCTACGGCGAGCGCCTGCGCCGGGAGCGGCGCAAGACCGACGCCCGCGCCCAGCTGCGCGACGCGCTCGGAACGTTCGAGGCCATCGGCGCCGAGCTGTGGGCCGAGCGGGCGCGCGGGGAGTTGCGCGCGACGGGCGAGACCGCCCGCCGGCGCGACGCGTCGACGGTCGACGAGCTCACCCCGCAGGAGCTCCGCATCGCGCAACTCGTCGGGGCGGGCGCGAGCAACCGGGAGGTCGGCGCCCAGCTCTTCGTGAGCCCCAAGACCGTCGAGTACCACCTGCGCAAGGTCTTCCTGAAGCTCGGCGTCGCGTCGCGCGTGGAGCTCGCCAACGTCCGGCTCGGCGGGCCGGACGAGGGATCCGACTAGGGATCCGCCCGAGTCGACCGCCCCGGGGTCCGTGGGACCGTCGCTGTGCCCGAGAAGCCCCTCGGGCCCGACTCTCTCTCAGGAGGACACACCGTGGCTACGTATCTCTATCGACTCGGAGGCTGGGCCTTCGCCCGCCGCCGCTGGGTCGTGGGCGCCTGGGCGCTGGTCCTCGGCGCCGTCGTCGTGTGCGCGATCGCGTTCGGCGGCCGCACGAGCAACAAGTTCGAGGTGCCCGGCACCGAGTCCCAGCAGGCGATGGACCTGCTCGAGAAGAAGTTTCCCGGCGCCGGCGGCGCCTCCGCGCGCATGGTCTTCGCGGCCCCGGAGGGCGAGAAGCTCACCGACGCGGACAACCGTGCGGCCGTCGAGGCGTCGGTCGCCGAGGCGAAGAGGCTCGGCGGCATCGTCGCCGTCGTCGACCCGTACGAGGCCGGCGCCATCTCGGAGGACGGGCGCATCGGCTTCGCCGACGTGATCTACCCGGTTCCCGCCGACGAGATCGACGACGGCGCGCGCGACGACCTCGCCGCGACAGCGACGCCCGCGCGCGACGCCGGGCTCCAGGTCGAGTACGGCGGCGGGCTCGTCACCGACGAGCACGCCTCGAGCGCCGAGAGCATGGGCATGATGATCGGCTTCGTCGTCCTCGCGATCACGCTCGGATCGCTGCTCGCGGCGGGGCTCCCGCTCATCACCGCCGCCATCGGCGTCCTGATCGGCGTGACATCGCTGACCGCGCTCTCGGGCGTCATCGACCTGTCCGAGACCGCGCCGACGCTGGCGACGATGCTCGGCCTCGCCGTCGGCATCGACTACGCCCTGTTCATCCTGTCGCGCCACCGCCAGAACCTCGGCGACGGCCTCGCGCCGCGCGCCGCGGCGGCCCAGGCCACGGCCACGGCCGGCAGCGCCGTCGTGTTCGCCGGCGCGACAGTCGTCATCGCCCTGGTGGGCCTGACCGTCGTCGGCATCCCGTTCCTGACGATCATGGGCCTGGCCGCGGCCGGGACCGTGACGATCGCCGTCCTCATCGCGCTCACGCTGCTGCCCGCGATCCTCGGCTTCGCCGGCCACCGGGCCGGCCGCGTGAACCGCATGCTCGGCTACCGGCCGGGCCGGCGCGACGCGGTCGCCCGCGAGACCGCGAGCGTCCGCTGGGCGCGGTTCGTCACCAAGCGCCCGCTGCCGGTCCTGCTGGCCGGGCTCGCGCTGCTCGGCACGGCCGCCGTGCCGGCGACCCACATGAAGCTCGGGCTGCCCGACGGCGGCTCGAAGCCGACCGACAACACCGAGCGCCGCTCGTACGACCTCCTCACCGAGGGCTTCGGTCCCGGGTTCAACGGCACGCTGACGATCGCCGTCGACGCGCCGGGCCTGAATCGCGCCGACCAGAAGGACCTGGCGAAGAACCTCGTCGCCGGCCTCGAGAAGTTCCCGAACGTCGCCGCCGTCTCGCAGCCCGCGCAGAACGAGGCGGGCGACGTGACGATCGTCTCGGTCACGCCGAAGAGCGGCCCGGCCTCGGACGGGACGAAGGACCTCGTCTCGAGCCTGCGCAGCAAGGCGGACGAGATCCGCGCGCAGACCGGGATCGAGGCCTACGTCACCGGCCAGACCGCGACGAACATCGACACCGCGGAGCGCCTCAGCGCCGCCCTGCCCACGTACATCCTCGTGGTCGTCGGCCTCGCGCTGCTGCTGCTCACGGTCGTGTTCCGGTCGATCCTCGTGCCGATCAAGGCCGCGGCCGGGTTCTTGCTGAGCATCGCGGCGGCGATGGGCATCACCGTCTGGATCTTCCAGGACGGCAACCTCGCGGACGTCTTCGGTGTCTCGCAGGCCGGCCCGATCGTCAGCTTCCTGCCGATCCTCCTCATCGGGATCCTGTTCGGGCTGGCGATGGACTACGAGGTGTTCCTCGTGTCGCGGATGCGCGAGAGCTTCGTGCGGTCGGGCCGCGCCCGCGACGCCGTCGTGACCGGCTACGGCCACAGCGGGCGGGTCGTCGTCGCCGCCGCGATCATCATGACCGCCGTGTTCGGGGCGTTCGTCCTCGACGTCGACCCGGTCGTGAAGTCGATCGGCCTGTCGCTGGCGGTCGGCGTGCTCGCCGACGCGTTCATCGTCCGCCTCACGCTCGTCCCCGCCGTGATGGCGCTGCTCGGGCGGCGGGCGTGGTGGCTGCCGAAGCGCCTCGGACGGGTCGTGCCGAACCTCGACATCGAGGGCGAACGGCTCGCGACCGGGAAGCGGGCCGCCCACGCCTGACCCGTTCCCAAGACCCTGTCCCACGACCGAAGGGGCGCCCCGCGCGGGGCGCCCCTTCCGCGTTCGTCAGCCGGTCCGGCGCAGCACGTCGACCCGCATCGGCTGGCGGAAGCGGAACCCGCCCTCGCCGGGCTCGGCCGTGCGCTCGAAGCGCTCGCGCAGGCCGTCCTCGAGGCCCGCGAACGCCGCGGCGCGGTCCGCGTCGGCGAGCACGACCCGGTCGCGGAACGCCGCGAAGTCGGGATGCACGACGGTATTGTCGAACTGCTCCTCGCGCTCGTGGCGCAGGCCGTGCCGGCCGGCGCGCCCGAGCGCGGCCTGGGCGGCGGCGCGCACGGCGGTCTCGTCGTCGACCGGGCGCAGCAGTTCGAAGTACGGCCCCTCGGCGACGGGCTCCTGGACGTAGAGCACGCCGCCCGGGCGCAGCACGCGAGCGGCCTCGGCGAGCGCGGTTTCGAGCAGGTCGCCGGGCACGTGGTGCAGGCTGTTCGAGAACACGACGACGTCCGCGGCGCCGTCGGCGAGCGGGAGCGCCTGGGCGCCCGCCTGCTCGTAGCGCTCGTCGGCGACCGGCTCATGCGCGCGCGCCCGCGCGAGCGGCTCGGCGCCGACCTCGACGCCGACGACATGCGCCCCGCGGCGCGCGAGGTGGCGCACGAGCGACCCGTCGCCGCACCCGACGTCGACGACGACGGGGTCGCCCGCGGGAAGGATCTCGTCGAGGACGTCGCGTGGGGACCGGGTCTCTGTCATGACCCGACATCATCACGGGCAGGAGGCGCGGGCCGCCGAACCGCGATGATGCGCCGCCATGGGCGCCACGACCCACGTCGCCGACGAGGCGGCCCTCCGCGCCGGGGTGCGCGCGGTGTGCGCGGAGTTCCCGGGCGCGTACTGGCGCGGCCTCGAGCCCGACCGCTACCCGGACGCGTTCGTGGCGGCCATGACCGCGGCCGGCCTGCTCGCCGTCCTCATCCCGACCGAATATGGCGGCAGCGGCCTCGGGCTCGAGCAGGCGGCCGTCATCCTCGAGGAGGTCAACGCCGCGGGCGGAAGCGCGAGCGCGTGCCACGCGCAGATGTACACGATGGGCACGCTGCTCCGGCACGGGACCGACGAGCAGAAGCGCCGCTGGCTGCCGGCGATCGCGGCGGGCGAGGTCCGCCTCCAGGCGTTCGGCGTCACCGAACGCGACGCGGGATCCGACACCACGCGGATCACGACGCGCGCGGAGCGCCGCGGCGGCGGCTGGGTCATCGACGGCCACAAGGCCTGGACCTCGCGCGCGCTCCATTCCGACCTCATGCTGTTGCTCGCGCGCACCGCGCCGTACGACCCCGCCCACCGCGCCGACGGCCTGTCGGTCTTCCTCATCGATCTGCGCGACCTGGCCGGCATCACGATCCGCGCGACCGAGGCGATGGTCAACCACGCGACCTCGGAGGTCCTCCTCGAGGGTGTCGAGGTCCCCGCCGACACGCTCGTCGGGGAGGAGGGCAGGGGGTTCCGCCACATCCTCGACGGCATGAACGCCGAGCGGATCCTGATCGCCGCCGAGTGTGTCGGCGACGGCCGGTGGTTCGTGGAGACCGGCGCCCGCTACGCGTCCGAGCGCGAGGTGTTCGGCCGGCCGGTCGGGGCCAACCAGGGCGTGCAGTTCCCGCTCGCCCGCGCGTACGCCGCGGTGCGCGCGGCCGACCTCATGCGCCGCGACGCGGCGCGGATCTTCGACGCGGGCAACCCGTGCGGCCCGGAGGCGAACATGGCGAAGCTGCTGGCCTCGGAGGCGTCGTGGCAGGCGGCGAACGCGTGCCTGGACGTGCACGGCGGCTACGGCTTCCTGCGCGAGTTCGACGTCGAGCGCAAGTTCCGCGAGACCCGCGTCTACCAGACCGCCCCGGTCAACAACAACCTCGTCCTCGCCTACCTCGGGCAGAACGTCCTCGGCATGCCCCGGAGCTACTAGATGACTGATCCCACGACCCGCACGGCGCACTGATGGCGGTCCTCGACGGCGTCCGCTCCTACCTCTTCGTCCCCGCGAGCGACCCGCGGCGGGTGGACAAGGCGCTCGCGAGCGAGGCGCACGCGGTCGTCCTCGACCTCGAGGACGCCGTCGCGCCGGAGGCGAAGGACGAGGCCCGCGCGGTCGTCGCCGAGAAGCTCCGCACGCGGCGCGCGAGGGGCATCCAGCTCGTCCGGACCAACGGTCTCGAGACGCCGCACGGGCGCCCGGACTTCGCCGCCCTCGACGGCCTCGCCGTCGACGCGATCATGATCCCGAAGGCCGAGCCGCAGCCGCTGCTGGCGCTCGGGCCGTCGGGCCCGCCGGTCATCGCGCTCATCGAGACGGCCCGCGGCCTGCGGCGCGCGCACGAGGTCGCGACGCGCATCCCGCGCGTCGTCGCGCTCATGCTCGGCAACGTCGACCTCGCGGCCGAGCTGGGCGCCACGCCCGGGCCCGACGGGCGCGAGCTGCTGTTCGCGCGCAGCGCGCTCGTCGTCGACTCGATCGCGGCCGGGCTCGGCGGGCCGATCGACGGGCCGTGCACCGCGATCGACGACGACGACGCGCTCCGCACCGAGGCCGTCGCGGCGAAGGCGCTCGGCTTCGCGGCCAAGGTGTGCATCCACCCGCGCCAGCTCGCCATCGTCCACGACGTCTTCACGCCGACCGACGAGGAGCTCGCATGGGCGCGGCGCGTCGTCGACGCGGCCGGCGCGGCGAAGGGCCGCGGCGCGATCGCGGTCGACGGGCAGATGGTCGACGCGCCGGTCGTCGCGCGGGCGCGCCGCCTGCTCGCGAGCTGACGGCGCCTCAGTCCGCCGGGTGCAGCCGCGGGATGTCCGGCCCGTGGCCGCGCCGGTAGACGAGCAGCGTGCGCCGGAACGTGATGACCACGGTGCCGTCCTGGTTGAACCCGGTCGTCCGGACCTCGACGATCCCGACCTCCGGCCGGGACCGCGACGCCCGGCACGACAGGACCTCGGACTGCGAGTACAGCGTGTCGCCCTCGAACACCGGGGCCGGGAGGCGGACCTCGTCCCACCCGAGGTTCGCCATCACGTTCTGCGAGACGTCGGTGACGCTCTGGCCGGTCACGAGCGAGAGCGTGAACGTCGAGTCGACGAGGCGCCGGCCGAACTCGGTCTGCGCCGCGTAGTGGCTGTCGAAGTGGATCGGCGCGGTGTTCTGCGTCAGCAGCGTCATCCAGACGTTGTCGGTCTCGGTGACCGTCCGCCCGAGCGGGTGCTCGTAGACGTCGCCGACGGCGAAGTCCTCGAAGAAGCGCCCGCGCCAGCCGGGACGGACCCGGCGCTCGCCGCCGCCCTCAGCCATGGCCGATGACCGGGTGGGGGACGTAGGGCTCCTCGAGGCGGGCGACCTCGTCCGCGGTCAGCGAGAGGTCCGCCGCGGCGAGCGCGTCCTCGAGGTGGCCGAGCTTCGTCGCGCCGACGATCGGGGCCGTCACGCCGGGCCGGCCGAGCAGCCACGCGAGCGCCACCTGCGCCGCCGGGACACCGCGCTCGCCCGCCACCTCGGCGGCGCGGTCGACGACGTCGAAGTCCTGCGGGCCGTAGAGCGAGTCGCCGAAGCCGTCGGTCTCGGCGCGGATCGTCTTCTTCTCGCCGGACCGCGTCCGCGTCCCGGTGAGCAGGCCGCGTGCGAGCGGGCTCCACGGGATGACGCCGACCCCCTGGTCGATGCACTGCGGGATCATCTCCCGCTCCTCCTCGCGATAGACGAGGTTGTAGTGGTTCTGCATCGACACGAACGGCGTCCACCCGTGCCGCTCGGCGACTCGCTGCGCCTTGGCGAACTGCCACGCGTACATGCTGCTCGCGCCGATGTAGCGCGCCTTGCCGGCCCGGACGACGTCGTGCAGCGCCTCCATCGTCTCCTCGATCGGGGTGTGCGGGTCCCAGCGGTGGATCTGGTAGAGGTCGATGTAGTCCATGCCGAGGCGCCCGAGCGACGCGTCGATCCCCGAGAGGATGTGCTTGCGCGACAGCCCGCGGCCGTTCGGCCCAGGGGTCATCGCGCCGTTGATCTTCGTCGCGACGACGACCTCCTCGCGCGAGATGTACTTCGGCAGCAGGCGGCCGGTGGCGACCTCGCTCGCGCCACCGGAGTAGACGTCGGCCGTGTCGAAGAACGTGATGCCGCCCTCGACCGCGCGCCGGACGATCGGCTCGGCCGCGGCCTCGTCGAGCACCCACGGACGGTCCGAGTCGTTGCCGTAGCTCATCATCCCGAGGCACACGCGGGAGACGTGCAGGCCGGTTCGGCCGAGGCGGATCTGATCCATCAGAAGAGCTCCCTCCAGGAGAAGCCGGGCGCGTAGCCGAGCATCCGGCGCGCCTT
>Ga0105249_10004395_pt1 | contig 12190 bp, 10 predicted proteins | sample KBSS44metaG_FD_81522 | JGI IMG/M metagenome (GOLD analysis project Ga0105249, IMG submission 81522) | Switchgrass rhizosphere microbial communities from Kellogg Biological Station, Michigan, USA - KBS S4-4 metaG | ecosystem: Host-associated > Plants > Roots > Rhizosphere > Soil | place... | reverse complement strand
TCCGGGTCGGGCGGCGTGCCGAGCGGCGCGGTGGTGGCGGCCGACGGCGGTGCCGGGAGCGGGGTGGTCGCGGCCGTGGTCGCCGGGTCGGGGCCGCCACCGGCGGGCGGTGGCCGGCGGTCGGGAGGCTCTGGGGGGTCGTCCTGGCGGAACAGGAAGATCCCGAAGGCGATCAGCACGATCGCCCAGATCACCCCGGGCTCGGAGAAGGCGCTGGCCAGGAGGGCCACGGCCAGCAGGATGAGGGCAACGCCGAGGTAGCCGCGCCAGCCGCTCGGCGGTCGGTGCAGGACGTCGCCGGCCAGCGACTGCTGGCTCCCCTCGACCGGCACCAGCAGCCAGGCGATCAGGTAGGCGAGCGCCCCGAAGCCCCCGAAGGGGACCAGGATGACGAAGCCGATGCGGACGATCCAGGCCTCGATGCCCAGGTAGTCGGCGATGCCGCCGGCCACGCCGGCGAGCACCTTGTTGTTGGCCCGCCGGGTCAGCCGCCGGACCGTCCCGGGGGCGGGCCCGGGAGCGGCCGCCGCCGGCCGCGGCTCGATCGGCGGAGGGGGCGGAGGGGGCGCCTGGTCCCCAGGTGGGGCTTCGGGGGGACGCTCGGACATGGTGGCTGCTCCTCGTGAGGTGGTCGCTTCGGGTGCAGCCTGCTCCCCCGCCGGGGTGGCCGCCATCGGGGATCACCCTCGCCGATCCCCGACCCGGGGCGCCGTCGCTCAGGGTCGACCCCCATGGCCGGGTGGTCCGGCGCGTGCCACCATGGCCCCACGGCACCCACCGAGCTTGGAGGCGAGCTCACACGGCGACTCAGGTCCCCCACCGGCCGGCCAGCTCGCCGGCCATCGTCCGCAGCCGCGACAACCGCGTGCTGCTTGGCGTGGCCGGCGGGCTCGGCGAGCGGCTCGGCGTCGACCCGGTCCTGGTCCGGGTCGCCTTCGCCGTGCTGGCCATCGCCGGCGGCTCCGGGGTCGTGCTCTACCTGCTGGCCTGGGCGATCTCCGTCGAGCCGGACGACGAGGGGGCCAGGTCCCGGCCGGTCCGGCGGCCGGCGGCCAGGCAGGCCTTCGCCCTCGGGCTGGTCGTGCTCGGGACGATGCTGCTGCTCCGTGAGATCGGCCTGTGGTTCGGCGACCGGTTCGTCTGGCCGATCGCCCTGGCCGCGGCCGGCTCGGCGGTCATCTGGGCCCGCAGCGACGACCGCGACCGGGCCCGCTGGGCCCGCATCCCCGGCAACCCGATCGAGGCCATGTTCACCGGCCGGGTCGGCCTGATCCGGATCGTGGTCGGCGGGCTGCTGGTGGCCGCCGGCCTCGGCCTCGGGTTCGCCAACACCGCCCCCGACCTGGCCGCGGCCGGCGACGCCCTGCTCGGGGTGGCCATCACCCTGATCGGGCTCGTCCTCATCTTCGGCCCCTGGGCGACCCGGCTCCTGCACCAGCTGTCGGAGGAGCGCCGCGGCCGGATCCGCTCCGAGGCCCGGGCCGAGATGGCCGCCCACCTGCACGACTCGGTGCTCCACACCCTGGCCCTGATTCAGCGGGCCGACGCCTCGCCGGAGGTCGTCGGCCTGGCCCGCCGGCAGGAGCGGGAGCTGCGGGCCTGGCTGTACCGGGCGCCGGTGCCGCCCGAGGGCCGGCTGCGGCCGGCCGTCGAGGCGATCGCCACCCGGGTCGAGCAGCGCCACAACGTGCCCGTCGACATCGTCGTGGTCGGCGACGCCCCGCTCGACGACGCCGGCCGGGCCCTGGTCGACGCCTGCCAGGAGGCGGCGTTCAACGCCGCCAGGCACTCGGGGGCGCCCCTGGTCTCGGTGTATGTCGAGGTGGAGCCGGACGAGCTCACCGGGTTCGTGCGCGACGAGGGCAAGGGCTTCGACCCCGACCAGGTCCCGACCGACCGGCGCGGCATCGCCGACTCCATCCGCGGCCGGATCCGGCGCCGCGGCGGCAGCGTCTCGATCGTCTCCAGCCCCGGCGAGGGCACCGAGGTCCAGCTGCGCCTCCCGAGGAGCGAGATTTGATGATCAAGGTCTTCCTGGTCGACGACCACCACTTCTTCCTTTCGGGGCTCCGGGCCGAGCTGGGCTCCGAGTTCGAGATCGTCGGCGAGGCCGGCGAGGTGGACGCCGCCGTCGACGGCATCCGGCGCACCCGGCCGGACGTCGTCCTGCTGGACGTGCACCTGCCCGGCGGTGGCGGCCGGGCCGTGCTGGAGGCGGTCCGCCAGACCGACCAGGAGATCCGCTTCCTGGCCCTTTCGGTGTCGGACGCGGCCGAGGACGTCATCGGGGTGATCCGGGCCGGGGCCCGGGGGTACGTGACCAAGACGATCTCCCCGCCCGACCTGGCCGCCGCCATCCGACGGGTCCAGAGCGGCGATGCCGTGTTCTCCCCACGCCTGGCCGGGTTCGTGCTCGACGCCTTCCACGGCGACCTGACCGGCGTGGTCGACCCCGAGCTGGACCAGCTCACCGTCCGCGAACGTGAGGTCCTGCGGCACATCGCCCGGGGCTTCACCTACAAGGAGGTCGCGCGCCGCCTGCACCTGTCGGTGAAGACGGTCGAGACCCACGTGTCGTCGGTGCTGCGCAAGCTTCAGCTCTCCAGCCGCCACGAGCTGACCCGCTGGGCGAGCGACCGCCGGCTGGTCTGACGCGGTTCGTCACGGTTTCCCTGTATTTTCTTGTCCGGGATTGCCTGATTCAGCGTTGATCGGCATGCTTGTCCGAGACGGGTCCGTCGACCGGACCTGCTGGTGGGACCCCGAGCCGGAGAAACTGCAATGGAGCAGCAGGCCGAGCTGGCACTGGCCGACCTTCCGGTCGCCCCCTCCCCCCTTCGCCTGGTCCACCACGCCCCGGCCGACCACTCCGCCCTGTGGCGGGCCCGGGCCCTCTGGGCCGCGACCCGGCGCGCCGCCGACCTGGGCCGGCGCCACACCGCCTCCAGCCTCTGGTCGCGGCGCTTGGCGCGGCCGGCCGCCCTCACCGGGCCAGAGGCCGTCGTCCCGATCGACCGCTTCGTCGCCTACCTGGAGGAGGCCGAGCGCGCCTTCCCCGAGGACTCCCCCACCGACCTGCTCTCGCGCGTCCGCAACACCTACTACTCGGGCTTCCTGGTCTCCCAGCTCCTGCCTGACTCGCGCGCCCACGGGAGCAGGACCCTGCACGGCAACCCGCGGCTGGGACGGGCCGCCCTCCGCCACCTGACGGCCCGGGCGGACGAGAACGGCGTCGGCGACAACCCGTCGCCGTACGTCCTGCTCCACTCTGGCGAGCAGGTCGACATCGGCCACCTCTTCCTGGGCCTGGAGGCCCTGCTGCATCCGCGCACGACCGTGCCCTTCTCGGCCTACGGGGTGCCCAACATCGACGCCACCAGCTGGGTGGCCGACGTCGGGATGGCCTCGGTCTGGACCACCAGGCACGCCGAGGGCGCGCCCGACCCGCGGGTCTCCCGGCGGCTCCCGGCGGCCGACCGGGACGCCTACTTCATGATGTCGGCGCCCGACGCCGACCTGCTGGGCGACATCGACGTGTTCGCCGCGCGGGCCCAGTGGGCACTGGCCGCCGGCCAGCCCCTCTCGGCCGCCCTGCGGGCCTACTACGTGGGCCGCCCGGGCCGGCCGCCGGGGATCCGCTGGCGCTGGCGGGCGTTCGCGTCCGTCAACCGCCTCACCTACAGCCGGGGCGGCGGCCGCGTCGCATGGGACCCGGCCTGGTGGCCGGGCTGGGTGCGACGCATCGACCGCTTCAACGACGTCTACGGGGCCGGGGTCGGCGGGTCGGTCTGGGGGACGCTCACCCGGCCCGCCTTCCGCGCCTGGCCGGAGACGCCCTACATGCTGGACCTGTTCCTGGCCTGGGCCCGGCCGCTCCTCGAGGCGGAGCTGGCCACCTGGTCCTGACCGCCTAGCCGCACGGCGGCAGGGTCGTGGTGGTGGTCGAGCCGCCCGGCGTGGTGGTCGTGGTGGTGGTCGAGGTCGTGGTGGTGCCCGACCCGCCCGTGGTGGTGGTCGGCTGGCACGGCTCGGTGGTGGTCGTCGGCGACCCGGTGGTGGGCGGCCCGGTGGTCGTCGACGGGCGCGTGCTCGTCGGTGGCCCGGTGGTGGGCGGGCTCGTGGTGGTCGGCCCGCGGCTGGTCGTGGTCGGCTGGCCGCCCACCCCGGTCGTGGGCGGCCGGCGGGTGGTGGTCGGCCCGGCCCCCGGCGGGTCGCTGGCCGGTGGCCCGGTGGGCGGGGTGGCGGTGATGGACGGCGCGGGTGGCCCGGCGGGAACGGCCGGCCCGGTCGCGACCCCGCCCTGGTACAGGCGGGCCCAGCCGAGCACCGCGTCCACATAGGCCCAGGAGTGGTTGTAGCCGTAGACCGCCTGGCGCAGCCGGGCCGGGTCGGACAGGTCCCCGCCGCCGCCGAGGCACAGGTACCCGGCGGCGCTCACGGCGGCGTCGAACAGGTTGTTGGGGTCGGCCACCCGGTCGCCGTTGCCGTCGCGGCCCAGCGACTGCCAGGTCGCGGGGATGAACTGCATCGGCCCGACCGCCCGGTCCCAGGTCGTGTCCCCGTCCCAGCGGCCGCCGTCGCTGTCGGGGATGCTGGCCACCCCGTTGCCGTCCAGGGGCGGGCCGGTGACTCTCGGGCTCACCGTGCCGGCCGCGCTGAACCTGGTCGCGGCCCCTCCGAACAGGCCGTGATTGGACTCGATGCGGCCGATGCCGGCCAGGACCGTCCAGGGGAGCCGGCAGTCCGGGTCGAACCCGGCAGCCCAGGCCGCCGCCTCGCGGTAGGCGCGGAGGGCGAGCGCGGGGATGACCGGGCCGCCGGGCGGGACCACCCAGGCGGCAGGGGTGGCGGTGGCGCCAGCCCCGGCGGCGGCCTGCCGAGCCGCCACCCGGTCGCCCTCGGCCGCGGCCGCGGCCGCGCGTCCCCGCTGCCAGGCCAGGGCACGAAGGCGGGCCTCCTCGGCGGCGCCCGGCTCGACGCCCGCGGCGATGCCCGCGACCAGCCCAGGGGCCGGGTTGCCGGCGGCCAGGGCGCCGGCGGGCAGGAACGCGGGGGCCGCGACCGCCCAGGTCAGGAGGGCCACCAGGCCCACGCCCACGACCCGCAGGCGGCGGGCGAAGGTCGCGGACGGCGGTGGCGGACGGTGCAAGGGCGGCTCCCGAGGGGTGCGCGGCCTTCCATGTTGGCACGTCATGACGGAGAATGCGCCCCCGGGACGTTAGTGACAGCTATGTCCCGGCAAGACGCAAGCGTCTTGGTCGGCCCCGTCGCGCCGTTGTAGGGTTTGCCGGCCGGGCGTGTGGGGGAGGTAGCCGATGCACAAGGAGGACATCTTCGCCGGCTGCCTAGTTCTTCATGACCAGATGACGGGAACGTCGCCCTCTGCTCGTGTATCGTATGGACTCGCCTTGCGCCATTTTGGCGACGTTCAGCAACTGCCAGGCTCGAGCTCATTCGTGGGGCCCACCGTGGTGAAACCGTGACGGTCAAGGCCAAGAAGCGGAACGAGCTGCGCAGCTTCCGGCTGGCCGCCGTCGCCGCGGCGGCGCTGGCCGCGGGCTTCCTGACCTGGATCGTGGCCGGGTTCGGGGGCGAGGACGTCACCGACCTGGTCAGCGACCTCGTCCAGGCGTCGGCCGCCCTGCTCGCCGCCGGGGCCTGCTTCCGGGCCGCCGGCCGCAACCCCTACGGCTTCGGCCGGGCCTGGACCGCGTCCCTGCACCGGGCCTGGCGCCTGCTCGGCTCGGCCGCCCTGGCCTGGGGCCTCGGCCAGGTCGTCTGGACTGTCATCGAGCTGCGCGACGGGAGCCCGGGCGTGCCGACGCTGGCCGACGCCGGCTACCTGACCGCGGTGCCGCTGCTGATCGCCGGGGTGCTGGCCTTCCCGACGGCCCCCATGCGGGCCACGGCCCGGCTCCGGACCCTGCTGGACGGGCTGCTGATCGCCGCCTCGCTGCTGTTCCTCGGCTGGGCCACCGTGCTCGGCGACGCCTTCCGCAACGACGGCGGCTCCTCGACCCTCGAGCGGGCCGTCTGCCTGGCCTACCCGCTCGGCGACATCGTCGCCGGGACCATCGTGCTGGTGCTGCTCACCCGCTCCCGCGGCCGGGGCGTGATCCACCTGTCGATGATCGCCGCCGCCGTGTTCTCGCTGCTGTACGCCGACCTCGGCTTCGCCTACAAGCACCCCACCGGCAGCTACGGCACCGGGGCCATGGTCGACGCCGGCTGGGTGATCGGCTGGCTGCTGCTGGCGGCCACCGCCCTCAAGCCGACCGTGGCCGAGCTGCGCCGCAGCGACGACGAGGAGGAGCCGTCGATCACCCGGCTCGCCCTCCCCTACGCGCCCCTGATCGTGGCCGCCGTCACCGGGGTGGGCATCCAGATCACCACCGGCGAGTTCGAGCCGTTCCTGGTCTTCACCGGCACCGTGATCGGGCTGCTGGTCATCTCCCGCCAGATCGTCGCCCTGATCGAGAACCGCCAGCTCAACGCCCGCCTCCGGACCACCGTGATGCAGCTGTCCGAGCGCGAGCAGGAGCTCAAGGACGGCCTGCGCCGCGAGCTGGCCGCCGCCGACCGGCTGCGAGCCATGGACGACCTGAAGGACACCTTCCTGCGGGCCGTCTCCCACGACCTGCGCACCCCGCTCACGGCCATGCTCGGGGTGGCCGTCACCCTGGAGCGGACCCGGCTCAACCTGCCCCGCGAGCAGGCCCTTGACCTGGTCGGGATGCTGGTCGAGAAGACCCGCAAGCTGGAGCGGCTGCTCAAGGACCTGCTCGACCTGAACCGGCTCGAGGAGGGCGTGCTGGAGCCCAACCGGTCGCTGACCGACGTCCGCGAGCTCGTCCACCGTGTGGTCACCGAGGTCGACCAGCTCGCCGGCTGGCCGATCGACATCGAGGCCGAGCCCATCCAGGCGTTCATCGACGGCCCAAAGGTCGAGCGGATCGTGGAGAACCTCCTGCTCAACACGACCCGGCACACGCCCCCGGGGACCAGGGTGTGGGTCAAGGCGCTGGCCAGGGGCGCCGACCTGGAGCTGATCGTCGAGGACGCCGGGCCGGGCGTGCCCGCCGAGCTGGCCGGCACCATCTTCGAGGCCTTCCGGCGGGCCGGCGGGCCCGGGCCGGCCCCGACCATGGCCCACCAGCGGGGCGTCGGCATCGGGCTGTCCCTGGTCGCCCGGTTCGCCCAGCTCCACGGCGGCCACGCCTGGGTCGACGAGCGCTGGGGCGGCGGGGCCGCCTTCCATGTCCTCCTGCCCGACGTGGTCAGCTACGACCGCGGCTACGCCCAGGTGCTCGACCGGCTCTAGCCGGACCGGCTCTCGAGCACGCTCGGGATGCGCGCCCGCCCACCCCCGCTATCGTGGGACACATGACCGTCGACCCCGGGCTGTTCGGCCCCGACTCGGTCTCCTGGCGGGTCCAGCGGGAGGCGACCGTGATGCTGGGCGGGGCGAGGGCGCTGCTGATGCACTCGGCCCACCCGCTGGTGGTGGCCGGGGCCCGCCAGACCGGGATGTACGCCAACCAGCCGTGGCGGCGCCTGGAGCGGACCCTGCGCCAGACCTACACGGTGGTGTTCGGGACCAGGGAGGAGGCGCTGGCCGCCTCCAAGCGGATCGACGACGTCCACCGGGGCATCAAGGGGGTCGACCCGGTCACCGGGCTGCACTATGACGCCCGCGACCCGGAGCTGCTGCTGTGGGTGCACGCCTGCCTGGTCGACAGCTTCCTTGTGTTCGAGCGCCTGACCGTCGGCCGGCTCGACGACGCCGGACGCCAGGCCTTCCACGAGGAGTCGATGGTGGGCGCCGAGCTGCTGCGGCTGCCCCGAGAGCGGATCCCGCCGACCGTGCCGGCGCTGCGGGCCTACCTGGACGAGGTGATGGGCTCGGGCATCCTGCGCATGACCGACGGCGCCCACCGGGTGGCCGACCTGATCGGCGACCCGCCGAAGGACGTGCCCCGGCGGCCGCTCTGGGGGCTGATCTCGTTCCTGGCCTTCCAGACCCTGCCCGACCCGCTCAAGCGGCTCTACGGCGTCGGTGGCGGGCCGGCCCGCCGGGCGCTGCTGCGGGCCAGCCTGCTCGGGCTGCGGGCCGGGCGGCCCCTGGCCCCGCCGCGGATCCGCTTCGTCGCCCCGGCGGTGATGGCCGGCTGGCGCCTGGAGGGCCGCTACGGTTCGCTGGCCGAGGCGGCCGCCCACTGGCCGGACGGCTAGTGCAAACGGGTGTTTCTGCGCGCCTGAGGCGTCTGCTATCGTGGCTGGCGCGCCCCACAGCGGGCCCAGGTTGCGAAGGACCCTGCCGGTAGGCCGAGCAGGCACCTGCGGACGCAAAGGCAGCACCGATGGCGCCGACCACTAATCCCGGTCCCTTCTTCTCCCGTGTCCCGAGGGCGCACGCCGCCTCCCAGCCGTTCACCTACCCGCTGCAGCGGGAGTGGGCCGAGCCCGACTGGACCCGGCTGCCCGGCTTCCGCGACGTCACCCGCACCGAGTGGGAGACGGCCCAGTGGCAGCGGGCCCATACGGTCAAGAACCTGGGCCAGCTGATGGCCGTCTTCGGCGACCTGTTCCCGGCCGACCTGCTCGACTCGGTCGAGAAGGACCAGGCCGAGCGGGCCACCATGTCGATGCTGCTCCCGCCCCAGATGCTCAACACCATGGACGAGCGGGACCTCTGGGCCGACCCGGTGCGCCGCTACATGCTGCCCGCCTTCGACGACCGCGACCCCGAGTGGCCCAGCCACCCGCTGTCGACCCGCGACAGCCTGCACGAGGCCGACATGTGGGCGGTCGAAGGCCTGACCCACCGCTACCCGACCAAGGTCCTGGCCGAGCTGCTGCCCACCTGCCCCCAGTACTGCGGCCACTGCACCCGCATGGACCTGGTCGGCAACTCCACCCCCCAGGTGGCCAAGTACAAGTTCGCGGTCAAGCAGCCCACCCGCCACGAGCAGATCCTCGACTACCTGCGCCGCACCCCGAGCGTGCGCGACGTGGTCGTGTCCGGGGGGGACGTGGCCAACCTGCCCATCCGGGTGCTGGAGCAGTTCGTCTCGGCCCTGCTCGACATCGACAACATCCGCGACATCCGCCTGGCCTCCAAGGGCCTGATGGGCCTGCCCCAGCACTTCCTCCAGCCCGAGGTCCTCGCCGGCCTGGAGCGCCTGGCCGCCAAGGCGAACGCGCGCGGAGTCGACCTGGCCCTGCACACCCACGTCAACCATGCCAACCAGCTCACCCCGCTGGTCGCCAAGGCCACCGGGGCCCTGCACGACATGGGCTTCCGCGACGTCCGCAACCAGGGGGTGCTGCTCCGGGGGGTCAACGCCACCCCCAAGGACCTGCTTGAGCTCTGCTTCACCCTGCTCGACCGGGCCAAGATCATGCCGTACTACTTCTACACCTGCGACATGATCCCCAACTCCGAGCACTGGCGGACCTCGATCGCCGAGGCCCAGGAGCTGCAGCACGCGATCATGGGCTACCTGCCCGGCTTCGCCACCCCCCGGGTGGTGGCCGACATCCCCTTCGTCGGCAAGCGCTGGGTCCACCAGGTCGAGGCCTACGACCGCGAGAAGGGCATCTCCTACTGGACCAAGAACTACCGCACCGGGATCGAGTTCGACGACCCCGACGCCCTCAGCCGCCGCTACGAGTACTACGACCCGATCCGGACCCTGCCCGATACCGGCAAGCAGTACTGGCGCAAGTTCGGCGTCCCCGACACCGTCCCGGTCACCTGACCACGCCGGGCGCCGTCGCCTCCGGAGCGAAGCGGGTGACGGCGGCGAGGTCGCTGGTCGCGGCCTGGCCGGCGTCGGTGGTGCGGCGCAGGAAGCTGGCCAGGACGTCGCGCTCGTCGGCGGTGTAGCCGGCCAGGATCTGGTCCATGGACGCGTTCATACCCGCGTAGAGGCGGAACACCTCGGTGCTGCGGTCGCGCAGGGCGCGGACGAGGACGGCGCGGCGGTCCGAGGGGTCACGCTCACGGGCGACCCAGCCGCCCCGCTCCAGGCGGTCGAGGATGCCGGTGACCGTGGCCGGGTGGAGGCCGGCGCTCCGGGCCAGGGCGCTCGGGCTGAGCGGACCGTGGCGGGCGATGGTGTCGAGACAGCTCAGGTCGATGTCCCTGAGCTCGAGGTGGGCGCCGACCTGATGGTTGAGCAGCGAGAGCTGGATGCTCAGCTCGCGCATCGACTCCTTGATCGCGTTGGCCGCGCGCCGCCGGCCCCGGGCGTCGCCCCCACCGCTTGCTGGTCTGGAACTCATATAGTATGGTCTCCATACATTCTGACTTGCAGGCAATAGTGTACCCGGGAGCGGCAGATGAAGCTCACCATCTTCGCGGCCACCGGCGGGATCGGCCGGCAGCTGCTCACCCAGGCCCTGGCCGCCGGCCACGACGTCACCGCGGTCGTCCGGAACCCGGCGACCCTGCCCGCGGAGGTCCGGGCGGTGACCGCCGACCTGACGACCGCCGGGCCGGCCGCCCTCGAACCGGCGGTCGCGGGGGCCGACGCGGTGCTGTCCGGGCTCGGCCCCCGGTCCCGGGCCGATGCCGGGGTGGCCTCCCGGGGCACGCTGGCCATCGTCGAGGCGATGCGGGCGACCGGCGTCCGGCGGGTCGTGCTCGTCAGCGCCGCCCCGGTCGCCACCCTGGCCTCCCCCGGCCGGCCCGACCCGCCCCGGCACGACCCCGGCGATGGGCTCGTCACCCGGCACCTGCTGATGCCGCTGCTCCGGTCCACGCTCCGCGAGGTCTACGCCGACCTCGCCCTGATGGAGGACGCCGTCGGTGACAGCGCCCTTGACTGGACGGTGGTGCGGCCGCCGCGCCTGACCGACCGGCCGCTGAGCGGCACCTACCGGACGGCCCTCGGCCGCAACCTGCGAGGCGGGCTCCTGGTCTCGCGCGCCGACGTCGCCCACCTCATGCTCGCCACCCTGGACCGGCCGGAGACGATCGGGCAGACCATCGGCATCGCCAGCGGACGCCGGTATCGGAGCACCCCATGAGCACCGCGTCGGCACGGCGATGGTCAGCGGCGGTAGGCGAGGGAGCGGAACAGGCCGCCGTAGTCGAGCACGAGGCCGTCCGGGTCGACCAGCAGCTCGGCGTGGAAGTCGCCGGTGGAGAAGTGCCAGCGGTCGGCGGTCAGGCGCTGGTAGTGCTGGGCCGACGCGAGCACCTCCAGGCCGGGGAACTGGACCCAGGCCATCTGGAGGCCGGCCGCCTGGCCGGCCTCGAGCGCGGCCAGGCGGCGGATGGGGAGGGTGTTGGTGGCCGGGGTGACCGTGAGGTCGACGTCCAGGGACCCGGCGACCTCGGGCAGCTCGGGGCCGCGCTCCCAGCGCCAGCGCCCGGCCCCGTCGGCCAGCAGCACCCGGCGGATGGACCCGCCGTCCAGCTCCAGCTCGACCCGGCGGGTGAGCCCGTCCGGGCCCGCCTCGACCAGGTAGCGGACGTCCAGGGGGGTGCCGTAGGCAGGCGTGAGCACGGTGCCCGACAGGCGCAGCCCGTCGCGCACCGCCTCCATCCGGCAGCGGTCCAGGGCGCCGGTCTCGACGTCCTGCCAGAGGATCGTGGCCACGGCCGCCTCAGCCGCGGAGCAGCTCGGTGACCTGGAAGGCCAGCTCCAGGGCCTGGCTGGCGTTCAGGCGCGGGTCGCAGGCGGTCTCGTAGCGGCGGTGCAGGTGGCCGTCGGTGATCTCGTCGGCCCCGCCGAGGCACTCGGTGACGTCCTCGCCGGTCAGCTCGACGTGGATGCCGCCCGGGTGGGTGCCCTCGGAGCGGTGGACGGCGAAGAACCCGGCCAGCTCGGCCATGACGTCGTCGAAGCGGCGGGTCTTGTGGCCCGACGGCCCGACGAAGGTGTTGCCGTGCATGGGGTCGCAGGCCCACACCACCGGGTGGCCGGCGTCGCGGACGGCCCGGACCAGCGGGGCCAGCCGCTCGGAGACCCGGGAGGCGCCCATGCGGGCGACCAGGGTGAGGCGGCCGGGGACGCGCCCCGGGTCGAGCACGTCGCACAGGGCGACGACGTCCTCAGGGGTGGCCGCCGGGCCGAGCTTGGCCCCCACCGGGTTGCCGATGCCGCGCAGGAACTCGAGGTGGGCGCCGTCCAGCTGCCGGGTCCGCTCCCCCACCCAGAGCAGGTGGGCCGAGCAGTCG
>Ga0105249_10004391_pt1 | contig 12197 bp, 9 predicted proteins | sample KBSS44metaG_FD_81522 | JGI IMG/M metagenome (GOLD analysis project Ga0105249, IMG submission 81522) | Switchgrass rhizosphere microbial communities from Kellogg Biological Station, Michigan, USA - KBS S4-4 metaG | ecosystem: Host-associated > Plants > Roots > Rhizosphere > Soil | place... | reverse complement strand
TGGGAACAACAGGACATAAGAGCCCAGCACGCCTGCAATCGCTCCGGAAGCACCCAGGTTCGGAACATTCGAATCCAGACTGAATACCAGTTGAGCGGCAGTTGCACCAAGTCCACAAAGTAAATAGAAAATCAGAAAGCGGGCCTGACCAAAACGATCTTCGACATTATCGCCAAAGATCCACAGGTAAAGCATGTTACCTCCCAGGTGCAGCCATCCGCCATGCATGAACATGGAGGTAAACAAGGTTAGAAAGTCTGCAGCCGGGTTGGCAAGAAAGCGGCTGGGAACGAACGCCCATTTCATAATAAAAGCATCGCCACCGCTCAATTCCACCAGAAAGAAGAGCACGTTCAGTACGATCAACGCATATGTTACGACGGGTACAGCTCTGCGAGCGCTATCATCATCACCAATTGGAAGCATATTGTTTCTCCTTTGGCCTGGATACATAAGAATGCAACAGAGACCGTTGCATCAGCCTGACCAAATTCATATTAAAACAAACATTTCCTCAACGCATCCGCCGTTGGAGGAATGTTTGTCTCGGTCACTTGGGGGAGATTTAATATAACTAGGAGGCGAGTTTATTGCGTAAAGCCAGGGCTACTGCTTCAGTCCTGCTCGAGACTCCCAGCTTGGCGAGGATGCTGCTGACATGAGATTTAATGGTCGATGGGCTTACGGTAAGCTTGTGAGCGATCTGGGTATTGTTGAGGCCCTCGACCATCAACAAAAGCACTTCATGCTCACGTTCGGTCAAGTCGGGCCCCACCATTACCTCCTGACTGGCAGCCTGAATCAAAGCCTTAGTCGCTTCAGCTGAAATGGTTGGGCGCCCGGCGTGTGCTGCCCGAATGGCTTGTGCAAGTTCACTGGCGGATACACCTTTGAGCAGGTAGCTGATCGCTCCAGCCTGAAGCGCACTTTTCACCAGGATCTCGTCCTTGAAGCTCGTAAGTGCAATGACCTGGGTGGATGGGCATTGCTTGCGAATCAAGCGCGTTGCCGCTGCGCCATCCATGCTTTGCAGTACCATGTCCATAAGCACAACATCGGGTTGGAGCTTCACACAGAGTTGGACAGCCGATTCGCCACTATCTGCTTCACCAACCAGCTTGAAATCCTTGTAGACCTTCAAGAATGTCGCCAAGCCACGGCGCACCATCAAATGATCATCAACAATCATGACACGAATAGGGTCAGACGAGGTATTCATGCACTCTCCTGTTTTGAAGTTTCCTGCCAACGTAAGATGACCGCTGTACCTTTACCTGGCCGACTCATGATCTCCAGCTTCGCGCCGATGGCTTCAGCACGTTCGTTCATCATGCTGAGTCCGTAGTGACCCGGAACTGAAAGATTTGAGTCAAAGCCGCGTCCATTGTCTTGAATGTGCAGGTCGACCTTGCCGGCCGCATATTGTAATTTAATCCTTACACGGCTGGCAGCCGCGTGTTTGGCAATATTATTTAATCCCTCCTGGCAAATCCGATAGACCACTACCTGCACCTCACTGATCAGAATATCTTCACCTGTAATGGTTAGAGTCACATGAATATTGGTGCGGCCAGTGAATGCATCGGCCAATTGATGCAGGAGCTCGCCCAGATTACTGTCGGTTAGTGCCAAGGGTCTTAATTCTGCCACCAGCATCCGCATTTCTGCAATCGCGCCGCGGGTGAGATTACGCAGGTCTTCAAGCGCACGTCGCGCGTCCTCCTGATCTTCTTCCCATAAACCTGGAAGCACTTCAGCAATTAACCCAGCCGAAAACAGAGACTGGTTCACTGCATCATGTAGATTTCGTGCGAGGCGCTGACGCTCCTGTAAGATGGCCAGGGATTGCGCATCTTCAAATAATTCCGCATTGACCAGCGTAATGGCAGCCTGATTTGCCAGAGTCATGGCCATATCTGCATGATGCGCCTTGAAGTAACCCCGTTCCGAGTGTGCCAGGCCTATGACTGCAATCACTCGGCCCTTAACCGCCAGAGGCACCCACATCCAGGATTGAGCGTCTTTTAACATGGCAGCCGCCTCGTTGATAAGGAAGGACCTGAGGAACTCTGCGGCTGCGTCATCACCCCATACATCCGCAATCCGAATGGGACGCTGCCTGGTAAATAATGACGTTAAGGTCTCGGGGATATCAAATTGCATGTTTAGAGGCGGTGCTTGTTCCAATTCCCTTGGATTATGGGTGGTTAAAACAATCAAGTTGGATTCTTCCACGGCGAAGAGCCCTGCATGTGTATATTCTATGATCCCTCGAAATTGTTGAAGAATAAAACCTGGCTTAACCTCCAGTGTTGATGCAAATGCTTCAGATATTTCAAGCAATGCGGATTGTTCCTGGGTCCTTTCCTGAACCATCCTACGAATCACATCTTCTTCAATACGCTGACTAACATCGCGGACAACGCACAGCCGATATTGCTGACCCTCATAAGTGAATCCGATTCCGCGCCATTCGGCGTTGAATGAAGAGCCATCTTTTCGCATGTCAATTGCCAACACTTCAAATAGATTTCCTACTTGAACTGTCTCAGCATGGTTGGATAACAAATGATGGCTGTCAGAATGGATAAACTTGGTGAAGGGAACACCAAGAAATTCTTCGTCGGTATAACCATGCATTTTTGCCGCAGCCGGATTCGATTCCACCACTATGCCTGTTGACACATCCTGGATAATTATCCCATCCTGCCATAACTCAAAGAGCGTTTGATACAGCGATTCTTTCTGGTTTCGTTGGCTCTTTTTCATAGTTAATTTACCGGATGTCTGAGTAAGGAATTCACGCCTATCGTTCTTGGAAATCACTGAATATTCAGAGCAAGCAGATCCAGCTTTTAGCAGGCATTGCACTCGTCCACGGAGCGTATTGTAACCTTTCTCACGTAAAAAGGTTGAAATAGATAATTCTGTATAGATCCCAACGGTTTTGAAAAACGCAGTGGTCAAGTCCACTCAACGAACAACTAATTCACAGAGATTAACTCAAGAATCACTCCTTGCTCAAACGACGCGGGACTAAACCCAAAATCTCTTTGCGCTTCGGTATAGGAAAAATCCTTGTTCTCGTTCAACCGCAGGACCTGTTCCGCTTTGATAGGAAAGGGGATCCGTCTCTGCTCGAGGAAGTGCAACAGGCTTACGACCGGTATCGACGGTAAGTGGATTTTCCACACGCGTTTGTGCAGACCTTTGGCAATCGTATCGATGACATCGTTGTAGGTCAACGCGTGTTTCCCGGCGATGTTGTAACTCTTGTCAATGGTATTGTCATTCGATAAGCAACTCACCAGCGCCTGTGCGACATCGTCCACGTAGATGGGTTGTTGCAGATACTTTCCATCTCCGAAAATCGGGACAAGCGGAGAAGCCCGCATAAAACGGATCAGCCGCCACATATTGCGGTCACGTGGACTGCCATAGATCATCGTCGGGCGCAGGATGGTGTATTTCAGTCCGCTCGTTTCGATGGCAAGCTCCGCCGCCACGCGGACTTTCTTGCTCCCTGCGTTGAGCCGCGTAAAGATGGCGGTGGTACTGATGAAGATGGCACGCCGGATATCCGCGTTTTTTGCCGCACTGATGATCGAGTCCGCATGACCAAAGCCAAGCGACGCAATGTTGACGAGGGCGTCAGTGCCTTGCATAGCAGAGGTCAATGATTGAGAGTCAGACGCGTCTCCTAACGCCCATTCGATACCTAAACCAACCAACGACGAGCGATCGCTGGAGGCGCGATAGAGACAGCGGACTTCGTATCCGTTTTTGAGTAATAGAGGGACAACGCGGGAACCAGTGAATCCTGTTGCGCCTGTGACAAAGATTTTCATAAACTCCTGCGTAATGTCACTCTGAGCGCCAGCGAAGAGTCTCCAACACGGTGGTAGAGATGCTTCGCCGCAAAGCGGCTCAGCATGACATTAACCATTAACCAACCTTGTAAGCAATTCCAGCGTTTCATTCAACTTATCGCGGCGGTCGAGATATTTGACCAGATAGTCGCGGGCGTTCTGTCCCATTTGCTGAACGCGATGCGGATCTTTTGATAATTCCAATATAGTCTTCGCGAGCAACTCATCATTCCCAGGTTGGACAAACACTCCCCCATTCGACGTCTCAATCAAATCACGCGAGACACCGTCAATGACCAACACAGTCGCACGTCCCGCCGCCATGTAATCGAAAACCTTGTTCGGGTACGTGGTGCGAAACATCGGAATATCTTGAAGAATCGCCAGACACACGTCCGCAGAAGCGACGACCAGCGGCATTTCCTTCTTCGCGCGCACGCCCGCAAAGATAACGTTCGTCAGCTTCATCCGTTCCGCTTCACCTTTCAACCGCGGACGTTCCTTCCCATCGCCGAATAAGACAAAATAAATTTTGTCACTACTCTTCAACCGTTGAGCCGCACGCAGAATCGTATCAATATCATTCGCCTGTCCCAACGCACCGGCGTATAACACGACGAATTTATCCTGCAATCCCAACTCAGCACGAATCGACGAACCATCCACTTGCGGATTGAACATATCCACATCAGTGCCGTAGGCGATGTATGTGATCTTTTTGTCAGGCACGCCTTTGCCGATCATATATTCTTTATAGGCAGGCGAATTCACCAGAATATGCGTCGCACGCGAATACAAAAATTTCTCCAGCCAGCGCCCCAAAGTGATCAACATTGGGTTGGTCAACACACCCATGCTCACACCAAATTCGGGCCACAGGTCGCGCACTTCCAGCAAAAACGGCTTGCGCCGTAGGAGCGCCACCGCCCACGCCGAGACCGCCTGAAAGATGGGCGGCGTTGTGCCCATCACCAGATCCACATCGCGCACCTGCAACGCCGTCCACACCGAGCTAAACATGAAACTAAAAAAAGAAATGATGCGCCAAAAATAGCTGCGATGCAATGCCGGGTAAATATACGCTCGCAGAATCCGCACACCCTCGACCACCTGCTCGGTAAATATCCCCTTGCGCGCCACGGTCCGCTGTCCTGTTTGATAATTCAGATCGCTGGCAACGATGATCAACTCATGTCCATGCCCCTGCAAAAATTTCGCCATCTCAAAATGGCGTGTATGCCCCGGCTCATGCGGCGCAACGAAAGCTTGATTCAGCAGCAGGATTTTCATTGGCTGTCATTATATTCCATGCGATGAAAACCCGCTTCTCTCCCCGCCGATAACTGATTTGCTGCAATCACACTTCCAATATGCAAGCCTTTTTCAATGTGGAAAATAAGTATTCTATTAACATTTACGAAAGGATGCCAGTCTGAGAGTATTTGAGAGTCCCTCTGCATAGAATTAGGCTTATAGAAAGCAATTATAGAAAGGAATTTATAACCATGGAAATCCCACGACATTGGAGACTCAAGAAACAGCGCTACGGGCTGGTCGGCGAAGTCTGCCCGCACTGCGACTACAAGATCTTCCCCCCCCGCGACGTCTGCCCGAACTGCGGCGACGAAGCCAAAACCCAATACACATTTAGCGGCAAAGGCGAAGTCTATTCCTACACGACAGTTTATGAAGCCCCCAGCGGCTATGATGCCAACGCCCCCTACACGGTCGCCCTCGTCAAATTGGACGAAGGTCCCATGATCACCGCCCAACTGACCGACGTGGACAACAACGCCGTCGAGATCGGCATGCCAGTCGAAATGGTCACCCGCAAAATGCGCAACGACGGTGACGAGCGAGGACTGATTGTCTACGGGTATAAGTTTCGCCCCCGCCTCGCAGTTGCATAACATCATTTGAAAATCATTTCGCCCTTCCAAATTGGCAGGGCGTTTTTTGTTGCGATGGTACTCAATATCATTTGCTTGAGTGCGAATATCCAATTCTTGCTGGGCAAATCCGAGTGAGCTTCTGTTTTACAAATCGATTGCTCCGAATAAATCCGCTGACTACGACGAGACAGCTTAATTTATCAGCGTGTGCCTATCATCATATCCTAAAGCTGACTCGCGCGGTTGCCGATTTAGCGGGAAGCGAAGACATTGAGTCTGAGCATTTGGCAGAAGTATTACTGTTTTGCCCCGCGTTATTTTTTGGCATATCGTTGATAGTAATCCTGAGCTTCTTCTAGTGACTCAATACCGGCGAAGCGATTCGGATCAAATTCTTCAGGCATTGCCCCGGGCGCTATGCCTGTGGTGATCTGTTCTGCCAGAAGTTGCATACTGAAAGGAGAGAGCAGCATGCCTCGTCCGCTCCAGCCGTTCGCTTGATGGAAGCCGCGTACTTGATGTGACTCGCCAATCAAAGGTTGATGATCAGGAGTCACATCATACATGCCCGCCCATTGGCGAATAACTGTTAAATTCGCAAGAGCAGGCATTTTTTTAACGATCATGGAAGCAGTGCGGATAAGAAAATTAAAACTGGAGGCTGAATTAACTCCGGATGATTCTTGAGGATTGACCACACCAGCCACCACTTCGCCGCGTAATGTTTGATTGAACCATCCTTCGGTTGGACGATAAAAAGTAATGGCATGACTTAAAAAAGGTTTGACTGGTGCCGTTACGAGTACTTCCCTACGGATCGGGCTGTTGGGAATCTTGATGCCCACCATCAATGCAATACGACTCGACCAGGCACCCGCAGCATTAACTACGCATTGTGTGGAGATCAAGTCTTCACGCGCTTGAACGCCATACACTTTTTCATTTTGAATATCGAACCCAATAACCTCAGTATGCTGGCGTATTTCCACGCCTAATCTGCGCGCAGTTTCATAATATGCCCACACTACGGCGTCATGATGGACGATGCCATCCCTGTTGTGTGCCACACCACCGGTTACGGGTTCGCCTTCACGTAATTGTGGCACCAGACGATGAACATCCTCAGGCTTTAGCAATTCACTCCGCACGCCCAGGCGGTGATGCATATCGACAATTGGGCGCATGCGATCAATTTCGTCTGAATCGTATAATAGCCAGAGGTAGCCTGCACGCCAAAAAAGGACATTGTACCCAAGCGCATCTGCCATCTGATCGTATTTTTGCTGGCACAATTTGGCATAACGAGTGAGCGCCTCGGTCAATTGCATTGCGCGGATGCGACCAACGTTTCGCGCCGAGGCACCCGACCCTATATAGTTACGCTCAAGAATGACAACGTGCCCAGCCTTGCGCAGCTTCAACTCCACAGCAAGAGATAACCCTGCAATGCCGCCGCCTACAATTACGATATCCGCTGAATTTGCCATTGATTTGCCGTTCAATCGCTCAATAAATCTTTCATTCGAATTGGAGTTGCAGGGGGGCGGGCGGTTGTGGCACCTACGTCAACTCCATAAACGCGCATCGCATTTGCGCGGCAATACTTTCCCTGGCAGGGTCCAGTAAAAATGGCTGTACGGCGTTTGATCAGTTCTGGTGATTGGTATCCATCCTGCATCTGAAGCTTGATTTCACGTTCCATGACATCTTCGCAAAAGCAGATATATCCTACGCCGTTCAAGGAATTCGCTGGAAAGTTTATCGAATCAAATCGCTTTGTATGGGAAAATTCTTTCAATCGGTTGATTTCATCCTGGATGCCGTCAAATCCCAAATCCTGAAGTGCGGAAAATCCCGCTAGGCGTGCTTCCACTAGACAACGATTTTCATCCATGAAACAACCAGCTGCTTCTCCGACCACGCGCACGCCTTTAACACTTGTCTGCAGAGTGGCATCCCGCATCGCAACCAACCCGTTGGTGGATTCATCCCATTGAAGTTGACCGCCCACCTGAGTCAGCAATTCGTTGCGCGGTTGCAAGGCATCAATCATCAGCGAGTCGCAAGCCATTGAGCGAGACCTCCCATCTGCTTCACGAATAATCACGGCATATAATTGTTTGCCACCCTTTGCCTCAATGATGCTTTCTTCAGGTTGAAGCTGATGAACGATTTCAATGCCAGCATGTTGCAGCATGGATGTGATCGATTGACTCTGCCCTAACACGCTCCAGACCACAGCCTTTTTTCCAGGAGCAATGCCTTCCTTTAGGATCAATCTCTCCGCAAGCCGTGCGCTGATGATCCCAGGCAGATCATTGCCTGCAAATAATGGGATTGCATCCAGGGCGCCAACAGCAAAAATGATCTGTTTAGCGTGAAGTGTTACTAATTTGTCAGGGGTAATTACCCCAAGAGTGTGATTTTCATAGAGTCCGACACAGTTGGAGTTGGACCAATATTCGAGTTGTGGCAAGGTTTTGATTTTATCGATCAATTCGAGCAGCGCTGGTGAAATACCCACATCGTCTTTTCTTTTACTGATTGCTTCACCCCTGTCAATCAGTATTACATGTTCACCGCGTTCTGCCACGGTGACTGCTGCACCGATACCTGTCAGACCATTGCCAATGACCACCACTGGAGAGTGGATGTTCGCCACGGTTCTCCGTGTTTGGGGCAAGGGCTTGGATTGCACACGCCCAACACCTGTGAAAAGTCGTATACAACGCAGATAGAACTGCCGCAAAAATTTTGGATAAAGAAAAAGACGATGATAAAACGTATTGGTCAAAGAAAAACGAACCATATTGAGCAGGCTGAAGATATCCATCTCGGCGGAGGGCCAGGCATTCTGAGACTGAACAGTTAACCCATCTGCGCATTTTCGCAGGCAGGCGCCAATATTTGATTCGCCATTGACCTCCACTGCGCACCAGCCGCATTCGCCTGTAGAGCAAAATACTGTGCGGGAGCGATGGTAGCGAATGGATCGCGATAACACATTATGTTTCGAGGCAAGTATGGCAGAAGCCAGACTCTCATTTTCGTATGCCTCAATGGTCCGATGGTCGAATGTGAAGTGAACTCTTGCCCCGCGGATAAAATCAGGAATTCGGTGCATACATACTTTCCTCGTGCATCAGGTTTAATCCATCATCCTACTTGATGTGAAATTCCGGGTTGGTATCGAAGCAGACTCGTTTGGTTTCAAGATACCCTTCGATTCCGGTCATACCCAACTCCCTGCCAATACCTGATTCTTTCACCCCCCCAAATGGTGCCTCAGCCAGGCGGATATAATGCGTATTCACCCAAACATCACCAGCGCGGATGCGCTTTACGACTCGAATGGCACGGTTTACATCCGTTGTCCACATCGCAGAGCCCAAACCGTATGGATTGTCATTGGCAATTCGTATCGCTTCTTCTTCAGAATCGAAGGGGATGACCGATAGGACGGGTCCAAAAATTTCTTCACGCGCAATGCGCATCGCTGGTCTTACTTCGTCGAAAATTGTTGGTTCCACATACCATCCGCGCGCATATTTTTGATCCTGCATGCGATTGCCGCCTAAAGCCAGTTTCGCTCCCTCCTGTTTGCCAACCTCGATATATTCGAACACGGTCTGCATTTGCCTTTCGGATACCATTGGTCCAATGTGCACATTGGGGTCAAGCGGATCACCGATATTCAACGTGTTGCTTGACTCAATCAATCGTTTCAAGAATTCCTTGTGGATGGAGCGTTCAATAACCAAACGTGAGCCAGCAGTGCAGGATTGACCGGCGTAAAGAAAAATACCAAACTTCACCGCCTCCAACGCTTTGTCAAGATTCGCATCTGCAAAGACAATCGTTGGCGCTTTGCCACCGCATTCCAGCGAAAGCCGCTTGAAATTGCGCGCCCCCAATTCCATGAGACGCTGCCCCGTGGCAGTACCCCCGGTAAATGAAATCTTGTCAACCAATGGATGTTTAGCGAGATGCTCACCAACCACCTTGCCGCCCCCTGTAACTCCATTTGCCACGCCGCGCGGCAGATCAGGAATCTGCTCGAGCAATTTGAAGATTTCCATTGTGGAGGCGGGCGATAGGGTGGATGGTTTCAACACAAACGTGCAACCTGCCGCCAGCGCCATGCCGATCTTGCGCAACGGTAAATCAACAGGGTCATTCCATGGCGTGATCAGAGCACAGACACCCACAGGTTCTTTGAGCGTGAAATTGAATAAATTATCCGGCGCAGACATGGTCACTTCACCGGTAATCAACCGCGCTGTTCCGGCAAAGAATCGCAGGCGATCCACCGCCGCATGGACTTCACGATCCATGCCAAACTTGACCGGCTTGCCCATTTCAATGGCGATCAACCGTCCAAACCGTTCGGCATTGGACTCGAGCAGGTCTGCGAATTTGAGCAATACCTTTGCCCGATCCTTTCCCGCGCTGCGACTCCATATGCCTGAATCAAAAGTCTCACGCGCCGCACGGATTGCGTGCTCTACATCCGCTATATCTGAATCCGCGGCGCTGGCGACATGTTCGCCTGTGGCTGGATTGAAACTGTCAAAGGTTTTGTTTGATGCGGCAGTCACCCATTCACCATTAATATAATTGAGTACAGTTTCAGTCATGAATGCCTCTGCTTAAATAGTTTGTAAAAAATGACCCGGGAGTGAAGCTCTGCGGTTTATCCACGCTGGAATACGTTGCCAAGGAGCTCAATGGCTATTTCAAGTTGTTGGTGGTTGATAATAAGGGGCGGCGCAAGTTTAATAACGTTGTTGTAATAACCTGAGACACCCAGAATCAATCCAGCGTCACGCGCTTGTTGCATCAGACGGGATGCCAGTTTGGGGTCTGGTTCGCGTGTTACACGATCTTTTACAATTTCGATACCAATAAACAGACCCAGACCGCGAATCTCACCAACTTGTGGATGCTCCTTCAATTCGTCGGAGAGCGATGAATGTAAAACCTCGCCAAGCTGTGCCGACCGTTCGCATAAATTCTCTTTGATCATGACATCCAACGCTGCGATGGCTGCAGCATGGGCCAACGCATTCGTAAGAAACGTAGAAGTATGTTGACCGGCATCGAGCGAGCTCATTGCCCCTGCACGTCCCAACACGGCACTGACGGGAAGACCGCCGCCAACGCCCTTGCCAACCGTCATCAGATCCGGAACGACATTCCAATGTTCGCCTGCCCACATTTTGCCTGTGCGTCCAAACCCTGATTGAATCTCATCGAAGATCAGCAGTATGCCAAATTGATCGCACAGTCGTCTCAGACCGGGCAGGAAGGACTTCGGAGAAATGGTGACTCCACCGTTACCCTGCACTGGCTCAAGGATCATTGCTGCGATATCACCCATTCCGGCTGCCGGATTATGCAGGGCGTTTTCAAGATAAGTCAGGCATTCTTGAGCACACTCATCCGGATCAGTATGATGATTTCCAAATGGGCAGCGATACGCATAAGGAAATGGAAAGAAGTGGGCATTTGGTGATACGCCAAATCCACGACGGAAGGATGCTTTGGAGTTCAGCCCCAGCACACCGGCATCACGTCCGAAATATCCGCCATGAAAGGCAATGAATTCGTCACGGTTCGTTGCGCGACGCGCCAGGCGAAGGGCGAGATCATTGGCTTGCCCGCCTGTGATCGCAAACAGTCCACGCGTCAAACCTGTCGGAGCAATTGATAGAAGTTGCTCCAGCAGTTGAACGCGTGTGGAAGTTACATAAGCGGACGATACGTGAGTCAATTTTGCAGCTTGAGCTTGAATTGCTGCTGTCACTTGCGGGTGTGCATGTCCGATATTGGCAGCCGCAAAACCAGCATACAGATCAAGATATCGATTTCCATCGGAATCAATGATATACACTCCATTGGCTGATTCGATATTAACCAGTGGAAACTCAGCTGCTGTGCGCATGCCAGATCCCTCCACGCGGCGTAGACGTTCAACCAAATCGCGCGTCTGCGGTCCGGGATAGGCTGTGATCATTTTAGGTCCGGAGGCTGCGTCGATCAAAATAGTAATCTCCCATTATCAATAATCTTTTTCCCATCCAGTTCAATCGTTACATCCAAAATCATGCCATCCAAATGCACCTCACACTCGACGCTGCCGCCATAATCCCGTGCGTTGTCACCAACTGCCATATGCGCCGTTCCCAGCCGCTTCTTTGTTTCTGTAATTTGATTGGTCAGACGCGCCTTGGGGTTTAAACCGATTCCAATTTCGGCGATGTTTCTGGCATTGGGCACAGTGGATAAAATCCTGTTCAAGCGTTCCACTTGTGAATGCGTGCCGCCTTTGACTTCAACTACGTTTCCACCTTGCACGATCAATTCAAGCGGTATTTCGATACGTCCCAAATCGCTCATGACTTGCTCGATCACAATACGACCTTCGGTTGTTCCT
>Ga0105249_10004388_pt1 | contig 12201 bp, 8 predicted proteins | sample KBSS44metaG_FD_81522 | JGI IMG/M metagenome (GOLD analysis project Ga0105249, IMG submission 81522) | Switchgrass rhizosphere microbial communities from Kellogg Biological Station, Michigan, USA - KBS S4-4 metaG | ecosystem: Host-associated > Plants > Roots > Rhizosphere > Soil | place... | reverse complement strand
AGTTTGAAAGCGGTATCGCTGCTAAGATCATGGGAGTAACTCCTTCCGTAGTATTCGGCGGATGCATGACATTGCTGGTTATGATCGTTACCTGGTTCAAAGCGCCGACTTTACGTAAGTTCGAATATTAGTTTGAGCCCGGCTGTAGTGCTACCCTGCCTGCCGGCAGGCAGGTATCATTGGCTGTGCAGTTTACCCAGAGCAAAGGGAAGGGTCGCACACTTGTACGTTCGGTTCGCTGTTGAGTATTTACGAAGAGTATTACTGATTTTCTGAAGGTGGATTGTTCTAAACAACTATATCGAATGTATAATCCCGAGAATTGATCTCCATTGATGACTAATTATAAGTAATTACATCTTATATCATAAATTTACGTGTTAGGCGATATTAACTTTTCTCAAATGGCAGCAAAGAAACAACAAGAACAGCAACGAGAACTAGTAGCTTTGGCAGCTGAAGATTTTCACTTTAAAGAAGTATCTACAGTTAAAGAATCATCTAATGAAATAGAGGAAATAAAAATAAAAACAATAAAAAAAGGAGTTTTTAGGAATAAGGAGGGCTACTGCGGAATCTTCTGTAAGTTTATTGACTCCGAAGCCCTAACGCCATCTTTGAAAAAAATATTTGCCAATAGACATCCCGTTCGAAACATTTACGAAGGGGAAAGATTTCTTCTCTGTTTGACAAAGGATAAAATACATTCTTTTAACATAGATTATTATAAAATGATGATGTCAATAATCAAAACAATTGATGTCGAATTTCCTTTGAAACAAAGAGAAATTACTATTGGAATTGACAAAGAAGATGACTTAAATGTATGCCTAATAGAAACTGAAATAGCAACTTTTGGAATCGCTGGATTACGTGGCAGCGGAGTGGAAGAAGAAGAAAGGGTAATATTGAGTAATAAGTTAGAAAAGTCTCAACCATTTTTCAAATTCAAATCTCCCATTTACTTTGAATGGAGTAAACTTATTGGCGATAAAGACAGACAGTTTGAAAGAATATGTGAATTGTTACTGCAAAAGGAAAAAAACATTATCCGGGTAATTCCTATTGGAAAAACAAGAGCCAGTGATCGAGGTCGCGATTTTGAAGTTGTTGAGAAAGATGAAGGCTTAGGGAATGTTGCCGAACAAAAATGGCTTGTACAGTGTAAATTTTCAGAACATAGTGTTGCGCCTACAACAATCGCTGGCTGGACAGACCGGGTATTAGAGCATAAATATGCCGGATACTGGCTTATGACAAACAATGATATTACACCAAGTCTATTTGACCAACTCAAAGATGTTGAAAAAAATAATGACTACAACATTCAAGTTAGGTTTTGGCAACGTAGTGACTTTCATATTAAGCTTAACGTAAACTCAGAATTATTTATTAAAGGGGATATTTTTGACTTAACTTAACAAACATCGCCTAACAAGGTATTTGCAAAAGCAGGACTGGACAATGAAACATCAGACAATAAAACGGCACACAACAGCAAGTGAACAGAATTAATTTACCTCTATTATTATTGATCATTATTGCTTTTCTCAGTTGCAAAAAAAGAAAAACTGAATCCGCATTTGTTTATTCCGAATATGCCAACGCTGACTCAGTCGAAATACACAAACCTAACGCAGACTCCATATCATTCATACAAGGTTATGGAGTTAAATTATTCTATGATGAGAACCATAACTTGCAAAGACTCGGGGGGAAAGTCTTCGGAAAATATTACGGGCATTTTTTTAAGATGAATGTTGGGAAAAATTTCAATACCGCACTTGACTTTGGGAAAGTGACATCCTATATATATCAAAATTATAACTGGCAATCTTATTTCATGAAATATGATTCAAAGACTAACTCTTATCTTGAAAATGGCTCACCATGTGTTGATTATTTTGTGTTTTATAATGAAGGTGATACAACAATAAGATATACATTTCATTTCTCAACCTTTCCCAGACGGGATATTGAATCTCAATATAGCCTAGACGGAAAGACATACTCCAAATTCAATTTGCGAAAGAGTTATTTAATGCCATTCTTGCAAGAAGCCCAAATATTTCTTCGCCGAGCTCAGCAAAAAATTTTTATTAAATCGGAAACGTCAAATCTTCGTTTTGCTTACCCCAAATTGCAAGATAGAAAGACATTTATTGATACAATGAGCCTTATACCATAAAAACTGGGACTAACATCAGTAACCGAGGGCCAACTACATTCCAAAAAAATGAATACCAAGATTTTCCTTTCACCAACAATACAATAAAAATCAAATCTTTTTAACCTCTATCAATTTCTCCAGCACATAATAAGTAATAGGACAAAAGGAAGAGTTCTTTAAAGTAAGTTGTTGTCTTTTTATTATTACATCTTCATCGGTATAGGGAAAGCGGCGGCAATCAGAAGGCCGTTCATCATAGATGCTGCAATAATTATCTGCACTAAAGCAATCAAACAAAAATAACTACCACACAATTTTGCGTCCGCGGAAGAGCGAACGAATAAATCTAAAAAATTTTGCAGGCTGATAATGAGCTTAACTCCATCTATCAAAAAATTCTGAAAGAGTATAAATCAGACCCTACTTTTATTAAGAATTTGAAAACATCGCAAAAAATTTTGGATTTGGCAAGATGCTTCAGGTTTGTTTTGAACACAACAAATAAAAATAAAGCATACTCTTAATCCCCAATAAAAAGCAGTATAAACTGAAGTGTTATGAATTTAAGCCGCCGTAAGTTCTTACAAACCTCCTTCTTCGTTGGCTTCGCCATAACGACAAAAAAAGGTTGGGCAAACAAGCTTCCCACACAAGCCATTGAGCGCCGTGACCTCTTTTCACAGGGTGTAGCATCGGGTGACCCGACAGCCAACAGTGTAATCTTGTGGACGAGACGTCCGCCTGTAAAGGATAGCCTTGCTAAAAAGTTGGTGGTTGAAATTTCAACCACCCCTGAATTCAAAAAAATTCTGGCAGGAGGTACTGCGCATCTCAGTGCTGATTCAGATTGGACATGTCGTTTTTTGGCTAAAGATCTTAAACCTAACCGTGAGTATTGGTATCGTTTCATTGATGAGCATGGATTTGCCAGCAGGACCGGTCGTACTATAACTGCACACAGCAAAGAATCGGATGCACCTGTTCGTTTTACGTTTGTATGTTGCCAATGCCCTAACGAAGGCGCCTTGAATGCTTACCGCAGGATGATCTTTGAAGATGAGGCAAAGCCCAAAGATCAGCGACTCAATTTTGTGTTGCACCTCGGTGATTTTATTTACGAAGTTACCTGGTATGCAGAAGATAATCCGAACGGAAACCGTGGCCGTCGCATCAGGAATCTTTATAAGTTTCCGCAAGGAAGAAAGGTTAGTAATTTTTATCTACCCGTTACGCTTGATGATTATCGTACACTCTATCGTGCATATCTTGAGGATCCCGATTTGCAGGATGCACGAGCCCGTTGGCCATTCGTTTGTATTTGGGATAATCATGAATTTGCCTGGGCAGGATTCCAAAGTCAGTATGTGGCAGGAGGTGGCTATAACGCTCCTGCACAAAACCAAAAAGTTTTTGCTAACCAGGCGTGGTGGGAGTTCATTCCTGCGATGGTGCAACAACCCGGAAACCCCAGGCTCGAACATTTCAAGGCTCCTGCAGTTGTGGATACACCCATGGAGAAGTTTAACGAAGAAGGACTTTCAGAAGAACCTAACAACCTGATAGCGATAAATAGTTTAAAGATTCAGCGTGTACTTCGTTGGGGCAAGAATGTTGATTTGCTGCTAACGGATAATTGGTCATTCCGTTCTCCTGATATGTCGAGTGATGATTTTAATGTACCGGAATATCCCAGGGTTTTCCCACAAGTGCCTTCTGAAATTATGGATTATGGTAAACATTATAATGGAGACAATCCGCCAGCTACCATTCGTTTCAACGGCAAAGACATTCCGAATCCGACAAAAGAGGTTCATGCGCAGACTTACCTCGGTAAGGAACAAAGACAATGGTTCTTAGAACAGCTCGGCGCTTGCACTGCACGATGGAAAATATGGGGACACGGTTTTGGCACTATGGAACTGCGCAGCGATTATCAAAATTTACCGGGTGAATTGGGTGCCAAGTGGCCTAAGGATGCAGGGTATGCGGAAATAGATAATCGATTTCCCCGTGATAGAGAAATAATATTTGATTTCATACGTGATCAGAAAATCACAGGTTTTTGTGTTGTTGGAGGTGATCGTCATGCGTTTCATGCCGGTTTAGTTTCCAAGGATCTGCCGCCTAAGAAATTCGAACCACTGGGAGTGGAATTTATTACCGGTTCTATATCACAGCAAACTCTCTTCGAAGTATTGGAAGTAACCATGAAGAAAGATCATCCGAAACGTGTACTGCATCTAATTGATCAGCCCGATGGTAAAGTGATACCAAGTATGAACGTTACCGCTTTGCATGGTGTACTCTCAACGCTAAAGTTAAAAGAGACGGGAGATATGGAGCAAGCACGTGCCGTACGCAATCCTGACGTAGCACCGCATTTGTCATTGGTTGATTTTGGTGGTCACGGCTATGGATTAGTCACTGCTACTATCGATCAACTTTCGACTGAATTTGTATGCATACCGCGACCGTTTGAACGTAGTGACCGGTCCGATGGCGGTCCTTTGACTTACCGTGTTGTGCATCGCACACGTTTGTGGAAGACAAATGAGGCGCCTAAGCTTGAGCAGGAAATCCTTGAAGGAGACCCGCGGTATTGCATTTAAGCTATCTTTTCCCAGCCGAGCCTTCCAGTTCGGATAAGTGTTGTGGAGTGGATTCGGCGCAAATATTTACGACATGTTAGTAATCAAACAAAGTAAAGATTCAACTATATGAATTTTCTTCAACAATCTGAACATAGTTAATTTACATTGCTTCCTAGCCGAGTCTCGCCCGTGGCTTTGTGTGTGAGCTGTGACTTGGCGGTAATAAAATAAATAATAAACGATAATGACCAGTCCAGAGAAGATGCTTAATTTGATAATGTTACTATGACACTCGTTTGGGAAGTAAAACAGCAATAGATTGAACAGTGAACTTCTAGATACCTTGATTTTTCTTTTAGAATGCGCAGCTATTTATGTAGTATTTGGCACAATTTCACGACTTATCTGTCGGCGTACAAAATTTTCTGGAGAAAAGAAAACTTACCTCATTATTCTAGTCACAAATATTTTTTGTTTTTCTTTTTTTATTATTTATGGATTGTCTGAAAATTATTTTGGTCTCCGGATTAAATTCCTGCAGGCCCTATGGTTTATACTAACACCAATATCTTTTTTGCTGCTAATATTATCTCTTTATTTCTTTTTAACCATAAAGAAAAAGAGACAAATACACTGAAAAACGAGTTCTCTTTTTCCAGTCGAGTCTCACAGCTGGGATATGTGTTTGGAGTGGCTCGGCTGTAATAAAATAAATAGTAAACGACAACGATGAGCCCACACAAGATATTTATAGTTTGAAGATGTTATTGCGAGACTCCCGGGAAGTAGAAGTTGTTTTTATCTTTACAAATAATTCAAAAGTTATGTTTACAGACATTAATCCAAAAATACCAATGCGTGACAAATCGGTTACGAAGGAATTCTACATAAACAAATTGGGCTTTCAACAATTTGGAAATGATTATGACGGATATTTAATGATTCAAAAAGATAATATTCAAATTCACTTTTTTGAGTTTAAAGAGCTCGACCCAAAAGAAAACTATGGACAAGTTTATATCCGAACAGACGACATTGACAACTTCTATCAGTCGATGTTAGACAAGAAGCTTAGCATACATCCGGCGGGGCATTTGCAAGCAAAACCCTGGGGGCAAAAGGAATTTGCAATGCTTGATCCTGATAATAATTTACTGACTTTTGGACAACACATATAATACTAACCGACAACAAAACGAAAACGGCAGCAGCCAACATGGGTTCCTATTTGTAAAATGAATGAAATTTTTTTCAACCATATTAGAGATCATTGGCTGGCTTCAAATTACATTAGGTGTAACCTTAGGAGCAGGGTTTATTGCTGCTGTGATTTATATTAAATGGAGTAATGACACCGGAAAAATTATTTCGATTATCATTCTTTCTATTGGATTTTTAGTTGGCGCAATTTGGGCAACGAGAATTTCGATAAAACATGGAACGATTGCATGGCTTTCAAGAATTCGAAGAATTAGCTGATCACTTCAATGAACTTATCAACCTCTCCAGCACATAATAAGTAATAGGACAAAAACTGGAATTCTTCAATGTAAGCTGCTGTCGTTTTATAATTACATCTTCATCCGTATAGGGAAAACGATGGCAATCAGATGGGCGCTGATCATAAATCCTGCAATAATTATCTGCACCCAGGAATGGGCAAGGTTTTGTATTTGCCACAAAATCTCCTTCTTCATCCACCACCAGGTATTTATCAATGAACTCACTTTCCCGCATCTTCAAATGTTTGCTGATTCGTTTGATGTCAGGAGTTTTAAATCTCGGTGAATAATTTTTACAGCAATTGGCACATTGCAGGCAATCAATCTTACTGAATGCTTCTTCATGCAGTTCCGGCAATTGTTTCAATACCTTATTCTTCCCGGCCCTTTGCAAAAACTGTTTATAAATTTTCTGCCTTTCACCTGATTTCTTTTCCCAGTTATTTAAAATATCATTGGGCATCTTGCAAGGTACTATAAGTCATAGAAGTCATACGAGTCACCTAAATCATATAACCCATTTGACCATTTGACTCATTTGACCCTTATGACTTGAAGAACTTTCTATTACTTTTGCTCCACTGTATGGGAACGCCGAGAGAACAATTACTGATCCTCATCACCACTCCACTTTATCTCGTTGTAATTGGTTTGGAGCTTTTGCTCAGTCACCTGCGCAAACAGGAAAGCTATACCTGGAAAGATACCTTGCAAAATATTTATCTAATGTTCCTGAACGGAGGTCTTGATATTGTTTTCCGCATTATTTATATCGGCATCATTCTTTCCTTTTTTTACGATCATCGTTTTGCCTCTTCTATACAAAATCCTTTGCTTTATTGGGTAACCCTTTTAGTGTTTGAAGATTTTATGTATTACTGGCTGCATCGTGTGGATCATTCATGTCGTTTGTTCTGGGCCACACATGTTACACATCATTCATCATCCAAATTCAATTTAACTGTTGGCTTTCGTTCCTCAGTAATGGAACCGCTTTATCGTTTTATATATTTTATACCAATTGCACTTTGTGGCTTTCGTCCTATTGATATTGCTTTTATTTATGCAGCCACACAGATATGGGGTATATTGGTACATACAGAAAAAGTAAAAAAGTTGGGCTGGCTGGAATATATTTTTGTTACGCCATCTCATCACCGGGTGCATCATGGCTCTAATCCAAAATATCTGGATAAAAATATGGGCATGTTTCTTATTATCTGGGATAAATGGTTTGGCACGTTTCAACCAGAATTAGCAAAAGAAAATTATCAGCCGATAAAATATGGTCTTACTAAGCCATTAGAAAAAGAAACCGCTTCTTCTATCATTTTTCATGAATGGAACAGTATTGGCAAAGACCTTCGCAAGAAAGGATTGTCTTTAAAACAAAAATGGAATTATCTTTTTGGACCTCCTGGCTGGAGCCATGATGGAAGCAGCCATACAAGCGATGAATTGCGAAAGATAGAAACAGAGGCTACAGTCAATAAATAACCGCAACCTCTGCATAATTTTTTAATGAACAACCATTATCTTTCTTACATCAAGCACATTCTTCTTTGATCCATACATTTTAAGAATGTACACCCCGGGAGTAACGTTTGACGTGGAAATTGTTTTAGAGATACCAGCTTGCAAATTGTCACGTTTCAAAACAACTCCTGCTACCGAAATAAGTTCATAATCTTTTACAGCATTGTTGTCGCTGTTCACGATAATGAAGTCATGCGCAGGATTAGGATATACATTGATCTTGGATAATGGTTCGCTTTGAGGGTTAGCCCTGGTAATTGGCCCTGCCGGTCCCGTGTAAGTAAATTCAAGAATAGCTCCCGGATTAGCCGGCGTATTAGTTACACCACCGGTAGGCCCTGAAGTAGAACCTGAGTTATCAGTAGATATATATATTTTTTTACCATCAGGAGAAATACAAATATCCCTGAAACGACCTTTACCAAGGAAATACATGATCGTATCACTAACGATAGATGAACCATCGGCACTTAACTGAAAACGTATCATTCTTCCTGCTTTTAATCCAGCCAATAATAAAGAAGATTTCCAACCGGGAATAGCTGTACTATTATATACATCCATTCCACTTGGCGCTACGGATGGCCATGTAAGGTTACTTGATAAACTATCAGGAGGAGTAGCTACAGTGTACATAGTAGCTAAAGGTTCCTTTACATTAAGCAAAGCACAGGTAGCGGCTTCACCGGTAACAAGTATTCCTCCTAAATAACGACCATCATAATTGCCATCACAAAAACCGCCGACCAAGGGCCAGCCATAATTGCGGCCTGCTTCAATAAGATTTACTTCATCATCGGAAAATGGACCATGTTCGCAACTGTAAAGAATATTCGTACCATTGATATTTGCCCAGACTAAACCCTGCGGATTTCTATGCCCATAAGTATACACAGCAGTTTTATTTCCGAAAAGATCAGAAAATGGATTGTCAGTTGGTATCCATGAACCGGCAATTGGCTCCAGGTTTAACCGTAAAATTTTCCCTTCATAAATACTTAGATCCTGTGCATGATTTGTTCTTAAACTATTATCATACTGACCGGTTCCCATATCTCCAATTGAATAATAAAGTTTACTATCAGGACCTACAGCAAGCCTCCCGGAATTATGGTCATTACTTCCCGGAAGATTTTCAATAACAGTTACCGGGCTTGTCAATGATATTTTATTGGCTTTGTTTGTACTATAGGTATAGCGTTCAACTCTTGTTAAGCGGTGCGTAGCATCTATGGATCTATAGGTATAGGCAATATAAACGTAAGGTTTGCCAGTGAGAAATTGCGGATGCAATGCCAGTCCCAGCAGTCCATCCTGGCCGGCTGACTGTACCATTTTAGTTCCAAGAGTTAGCAATGTTTTCTTGGAACCATTTGTTGGATTTACAATGGTAACTTTTCCCGCTGTTCTTTCGGTTGTCCATATATTATTATCAGGACCGTACACAACTTCCCAGGGAAACGAAAACCCGTTTGCCAACACCCTCATGGTGAAGGGTTCATTTTGTGAATAAATAATTGTTGTAATTAATAGTAGCGGGAGGACAAATGTCCTACTAATCAGTTTGAGTTGCATTGTAATGGGTGGCTTTAGTAAAAAAATAAATGGTCGTATAAAATTAAGGTTTTTTGATAAGGCAATTATTTTTTATAGGTAAATAGAACAGTACAAATAGAAATGTTTTTGATCTGAATTAAAATATCATTGCTTCTTCTTAATTATTATTCACAGAATATCCAGACTTTTCTTATCACTACCGAACATCGATTTATTATCCTTCTGAACCTTAACTTTGCGCCGGTTATTGCAGTCAAAATTGTCATATAAGTCATGTTGAGCGGATTTAAAAATTAGTTATCGGACTTTTTTGACTTCTTTGACATCTATGACTTTTTTGCTTTTACGATTAAATCACACATACTGAGATGAATCTTTTTGAAAAACAGTCCAACGAATTCGTTCCCCGTCATATTGGTCCTAATGAAAACGAGACCCGCCAGATGCTGAAAACAATCGGTGCAGGCAGTTTAGATGAATTGATCGAAAACACAGTTCCCCCTTCCATACGAATGAATAAGCCTTTGAATCTACCGAAGGCGATGAGTGAACATGAATATTTGCGACACATCAAAGAGGTCTCACTGAAGAATAAAGTATTTACCAATTATATCGGGCAGGGATATTATGGCACTATTGTTCCTTCTGTTATCCTCCGAAATGTTTTTGAAAATCCAGGATGGTACACGCAATACACACCTTACCAGGCTGAAATATCACAAGGACGTTTAGAAAGTTTATTGAACTTTCAAACAATGGTAAGTGATCTTACAGCATTGCCAATTGCTAATGCCTCTTTATTAGATGAAGCAACAGCAGCAGCCGAAGCAATGACCATGTTTTTTAATGTGCTGAACAAAGATCATGACCATATTGAAAGAGCAAAATTCTTTGTTGACAAAGAAATATTCCCACAAACAATAAATGTCTTAATAACAAGAGCTATTCCTGTCGGTATTGAGATCGTTATTGAAGATTACAAGCAAGCAACAATTGATGAAAGTTATTTCGGAGCTATTGTTCAATATCCAAATGATAAAGGTTCAATAGAAGATTATCGTGAGTTTATAAATAAAATACACGCAGCCGGCGCCTATGTTGCAATGGCAACTGATTTGTTAGCGTTAACTCTTTTAATTCCTCCCGGTGAGTTAGGCGCTGATTGTGCTGTTGGTTCTGCTCAACGTTTGGGGGTACCACTTGGCTATGGCGGGCCACATGCAGCATTCTTTTCTGCAAAGGAAGATTTCAAACGCCATATTCCCGGACGCATCATTGGTGTAAGTATCGATGCACAAAATAATCGTGCATTGAGAATGGCTCTCCAAACAAGAGAGCAGCATATAAAAAGGGAAAAAGCAACGTCGAATATTTGTACGGCCCAGGCCCTTCTTGCAAATATGGCTGCTATGTATGCAGTATATCACGGACCAAAGGGATTAAAAGATATTGCACAAAGAGTTGCAATATTAACGCAAACAGTAGTAGAAGCTATTGAAGAAAGAGGATTTGAAGTTATTTCAGAAAATTTCTTTGATACGATTGTTGTAAAAACCGATGATATAACTTCTATTAAAACAAAAGCAGAACGACAGCTTATTAACCTTCGCTATATAGACAAAAAACATATCGGCATTTCTCTGGATGAAGCAACTACTCTTGATGAACTATATGATCTCATAAATTGTTTTGAGAATGATAAGGATCCTGTGGCGTTCGATATAAATGAAGACAGTGAACTTCATCATATTCCAGTTTCATTAACCCGTCATTCTCCTTTTTTAACTCACCCCGTATTCAATACACATCACAGCGAAAGCCAGATGATGCGGTACATAAAGCTATTGGAGAATAAAGATCTTTCCCTGAATACATCCATGATCTCGCTGGGAAGTTGCACCATGAAGCTTAATGCGGCAAGTGAAATGATGCCATTGAGCTGGATACATTGGAGCAATATTCATCCCTTTGCTCCCGCTGATCAAACGGAAGGATACAAATTCATTATTGATGAATTGAGTAAATATTTATGCGAGATAACAGCATTTGATGCATGCAGTCTTCAACCCAATAGTGGTGCGCAGGGTGAATATGCAGGGCTGCTTACTATTCGTTCTTATCATCAAAGCCGCGGCGAACATCATCGTAATGTAATGCTGATACCTATATCTGCACATGGTACAAATCCTGCAAGTGCAGTAATGGCTGGAATGAAAGTCGTTATTGTAAAAGCACTGGAAAACGGATATATTGATGTGGAAGATCTTAAAACAAAAGCAGAACAACACAAGAATGATCTCGCCGGCATCATGATAACTTACCCAAGCACTTATGGTGTGTATGAAGAAACGGTAAAAGAGATAACCAATATTGTTCATCAATATGGCGGGCAGGTATATATGGATGGGGCCAATATGAATGCACAAACAGGATTAACAGCACCGGGTCTTATTGGCGCTGATGTTTGCCATTTGAATTTGCATAAAACATTTTCCATTCCGCATGGTGGTGGCGGGCCCGGGATGGGACCGATTTGTGTAAGAGAGCATTTGGCAAAATTCCTACCGGGAAAGCTAATAATAGAAAATGTGACAATTACTTCTGGCGGACATCAGAAAAAGGATAAGACCAATGTTATACGCACTAACAATGCCGTATCGGCAGCACCTTATGGTTCAGCTTCTATTCTTTTGATCAGTTATGGTTATATAAGAATGCTGGGAAATGAAGGAGTAAAAGCCGCTACTGATTATGCTATTCTCAATGCAAACTATATGCTTTCCCGTTTGCAAAATGATTTTGATATTCTTTATACCAATCATAATAATAAATGTGCTCATGAATT
>Ga0105249_10004386_pt1 | contig 12205 bp, 9 predicted proteins | sample KBSS44metaG_FD_81522 | JGI IMG/M metagenome (GOLD analysis project Ga0105249, IMG submission 81522) | Switchgrass rhizosphere microbial communities from Kellogg Biological Station, Michigan, USA - KBS S4-4 metaG | ecosystem: Host-associated > Plants > Roots > Rhizosphere > Soil | place... | reverse complement strand
TGCTCCCGTTGTCAATCGCGACCTTCCTCCGGAGGCGACGCGCTCTTTACGTTCGCCACCCGACGCCAGTGGGCCGAAGCGATCCATAGGCGAAGACAGGGTACGGGTCGTGATTGCACCACACTCGAGCCGGCGCCCTAACGTGATTCGCGCGCGATCATAGCCATCCGCCCGCAGAGTTACGTGGTCGGAGACGCTCGTTGGGAATGGCGTACACAATGAGATCCCACCCGTCGGGCCGGTGAGGCCGGAGCAACAGACTGTAGTCCTCGAGCTGTTCGTCAAGAAACAACGGGATCGACCACAAATGGACCTGCGTGTGGTACGCACATACCGCGAGGACCGGACGGCAGCGCGAGGCGAGCCTCAACGACCCGCGAAGCGCTGCGGGCTCGTAGCCCTCGATGTCCATCTTCACATACGTAACCGCTTCGCTCGCGAACATGTCGTCGAGGGTGCCGCAGGGGACCATCACATCACCATCCGCAGCAATCGCGGCCCCCATCGTTCCGTCCGCGTGAAACGGAACGCTGCCGGATTCCTCTCCGACTGCCACCTGTAGGGCTTCGATCCTCCGGCTCGTTTCCGGCGGCAGGGAGCCCAGATAGGCTTTGAGCCGAAGAAAGGATCCGGGGTCCGGTTCGACCGCATAGATCGCCGCGAAGTTATCGTCCCACGCCGAGACGAAGCTCCGGACGGTATCGCCATCGAACGCGCCGCAGTCGACGAACACTTCATTCCGGTGCGGTATGAACCGGCCTCGGTGCGAATACTGATCTGGAAGGGGCGCAGGCAATCCTCGAACGTCGCCGAGGAAGCGCAGTCGAAGCTGCGCGAGATACTCGTAACGCGATCGGTCGTCGGCCCATACCTGAGAGCCTTGAACGACGTCGGAGATGGACTCGTGAATCCGACTGGGAAGGTCCAGGAAAAAGAACGGGAATTCTGGAATCTCGTTCCCATACTTCCAGCGAAACGGGGGAGACGCCAGGACATCGCCACACCCCAGCGTGGTAAGTTGCTCTGACGTCTCGGCAAACCGCTGGCGATCGTTCCAGATCGTCACGACGAACAATGCAGATGCGCCGTATCTCGTCGCTGCGTCGGTGGGAGACAGGACTCGAACGCCATCGATGTCGCGGCCCCAATTGCCTCGCGAGTTGTCGGAGAACGCCAACGGCTCGATGCCGTCCTGTCGAAGGCGCGCGAGGGTCTGTCGACCAAGGTTACCGGAGCCGAAGAGTACGAGGCGCCCATCGCTCCTTCGGCAGGCACGATCGAACTCCGACCGCTCCCGTGCGCGCGTCACCCCGACATCCTCAGCCAAGAGCATGTCGACCGCCCGCGCCGCCGCCTCCGAGTCAAACAGGCCGGTCACGTTCGGATCGCGTAACACACGGTCTCCCACGACTCGTCGCTGTGACGACGAAGGGAGAGTCGGTAGCGGGGGTTCGCGTCGAGGATGAGACGCGGGACCTGCCAGAGATGCTCGCGGCGGTGATACAGGCAGATGGCGAGAGTCGGCGCGTCTCGACCGAGCGTCTCCCGGGCGCCTAACATTGCCAGGGGCTCGGCCCCCTCGATGTCCATTTTCAGAAATGTCGGCGTTCTATCCGCGAGAATCTCATCAAGCGGTTCGGCTTGTACCTCGATGTCTCCACCTTCGGTCAGATTCGACCCGGCACCGTCACCCGACTCGAACCGGAGTGTCGCGCGATGGGAATGGACGGCGACCTGACGCGTGTCGATTCGCGACCGCATTTCCGCCGGAAGGCCGGCGACGAACGCGGAGAGTCTTGCGTGGTTCCCAGGATCAGGCTCCAGTGCGAGGAAGCTCGCAAACCGTCCGCCCGTGCGGTCGATGACGGCGCGCAACGTATCGCCGTCAAAGGCGCCGCAGTCCACTACCGACTCGTCCTCGCGCAGTCGAATCAATTCGTCGGGGAAGTAGGTCTCGGCAGCTGGCAGCCAAGGGGGCATGTCCGTGGTGCGCAGCAGCTGCCAGTCGATCTGAGCCACGTACTCGCTCTTCGACTGCTCATCGTTCCAGAGATCGAGCCCGGCGACGACATCGTCCGCGGCCTCGAGGATCCCCGACGGCCACTGGATCGAACCGTGCGGGAGGAAGACCTGCGGATGCTGAAAGAACAGCGCCCGCGAGGAAGCGACGCGCGCGCCAAGTGCCGTCAGCTGCTCCCGAAGAGGGCGAGCCGTGTAAATCGTCGTGACGAACACGGCGTCCCTTCCGAACTTCTGCACAGCGCCGTCGATTGAAAGTACGTCGAGGCCATCGATTCGCGTTCCCTGCACCGCCGGGTTGTTATCCGCCAAGGCACGGGGCTCGATGCCAGCGCGATGGAGTCCTGCCAGCGTGATGCGGCCCAGACGTCCCGTTCCGCAAAGAACGAGCGGCGCCGGATAGGCGCGACCAGACTCGCGGTGGAACAGATCGCGCGTGCGAGTCTCGAGAACGCCCGGCGTTACCGTGAGCGATTCGGTGAGGGATTGCTGCCGGATATGGGGCATGCGCGCCTAATCCTCGAGAGCCGGAACGATCATGTTCGCCAGGAACTCCTCGCGGTCCAGGAAAGGCCAAAGATCCTCGAGCGGTTTGGACACCATCGAGCCATCGGGCCGCTGCGCTGACGCGACGCGCGGGCCCCGCGCTTCGTCTGCTGGCACACGGACTTCGCACACGATTGGCCCGGCGAAGTCGAGAACCTCTCGAACCCGGTCACGCACGTTCTCCGGGCCAACGATTTCCGCGGTCGCCAGGCCGTACGCGGCCGCGACTTTTCGCACGTCCGGAAGTCGAAGCCCGCTGGTGTCGTCTGCGCCAACGAGCAAGTCGAAGTAATTCGTCTGCGACGTGCGAATGGACGCGTACCCGCGGTTATTCACCACGAAGAACTTGATCGGCAACTGGAGATTCGCGACGGTGGCGAGCTCCTGAATGTTCATCTGAAATCCTCCGTCCCCATCCACCGACACGGTGCGGCGGTGGCCGCTCGCGATGCACGCGCCGATGCTCGCGGGAAGGCCGAATCCCATCGCACCGGTGCCGCGGTTGTGAAACACTCGCTGGCCGTGCTTGACCTTGAAGTTCAGGAAGAAGATCTCGGACGCGAAGCCGGAACTGCTCGGTGCGACGACATCGTCGGCACTCAGCTCCTCCGTGAGTACTTCGGAGAAGTAGTACATACTGACGCCGTCCGTGGTTTCTCGGTGCGCAGGCAGCACCAACGGATAGCGGCTACGCCAATCGCGACAGCGGGAGAGCCACGCTTCTCGTCTGAACGTGTCGTTCCCCGGCACGCGTGTGAGGATGTGGTCGATCACCTCGGCGGCATCGGCCACAATGGGCAGATGAATCGTTGTTTTCATCTTCGCGATTTCGGCGGGGTCGACATCGACCATCACTTTCTTCGCGCCGCGCGCGAAACGCTCGTGCGCATAGGCCGTCAGCGCCATGTCGAGGCGAGCGCCAATGGTCACGAGGCAGTCGGCGTTCTGCAGCGTGAAGTTCGCGCCTCTTGGCGCGATCCCGCCGGGCCGACCGAAGTGCAGCGGATGATCATCTCCGATCAGGTCCAAGCCGAGCCACGTCGTCAAAACCGGGATCCCCAATCGCTCCACGAATCTGACAACGCGATCCGCAGCTCCCGCCAGGCGAACGCCATTCCCGAGCAGGAGTACAGGACGTTCCGACGATGTCAACAGCTCGAGCATCGTGTCGACCGAGGGCCTAACGTCCATGGGTGTGCGGGAGGTGAACCCCTCTGAGACAGCGTCGAATCCTCGTTGAGACTGTGGGTCGATCTCGGCTGCCTGGACGTCAAGCGGAAAGTCGAGCCATGCTGGTCCGCGGCGCCCGTGACGCGCAAGGTAGAGCGCCTTCTCCAGGTGGTACCGGACGGTGTTCGGATCCGTGATCGTCACGGCGTACTTCGTAATCGGCGACACGAGCGAAACGATGTCGATTTCCTGGACCCCAAGCATTCGAAGGCCGGACTGTCCCTTGAGGTCAGCCCGCTTGACCTGGCCGGACAGGAACAGACAAGGAGTGGAGTCCAGCCAGGCACCAGCAACTCCCGTGATCGCGTTGGTGCTGCCCGGGCCCGACGTCACCATGGCCACACCAAGGTTGTTCGTGACGCGCGCGTACGCCTCGGCCGCAATGGCCGAAGCCTGCTCGTGCAGGTTGCAGATGAACTCGACTCCGTCGCACCGACCTAACGAGTCGTTGAGATGCATTGCCCCGCCTCCCGGAAGCATGAACACATGCTTCACCCCTTCGGCGGCAACGACCTGCATCACGTAGTCCGAAAGCTTCATCACGATCGGGCCGGAGAGTCGTAGGAAATCGTCAGGCGGCCCGCTGCCGCCAGCACGTCGATGAGCTCACGTACGGCACCGCTGCCGCCGGAGCGCGTTGTTACGATCGTTACCTGCTCGAGCACTTTCTGATGTGCGTTCGCTGGGGCTGCGGCAACGCCAGCGAGCGCCATCGCACCGAGATCATTCACGTCGTCACCCATGAAGCACACCGCCGAAAGCTCGAGCGCGTTCCGTGCCGCGAACGTTCGCAACGCCGCCGCCTTATCCTTGCAGCCCGTGTACACATCTTCGATGCCCACCTTCTTCGCGAACCGGTCGACCAGCGGGCTGTCCTCGCCGGAGATGAGGGCGAAGAGGAGGCCGCTTCGCCGCCCGCGCGCAATACCCATTACGTCGAGGAAGTGAAACCTCTTGAATTCCTCGCCGTTCGGCCCCCACCAGAACCCACCGTCAGTGAGCACTCCGTCGACGTCGAGGGCGATCGCGCGAACCTGCGTCGGCGGGCTCAAACGCGTCGCAGCTTCTGCATGATCGGGACCTCGCTCGGCAGGACGCGCTTGACGCCGTCTCCCATCGACGTCTCGACGAGACGGATGTCGCGGACGAGTCGATTGATTCCGTTGGGCTCCAGGGATGCGGCGTGGTCGGATCCCCACAGTGCCCGATCTGTCGTGATGTGGCGCTCTATCAAACAGGCGCCAATGGCGGCGGCAGCCACGGACGACGGAAGCCCCGTCTCATGACCGGAATACCCCACCGGGACATTGTAGCGCTCGTGCAGGAAGGGGATGACCCGCAAGTTCAGCTCCGTATACTGCGAGGGATATGAGCTACAGGTATGAAGCAAGACCAGATCTCTGGTTCCGAGGACCTCAACCGCATGATCGATCTGTTCCAGGGTGCTCATCCCGGTCGACAGGAGGATCGGTTTCCCCTTGGCTCGTGTGTGCCGCAGGAGGTTGTCGTCGGTCAGCGAGGCGGATGCGATCTTATAGCACGGGGGATTGAAGCGGTCGATGAAGTCCACTGAAGCCTCGTCCCAACACGATGCGAACCAGGGCAATCCGGAGTCTTTCGCGAACCGATCGATCTCCCGGTACTGCTCGAGTCCAAATTCCAGTCCTCGTTTCAGCGCACCGTTCGTGTCTCCAAAAGGACTTTCCCTGGGCTTCGCGAGCTCCGCTTCGGAATAGACGACGTCGACCGTGCGCTTCTGGAATTTCACCGCGTTGCACCCGGCGGCCGAGGCAACGCTGATCAGCCGTTTCGCCTGGGAAACGTCGCCATTGTGATTGATTCCGACCTCGGCGATCACGTAGCACGGTTGCCCGTCGCCAACGTCGCGGTCCCCAATCCTCACTGCGTTTGTCATGCGGTCAGATCCTCCAAGTCTGAGAGAAGGCGCCTTCAGAGGACGAAATGGCAACCTGCCACCAGGCCACCGCGGTAGCCGGTACAGCGGTTGTGGGTCAACGGATGCGGTCAGCCTGCACGAGCTTTCAACAACGCGCCAGCCCCGGCAAAGCTTCCGCCGTACCCAAGGATACGCTCACACACGGCACCGGAAGCGCGCGTTAGGTATCCCGCGGGGAGGACCAACTGCGACGAACCATTGCCCGGCAAAGGTAACATGCCCACCCTGGTCGTAATGTTCTCCGCAAGCGCCGTCATGACAGACGGCGTGTGCCCGGGACGCTGATGGCGACATCCACTCGACGGTAGCTCTGGACGGCCTGCGTGGCTTGGCGATCGCACTGGTCGTGCCGTTGCATTTCGTCGGACAGTTCGACGGAGTCCGCGAGCTGGTTCGTCGTCCTCTTCTTCCCGTCAGCGAACCCGCGCCCGATTCCTGAATCTCCAGCCAAGGTACTGGACGTTCATGACGAGCTGGGCCGCGGCCGGCCGGGGCGGCCTCGCGGTATTCGCGACCTGGCTCCGAAGGGGTTTTCCGCATTCGGTCGCCATGCGAAGCGTCGGGTTCACCCTGACTGGCACGGTCCCTCATCCTGTTAACGTGTACGCTCGTCGCGCCGGAGGACACGCCGCTCGCCCGTTTCCCGCGCTCAGCCGCTCCGCGCGCGTTAGGTTAGCCCGGCAACCTGCGTCGGACGTCGTCAGGGTGGCTGACCGGCACGCACGTCGTCAACACTCCGGGATCGGGTCAAGCCATGCCACTGTGCGGTTCGGGCAATCGCTTCGGTGGTCGACACCAGCTGAACCAGGCCCAGGTCGACGCGGGCACGAGTGGTCGAGGGTACATACCTGAGCGGGGATCGGCCGGGGACAGGATTGCCTTGTACGATTACCTCTGCCGCGGGCGCGCACTCCGTCGCAACCGCGCGGGCGATGTCCAGGATGGACATCGCGTGCTCCGAGCCGACATTGTACGCGCCCGACGCCGACGAGCCTAACGCCAGCGTCCAGAGCCAGATCGTGAGGTCGGCCGTGTAGAGGTAGCTCCGCAGCGCGGTGCCGTCGCCGCGAATCACGATCGGGCCACCACGCATTGCGTCGCGCAGGAAGTTCCCGATGGCAAAGTGGGCGTCGAGCGGCAGGTGCGGGCCGACGAAGGCGAAGCAGCGTGCCACTCGCACCGAGAGCTCGCTCCGGTCGGCCTCAATGGCGGCCAGCACCTCGGCCGCGCGCTTCCCCTCCCCGTACGCAGAGCCGGCAGTACCAAGCGGCGGCCCCCCGCCGAAGTCTTCACTGACGTGCGAGACGTCGGGCGGCTGCGGACCGTACACGGCGCCGCTGCTCACGAGCAGGTAGTTTGTTGCGCCCGCGCGCCGCGCAAGCGCCAGCGTGTGCCGCGTGCCGTCGACGATGGTATCGAACATGTGCCGGTGATCGCCCACGTGCCCCTGCTGACTCGACTCGGCCGCGGCGTGGATCACGTGCGTGAATTGCCCCGCGGGGAGATCGAAGTCGCGAACGTCACCCCGGTGAAATCTCACGCCTCCCAGCTGGCCCAGTCGCGGCAGTCGGGCAACCGCGGCGCCGGGATCGCGCGAGAGAATGGTCAGCTCGGCGTTCAGCTCGAGTTGCGCGTTCGCGTGCGCGAACGACTCCGCGAGCCACACGCCAAAAAATCCAGTGCCGCCGCTGAGAAAAATCCGCGCGCCGCGCACCGAAGCCCAGATTTCACCCGTATGGGCGAGAACGTGGTCCAGGTCAGCGCGCGGGAGTGGCGGAGTCACGCTAGAAACCAGCCGACCGGCGCGTCAGGCGGTACGTCGCTACGCGATAGCCCTGGACCGTGAACTCGCGCGGCGCCGCGATCGTGTAGCGCGCGGACAGCTCGCGCAACGCACGCGTGAAGTCGACCGTGGGCAGCGCGATAAGCGTCGCGGAGTCGACTCGCGTAGCGCCGGAAACCAGGGCACCGTGCGCCACCGTAACCAGCCTGGGCATGGTACCCGCCGGGCCATCGGCGTTAGGCGCCGAGAGCCAGGTCGCGGACAACGTGCCGGCCGCGCTGTCGGGGACGACGACAACGAGCGAGTCGGTGGCCGCACTCGTCGCCGGGACCACGGACCTCAGTGCGGCCTCCGCCGCACGCTGCAGCCATCCGAACTCCAGGTTGTACACGAGCTGATCGCGACCGAAGCCGCAGCACTCTCCGGTAATGCTTGTCATGCGCAGCAGACGGTGCTCGCCCACCGCAAACGTGCCGTACACGTAGCGACTCATCGGATCGACCGTCCGCACGGCGGACACCATCGTGAGCCCGGCGGTCGTAGCGAGGATCAACCGGCGCGCCCGCGGGCCAAAACCCAGGCGCAGGAGCGAGGCATACGTTGGAACGAGCAACAGAACGCGGGAAATCAGGAAGTACCGCGGGTTACCGAACGTGGTGAAGCGAGTAAGCCCGTACGAACCCACTACCAACAGCGCAATCAGGAGTACGAGGCGCTCCCGATCAACGCCAACGAGTGCCCGAGGCGGCCTCCGACGGATCTTTCGCGCAAACCCAATCAACGCATCGGCCACAAGGAGCAAGGCGAGAATCCAGCCAAACCCCAGCACCAGGATGAGCGCGGCATAGTTGAGCTGATAGAGGTCGATGGTAGGAATCAGAAACTGCTCGACGATCGATCCGCCGACGGTGCCCGCAATCCATAGGGCCGGCTTTCCGGGCACCGTAGTACTGCGATAGGCCAGGTACGCCCCAAAGAGTGCCAGCGGCGCGATCAACGGAAGCAGCGGGCCGATTTCACGCGCTCTACCGCGCGACCGCAACGTGCCGGGCGCGAGCCGCCACAGTACGATCACGAAAACGAGCGCGACATAGAGGAGCACGCCCGTCTCCTTCGTGAATGCGAGCGCGCACCCGGTGACCGCTACGGCGACCCACCGCCGCTGGAATGCAAAGACCACGCACCAGATGAACGCGGGGACAATCGGCAGGTCGAGCCCTGGCTGGACGACCGCGGCAACCAGCGTGGGCTGCGCAACAAAAATGGCGCCGAGTAGCGCGCGATCCAGCCGTCGGTCGTCGTCCGGGACCGTCAGAGTCGTTAGGCGGTAGAAGCCAACCCACGCCACGACGAGAAGTAGGGCGTTCGTCGCAAGCAACAGGGGAAAACTACCCGGTGCGATCGACTGAACGACCGCAACCAGCGCGACATAGGCGTGCGACGCATGTTCAGCGCAGCGAAACGATCCAGGGGCCAAGTGGCGCGCCGCGGCAGCGAAGCAGTTCGAATACCACAGCCCATCCCACATCGGCGAGTAGCCAAGCTGCATGACGAGCATAGTGCCGACCACCGCGGCAGCCACCACATGGACGGCGGTCGCCGACCTGGCGGCGGCGGAGGTCAGTCGTTCGTCGGACGTAGACGTCACTCCGAAGGCCGGGCGCCGCGCAGCCACGCAGGCCAGCGCTCGACGAGGCGTTCGACCCACACGGGCGCCGCCCCCACGTTCGGGTGCGACCAGGCAATGACCGCAGCCGGGACGTAGATCGATGCCACCATGATGGCCTGGACGACAGCGGGGAATCGGGCCAGGTCGTGAGGCGCCGTCACGAGAACCGCAAGGAATCCAATCCACGCGGTCACGGTCAGCACGGCCGCCTCCCGCGCGCGACGCGGCACCAGCCAGAGCATGAGGTGGTCATACGGTAGCGGCGCGAGGGGAACAAGGGTCATGGCTGCGAGCGCACGGCCGCCGGGCTGGCGCCACCGTAACAGCCCGACGAGGCCCACGAAGCCTAACGGCCACGTGAGCGGCGGCGTGTGCCGCGTAGGCTGTTGGCTCAAGTGCGCGAGCCATCCATACGGCCAGCCCGGCTCGATGATCAAACCCAGAGTCAGAAACGCGATACCACCCAGCAGCGCGGTCCAGCGAGGGCGGTAGGCGAGTGCCGCCAGCCAGAGGTTGGGCTTGGCGACACCGACCCAGGCCAGGCCAGGAAGAAGTGCGCCAGATGCCACGAGAGGCGACCACTGGGCGTAGTACGCCGCGAACACAAAGGCGGGAGACGCCAGCGCCACAAGCCTCCACCGTTTCCGGCCGGCGAGCGCGTAAGCGAACAGCGCCGTGGACATCGCGAAGAACGCCGCGCCGGCGAGTTGCCGAGGGAGCCTCGCGAGCGGAACGGCCACGAGTGCCGCCGGCAACGGGTACAGAAAAATCCCGTTAGGCTCGCTCGCGAGGTCGCGCCCACTCAGGTACGCCGCCCGCCCAGAGAGAATCCGGTTAGCCGCACGCCATGCATAGGCGAAGTCCTCGAGCGATGCATGGTACGCGCAATACCAGAAAAGGAGCAGGCCGGCCGAGATGGCCACAGTCAGCCTGAACACCACAGGCCGACTGCCGCTCCGGCCGCTCTTCACAGAAGGCCTGGCCGCGGGGGAGCCTCGCGACCGGACGACGGAGGGTCGGCCGTCGGACCGGTGGTCCCGCGCTGGCCGTCCACGTGTCGGCCCGCGTGGTACGGTACCAGGTCCTTGAGCTCGAGCGCTGGCCGCTCGAGAATACGCCACGACAGCGCCGCCCAGGTGTAGCAGGCGCAGCCCACCACGACGGTGAACGCGACCTCCGCAAGCAGCAGAGACCCTGACCATCTCGTGAGGTGGTCGACGGTGAAGCCGCTCTGCTTGAACGCCAGTGCGATCAGCACGTGAAAGAGGTACAGCGAATACGCGTAGCGACCGAGCCCGCGAAGCACGGGGTTCAGACAGAAACGGCCGAGCGCCGAGGATCGCGGGGCGACGAGCGCGCAGGCGATGAGGAGAGCGGCCACGGCGGCGTTGAACGTGAAGCCGATCGCGCGCATCGGCACCGAGACAGGATAGCCGTTGACGTCGAGCGTTCGCAGCACGGCGTAGACACCGGCGGCGACCAGAAGCCAGATGAACCACGGTGCGTTCGCCAGACGGAAGACGCGACGAGTCACCTGTTCGCGCTGCGCCGCGTCGCGCCACGCGATCGCGAGGAGACCGCCACCCGCGAGCGAATCGAGGCGACTCGGTGTCAATGTGTACGCGGCGTACGTCGGGTCGCCCGTCGCGAGCAGCACGAGGCGTGTGACGATGGCGACAACGACGAGCGCCCAGAGCGCGCGAACGAGGGCGCGCGGCGGGAGTAGCGCCACGAGCGCCGGCCAGACGAAGTAGAAATTCTCTTCCACGCTCAACGACCAGAGCAGACCGGTCCCGAGCGGCAGCGCGATCGCGCCGCCGATTTGCAGGGCGAGCCAGTTGACCGTGAACGTCCAGTACCAGGGCTGCCACTCGCGAAAGCGCGCGGCCCCCACTGGGTCGAGGCCCGGGATGAGGATCGCGATGAGCCACACGACCGTCATCAGCACGACGAACGCGGGCAGAATTCGCAGCGCACGTCGCCAGTAGAACGCGGCGTAGTAGCGAGGCGCGCCTCGGTGATCGACGAGGATGCCGGTTATCAGAAATCCCGACAGCACGAAGAAGAGGTCCACCCCCGCCCACCCGATTCGGAAGGCCTCACCCAAGGCGGCAATGGGTCGACCGGGCGCGTACTGCGAGACGAAGTGAAAGGGCAGGACCAGCGCAATGGCGAGACCGCGTATCCCGTCGAGGGCGGCGACGCGCGACGGTTCGGGCGGGAGCGCGGTCACGGGCGACCCGGCACGTCGCTCAGCGCGTTTCGGCCGGGCGAGCCGGACGAGCGCGCCGTGAGCGGGTACGCGGACAGCACGTAGCCGTCGCGCGCGAAGCGTCGCTCTGGTCCGACCACGAAATCCCGCGCCAACACGGCCAGCCCACGATCGGGCGAGCCGTTAGGCAGCGCGAGGTACGCCCCGCGTGAGAAGCGATCCGTGAAGAGCGCGGCTGAGTCGGACTCGATCACGGCGGGCGGAAAGCTGCGGCGCGGCGCGAATGTGCGTCGATTCGTCACGCTGTCCAGCAGACTCGCCGTGTACCAGTTCGTCGAGTCGGGCAGCACAATCAGCGTCGAATCACCGGGCGACAGGCTCGCGAGCGCGTCCGACATGAGCTGCTCGAGCCGAGTGAACTCGAGGCTGTACACAAGCTGGTCGCGCCCCGACGCGCAGCACTCATGGGTGATGGACGTGAGGCGCAGCATCCGATGATCGCCGAACGCGAACGTGCCAAAGAGCCCGCGGGACACGGGGTCGAGAGTGCGGACGTTCGACGCGACGAACGCGAGCGTCAGCCCGGCGACGACGGCGCGTCGGATCGAGGCCGGAACGCGGAGGGCATCGAGTGCGAGGAGAAACGGCACGAGAGACAGCGCGATAACAGGCAACAGGTAGCGGCTGTTCGCGTACGACGCGAACCGCGTGAGCGCGAACGTCGATGCGAGCGCTAGCAGGGCCACGAATCCCGCCGGAGTCGACGCGAACCGAACGCTCTCCGTCACG
>Ga0105249_10004385_pt1 | contig 12206 bp, 14 predicted proteins | sample KBSS44metaG_FD_81522 | JGI IMG/M metagenome (GOLD analysis project Ga0105249, IMG submission 81522) | Switchgrass rhizosphere microbial communities from Kellogg Biological Station, Michigan, USA - KBS S4-4 metaG | ecosystem: Host-associated > Plants > Roots > Rhizosphere > Soil | place... | reverse complement strand
ATACGACCCGGCGGCCGGCGTTCCGGAGCCCCCCGGCGTCAGGTCGATCACCGCAATCGAGAGGCCTTCCGGCGTGAGACCCGAGGGTGCGAATTCCGCGGCGACCTCGCTCGCCACGCGGGAGGCGAGGCGTTCGAGGTCGGCGGAGCGCTCGATCGGAGCGGGATTCGCGGCAGGAAGGAGCGTCGCGGCGAGAAGCAGGAGGAGGACGAGGCTGCCGGTCCGCGCGGGGACCGGTCCTCCCTTCAGGGCTCGACTCCGCGCGACTCGGGGAAGAAGGGCACGCCGTGCTCGGCCGCCGCGAGCTTGTCCCGGCGGCGGCGGCGGAAGATCAGGAACGCGACCGTTCCCACCGCCGTCCAGGGGACCGCGATCATCAGGAGGATCGAGTAGTAGAACCCGCGCCCGAGCGATGCGGATCCGCCCGGATACTCGCCGTCCGGCGTCGCCTCTTTGCACAGCGGGCACGCCGAGAGCACCGCCGGCAGAATCAGCACCACCACGAGGATTACGGCGGCGACGCGGGCGGACGCTCTCATCGCGGCGATGCTAGCGCGATCGGCGCATGCGGGTAAAGGTGGTAGAGCATCACGTAGACCACGACGCCGGTCACCGAAACGTAGAGCCAGATCGGGAACGTCCACCGGGCGATCCGGCGATGGCGGTCGTCCCGGCGCCGGAGACCGAGGTAGAGCGTGCGGAGAACGAGCGGGAGCACGGCGGCCGCGAGAATCGTGTGCGAGCCCAGGATCGCGAAGTACACGGCGCGGGCCGCCCCGGCGCCCAGGAAGCGGACCGAGCCGACGCGCGCGTGGTAGACGAGGTACGAGACCAGGAACACGGCCGAGGTCGCCGCGGCGGCGAGCATCCAGCGGCGATGCCGTTCGATCTGGAGCCTCCGGATGGCGCGATAGGCGACGAGGAGGAAGACCGCGCTGGCGAAGTTGAGGGTCGCGTTGATCGTGGGGTGAACGAGCGACGGCGTCACGGGACGCTCGTGTCCCCTGTCCCCTGTCCCGTGTCCCGGCTCAGAACAGGTAAATGATCGTGAAGAGGATGATCCACACGAGGTCGACGAAGTGCCAGTAGAGGCCGATCGTCTCGACCCCCTGGTGGTGCTCCGGCGTGTACTTGCCCAGGAACGCCTTGCCGGTGACGAAGGCCATGCACACGACGCCGCAGAAGACGTGGAACCCGTGAAAGCCGGTGGTCGTGTAGAAGACGGACCCGAAGAGCGAAGCGTGGGGGTTGAAGCCCGCGTGCAGCAGGTGTCGGTACTCGTACACCTGGATCGACAGGAAGGTCGCGCCGAACAGGAGCGTCAGCGACAGGAAGAGCTTCAGCTTCCGGATGTCGCCGTCGCGCACCGAAGCGAGCGCCTGGACCATCGTCACCGAGGAGCAGATGAGGATGAACGTGTTGAGAGCGGTGAGCCAGATGTTGAGCGTGTTGCCGGGGTGCGGCCAGACCGGGCTCGAGAAGCGCAGGACGATGTAGGACCCGATCAACCCCGTGAAGAACATGATCTCGGAGCAGAGGAACACCCACATCCCCATCTTGTCGTGGGCGATCCCGGTCGCCGAGGGGGGCTCGACGTGAACGTGGGCCGCCGGAGCGGCGTGGGCGACTGCGTGGTTCGACATCGGCAGCCTCAGGGTCTCGGCAGCACGTGCTCGCCGATTCCGACGGACACGAGGATCGCGCCGAGCACGAGAGTCGACGCGAAGAGGATGCCCAGGGTCTTCCGCTCGAACTTCAGATGCATGAAGTAGAGCGCCACCAGGACCGCCTTGAACACCGCGAGGCTGACGAGACCGAAGATCAGGATCGGCCGCGGGACCTTCATCAACGAGTACGCGACCTCGATGACCGTCACCGAGAGCAGGATCCAGAAGATCGCCATGTAGTTCGGGTGCTTGTGTTCCGTCACGCGCGTACCTCCGTCACTGCGCCCGCGAGATGATGAACAGGATCGACCCCACGAACAGGAAGATGGCGAACAGCACCAGCAGGATCAGGATCTTCCGGTTGCTCGACGGAGAGGACGTGGCCGCCATCATCGGTCGATCACCATGAGTCCGAGGACCGCCGGAAGGTAGAGAACCGAGGCGATGAAAACGAGCCGCGCCGCCCTCACCGACCGTTTCAGGGCGAAGGAGATCGTACAGGCCACGAAGATCGCGCCGAGGCCGAGCGCGCTCCAGAGGTACCGCTCCCCCGCCGCCGCGAACGCCCCCGCGAGCAGCGTCGCCGGCACGAGCGCCGCAGCGTAGGCCACGGTCTGCCGGGCGGTGGACTCGCCGCCGGGATCGGTCACCGGCAGCATGGGGAATCCGCCGCGGGCGTAGTCGTCCCGGTAGATCCACGCGATCGAGAGGAAGTGCGGCAGCTGCCAGAGGAAGAGGACCGCGAACAGGGCCCACGCCTCACGGCCGAGCGCGCCGCGCGCCGCGGCCCAGCCCATCATCGGGGGGATCGCGCCCGGGACCGCGCCGACCAGGGTGCAGAGCGAGGTCACGCGCTTCAGCGGCGTGTAGGCGAGGACGTACGTGGCGAGCGTGACCGCGGCGAGCAGCGCCGTCAGGCCGTTGACGGCGGCCCCGAGCAGCACCAGGCCGATCGCCGAGATGGAGAGTCCGAACGCGAGCGCATCCCCGGGCGTGAGCCTTCCGGAAGGGATCGGCCGGGACGCGGTCCGCGTCATCAGCGCGTCCGCGTCGCGTTCCGCCCACTGGTTCAGGGCCGACGCGCCACCCGAGACGAGCGCCGTCCCGACGAGGAGCGCCACGAAGAAACCGGCCTGGAAACCTTGACCGGCGCCGAGGGCGTAACCGACCGCGGTGGTCACGAGCACGAGGAACGTGATGCGCGGCTTCGTCAACTCGACGAAGTCGGCGGCTCGAGCCGGAGCGGCGGCGAGGACTACTTCCATGCCAGAGCCCGGGATTCGACGAAGAGCTCCGCGGGCTGCTCCCGGCGGACGCGCGCCATCGCCGAGAGGGAAAGAGCGAGAGACGTCCCGAGGAGGAGCGCGCCGGTCGCGACGTGCGCGGTCGTGATCGGAACGCTCTTGCGCGAGAGAACCGTCATCGCTCCGAGCGCGATCTGCGCGGGGACCAGCAGCCCCAGGAAGAGCGCGCTCCGTCGCAACCCGGCGCGATAGGCGGCGACGACCGCGGCGAGGACCGCGCCCGCGACGACGAGGGCCCACGCGCGGTGCGCGAACGCGATCGCGACCGGGAACGAGTCGAGGCGCGGCACGACGCGGCCGAGCGAAAGCGGAAAGTCGGGGATCGCGAGTCCCGCCTTCGTGTGGCGCATCACGGCGCCCACGACCAACTGGACGAACACAGCGCCGGCGGCGAGCGCCGCCAGCCGCGTGGCCGGGCCCCGCGAAGACGCCGGCTGCGGATCCCACCGCGGCGAGGTCACGACCGCGATCGCGACCACCAGGCAGAAGAAGGTCTGCGCGAGACACGCGTGCGCAACGGAGACCGCCGTCGGCAGGAGAAAGATCACGGTCAGACCGCCGAGCACTCCCTGCAGGACTACCGCCGCCACCGCCAGGAGGCCCAGGCGCCGGACCCATCGCCGGGGCTCCCTCTTCGCCAGCCACACCGCGAGGATGACCGTCAGGAGGCCGACCGTGGTCGCGACCATCCGGTGGCCGTGCTCGTAGAAGACTCCCCCCACCATCGGCGGCATGAGGCGCCCGTAGGAGAGCGGCCAATCCGGAACGGAAAGACCCGACTCGGTCGACGTCACGAGCCCGCCCGCGACGATGAGGAGAAGCGTCGCCGCCGCCGTCAGGACGGCGTAGCGGTGCAACGCCCGGCTCCGCGGCGCCTCACCCATGCGCGGTCACGGGCCGGCCGGTGGGCGGTTCGTTCTGCGGCCAGTGGTCGTCGGCGCCCCTCTCCGGAGCGCTGAACTCGTACGGCCCGCGGTAGACGGTCGGCGTGTCGTGGAAGTTCTCGTGGGGAGGGGGCGAGGACGTCTGCCACTCGAGCGTGTTCGCGCGCCACGGGTTGTCCCCGGCGAGCCGCCCGCGCCGCATCGAGAGGAAGAAGTTCAGGACCAGGATGATCTGCGCCGCGCCGAGAACGAACAGCGACACGGTCATGAACTGGTTCATGGGCTGCAGGCCCTTCAGGTGGGCATACTGCGAGTAGTCGTAGATGCGCCGCTGCATCCCCCGCATCCCGAGGAAGTGCATCGGGAAGAAGACGCAGTTGAACGCGACGAAGGTCAGAGCGAAGTGGACCTTGCCCCACCGCTCGCTCATCGTCCTGCCGAACATCTTCGGGTACCAGAAGTAGAGCCCGGCGAAGGCGCCGAAGAGCGACCCGCCGAAGAGCACGTAGTGGATGTGTCCCACGATGAAGTAGGTGTCGTGGATGTAGATGTCGACGGGCGTCGACGCCATGAAGATGCCGGAGAGTCCGCCGATGACGAACATGGATACGAACCCGAGGGCGTTCAACATCGGGGTGGCGAATCGGATCGACCCCCCCCAGAGCGTGCCCAGCCAATTGAAGGTCTTGATCGCGGACGGCACCGCGATGACCATCGTCGAGATCATGAACGTGGTTCCGAGGACCGGGTTCATGCCGCTCTGGAACATGTGGTGTCCCCACACGATCCAGCCGAGCCCCGCGATCCCGAGGATCGAGTACGCCATCGCGCGGTAACCGAAGATCGGCTTGCGGGAGAACACCGGCAGGATCTCCGAGGTGATCCCCATCGCCGGCAGGATCATGATGTAGACCTCGGGGTGTCCGAAGAACCAGAACAGGTGCTGCCAGAGGAGCGCCTGTCCCCCGCCCGCGTTGGTGAGCGGCTGGCCCGAGATCACGAGACCCTTCGGCAGGAAGAACGTCGTGCCGAGCACCCGGTCGAAGAGCAGCATGATCATCGCGCCCGAGAGGACGGGCAGCGCGAGGAGCAGGAGGATCGCGGTCACGAAGAGCGCCCACACCGTCAGCGGAAGGCGGAAGAACGTCATCCCCGGGGCGCGGAGGTTGATGACCGTGGTGATGAAGTTCACGGCCGTCAGGAGGGACGAGATCCCCAGGACGAGGAGCGAGATCAGCCAGAGGGTCTGACCCTTCGGGGCGATCGCGGAGAGCGGAGCGTACGAGGTCCACCCTCCCCCGGCCGCGCCCCCCGTCACGAAGAAGGACCAGATGATGAGCACAGCGCCCGGCACCGCCGTCCAGAAGGACAGCATGTTCAACGTCGGGAACGCCATGTCGCGGGCGCCGATCTGGAGCGGAACGACGAAGTTGCCGAACGCGCCGATCAGGATCGGCATGACCGCGAAAAAGATCATGATCGTCGCGTGCATCGTGAAGAGGGAGTTGTAGAACTCGGGCAGCATCACGCCGCCCGGCATCCCCTCGGGCGCGAGCTTTCCCATGAAGGCGATCGGCTTGCCGGGCCACGCGAGCTGCCAGCGGACGAGGGTCGCGAGGAGCCCGCCGATCACGAGCATGAAGAGCGCGTAGAACAGGTACTGCTTCCCGATGACCTTGTGGTCGAGCGAGAAGATGTACTTGCGCCAGAACGACGTCGGCTCGGGATGGACGCCCGGAGGAAGCTCTCGGACGACGGCGACGGAACTCATGAGGCGGCCTCCCTGGCGGTCTCCGCCAGCCAGCGGTCGAATTCCTCGGCGCTCTCGACCGTGACGAATCCCTTCATCCGGAAGTGGCCCAGGCCGCAGAGCTCCGCGCAGGCGATCTCCCAGTGGCCGGTGCGCGTCGCCTCCAGCCAGATCCGGGTCGTCATTCCGGGGACCGCGTCCTGCTTGACGCGGAACTCCGGCAGAAAGAACGAGTGGATGACGTCCTTCGAGTGAAGCGTCACGACGAGCGCGCGCCCGACCGGGAAGTGGAGCTGGTTCAGAGTCACCACGTCGTCGGCGTTTCCGAAGACGCCGTCCGGGCCGGGATAGTGGATGTTCCAGGCGAACTGCTCCGCCGTGATCTCGACGTGCATCGCCTCCTTCGGGATGTTCTGCTTGATTTCCGCCCAGCTCCGACGGGAGAGGAGGGCGAGCACCACGCAGATGACGGCCGGCACGATGGTCCAGATGACCTCCAGCCGGTTCGAGCCGTGCGTGTAGTGCGCGGGGCGCCCCTCGCGATGCCGGTATCGGAAGAGGAAGACGAGGAGCGTGGTCTCGACGAGGACGAAGATGATCCCCGTGATCCAGAGGATCAGCCGGAAGAGGCCGTCGATCTGCCCGCCGAACGTCGAAACGTTCTCGGGAAGCTTCAACCAGAAGGGTAGCGCCGACGCGAACGCCGGCACGGCCGCGGCGACGAGCGCGCCGAGCGCGACCCGGACGCCCCGACCTCGCGGCGCGAGACGATTCACGGCGCCGGCTAGCCCTTGAAGCTGAAGTCGACCGTCTTGGACTCCGATCCCGAGATCGTCACGTTCTGGGTCTGCGCGCCGTACTTCTCCTGCCAGGCCTCGATCACGTAGTTGCCGGGCGGCACGTTCTTGATCTCGAACGTGCCCTGCTCATTGGTGACCGCGAAGAAGGGGTGGTTGACGACGCCGGCGTACGCCCCCATCCACTTGTGCACGTCGCACTTGAAGTGGACCGGCACCTCGGCCGTGTCGAACTTCTTCAGCGTCTCCATGCCCTTGAACGGCTGGCCGATGTTGAACTCCGGGTTCTTCTTCGGAAGCGCGTGGATGTTGTGCAGAGTCGAATCGCTGTTCAGGATCTTCAGAGGCTGGCCGGCCTGGATCCCGAAGATGTGCGGGTGGTACTGGCAGCCCTGCTGATCGATCGTGACCGGCGTGGTCGGCGCGGGATACGTCCCGGACACGCCCTCCTTGATGTAGACGAACACCCATTGCAGGGTGTTGTTCGGATTGACCACGACCTCCTGCGAGTACACCGGCTCGGCGTGAGCCGACTTGCAGAAAGCGTCCGCCTCCATCTTGATCTTTTCCATCGTGGGCGCGGTGCCCGCGAAAGCGACCTTGCCCGTGATCGTCCCGCTTCCCGCGGCTGCCGGAGCCGCGGGCGCAGCGGCCGGAGCCGCGGCAGGAGCCGCGCCGGCGGCGGGGGTCGGTTCTTCATCTTCGAGCAGAGCGTCCTCGTCCTTGCCGCCGCCGCAGCCGATGAACGAGACGGGTATCGCGAGTGCCAGAAACAGAACGAGAGCGCGCTTGACCATCGGTACTCCTTCGAGAAGTCTCCGAGAAGGACGACTGCGAAAAGGGGACAGATTTATTTCCTGACTACGCCGGGCGCCTGGAAAATAAATCTGTCCCCAAATCCGCCGGGGATCATAGGAGAAGCGCCGACCGCATTTCAAGCCGAGTCGGTCGCGGCCCTCTGATATCGTGTCGGAAGAACGTGGCTTCCGCGCGAATCGAAGCGATCGCCCTCGAGAAGTCCTTCCCCGGGCGCCCGCTCTTCGCCGACGTCTCCTTCGCCCTGGACCGTGGCGTCCTTGCGATCGTGGGCCCGAACGGGTCGGGCAAGACGACTCTCGTCAAGATCCTGGCGGGGCTTCTCACTCCGACGGCCGGAACGGTTCGGGTGGAACGGGACGGCCGGCTGCTCTCCGCCGAGGAGCGCCGATCCGCCGTGGGCTGGTCGGGACCCGACCTGGCCTTCTATCCGGAGCTGACGGCCCGCGAGAACCTCGACTTTTTCGGCCGCGTGGCGGGCCGGCCGGCCAGTTTCGAGGACATCCGCTCTCTCCTCGGGGGAGTGGGGCTCGCGGAGGCCGGAGGTCCGGTCGAACACTTTTCGACCGGCATGAAGCAGCGCCTCCGGATCGCCTTCGCTTTCCTGCTCCGGCCGGACGTCGTTCTCCTGGACGAGCCCCTGTCCGGCGTCGACGCCGACGGCCGCCGGGCCGTGGCCGCGCTCGTCGCCGACGCGGCCCGCACGATGCCGGTCGTCCTCGCCGCCACGGCCCGGGAGGAGCTGCCCGACGCCACCGAAGTGCTGGAGTTCGCGGGCCGGAACACGGGACAGGGGAAACGGTACAAGTGAGCGAACGCCGTCCGGGCTTTTTCTCCCGCGCGTGGGCGGTGTGCGCGAAGGACGCAGCGCAGGAGCTCCGGCGCCGCGTCGCGATCGCCTCCATTTTCTTCTTCGCCGCGACGGCGCTCGCGCTGGTCTCCTACGCGGTCGGTCCTTTCGGTCTGCCACCGGAGGCCCGGTCCCGGCTCGATGCCTCCCTCCTCTGGGTCATCCTGTTCTTTTCGGCGGCCACCAGCCTTCCCCGAGCCTTCGTGCGGGAGGAGGAGACCGGAACCGGGCTCGGGCTGCGAAAGGTCGCGCCCGGCGTCGTCGTGCTCGCCGGAAAGGCCCTCTTCAACTTTCTTCTCTTCCTGGCGATCGCGGTGCTCTCGGTGCCCGCGTTCTCCGTGCTGCTCGAGTGGCAGGTCCGCTCCCCCGCGGGACTCGCGGCGGTCGTCCTCCTGGGGGGATGGGGGCTCTCGATCGTGTCGACCTTTCTCTCGGCGCTCGTCGCCCGCGCCGGACAACGAAACGTCCTCTTCCTCGTCGTGTCGTTTCCGCTGCTCGTGCCGCTTCTTCTGCCCGCCATCGCGGCCACGATCCAGGCGTCCGAGGGCGCCGTCGACGGGACCCCGCTTCGCGTCCTCGCCGCTTACGATGGCGCCGCCACGTGCGCGGCCTACCTGCTCGCCGCGGTTGCGTGGGAAGATTAGAGGGAAGCGCTGATGAAACTCTTGAAGCTCCTGCTCCTCCCCTTCATGGGGGCCGTGGTCGCCGCCGCCTTTCTCTGGCCCGAGCCGGCCAAGGGGTTCCTGGGGGAGTCCTCGCGAATCGTCTTCTTCCACGTGCCCTGCGCGTGGACGGCGGCTCTGGCCTTCCTCGTCGCGGCCGGTTATTCGGTTGCCTGGCTCGTGAAGAGGCAACCGCACTTCGACGAGGTCGCGGAGGCAGCGGTCCGACTCGGCCTGCTGTTCTCGGTGCTGACGCTCGTGACCGGATCGCTCTTCGCGAAGATCATGTGGGGTTCCTACTGGAACTGGGATCCGCGGGAGTCCTCGTATCTCCTGCTCGTGTTTCTCTACTCGGCGTATCTCTTTCTCCGGGCGGCGGTCGACGACCCGGAGAGGCGCGCGCGGATCGGAAGCGCCTACGCCGTCTTCGCGGCGGTGCTGATGCCCTTCCTGGTCTTCGTCGCTCCGCGCGTCACGGCTTCGCTCCATCCCCAGACCGTCATCAACCCGCAGGGCAAGATCCTCATGGACATACCCACCCGAACGGTTTTCTTCACGGCCCTGGCGGCGTTCACCGGCCTTTTCTTCTGGATGCTCGAGATCCAATCGCGGCTCGCGCGACTGGATCGAGAGAGGGCGAAAAGTGCGCGTGGGGGCGCCGTTTAGTGGAATGCCGGGCGAACTGATACGTTTGCATCATTCAAGCGGTCGAATTCGCTGATTTTCTGGGACCCGGAGGGAACAATCACTTCGTGAGCAGCCTCGCATACCTCGCCGCCGTGAACGTCGTCGTCTGGGTGGGTCTCTTCCTCTACCTGTGGCGACTCGACCGCCGGATCTCGGAAAGGGAACGCACCCGATGAAGAAAGGCTACGTGGTCGCGGCCGGCCTCGCCGTCGTCTTCGTCCTGCTCGGCGTCACCTCCTTCACGAAGACCCTGACGCCCTACCTCTCGTTCGACGAGGCGCGGAAGGCGCGCGGCGTCGTCCAGGTCATGGGTGGACTCGACAAGTCGAGCGACCGCTACGACACGGCCACGCAGCAGCTCTCCTTCGACCTCCTGGACGACCGGGGCGGGCGAATGGCCGTCGCCTACGGTGGGGTCCGCCCCGCCAACTTCAAGGACGCGATCTCGATCGTGGCGATCGGGCGCTACCGCGAGGGCCGGATCGAGGCGGAGAAGCTGCTGGTCAAGTGTCCCTCCAAGTACCAGGGGGCGGAAGTCGAGCGGGCCTATGGGCCCGGGAAGTCCGGGTCGGGAACTTGAGCGGAACCTACTTCTGGCCCGGCGTCGTCGCGATCTGGAGCGCCCTCTTCTTCGGCCTGGCCTCGCTCGTCACGTACCTCCGCGTGAATCGGGGCCGCGGAGACCTGCTGCCCTTCGCGCGCAGCGCGTACGCCGCGTTCGCCACGTCGATCGTCGCGGCGAGCGCGGTGCTGCTCACGCTCATTCTCCAGCACCGCTTCGACGTGTCCTACGTCAACTCGTACTCGAGCCGCGAGCTGCCGTTCCACTTCCTGATCTCGACGCTCTGGGCCGGGCAGGAGGGGTCGTTCCTTCTCTGGTGCCTGTGGGGAGGGTTGATCGGCCTCGTGGTCCGGCGCACCGCGAAGGAGCAGGAAGCCCCGGTGATGGCGGTCTACCTCGCGACCTTTCTCGGGATCATCGCGATCCTCTGCAAGCAGAGCCCGTTCAAGATCCTGCCGCCTCCGGTTCCGGCGGACGGCGTCGGCCTGAACCCGCTGCTCCAGGACCCGTGGATGGTGATTCATCCGCCGGTGATGTTCCTGGGGTTCGCGTCCCTTTCGGTCCCGTTCTCGTTCGCGATCGCCGCGCTCTGGAAGAAGCGATGGGATGGCTGGGTTGCGCGCGCGATCCCCTGGGCGTTGCTCACTTTCGTGACGCTCGGCACCGCGATCCTGATGGGCGGGTACTGGGCATACAAGACGCTCGGCTGGGGCGGATACTGGGGCTGGGACCCCGTCGAGAACACGAGCCTCGTGCCGTGGCTTTTCACGGCAGCGCTCGTGCACGGGATGTTCCTCCAGCGGGTCAAGCTGCGGCATCGCAAGGTGAACCTGATCCTCGCCTGCTCGGCGTTCGCCACGATTCTCTACGGCACGTTCCTGACGCGCTCCGGGGTCCTCGCCGACTTCTCCGTGCACTCGTTCGTCGACCTCGGAATCACCGCGTGGCTCGTCGGCATCCTCGGGTTCTTCGTCGTGGGGTCGATCGCGCTGATCGCGTTCCGCTGGCGGGCGATCCCGGTCCAGCCGGAGGAGGAAACCGGTCTCCTCTCGCGGGGCGTGTTGTTCATCCTGGGGATCGCGGTCTTCTGCGCGCTCGCGTTCGTGATCCTGCTCGGAACTTCCGCGCCGCTCCTGACCCGGCTCTCCGGGAACCCGTCGCAGGTACAGACCTCCTTCTATGGAAAGACCGCGGCCCCCGCGGCCCTCCTGCTCGTCGTGCTTTCCGGGCTCGTCCCGTTCCTTTCCTGGAAGTCGTCTTCGGCGAGCGAGCTCCTGCGGAACGCGCTCCGCTCGCTGGCGGTCGGCGCCGGGGTGGTGGTCCTCGCGCTCGTCCTCGGCGCGAGACAGCCCACGAGCCTGATCCTCCTCTTCGCCGCCGGTTTCTCGGCCGACATGAACCTGCGGGCGGTCCTGCGGAAGGCGGCCAACGGCAAGCTCGCCGGCGCCGGCGGGTACCTGGCCCACGTCGGCGTCGGGATCATGATCGCCGGGATCGTCGTGTCGGGCGTGTACTCGAAATCGTCGCGGGTGACGCTCGTCCGGGAGGTGCCCACCCGGGTGGGTGACAAGACGCTGACGTTCCTTCGCATAGTCCCGGGCACCGCGACCCGGAAGCAGGCGATGGAGGTCCGGGTGCGGGCCGCGTCGGGAAAGACCGGATACGCCTATCCGAAGATGTACACGAACACCAAGACCGGACAGCTGATGGTGAACCCCGCCATCCGCCGAACCGCGATCTTCGACGATTACCTGTCGCCTCAGCAGTACGACCCGGGGCAGCCCGAGAAGATCGGCCGCGAGGTCCAGCTGACGAAGGGAACGACGACGAACGTGGAGGGCACCGGCTTCACGTTCCGTGACTTCAACGCGGACCGTTCGGCCATGTTCGAGGGGAAGAAGCAGGTGCTCGTCCTGACGGACTTGACGATCACGCCGCCCGACGGCTCGAAGCACGACGTCACCCTGCGCTACGTCTTCCACATGGACGGAGCGGAGGCCGAAGCGCCCGAGGTCGAGATTCCGGGCCATCCCGGGGGGGTCATGCAGGTGTTGGCGGTGTCGCCGTCGGACGGCGCCGTGGCGTTGCGGCTTCGCGGGATCTCGAAGGACCCGGCAGCCGAGCACCAGGCCGCGACGCGCGAGTCGCTTTCGCTCGAGGTCACGCGGAAGCCGCTCATCAGCCTCGTCTGGGCCGGCTTCTACGTGCTGATGGCGGGCGGCATCCT
>Ga0105249_10004384_pt1 | contig 12207 bp, 10 predicted proteins | sample KBSS44metaG_FD_81522 | JGI IMG/M metagenome (GOLD analysis project Ga0105249, IMG submission 81522) | Switchgrass rhizosphere microbial communities from Kellogg Biological Station, Michigan, USA - KBS S4-4 metaG | ecosystem: Host-associated > Plants > Roots > Rhizosphere > Soil | place... | reverse complement strand
GGGCACCGCTTCGATGACCGCCAAGTCGCTGGACTTCTACTGGCCGCCCAACTCGTGGTTCCTTCAATTCCCATCGCGGACCGTGATGACGGGCGTGGTCATGACCGTGGTCGGCGTTTCAGTCGTCGTCGCTCTCATGCTGCGCCGTTGCGAAGACGTCGACGTGCGACGTATCGCGCTAGCACTTGTGTTTGCACCAGTGCTGCAATTGGCAGCACAGGCCTTGTTGAGCGGCTGGACGCTGTTCCCGTGGTACTTCTATTTCTTCATGATGACGCTGGGCGTTGCCGCCGCCCTGATCTTCGGGCGCTTGAGGCGCTGGAATGCGTTGCGGCGGTTGGGCATTCCACTCGGCGCGATCACGCTAGTCCTCGCCGGGTTCGGGCTCGTGGCGGGCGAGAAGCCGGATCCCTGGCAACATGAGGCCGCAACGAATGCGGCACGACTGCAGGCTTTCTCGGCGGATCATCCAGGCGTCTATGCGATGGGGGATGCTGCCGGAACACCAGAGTGGATGACCGGGCTGCCGATCGTGCACTTAGAAGGCCTGATGATGTCGCCAGACTTCGTGGACCGCATCCGTGAGCGCCAGCCGTTGGAGCAGGTTTTCCGCGACTACCATGTCGACTACTACGTCGCGGTGCGGCCCGTCGGAAGCCCGACGGACGGCTGCCTGCAGTTCGCGGAGCCGACGCCCCAGCAATCCTCGCCTCGCGCACCCCATCTGACTATGACGATCTGTAGTGCGCCCGTCGAAGTGATCCAGACAGGCGACCGCAACCGTCTTCAGATCTACCGAGTCGATCCCACGACGGGAAAGGTCGTCTAGCCATCGGTCCAGGGGCGAATTGTCGGCAGACAAACTTCGCATCTTCCTCACCCGGATCGACCGAGCGGGTGGTGGAGATGTTTCTGGGCGCCGACGCCCCGAGCTGGATGTCTGGATTGGCGTGAGCCTTTACTGTTATGTTCCTGTTCGGCAAGAGCCGACATAGCTTCGGGCAGCGCTAGGGAGACTATGAACCATCCGGAAGATGCAAAGTTTCGTCGTCGCGTGGGGCAAATTTTGTCTTCCGTGCTGGCCCTGGCGGTCCTTGGAGCTAGCGCTGCAGTCGTTCTGCGCTCCTCCGAGGACCCGGGCCCGGCAAGAGTCGAGTCCATTCCGGTAATCGAGACAGGGTCGATCAATCCGTCCGCGGCAACCATCGGTTTCGCTGATTCAGATTTGTACGGCAAGTCCCCGGAAGACATCAATCGATCGTTCGATCTGATGCGCCAAACCGGCGTCTCCACCGTGCGAATCATGGTTCCATGGGCCTTCGTTCAGCCAACTCCCGACCAGTGGGATTGGGGCGTTGTGGACACGATGGTCGACTCTGCTCAGGCACACGGTATTTCCGTACTGGCTGCCCTGAACTCAACACCGTTGTGGGCGGCCCCTCCCAGCCTCCTGCCCTACAGTGCCCGACCGGACTCAGTAACGGCCTACGGTGACTTCGCCTCGGCGGCGGCCACTCGGTACCGCGGCAGAATCTCCGCCTACGAGGTCTGGAATGAAGCGAACAGCGTTCTCTTCTGGGCACCAAACCCGGATGCGGCGGCCTACACGGAACTCCTGAAAGCGGCGTACCCGAGAATCAAGGCCGCTGATCCATCGGCGACCGTCGTGGGCGCAGGTCTTGCCCCCGTGTTCTCGTTCGGCAGTCTCACGCTGAGTCCCGCGGAGTTCGTGAAGGGCATGTATGCAGCGGGCGCGAAAGGCAATTTCGATGCGTTGGCTTACCACCCGTACCTGTACACCATGAAATTCTCCGCTGGCGAGGGTTACCCTGAGTCACCGCTCACGCAGGTGAAGTCGATGCACCAGGTAATGGCCGACAATGGCGACGGTGGTAAATCAATCTGGTGCACCGAGTACGGAGAGCCGACGTCTGCGGTAGACGAAGCCACCCAGGCTGACTACATCCGCGACTTTATTACCAAGTGGCGCACGCTGCCGTTTGCCGGGCCCGTGTATATCTACTCCACACAGGACCGCAACACCGGAAGCGCTAGTGATCAAGACACCTTGGGCGTCTATCGCACCGACTGGACGCCGAAACCAGCACAGCAGGTCGTCCAGTCATTGACTCCCGGTCGCTGAGCTCACACCCGCCGGATGCCATGCCATCGGGGCGCCGACCCCTCACTAGCTCCGCAGTTGTAGCTTTGAGCCGCGCGCTCTGATATATGCGCCGACCGATCATCCTCCCCAGACCTGGGGGCAATACGTGGGGATCGCTCCCTGGATAAAGGTCTGAGCGTCAGCATTGGTCCATTTCTGTTTGCGCTGTAGGACGTAGGTGGGGACCCAACTTGGGGTGCCCTGGCGTGTCTGATCGAGGCAGAATTGCTTGGCCAGCCGAATGATCTCAGTGCGGTTCTCGTACGGGAAACCCTTCTTGTCGAGATAGGCGATGAAAGTGTTGTCACGTTCCTCGTCCGCGTGAGCCGGCGCAATGGCCATGGCAGCGCCTGTCCCCAGGAGCACGGCAGTGATCATCGCGCTGGCTGCTCGGCGAACCATTGTGGCCTTCATCAACACTCCTATAACCTCGTGGCGGACCGACGCACAGAAGGACGAGCCCTAGCTAATTCAATCCTCTTGGTTCAAATCGTACCGAAGGGCAGCGCTGTTACTAAGAGTCGCGCCGATGGAGCGCCGGTAAACCCTGAATTAGCAGGCAGCTGACTGTTCTCAAGCGATCGCCCCTGACACCCACACCGTCCCAGCTTCCGATCCGAGGCCCTTCGTGGGCTCGGGCGAGCGAAAGCCCGCCGTCTCGGCGTTCGTCGCGCTGTTCCCGTTCTCTTCGGCGTCATCCGCCCGTGGATTCCCATTACGGGGATGCAGAGCGTCGGTCTTCTTCACCGGGGGGTCCGACTTAGGCGTCATGTCGGCGTCAGTCTTGTCGGTGGTCTTATCGGTGGTCTTATCGGTGGTTTTGTCGCCGTCGGTCTTGTTGGTGTTGGTTTTGTCGTTGTTGGTTTTGTTGGTGTTGGTTTTGTCGCCGTCCGTTGTGTCGGTGTCGGTTGTGTCGGTGTTGGTTTTGTCAGTGTCGGTCTTGGCAGTGGTCGTGTCAGTGTCCGTCTTGTTGGTGTTGGTCTTGTCGGTGTTGGTCTTGTCGCCGCCGGTTTTATCGCCGTCGGTCTTGTCGGTGTCGGTCTTGCCAGTGGTCGTGTCGGTGTCCGTCTTGTCGGTGTCGACTGTCTCGTCGGTGTCGACTGTCTCGTCGGAAGCGACGTCCGATTCGGTGTCGCTGACGACCTGCGCTTCCTCTTCCTCGGTGGTCGTTTCGTTCGTGACCGGCGCGGCGGTTTTGTCGAGACCCTCGTCTGCGGCCTTGGCACCCAGACCGGCCGAGCCTTCGACGTCTGCGAGCGACGTGATGTCACTGGTGTCGGGCTCGATCTTCAGGCTCGAGATGCTCATCCTTGCGGCGTTGACACCCTCGACGATCGACTCCTGCTGGGCTGCTGGGACGGCCAGGCCAGAGAATAGAGCGCCCAAGGCGTCGGTGATGGCTTGGACGATCGCAGTCGCGAGGGCCGTCACTGCGGCCTGAACGAATTGCTGAGCGGCGGCCGCGAAAGCCTGACCGACAGCGGTGACAATTTGCTGGAGGATCGCGTTCAGGGCCGCCCCGATCGCATCGCCTGGGTTGGTCGGAGGTGGCCCGGTGGGTCCGCCGGTTAGGGCGAGGATCACCTTGGCCGCCAGCTTCTGTTGCCAGTCCGAGGTATACACGCCGAACGAACCCTGATCCGTGTCTTCGGCACCCGGCTGATCACGTGTCGTATAGATGAATGCGGGGCCGGCGTAACCAATTTTGGCCCAGTTCTCCAGGAAGTCCTTGATGAAGGCGGCCTGAGTCTCTTCGCTTACGCCGTTGGGTCCTGCGGTCGGCAGCCCGTACTCCGTCGCCCAGATCCGTAGCGCCGAGTCGCCATTGTCGATCATGAGCTGCCTAATGGCGATCAGCTGAGTGAGCGGGCTGTACGGGACACCAGCGCCTTCGGAGAACTGCACCTGGTACTGGTACGGGTGAATAGACAAGGCATCGAAATAACCTTTGGCGCCGTCGGCATACATCGTAGTTACATAATCGACGGGATCTACGGTCAAGGGGGAGGTGAACACCCCGGCTACCAGCACACCGGCAACGACCATCGCGTTAGGGTCGGCCGCCTTGATCGCGGGGTACGCGGCCTTCAACAACTCCGTGTAGGCAGCAGCGTCGGGCTGCGGACTCCAGCCGAACAACGAGTTCGGCTCGTTCCAGATTTCGTAGGCAGACACCTGTCCTGCGTACCGTTGGGCCACTGCGCTGACGAACGCGCTGTACGCCGCAGGATCTGGAGCGGCCGAGTAGGGCAGTCCTCCGGGGGTCTCGGGATTTTGGCCCCACAGTATCGGCGTCGCAGTGATGTCGCCGAGTACGCTCATGCCGCGCAAGTTGGCCTGCTCGATGATGTAGTCAGTCGTCCCCCAGCACGGGCACGGGCTGAATGGGGTGCCGGGGGGTACTGGCTCGATGTATCCCCACGGAATACCCATGCGCACGGTGTTGACGCCTAGCGCTTGCATCGCATCGAGAGTCGCAACAACCTGGGCTTTCTCGGCGTCGTCCAACGTAAAGTCTGGACCGCTCAAGGCGACAAGGTCCGAGTCGGCGAATCCGATGGTGGTCGGAGAATTGATGATTGATGCCGTTTCGATGATGTTGTAGACCATCGCCGGCCGCTCGGTGGGCACGAGCAAATTGGTCACCATCGTCGCCACAATGGCGGTTGGAATGAGGGCGATTATGCTTGTCACGGCGTAGCGCCGCAACCGACGCCTCATAGCGGGCCTCATGTATACCCTCGCTCCAGTCTCGTCTGCGCCTATTCCTGGTGCGAACAAGTTAACGCATGCGGCAACCACTTGTACTTGTTTGCATGGAACTGCCTTTTTAAAACGTTATGAACGTTATGGGCCAGGCCGGAGGGTGTAGCAGGCATGATAAGGTCCGCTAAACTCCTCCGTCCACGAATCCCAGATCGCCGTTTATTTCGCCGTGATCACTAGTGCAAATTGCGCGGCGGACAACGAGACCACTCCACCTCGATGCGCTGCCAACCCGAAAGAACGGCCGGCGGAATTCGCATCGAAGGGCTTGCGTCGAGAATCGCCCTGTTCCCCGGCTCACTCAGAAGGTGAAGCGCGATGAAATTGAGCAAACTTGAGCCCTCGCACGGGATCCCCTCTGTGCTGGTGTTTGCAACCCACTGGTTCGCAACCGCGACTATTACCGACAAAATGCTCAGGACGTGCCCGAGCAGTGGACGCATTCGACGCCCGAGTGTTCGTGCCTTAGGAGGGTGCGAGGCGCGGGCCGTCTAGTCTTCGTGCAAGTTCTGCGGGCTATGGGCAACTAGAGCGGAGTCGCTGATGTCATAGGGGGAGACAACCCGACTGGTGTAGATTTGCGGGTCCCGACACACGTGAAGGGGGACGGGGAAACGGGTCCGCCATGCGGACACCGTGGCCCGAGAATGCTAATGGGGTATCCGGACAACGTCTTAGCGGGGGACGAGCGCGTCGTACTGCACCGCCATCCGCATTGGAAGCGGCTGATCGGCCCTGTGCTGATCCTGCTGATCGTCACTGCGCTAGCGGCGTTCGGCGCCGGGTACGTGAATCAGACCGGCTGGGAGAGGACCGCGCGCAATGTCGTGCTCATCGTCATCGCCGTCATTTGGTTGGTAATCATTGGATGGCTGACGGTGTGGCCGTTCCTCAACTGGTGGACAACGCATTTCGTCATCACGGACCGGCGGGTGATGTTTCGCCACGGCCTACTCACCAGATCCGGCATCGACATTCCGCTGGCTCGGATCAACAGCGTCGAGTTCCGGCACGGCTTGTTCGACCGGATGCTGCGCACCGGCACGCTGATTATCGAATCCGCGTCGCAGGATCCCCTTGAATTCCACGACATCCCGCGCGTCGAGCGGGTGCACTCATTGCTGTATCACGAAGTCTTCGACACCCTTGGCTCCGAGGAATCGCCGAGCTGACTGAGCCGGCGCGCCCGCCGAGTGGGGCGGCGCAGCGGGGTGACAGTGTTGTCTTCGTGCGCGCGCTCGACACTGTCCTCGATCGCCTCGGCGATGCCGCCTGCCGTGAGCGATTCGATGGCCTTGTCCGGATGCCGGCCGAACTCGTCGGGGAACACCCAGCGGCGAAACGCCCAGAACCGGAACGCCATCTGCAACAGGTTGCCGATGATGTACGCGGAGATGAAGTCGGCAATGTTCTCCGTCGTCAAGCTGACCTCGGGCATGCGCAACATCAGCACGTAGCTGGAGAAGTACAGCGGCGCCATCGACAGCAGCACGCCGACGCCGCTGAAGGCGAAGAACATCAGAGCCTCGTGATGGCGCTCGCGGCCACCGCGATTCTGGAAGCTCCATTCGCGATTGAGGATGTACGACGCGATCACCGCCACGATGCCCGCGATGATCTTGGCTGTGACCGGCTTGGGCTCTAGCACCGTGAGCTTGAGCGTGTAGAACACCGCGGAGTCGATGACAAACGTCGTCGCGCCCACGATGGCGAACTTGATCAGTTCGTGATGCCGCTCGAAGTACGGCCGGATCGGGCGTGGCAGCCGTGCGATCGTGGCATCGGTAAAGGACACAACAGCGCAGTGTACGGAAATACCGGAGGCCACGCGTACCCGTGCAGGTCACGGCCGGTAAACAAGCAGATTGCTGCCATGACACCATATGGCTGTGCCGCGTAACCCGAGTACCCCTCCTGTGGTAACCATGGTCGGCGGTGGGCAACTTGCCAGGATGACCCATCAAGCCGCGATTGCGCTTGGCCAGACGCTGCGAGTGCTGGCCGCCCGCCCCGACGACCCGGCGGCGCAGGTTAGCCCCGATGTGGTGATCGGCGCGCACACCGACCTGGCGGCATTGCAAAAGGCGGCGGCCGGCGCGGACGCGTTGACCTTCGATCACGAGCACGTGCCGACCGAACTGCTGGAGAAGCTGGTCGCCGACGGCGTGAATGTGGCTCCTCCGCCGTCTGCCCTGATCCACGCGCAGGACAAGCTCGTGATGCGGCGGCGCCTCGAGGCGCTTGGCGCACCGGTACCCCGTTTCGCGGAAGTGACCGATGTCACCGACGTGGACGCGTTCGCGGCGCGCGTCGGCACCGACATCGTCGTCAAGACTGCGCGCGGTGGCTACGACGGCCGCGGCGTGACGCTGGCACGCGATGTTGCCGAGGCGCGAGGTGTCGCCGGGCGCTACCTGGCCGACGGCGCGGCGGTGCTGATCGAGGAGAAGGTGGCGATGCGCCGCGAGTTGGCCGCGCTGGTGGCGCGGTCACCGTTCGGGCAGGGCGCGGCATGGCCTGTGGTGCAGACGGTGCAACGCGATGGCATCTGCGTCGAGGTGATTGCGCCCGCACCGCAGCTCGACACCGAATTGGGCAGCGTCGCAGGGCAACTCGCACTGCGGCTCGCCGACGAACTCGGGGTGGTCGGTGTCCTAGCGGTCGAGTTGTTCGAGACTGTCGACGGCGGGCTCGTCGTCAACGAACTCGCGATGCGGCCGCACAACTCCGGGCACTGGAGCATGGACGGCGCGCGCACTGGCCAGTTCGAGCAGCATCTGCGCGCCGTGCTCGATTACCCGCTGGGTGACACCTCGCCGATAGCACCGGTCACTGTGATGGCCAATGTCCTTGGTGCACAGGAAGTTCCGGAGATGACCATGGATGAGCGGCTGCATCACCTCTTCGGACGGATACCGGAGGCCAGGGTGCATCTGTACGGCAAGGCCGAGCGGCCGGCCCGCAAGATCGGTCATGTAAACATCCTCGGGGCGGCCTGCGGTTCGGTGGATGACGACGCGTATGTAGCGGATGTGAGGGAACGTGCGGTGCGGGCCGCACACTGGTTGTCACATGCCGAGTGGACGGACGGATGGAGTGGACATGACTAGCCCGCGGGTCGGCGTGATCATGGGCAGCGACAGCGACTGGTCGGTCATGGAGGAAGCCGCGCATGCGCTGGCCGAATTCGATGTGCCGTTTGAAGTGGGCGTGGTGTCTGCGCACCGTACCCCGGGGCGGATGCTTGAGTACGCGCAGAGCGCGGAGGGCCGCGGCATCGAGGTCATCATCGCGGGTGCGGGCGGCGCGGCCCACCTTCCCGGCATGGTGGCCTCGGCCACCCCGCTGCCAGTGATCGGGGTGCCGGTGCCGCTGGCCAAGCTGGACGGCATGGATTCGTTGCTGTCAATCGTGCAGATGCCCGCGGGCGTACCGGTAGCCACGGTATCGATCGGCGGGGCCCGCAACGCCGGATTGTTGGCGGTGCGCATTCTCGGTGCATCAGACGCTGCGCTGCGGACACGAATGACGGAATTTCAAAGCGACTTGGCGGACACCGTGCTGCAGAAGGACGCGGCGCTTCGGGACCGGCTGCTGGGGAAGTAGGCTGCTCGACGATGGAGCGCAATTTCGGACGTTATCGGGCTGTGGGCCACCGGGTCGTGACCGGGTTTATGCAATCTGAGGTTTTGCTGCTGTTGGATGTGCTGAATAGGGCACAGCGCGAAAAGCACGTCTCCGGTGCGGTCGCGGAGATCGGTGTGCACCACGGCAAATTGTTCATCGCCATGCAACTGCTACAGGGTGACGGCGAGAAGTCGGTGGCGATCGACGTTTTCGGCGACCAGGATCTCAACATCGACGGTTCAGGACACGGCGATCTCGAAAAGTTCGTCAACAACGTAAGCCTGTGGTCGTCGATGGAAGAAGTCGTCGTGCACCAGGGTGATTCGACGAAGCTCACGCCCGAGATCCTGCGGGAATTGGCGGGCGACGATATTCGCTTCTTTTCCGTCGACGGCGGCCACACCGAAGAAATCGTGTTCTCCGATATGAAACTTGCCGACGCCACGCTGGCCGAAGGTGGCATCGTCATCGCCGACGATGTGTTCAACGAATTTTGGCCCGGCGTGGCGACCGGCACGCTGCGATACCTGAACGACGGCGCAAAGCTGGTGCCGTTCCTGATCGGCTTCAACAAGGTCTTCTTCACCCACGCGGAGTTCAGCGAGTTCTATCGCGGCGAGGTGGAGTCGGCGCTGGCCCGCAAGCTGCTGCTGGCGACGGGGACGTCCGAATTCGTCGGTCACGAGGTGGCGCTGGTGGCGCCGCAGGGCCCGAAGGACATCCTGCGCAAGAGCGAGCTGGCCCGCACGCTCTACCACAGCACTTACCGGCAGATGGTCCGTGGGCTGCAGGTCGTCTCCGCAGGGAAAGGTAAGGTCACCGGCGAGTAGCAAGGAGTCGCCATGGCCTTCGGTAACGCGTCCTTTGACGCCTTCAAGCTCCCCGACGAGCATCAGGAGCTACGTGCGGTGCTGCGTGATCTCTGCGAAAAGGAGATCGCCCCGTATGCGGCCGACGTCGATGCCAACGCCCGCTATACCGATGAAGCGCTGGCGGCGCTGACGTCGTCGGGCTTCGCCGCGATCCACATCCCCGAGGAGTACGGCGGGCAGGGCGGCGACTCGGTTGCTGCCTGCATCGTGATCGAAGAGGTGGCGCGGGTCTGCGCGTCGTCGTCGCTGATCCCGATCTGCAACAAGCTGGGCACGATGGGCATGCTGTTGCGGGGCTCGGAGGAGCTCAAGAAGCAGGTGCTGCCGTCGATCGCGGCCGGCGAGGCCGTCGCGTCGTATGCGCTGTCCGAGCGCGAGGCCGGCAGCGACGCGGGGTCGATGCGGACCCGCGCGCGCCAGGAGGGCGACGAGTGGGTGCTCAACGGCGCCAAGTGCTGGATCTCCAACGGCGGGCACTCGACCTGGTACACCGTGATGGCGGTGACCGATCCGGCCAAGGGCGCCAACGGCATCTCGGCGTTCGTGGTGCACAAGGACGATCCCGGTTTCACGGTGGGCGCCAAGGAACACAAGATGGGCATCAAGGGCTCGCCAACCACCGAACTGTATTTCGAGGACTGCCGCATTCCTGGCGACCGGATCATCGGCGAGCCCGGCACCGGCTTCAAGACCGCGCTGGCCACGTTGGACCACACCCGCCCGACGATCGGGGCGCAGGCGGTCGGTATCGCGCAGGGTGCGCTGGATGCGTCGATCGCATATGTCAAGGAGCGCAAGCAGTTTGGCACGGCGATCGCTGATTTCCAGGCTGTGCAGTTCATGCTCGCCGATATGGCGATGAAGCTGGAGGCCGCGCGGCTGATGGTGTACACGGCCGCGGCGCGCGCCGAGCGCGGCGAGCCCAACCTCGGCTTCATCTCGTCGGCGTCGAAGTGTTTCGCCTCCGATGTCGCGATGGAGGTGACCACCGACGCCGTGCAGTTGTTCGGCGGCTACGGATACACCACCGACTTCCCGGTCGAGCGGTTCATGCGCGACGCCAAGATCACCCAGATCTACGAGGGCACCAACCAGATTCAGCGGGTCGTCATGTCGCGGGCGCTGCTGAAGTGAATCAACTTCGCTTCCGCAGGACGTTCGACGTGAACTTGGGCTGCCAGTCGGAAGTCAGCAAGGCACCCCAGTTGTAATAGTCGTTGTCACGGATGGCCGTGTTTTCGTCGCGGATGCTGTAGATGAAAGCCGGCCCGCTGAACCCGGATGTCGCCGCCTTGGCCAACACATCGGTGATCTGCTTGGCCTGCTCTTCCTGACTGACGCCCCCCGCCGACGGCTCGCTGGTGGGCGCACCGAACTCGGTCATCCAGATTTTCTTGTCAGCGTCTCCGTTGTCCACCATGATCTGGCGCACCCGTTCGACATCGGACCACCCGTTCAACTCGTCGGCGGGCAAGCCCGTCGGAGTCACGTAGGGGTGCATGGCCAACGCGTCGAAGGATCCCTTGGCGCCCAGCGCATACATCTCGTTGATGAAAACTGGCGGCGCATCCGGTCCGTCCGCCCGGCTCATCCCGGCCACTACCACTGTGCTGTGCGGCTGGACCGACTTGATCGCGGGGTAGGCGGCTTTCAACAAGTCGGTGTACGGCGCGGCGCGATCTTCGAGGTAGCCGAAGAAATAGGGAACGTTCGGTTCGTTCCAGATTTCCCAGTTCGACACGCGGTCGCCATATCGTTGCGCCACCGTGCTGGCGAAGCTCGCGAACAAGGCCGGGTCCGCGGGTGGAGCGGTGAAGTCGCTGCCGGGCAACCTCGCCCAGTCCGGTGTGTAGGCGATTACCCCTAGTACTTTCATGCCTCGGGCACGCGTGCCATTGATCCAGTGGTCGACGTAGCCCCAGTCGAATGCTCCTGGCATCGGTTCAACCCTGTCCCACGAGATGAGGACGCGTATCCACGTAGCGCCCGCACGCGCGGCCGCGTCCAATTCGCGATCGGCGTCGACGTCGCTCATCCACGTCATCGGGCCGCCGACGCTGAAGCCGTAGCCGTCCGTCGGCACGAGCAAGGCTTCCGCGTTTCCAATGTGGGTACCTGGCACCGACATTCCCGCGGTGAGCAGAGTCACGGCCATCGCCCGGCCGATGATCCTGCTCAGCGCGATGTGCATGGCGACAACTTACCGGAGGCCGGTCTGCAGTGCCCGCCGCGGACCGTTTGTGTCATTTCGACATCTCTAGCGGGGCATTCGGTGCTAGCCACGGGTCACTTTCTCCATCTCTCGGCGATGGTCGAGCGCCGCTGCATCGGGGTTGGTCACCTGTACAAGTGAGGCGCCCGCGGCCAAGACGGCCAACAAGTTCTGGGTGAGGTCATCGGCCGTCGTCCAGCCGGCCGTCGACATCACCCGGTCGTCGCGGGTGAAACCCTGTGTGGCGGCAGAAATTTGGGCGGCAGTGAGGACCTCGGCCACTGACCGGCCGGCCAGCGCTGGTCCCGGCTGGCGTTCCGGCGATATCTGGTCGCCATGCACCCGAACGGCTGTCGCGTAATCGGTGAGGCCGACGGGCAGATCTGCGACCGGCTTCCCGAACGGGTCAAGCGACAGCACCGCGATCTCGCCCGTACCGATGGCATCGTCTGCGTCGGACAGCCGGTCGGCCGTGCACATCGCGATGTCCGCATCGCCGTTGAGCACCGCTTCCGCGCCGATCCACCAGATTCCGAGGAGCACAGCCGCGGTCTGCCAATGCGCCG
>Ga0105249_10004383_pt1 | contig 12207 bp, 10 predicted proteins | sample KBSS44metaG_FD_81522 | JGI IMG/M metagenome (GOLD analysis project Ga0105249, IMG submission 81522) | Switchgrass rhizosphere microbial communities from Kellogg Biological Station, Michigan, USA - KBS S4-4 metaG | ecosystem: Host-associated > Plants > Roots > Rhizosphere > Soil | place... | reverse complement strand
CGCCAAGTCCGGTGCTAACAGGCCGTTGTCGGCAGCCTCGGCTGCCAGCTTCCGGATCGCAGACATTCTAATAATGATGGACGAAGACCCCAAGCCGCGGGCTTCTAGGGATGCCCGCCAGGCGCTCACTGTGGCCTTGGTGAAGCCGGGCCGTGGCGCCTGCTGGAACCACCCCAGAAACTCGTCGAGCGCCATGTTGTACACGCGTTTGGTAATCCGCGAAGAGAAGCTGTCGAGTACAAGCGTCTTCAGTTTCTCCCAGTCGGCGATCTTTTGGATAGCGATCAACTCATTTATGAAGGGTCCTTTTAATGAGCATTAACGGTAGCTACGTCATGAGTACATTACCTCGTGGCGGCGGGAACATCAACCGCAAAACAGAGCCAAATGGCCAAGGTGATGCGGCGTCTGACGCCGCATAGCGCTTCGGTTGTCCGCCGCGATCACTCATTCACTGCGATATGATTGTTGCAAGATTTTTCATGAGGAGCCTTGTCATGCGCCGAATTGGACCGCTTTCTCTCTCCTTCCTGGTTGCCGCATTTTCCCTCACGGCGGCTTCGTTGCCTTCCTCCAAACCTGAAGATGTGGGGTTGTCGAGCGAGCGGCTGCAACGGATTCACGCTTTGGTGCAGCGCCACATGGACTTGGGCGACATCACTGGCGCGGTGGTGCTGGTAGCTCGCAAAGGCCAGGTCGCTTTCGTGGAAGCAGAGGGCACAATGGATGTCGAAACCAAGAAGCCAATGACGCGCGACTCCGTGTTTCGTATGGCTTCGATGACCAAACCTGTCATTGGCACCGCAATCATGATGATGCTGGAAGAGGGCAAGCTTCAACTGGGCGATCCAGTGTCGAAATATATTTCGGAGTTCAAGAACATGAAGGTGGCTGTGCCGCAAGGGCCTGGCGGCCGCGGCGCTGTCAATCCGCCTAAGTTCTACACCGTTCCGGCTGAACACGATATCACTATCAAGGATCTGTTAACGCATACTTCGGGCTTGTCGAGCGGCCCTATGGGTCAAAGCGAGGTGGCGAAGAATCGCCGCAAGCCGACCGAGACGCTGGCCGACTATGTCCCCCGTCTGGGCTCAACGCCGCTTGAGTTTCAGCCAGGTTCGCGCTGGATGTACAGCCCCAGCGATGGTTTCGACGTACTAGCCCGGATCGTCGAGGTGACCTCCGGCGTGCCGCTCGACCGCTTCCTGAAGCAGCGCGTCTTCGATCCTTTGGACATGCCCAACACCAGCCACTACCCTACTGATGCGCAGATGCCGCGCCTAGTGACCGCCTATCAGAAGACAGACAAGGGCCTTGTAAAGACCGAGAACTCGTTGTCGATGTCGAGCAAGGTTTACTTTGCTGGTGGTGGGGGGTTGGTGTCTACCATCGATGATTATTCACACTTCGCTCAAATGTTGGCGAATGGCGGAGAACTGAATGGAAAGCGCCTGCTGAGCCCGCGGACTGTGAAGCTGATGAGTTCCGTGCACATCCCGTCAACTCTGCCCGGACGTACCACTGGTGAAGGCTTCGGCCTAAGCGTACGCGTTATGCAGGATGCGGTTGCCGGAAATCACCGTGTCTCAGATGGCAGCTTCGGTTGGAGCGGCGCATACGGCACACACTTCTGGATCGACCCCAAGGAAGAAGTTGTCGCCGTCATGATGATCCAAACCCCTATTCGCGAAATGCGGTCCGAGTTTGAGAATGCCGTAATGCAGGCGATTGTAAAATAACCGTTCGCGAAGCACTGTGTTGTCGCACGCCGAGAGTGATGTAGGCCCGGAGTAGGCCCCGATGACGAGCATTGTGGGTGGCGTGCTCGGAGGATCTTGAAGCCGCCCTGCGCCCGACTTGGACGGGGCGCGCTACACAGGCTAAAAGGATTACTTCCGGACACGACGTAATAAGGCTTAACCGACAACGGAATCGCGTGCCCTTTCGAGCTAGGTTAGCCTTGGAGAGATGGCGGACAACAAAACTCAACCCAGCAAAGTAAGTGTGGCGGCGTTTATCGAGGCCCTCCCCGACCCGGCTAAGCGCTCGGACGCCAAGCTGCTCATCAAGTTGATGCAAAGCGCGACTGGGGAAAAGCCGACGATGTGGGGCACGTCGATCATCGGCTTCGGAAGCTACCACTATAAGTATGAGAGCGGGCGCGAGGGCGATATGCCACTTATCGGTTTTTCGCCGCGCAAGGCGGCAACTGTGCTGTATGGGATGACCGGGATCAGCAACTCTGGCGTGCTGCTCGCAAAGCTTGGGCGGTATACAACCGGCAAGGCCTGCCTGTACATCAAGACCCTCGCTGATGTAGACCACAAAGTGTTGGAGACCCTGATAAGCAAAATCGGTCGCCGCCAAGCGGACATGTTAGCCCTGTTTGATTGAAACCCCAAACCACTGAGCTCAACTTCGGGAGCGGATTGCAGTAGAATCGGAAACGCGTTTAGTGCGATAGATGCCGAGCTACGCACGGGCTTGTTTCAACCAAGCAGGTTGTTTGGAGGAGATCTTATGCAAACATTTCGACAGAATCGCGCAACCCTATTACTTGCGGCGGCCCTAACGCTGGCCAGTGGCGCCACAATTTCCGCCCAGCAACTCTCGGTTGTTGACTCGGCGGTCCTGAAGAATGCCGGGACGCCCGCGGATCAGTTCCCAGGTTCCTGGCTCACCTACGGGAAGTCCCAGAGCGAGACACGCTACAGCCCGCTGAAACAGATCGACGTGTCGAACGTGAAGCGGCTCGGCCTCGAATGGTCGTATGTCGTGGGCGCGGGCGGCTACAACCAGGAAGGCACGCCGCTAGTCTGGAATAACACAATCTACGGCACTACCACCTGGAGCGTGGTGTACGCCGTTGACGCCCGCACAGGCAAGCAGATCTGGCGCTGGGATCCGGAGGTCAACCAGAATACCAGGGGAATTAACGCCAATCGCGGACTCGCGCTCTACAACGGGAAGATTTTCGCTCCCGCGCACGATGGTCGGTTGTTCGCGCTCGACGCGACGACAGGCAAACCCGTCTGGGAAACCCGTGTTGCTTACCCTCAGGACGGATACTACATCACCATGGCGCCCCGGATCGCCGGTGGCAAAGTGATCATCGGAGCCTCGGGCGGAGATACGGAAACTCGCGGTTTCTTCGATGCGTATGACGCCGCAACTGGGCAGCGTTCGTGGAGATTCTATACGGTTCCGGGCGATCCCAGTAAGCCCTTCGAGAACGAAGCCATGCGAGTGGCCGCCAAGACATGGGGCGGCGATTTCTACACGAAAGGAGGAGGCGGGGCGGTCTGGGATGGATTCGCTTACGATCCCGACGCCAACCTAGTTTATGTCGGGACCGGGAATGCGGAGCCGTGGACGCAGAAATTCCGTGGCGCTAAGAACCTGGACAATCTATACACCTGCTCGATCCTAGCCGTCGATCTCACAACCGGGAAGCTCAAGTGGCATTTTCAGACTGTGCCGAATGACAACTGGGATTTCGACAGCGTGCAGCAGCTCATGTTGCTCGACTTGCGGATCGATGGGCGCGTGCGAAAGGTCCTGACGCAGGCCTCGAAGAATGGATTCTTCTATGCCCTCGACCGGGTCACGGGACAGTTCATTTCCGCTTTCCCGTTCGTGAAAGTGAATTGGGCGAAGGGCGTCGACGATAGCGGGCGTCCGATGGTAAATCCCGAGGCTTATTATGATGTCGAGCCGGTAGCGGTGTATCCGACCGGTGGCGGTGCCCATAACTGGGCCCCGATGTCATTTAATCCAGCTACCGGACTGGTCTACATTCCCGCTTCCTACACGTCGTATACCTACCAGGCGGCCGACGAATACAAGAAAGGCAGCAATGGCGATGTACGCACGACCACTGAACCGCGTCAGATCAAGGCGCCAGCCATCGGCCCATCGGCGCCGGACGGGGTTCGCGGCGGCCTGCAGGCCTGGGATCCAGTAAAACATATGCTGGTCTGGCGCGGTGATGGGGGCGGAGGCATCGGCGGTGGCACTGTGACGACCGGCGGGAACCTTGTCTTCCAGACGTCTAACGACGGTCGTCTCGCGGCTTGGAGCGCCGACAAGGGCGAGAAGCTTTACGAGCTTCAGACCGGCAAGTTAGGTGTGGCGCCGCCGGTCACCTACGAGCTCGATGGCAAACAGTATGTCGCCTTTATGGCCGGCAGGGGCCGCGCAGCTGGGATCATCGGTCCCACCGATGCCAAGGTCGATGACCCTTCAGTGCTGTTCGTCTTTGCACTTGACGGGAAGGCTGTGCTTCCCGCGGCTGTTCCTCCGCCCGCGCCGGCCAACACCGCTGCACCAGCAGTTCGTTAGATCGTGTTGCAGAATAGGGCCGCAGAAACTTCATGTCATACCGATGCGGGTGCCCCGCGAAACCACGATCACTCTTCAAAAGGTGGCATGATCACGCGTCCCATCAGGGTTTCGCTTAGCAAGTCCGCCACGCAGGGACCCGTTATCGAGCAATATCGTCCGAGCCCGGATTTGGCGTGGGAACCGGCGGTTCTCGCGGTGTTCCGACCGGGCGGGCCGTTCGGACCAGCCCGCTACGCAACATTCGCAACCTACCCCAGATGGAGTTCCTCGCCGATTTCGCGAATCAAGATGCGATCTGGGGCTGAACCCGACGCGCGAAGGAGTCTCTCAATCGGCTCGCCGTACGATTCGTTACTCAGCTTGAATGTTCTATGATGCACCGGGAGGACAGCCTCTGCGCCCGCTTGATTGGCCATCGCAAGTGCCTCTTCCGGACTGCAGTGTGCATGAATCCAGGGATCATAGGCTCCGATGGGCATGATTGCCAAATCTACCGGCTTCGAGACGCGAATCCTTCGAAACGCGTCCGTATAAGCCGTGTCTCCACCAAAGACGATGCGATAACGATCGGTTTCGATAAGATATCCGTTGTATCCGCGATGAACATCGGTGCGCGTGCGAGCGCCCCAGTGCTTGACCTCAATGGCCCGAATTTTTGCGGGTCCCACCTGGCATGTTTCGTCCCACTTCAATTCATGAACCGCCTGGTAACGCTTCGCCCGCATTAGGTCGCTGGTGCCGGCGGCAGTGACAACTGTTGTACCGAGATTCTCTAAGTTCCGAAGGCTTGGGCGGTCAAGATGATCCATGTGCGCGTGAGAGAGCAGGATCAGATCCGGGGCCACAAGCTCCGATAGGCTGACCGCTGGATAAACCAACCGTTTCATACCGAGGGTGAACGGTCCAATCCCGATTCCGATCCGCGTACTAAATACCGGATCAGTAAGGATGGTGAAGCCATCTACGCGAATCAGAACTGTGCTGTGACCGATCCACGTGGCGTGTAAACCTCTCCCGGACCACTCCGATAACCGCGGGACATGCGGAGCAGGCCTCACGGGGCGCTTTCGGTCTTCTGACAGACGCCGCCAGAAGATCGGTCCGAACCGAAAAGTAAATTCCGCGAGCGTTCGCGCCTTGCGGGCGCCGGCCAAAATCGTTGTCATGACTCTTATTGATTGGACGCAAAAGAACGACAAGCGATTCGCCAAACTGAACGAACAGGGCTCCAGGCGAGAAGACTGTTCCTGAACGTTGTGACGTATTATCGGTAGCGATTTCATGACGCGCAAAAACGAATCACTCCGATCGGTCGAACCTGTGGTCCGGAGAGGCATAGAGTAGGAAGGGATCTCTCGATGCTTTCGACCGATGTCTCGATCACCGGCCTATCTGAGGAAGAAGTTATCACCAGGTTCAAAACAGAAGGTCCAAATGAACTTCCCTCGACGAAACCACGCGGCATTCTAGCAATTGCGTGGGAGGTGGTACGAGAGCCCATGCTGGTTCTCTTGCTCGGAGCCGGCTTGATCTACTTCGTTCTTGGCGAGTTGCAAGATTCCTTGGTTCTGCTGATTTCGATTTTCGCTGTAATCGGGATAAATTTATACCAGCAAAAGAAGACGGAACGCGCTCTAGACGCCCTGCGTGATCTTTCCAGCCCACGCGCTTTAGTGATTCGTGACAGCAAGGAAAGACGCATTGCGGGACGCGAGGTAGTGCGGGGCGACATCGTCGTGCTCCAAGAAGGTGACCGTGTCCCCGCGGATGCAGTTGTGCTTTCCTGCGTCAGCCTCTCCGTGGACGAATCGCTGCTTACGGGAGAATCTGTTTCAGTCCACAAAGCCGCAAGAGAGACCGATGCGGTGATCGGGCGGCCTGGAGGTGAAAATACGCCCTTCGTCTTCTCCGGGACACTTGTAGTGCAGGGCCATGGTATTGCCGAAGTCAAAGCCATCGGATCGAAAACTGAGCTGGGCATGATCGGGAAGACGCTGCAGACGCTTCCGGCCGAGAAAAGCTTTTTGAAGAAAGAAATCAATCGCCTCACCAGGATCTTGGCGACGGCGGCGCTTTCTGTCTGCGGGTTGCTGGCCGTGTTTTACGGACTCACACGCGACAGTTGGCTGAATGGGCTCTTGGTTGGAATCACTATGGCGATGTCACTCCTGCCCGAGGAGTTCCCTGTCGTGCTCACCGTTTTTCTCGCACTAGGCGCCTGGCGCATTTCACGTAAGAATGTGCTAACCCGTACGGCAAGCGCGATCGAAGCGCTCGGATCAGCCACAGTGCTCTGTGTGGACAAGACCGGAACCCTGACCCAGAACAGAATGTCCGTCCGTAGAGTGTTGGCGAATGGCTCCTCCTACGTCGTAGACGAAGCCAATCGAGATTCTCTCCCGGAAACGTTCCACGAATTAGTTGAGATCGCCATTCTTGCCAGTCAGAGGAAGCCTTTCGATCCCATGGATTTGGCATTTCAAAAACTCGGCCAGCGCTATCTTCGCGCTACGGCGCACTTGCATGGAGATTTTGTTCTCATTCGCGAATACCCGCTGTCGCGAAAGCTGCTCGCGGTGACACGGGTCTGGCAAGCGCCTGACAATGGAGTTCGAGTAGTGGCCGCAAAAGGGGCGCCTGCCGCAATCGCACGGCTGTGCAAGTTTTCCGCCGCCGAACTGGAACAAGTCAAGAGTCATGCCGACGCTATGGCCGAAGAAGGCTTGCGCATCTTGGCTGTCGCCCGGGCCGAATTTCAAACTGACGAACTGCCAGACGACCCCGAAGTGTTCCAGTTTCGTTTTCTGGGTCTGGTCGGGCTGGCGGATCCCATCCGTCCAGAGGTCCCAGCGGCGATCTCAGAATGTCACACGGCAGGTATACGAGTGGTGATGATCACGGGTGACTTCGCGGGAACAGCGCGAAATATCGCCCGCCAGGCCGGGCTGAAAGGCAGCGAGCAAGTCCTCACCGGACCCGAATTGGAGCGAATGGACGGCGACCAACTCCAGTCCAGAGTGAAAACGGCGAACGTATTTGCCCGCGTCTTACCGGAACAAAAGCTCCTGTTAGTAGAAGCGCTGAAGGCCAATGGTGAGGTCGTCGCGATGACCGGCGATGGCGTGAATGACGCCCCCGCTCTTAAGGCGGCTCACATCGGAATTGCCATGGGCGGACGGGGCACGGACGTTGCTCGCGAAGCGGCTCAACTGGTTCTATTGGACGACGCGTTTTCTTCCATTGTCTCGGCCATTCGACTCGGTCGCCGGATCTTCGACAACCTTAAGAAGGCAATGGCTTACGTTCTGGCAATTCATGTGCCGATCGCCGGGTTAGCTCTGATTCCGGTCCTTTGGGGCTTGCCCCTGATACTTCTACCGGTCCACGTCGTTTTTCTCGAATTGATTATTGATCCCGCGTGCTCGATAGCATTTGAGGCCGAGCCGGAGGAAGTGGGCGTCATGCAACGTCCGCCTCGTAGTCCGCGGGAACCATTGTTTAATCGCCGCACTTTACTCGTGAGTTTGCTGCAAGGGGCCAGTGTTCTGCTGATTGCGCTGACCGTGCTCTTCATCGCCCACTGGCGAAGGGAACCCGAGACTAATACACGCGGCCTGACCTTTACGACGTTCATAATCGCCAACCTTGCTTTGATTCTGGCGAATCGCTCCTGGTCCCGGACGATTCTAGCTACTCTTCACAATCCCAACCCAGCTCTGTGGTGGGTGATTGGGGGAGCTCTGGCCGCGCTTACCTTAGTGAACAATGTCCCATTCGTGCGCGAACTGTTCCGTTTCTCAAGACTTCACGTGATAGATCTTGCCATCTGCTCGACAGCCGGCGTGCTGAGTGTACTGTGGTTTGAAGTGCTAAAGGTCTTCAGCCGTGCGGACGGAGCAACAGAAGTGAGATAAGAGAGGAGGTAGACCCTGTAATATCCTGTTGGTCCCGGTTCGACGTTCACAATCCCGTTATCACGTAATATCGGTAGCGATTCCTCGGTCGACTGCCTGGGCCGATTTGCGCAACGATGCCACGATGACCATAGTGTGGATCGGTGCTTTCGCTTCTCCAGCTTGAACCCGAACTGCTCCCGCACCGCCGTTAGGCTAAATTAGTGCAACTCTGTGCCGTCATGGATTGGGCATCCATGCCTTGGTCATGACGCTCTCTGTGTCGCTGCATCGCGCGAAGAATCTTCGGCGGCCGAACTACCGATCCTGGGGATTACGTATTCGCGATGCCAGGAGCGAATTGCCTCCGCCACCAGATCGGGGTCATCACACATGGGGAAGTGATTTCCCTTGGAGACGACGACTTGACGAGCACAGGGAAACAAAGCTTTCCACCGTTGCTGAAACCCGAATGGGTCGTTGCGCTCACCAAATATCGTGAGTAGCGGAAGGCTGGAGAGGGGGCTGGCCATTGCGAGCGCGATCTCCTCGTATAATTCGTCACATTGCCTGGCGTCGCGAATATAGTTGTGGAAGGCGCGGCGGCCTCGCGTTCCCATGCCGTTGAGGAAAGCCGTGCGGCTGGGCGTGTCCATGTAACGGCCGACTCCGAACGACGTCGCCGTCAACCGGGGAATGAAACCAGTCAGCACGTCGAGTTCCCGGGTAAATCCGCCGCCGATAAATGCCAGTATGCCCCGGAAGGCAGCCCCTGACGGCTTCCACGCGAACGCATTGATCCCTACGATGCCGCGAATCCGCTCAGGCGTGTGGGCGATCGCAGCCAGGCCCGCAAGCCCGCCGAGGTCGTGCAGTACAAGTGTGATCTCCTCGAGGTCAAGTCCCTCGATCACTCCGGCGACGGCACGGGACGCCCTCTCCAAATCAATGGTGATCCCCGCTCCGTCCCGCGTTCGACCGTTGCCGGGAGCATCGAAACAGATGCAGCGGAACTCAGGTGCAAGTTTGGTTATGACATCGCGCCAAATGAACGACCATGTTCCAACATGTACGAACAGCAGCACCGGACCTTGGCCGACGTCCGTCACGGCGAGCACAGAGCCATCGACTTCGAGTCCGAAGGTTTGAAAGGGCCACACAGATTCGGGCAGCCACGAAGGACGGAGTAGAGGCGCTATGCGAACTGTCCGGGCGCGATTGCCGATCATTTCTTTCTCTTCCACGTTTCTCTCCTGACGCCTTCGTAAGGGAAGACCGGCAAGACCGATGGTTTGTGACGGACGCGATCTGAGGACGATCTAGCAGGGCGCGGCGGGCAATTCCGGCAGCCGGGCGAGTTTCTCAGGGTTGGTGACGATGTAGATATTCCGGACAAATCCGTCGGCGATGTCCACCGTCAATACCGAAAACGGGCGACCGTTGACATAACTTACGATGCCAGGCTCTCCGTTTATCTCGGCCATGCGGCTGACAAGATTCCGTGGCACGAGTTTCTTCAGGCCGCCCAGGACGGCCCGCGCCACGTTGTCCGCACCGTAAACAAGGTTCGGAACGGCAGCCGCTTTCCCGCCGCCATCGGAGTGGAACACGACATCGCTGGAAAGAAGGGCCACCAACCCATTTAAATCTCCGTTCGAAGCTGCGGTGACAAACCGATGAAGGAGCCGTTCGCGTTGCTCCAGCGAGGCATCGAAACGGGGGCGTACCTCCACTACGTGTTGTCGTGCCCGTCGCAAAATCTGCCTGCAATTGGCCTCGTTCTGACCGAGCGTCCGGGCGATTTCGGCGTATTCGTAGTCGAAGACTTCGCGAAGGAGGAAAACCGCTCGTTCCATGGGCGTGAGCCGCTGCAGCAGCACCAGGAAGGCCATGGAAAGGGACTCGTCTACGCGGAAACGTTCGGATGGATCGCTCTCCGGTCCGGTCAGCAGGGGTTCCGGCAGCCATTGGCCGACATATTCTTCTCGCTGAACGCGCGCGGACTGCAAATGATTGATGCACAGGCGGCTGATGATAGTCACCAGGAAAGCCCTCGGCGACCGGATCTCTTCCTCCGATGACTTCTGCCAGCGGATGAACGTCTCCTGCACCATGTCCTCGGCATCGGCCACGCTTCCCAGCATCCGGTATGCGATTGAGAATAAGAGACTTCGGTATTGATGGAATGTCTCAGCACGATCGAGCGGCGCAGACGTCTCGTGGCTTCCAGGATCCGGCATGGACTTCTTTTCCATTGTCTGACGTATCCTCATCTCGCGAAGTGCCAATTCTCATCGGCGCTCAGGGAAGGAACTGGTTCAGGAGCGCAGAACATCCACACCAGGAGACCGGGGATTGGCAAGGTCTGTGACAGATCCAAGAAACATTTCAACTCGAATCCGCACTATGCCCGGTCTATCTGCCTCCGTCGCCGGGCCAATTCGAGAACGATGCTCACGACAGAGAGGGTTAGCATGATGCCCTCGGGGATGAAGAGTTTGGTGCTCGCTGGCGACGGGCCGTCGGCCACCATGCCGAAGATTCGCACGGCAATCGCTGTGATGATCACCGTGGCGACAAGGCTGACTCCGATAAGTATCCGCTGTCTGGAGATCAGGCAGGCAAACGTGAAGATGGCGAAGCCCAGCGGGAAAGCCCCGGAGCCGACGCGCGTCGTCGTAGTGGCGAGCGTGGAGCCGAGACTTACGCCGGTGGCCGCCGAAGCTTGAATCGGGTCGGTAATGTAACGCAGTCCGATCATCAAGAATATTACTGTTGCGCCCAAAAGGACGATGCGGCTAATCCAGGGCGCGAAGCGTGTCAGTTTATCCATTTTTTATCCCCTTCAAACCTGTCTTCATGGCCACGGCTAGTAATGTCATCCAGCCCGGCCTGAACTCCCTCAACACGTCTCGACGTTCATCGTCTCTTCGCTGTGGCGCCTGAATTCAGCGAGGTCAGCCTTTCGCTAATCTCCCAGTGCTTCTTGGCTATCGCTTGATCATAGGTAATCGCGGCAGTCCGCTTTTGTTTGCAATTGATAAAATAGCCTCCGGTTATCCCGGCTACTTCTGGTGCCATGGCAAGATAGATGGGCGTGCGAGCGCCAACCTCCGGGCTCTTCATGATTGGGCGCAAGACCCGGGACATCACAGAAAGAATCCCGCCCGCTTTCTGCGTGAACTGAGTCGCAACAGGGCCCGGATGAACGCAGTTAACCGTAATGCCCGTTCCGTGGAGACGCCTCGCCAATTCGTAGGTGAAAAGCACGTTCCCGACCTTCGACAATATATAGGCAGGAAACTGCCTATATGTCCTTTCGCCCTGAAGGTTTTCCAAAAACTTGGGCCCGAGAAGAATCGGAAGAATCCCCGCCGTCAGGTTGACAATGCGACCTTCCGAGGCTTGACGGATCAGATCCAGGGTTAGGTTCGTAAGCAGGAAAGGTGCGAGATGATTGATAGCAAAAGTCTTTTCTATGCCGTCAACTGTGTATTCTTTTTTTGCAAACGCAGCGCCCACGTTGTTAATCAGCACATCAATTCGGGGGAGCTGCTGATGAAGACTTGCGGCCAGCTCACGAATTGAAGCTTGTGAAGAGAGGTCCGCGATAAACAGTCTGGGAGAGACAACAGCAACTTCGGAAATTGCTCTCAGTGCGACGTTTCCTCGATCGGCGTCTCGGCAAATGATGACGATTGTTGCCCGCTGCTTAGCCAATCCTGTGGCAGTGGCGAAGCCTATTCCAGCGTTCGCTCCAGTGATTACCACTATTTTGTTCTGCGCCGTCAAACCGATTGATCCTCGCACCCAGACTGTCCGGACGTTAAGACCTTGCGCGTGCTAACACGTTATGTGCGCGATGCGCCAACTCGATGCCTTTCCCTGGCACCCGGCATATCGGGGCGTTCCCTCCTGGCGGGTTGCATCTCTCTTTGTAGTGGGAGGAGTCCTTGGACGGTGGGAAACT
>Ga0105249_10004382_pt1 | contig 12208 bp, 10 predicted proteins | sample KBSS44metaG_FD_81522 | JGI IMG/M metagenome (GOLD analysis project Ga0105249, IMG submission 81522) | Switchgrass rhizosphere microbial communities from Kellogg Biological Station, Michigan, USA - KBS S4-4 metaG | ecosystem: Host-associated > Plants > Roots > Rhizosphere > Soil | place... | reverse complement strand
TATCAGTTTGTAAAGAATATGGTATTACTTACATGGAAGTCAGTGATGGTTCAATAACAATCCCTCATTCAGAAAAATGTGGATATATAGAAAAGCTGACTCAGTATGGTACAGTTTTGAGTGAAGTTGGAAGCAAAGATGCAGAACACATCATTCCACCTTACAAGTGGATCGAGTTGATGCGAGCGGAATTAAATGCCGGGGCCACTTATGTAATTGCCGAAGCAAGGGAGGCTGGTAATGTTGGAATTTATCGCGGTTCTGGTGAAGTGAGAGAAGGGTTGGTACAAGAAATTTTAACACAAATACCTGCTGAAAAAATTATCTGGGAAGCTCCACAAAAAGCACAACAACTTTATTTTATTGAATTGATAGGTTGTAATGTAAATCTCGGAAATATAGCGCCCACTGAAATGCTCCCGCTGGAAGCAATGCGGGTAGGTCTTCGTGGGGATACTTTTCATTTATTTCTGAATAAAGAAGAAGCCTGATGCGATTATTTGGTTTGATCGGATTTCCTTTGTCACACTCTTTTTCAAAAAAATATTTTACTGAAAAATTTGAGAGAGAAGGGCTGAAAGATTGCAAGTATGAAAACTTTCGTATTGCATCAATAGATGAATTAAAAAAAATACTTTCCATTCCGGGCCTGGAAGGTTTAAATGTGACAATTCCCTATAAAGAAAAAGTGATCCAATTTCTTTATCAATCTTCAGCAGTTGTAAAAAAGATCAAAGCTTGTAATTGCATAAAAATAAAAGACGGCAAGCTATACGGGTATAATACAGATATTGCCGGGTTTGAAAGATCATTGAAAAAAAACTGGAATCCTTTTGTTCATTCACATGCACTTATTCTCGGCACTGGTGGGTCAGCTAAAGCAGTAAGACATGTATTTGATAAATTCGATATAAAGTATAAAAAAGTTTCACGTAAACCTTCTGCCGATAGTTATTCTTACGAGCAATTGACAAAAAGTATTATTTCAAAGTACAAGCTTATTGTAAATACAACTCCATTGGGAATGTTTCCAAACATAGTGGAAGCTCCACCTATTCCTTATGAATTTCTTACTTCAGAACATTTTCTTTTTGATCTGATCTACAATCCCGCAAAAACTCTTTTTCTAAAAAAAGGGGAAGAACAGGAGGCTCTGATTCAAAATGGATTTGATATGCTTGTTTTACAAGCAGAAGAAAACTGGAGACTATGGAACACAGATGCTGAGCCTACCGACTTGTAATTCTTTCAATTGCTTTTTCCGGAATTGCTGCTACTTTTTTTAGATCATAATCATAGCAAACCATCCATGTTTTTGCAAGTGCCACAGTAGTTTGCTTGCCATCAATAGATTTTTTCTCAAGCTTATAAAAAAGATCGAACGCAACTTTCGTGATCTCACCCACAGCAACCGAAGCGAGAATTTCATCGCCATAATAAATTTGATCTTTGTATTCGATCGCGACATCGCTCATGATCGTTCCAACCCCCCCAAAATTTAATTCATCATAGCCTAAATGTTGAAAGAATTTTGCTCTTGCTTCATGAACAATTGAAAGGATAGTGTCATTACCCACATGGCCGCCAAAGTTTATATCAGTAATTCTTATGGGGATAGTTGTAGAAAACGAAAATTTAGCTGGCAGATCAATTTTTATTCTTGCCATTTGAATTGTTTAGACTAAAAGTAAGGAAACAGTTTATTTATCCTGAACTGTTTTGAGTAATTCTATAAAACTTGTAAAAGCATCACCCGAGGAAATAGGGGTCGAAGCAATTTTTTTTCGCCATTCATTCAGAGTTTCTTTCCAATAGGCCCCTTCGCCAAACATTACTTCATAATAATCTTCTGATACTGGTTTGTTCTGCAGATGAGGAGCAAGATTTGCAAATTGAGCTGGGATTTTCACTAGTCTTCCATTTGCATTTACCATCGTTAAATAATTCTGATCTGATGTTACCAAAGAAAGATCATCGATAGATTGACCAAAACTATTACCGCCGGGTATCTCACTATTCAGGGCTGCATATTGGACATTTGATGTTTGAGGTGCAGCATAAGTTCTGTTGTTTCTCATGTTTGCAATCTTATTCCGCTTGCTATTAATAAGTAAACCAGGATTAGCGGCTGCAACAGATGTGTTAGTCGAGAGATCCGGTTGTTTTATGTTATCAATTTTCTTTTCGTTATTAGCATTTGTATCAGTGGCAGTTTTTTTCTCTATGTCATTTTGAACTCCGGCTAATGTATCATTTGCATTATTATTTCTCAATACGATCCACGCTGTAATTATTACCCCGATAAATATTGCTGCCGCAGCAAGTCTTTTGAAATTGATTACAACTCCTCTTTTAGCTGGTTCTTTTTTTTCCTCAGCACTAATTGCTATACTTATAGTCTGCCAGGCATTTGCAGGCGGGGTAAGTTCAGCATCCAATATTTTTTTTGCAAAAGAATTATCTGCATTGATCTCATCAATGTTTACAGAAAGTTTTTCCCATACCGTTGCTGGCGGCATTACTTCCATATCATACAGTCTTTTTTGTAGCCCGGAGTTCATTCTACTTTTTTCTGTTTTCTATCTCTCTCATCTAAGTGATTAATCACCATATCCTGCAGTATCATTCTAGCTCTTGCTAATTGCGATTTGCTTGTTCCTTCACTGATCCCTAAAATATCACCAATCTCTTTATGCGTGTATCCTTCTACAACGTACATATTAAATACTGTCCGATAACCTGGTGACAATTCTCTTATCAAATTCAAAATGTCTTTTTCACCTAACCTGTCAAGAGCTGTCTTTTCTTTATACGGTATCGTGTTTTCTTCTTTTTCTGCTATCGGTTTGAGGTAAGTTTTGCGGCGCAGGTGCTCAATTGCTGTATTTACAAAAATCCTTCTTATCCAACCTTCAAATGAACCTTCGCCACGGAAGCGACTAAGATTCTTATATATTTTTACAAAACCATCCTGAAGTATATCCTGGGCATCATCGCCATTTCCTGCGTAGCGGAGACAAACTGCATACATTTTCGAACTGAACCTGTTATACAGTTCCTCCTGCATTCTCCTCTCACCATTTATACATCCCTGGATTAAGTCGCTTTCGGTGATATGATGGTTGCTTGCTGTGCTCAATTTGTGGAGTTTGTGTTCATGTTTTGCAAAAATGCGACCAATTTGGCTGCCGCCTTTGTCCTATGATTAAATTGATTCTTTTCTTCGATCGACATTTCGGCAAAACTACGTTTGCTGCCATCCGGAATAAAAATAGGATCATAACCAAATCCTTCAGTTCCTTGTGGGGTATTAATTATTTTACCATTACAAATACCCAAGAACTGAGTTTCCTTACCCTTAAAAATTAAAGAAATAACAGCTCTGAACCTGGCATTTTTGTTTTCATGATTTGCCAGATTATTTAAAACTTTTTCAATATTATCTTTAAAAGACCTGGTATCGCCTGCATAGCGGGCACTTTTTACTCCAGGCTCGCCATTTAATGCTTCTATTTCCAGTCCTGTGTCTTCACTAAAACAATCATTGCCTGTAAGTTTATAGATCGTCCACGATTTTTCAGAAGCATTTTCTTCAAGTGTATCATGCGGTTCGGGAATATCAATATCAATACCTGCTTCTTTTAATGAAACGATGTCTATGTCTTTCCCAGCAAACGCTTTTAACTCGTCAATTTTATGTTGGTTATTACTGGCAAAAATTAATTTCATAGGTTAAATATCTTTTTAAGACAAATCCATAATTTCCCTTTTAATGTTTTATCTGGTTCAATCACTTCTAATGATGGAGATGAAACAAATACCGCATCTTTATAACCCTGCACCTGGAACTGAGGAAATATCATTGGCAAGCCAAATTCGGCGGGTTCAATGTCAAATAATAAAACCACTTTGGGTTTAAAGTAATTTATAATTTCATTGAATTCTGATGAACTGTGATCTTGAAAATTTAATATGGCTACATCCGCAAGATTTAGATTACAGGCTGCTAATAATTTTGTAAGAAAGGATAGTTGCTTATCAGGTATATGAACCGCATCGGCATTGCGAACTATTACAAGTGTTTTCTTTTTATTTTCTCCAAGATATTTAAACCCGTTAATTGTTGGTTCGGCATTAGTATTAGCTTGCGAACATACTTCTTGTTTCACATTGATTTCTACCAATGAGTTTTTATAAAGAAAAGCAATATCGGTTGGTTCAAACTTAATGGAATTCAGGCTCATGAAAAGTCTACAAATAGGTGTTAGTTTTTTTTGTTTCTTTGTGCTTCAAATGTAAACATTTATGATTGCAAGTATGGACATAAACATTACCAAAGCAGGAAGAAGTAAGTTACAGGATATAAATCTTGATAATATCCCATTTGGGCATTTCTTCACCGATCATATGCTTGAAGCAGATTTTGAAGGAGGTGAATGGAAAAACATAGAAATAAAACCGTATCAACCATTTTTATTAAGTCCATCGGCTGCTGTGTTTCATTATGGGCAAGCGATATTCGAGGGAATAAAAGCCTATAAGAACCAAAATGGCGAAGCATTTATTTTCAGGCCATATGATAATTTCAAACGTTTTAATATCTCAGCCGAAAGAATGCAAATGCCAACTGTGCCTGAAGAATTATTTATAGAAGGCATGAGAAAATTAATTGACATAGATAAAAATTGGATCCCTCAAAAACATGACTACTCACTTTATATCAGGCCGGTTATGTTTTCATCCGATGAAATCATTGGTGTAAGACCATCTGATAACTATAAGTTTTTTATTATTCTTAGCCCAACGGGTCCTTATTACGCGGCCCCAATGCGTATTTATGTAGAGGAAAAATATGTAAGAGCAGTTGAAGGCGGAGTAGGTTATGCAAAAACTTCTGGCAATTATGCAGCAGCTATGTATGCAACTGCCCAAGCTAAAAAACAAGGATATGACCAGGTGCTTTGGACCGATGCATTTGAGCATAGATATGTACATGAATGTGGTACAATGAATGTTTTTTTTGTGATTGGCGATAAAGCCTTGACTCCAGATTTGAACAGCGGAACTATATTAGACGGGGTGACAAGAGCAAGTGTTATTACTCTCCTAAAAGAAATGGGTTATAAAGTGGAGGAAAGACCGGTTAACATTCATGAGATCATTGATGCTTATAAATCCGGTGTGCAAGTTGAGGCATTTGGTGCAGGTACAGCGGCTACGATTTCTCCTATTAGGGAGCTCAAGTATAAAGATTTTGTAATGCATTTTGATGTGGAAAAATGGAAAGCTGCTCCAGTGATCAAAACCACAATGACTGAGATCAGGGAAGGACTTCGGGAGGATAAATATAATTGGATGTGGAAGATTTGATCCCCAATGACAAATAAAGATTCTAAATCCCAAGAAGTTGGGATTTTTGTTTTTAGAAGGCTTTAAAAACCTTGGAATTTAGTCGGATAAATATCAGGATGTTTTTTGGTATTTACCCTGTTGCCCATTACCTTTGCCCCCCTTCGGGAAATAAACCCCGGAGCAATTAAAAGGTTCCAGAATGCCTACAATTCAACAGTTAGTTCGTAAAGGAAGAGAAATCATCAAAGCAAAAAGTAAATCAAGGGCCTTAGATAGCTGCCCGCAACGTCGCGGCGTTTGTACAAGGGTTTATACAACTACTCCCAAAAAACCAAACTCGGCTCTTAGAAAAGTTGCCAAAGTACGTTTGACAAATAAAGTTGAGGTTATTGCTTATATACCTGGTGAAGGACATAATCTACAAGAACACTCTATCGTGTTGATCCGCGGAGGTCGTGTTAAAGATTTACCAGGTGTTCGTTATCATATTGTTCGTGGTTCATTAGATACTGCTGGTGTAAAAGACCGCAAAAAGAGCCGTTCTAAGTACGGTACTAAAAGAGAAAAAGTAAAAAAATAACCTTCATTTCTCCCGATAACTATCGGGACCGGGTGACAAAAGAAAAAAAATTATAAAGTAATATTCTGACATGCGTAAAGCCCAAGCAAAAAAATTACCCTTAGCTCCAGATCCAAAATTCAATGACAAAATGGTAACCCGTTTTGTAAACAATATCATGTGGAGCGGAAAGAAAAGTACTTCATTCAACACTTTTTATGATGCGCTTGCTAAAGTAGCAAAGCAGACTGGTGAAGAAGGTTATGATGTATGGAAAAAAGCGTTGGCAAACATCACGCCATCTGTTGAGGTTCGTAGCCGTCGTATTGGTGGCGCTACTTTCCAGATCCCGACCGAGGTTCGTACTGACAGAAAGATCTCATTAAGCATGAAATGGTTGATCCGCTACAGTCGTGAAAGAAATGGTCGCAGCATGTCAGATAAACTCGCAGCTGAGATCGTTGCAGCAGCAAAAGGTGAAGGATCAGCTTTCAAAAAGAAAGAAGATACACACCGCATGGCAGAGGCTAATAAAGCGTTTGCCCACTTCAAAGTATAAGTGAGAAAATTGACTAATATAAGAGCCATCCATTAGGGTGGCTTTTGATTTTTAAAGGTGAATTACCAATTGAATTAAGTAGCTGATTTTAAGGGAAACAATCTGGAAAACTTCCTGCTTCGTAATCCTTGAATGATGAGTTTTTATTCATACTTTTGCGCCTCCAAATTATAAAGGAAAAAATCACATGGCAGACTTAAAATTTCAAAGAAACTTCGGTATTGCCGCACATATTGATGCCGGTAAAACCACTACTACAGAACGTATCCTTCGCTATACCGGAATGATCCACAAAATTGGTGAGGTGCATGATGGCGCCGCCACTACCGACTGGATGGAGCAGGAGAAAGAAAGAGGTATTACTATTACTTCAGCAGCTGTTAGCTGTCAGTGGAATTTCCCTACTGTAAAAGGAAAGGCAGATGCCAACACTAAAAATTATTATTTCAATATCATCGATACTCCGGGTCACGTTGACTTTACTGTAGAAGTAGAACGTTCAATGAGGGTATTGGATGGTTTGATCGCTTTATTTTCTGCAGTTGATGGTGTAGAACCTCAATCTGAAACTGTATGGCGCCAGGCAAATCGTTATAATGTACCACGTATTGGTTTTGTAAATAAAATGGATCGTGCAGGTGCTGACTTTTTAAATGTGGTAAAACAGGTTCGTGAAATGCTCGGTTCTAAAGCTGTGCCTTTGCAACTTCCTTTAGGTGCTGAGGATGATTTCAGAGGAGTAGTTGATTTGATTAAAATGAAGGGCATTATCTGGCATATGGAAACAGAAGGAATGACTTTTGACGAAATTGATATTCCTGCTGATATGCTAGACGAAGCAAAAGAATGGAGAGCTCAATTGGTAGAAGCGGTTGCTGAATATGATGATAAATTACTCGAGAAATTTTTTGATAACCCTGATTTGATCAGTGAGGATGAAATACATGTAGCGGTTCGCAAAGCCACAATTGATATGACGATTGTGCCGATGCTTTGCGGTTCTTCATTTAAAAATAAAGGAGTACAGACAGCACTTGATGCTGTTTGTCGCTACCTTCCTTCTCCTCTTGATGTTGAAGGAATTAAAGGACTTGATCCTAATACTGGTGAAGAATTAGTTCGTCAACCAGATTCAAAACAACCTTTTGCTGCGCTTGCATTTAAGATCATGACTGACCCGTTTGTTGGTCGTCTTGCTTTCTTCCGTTGTTATTCAGGTCATCTTAATGCTGGTTCTTATGTATTGAACGTAAGAAGTGGAAAGAAGGAACGTATCAGTCGTATCATGAAAATGTTTGCAAACAAACAAAACCCGATTGATTTTATTGAAGCAGGTGATATCGCGGCAGCAGTTGGATTTAAAGAAATAAAAACAGGAGATACATTGTGTGACGAAGATCATCCAATAGTTCTTGAAAACATGTTTATTCCTGAACCAGTAATTTCTTTGGCTATTGAACCTAAGACTCAAGCCGACGTTGACAAAATGGGTATGGCCATTGCAAAATTGATTGAAGAAGATCCTACACTTCGTGTAAAGACTGATGAAGAAACAGGTCAAACAATTCTTTCAGGAATGGGCGAATTGCATCTTGAAATTATTGTTGACAGGATGAAAAGAGAATTTAAAGTAGAAGTAAACCAGGGTGCCCCACAGGTGGCATATAAAGAAGCATTCCAGGCTACTGTAGAGCATCGTGAGACATTGAAAAAACAAACCGGTGGTCGAGGTAAGTTTGCTGATATAGTATTTGAATTAGGTCCTATCGATGCAGAATGGAAAGCTGAAAATCCTGATAAGCATTACCAGTTTGTAAACGATTTGTTTGGCGGATCTATTCCCCGTGAATTTGTTCCTGCTATTCAAAAAGGCTTTGAACAAGCAATGACTACCGGCGTATTGGCAAGTTATCCTGTTGATAATATGAAGATCCGTGTATTCGACGGAAGCTTCCATGCTGTTGACTCAGATTCTATGTCATTCGAACTTTGTGCCAAAGCAGGTTTTCGTGATGCTGCAAAAAAAGCAAAACCGGTATTGCTCGAGCCAATTATGAAAATAGAAGTAGTAACGCCTGATCAGTATATGGGTGATGTTACTGGCGACTTAAATAGAAGAAGAGGAATGCTGGAAGGCATGGATAGCCGTGCAGGTGCACAGGTTATTAAAGCAAAAGTACCATTGAGTGAAATGTTTGGTTATGTTACACAGCTTCGTTCATTAAGTTCCGGTCGTGCATCATCAACAATGGAATTCAGTCATTATTCTCCCGCCCCATCTGGCATTGCTGAAGAAGTGATTGCAAAAGTGAAAGGGAAAGTGAACGCCTGATAACGATCATTAATAAATGATAATATTAAACCGGCATTTGCCGGTTTTTTTTATTAAGAGTTATTATTATTTTTACCTGCCAATAAATCTGCTGCTATGAAAAAACCTTTTGGAATTCTGCTTTTCTGTTTTTTATCAGCCTATTCCTTTGCTCAAACTCCAGGTGTAAAATGGAGTAAATACATTCAAAAAAGTATCTATAGCCAGGGTTTCTATGATGCAAAAGCAACCTCTGACAACGGTTATATAGTCGTGGGATCAGATACTGATTTCTCTTTTAATAAAACTCAAATTATCAAGAAAGTTTGGGGAAGTCAGTCGTGGATAGTTAAGCTTGACAATAATGGTAATACTATTTGGAATAAAAATATTTCAAGCTATCGTAGCGGTCTCACTTCGGTTGTACAGGCTTCAGACGGTGGGTTTGTTGCAACTGGTTTCGATCAGCAACCCTCGCCTCCGTATGATACTTCGCGTTTTCAAATCCTAAAATACAATTCAGCGGGTAATCTGCTATGGCAAAAGTTTTATGGAGGCTCATTTGAGGACGTCGCTTATAGCATTATAAAAACCGGGAGTAGTGGCTATTTACTTGCTGGCTATACTGAGTCGAACGATGGCAATGTAACAGGTAACCATAGTGCAGGAGCCGCGGATGTATGGTTAGTGAAAACTGACACAAACGGAGATATTGCATGGAAAAAATGTTTTGGAGGCACAGGTCAGGATACAGCATTTGCTGCAGTTCAAACGATCGACAACGGGTTTGTAATAGTTGGTTCTTCTAATTCTAATAATGGCGATCTTACGGGAAATAGTGGTCTATCAGATGCGTGGATATTTAAAACAGATAGCCTTGGAAATTTACAATGGCAACGAAATTACGGAGGTTCCGGTTTTGATGCATTTCGGGGCGTTGTAACAAATGCGGATGGCAGCTTTATAATAACAGGATTTACAACATCAACTTCAGCAACGTCAAATGGCAATAAGGGCAAAGCAGATGTGTGGGTTGCAAAGATCTCGGCAACTGGTAATATGATTTGGTCCAAAGGTTTTGGTGGAAGTGAAGACGAAATGGGATTATCGATTGCGTCAACCCAGGATAACAGTTATTTGGTTACTGGATATACAGAATCTAATAATGCAGATGTAAATGGAAATAATGGTTTAGCCGATGAATGGCTCGTTAAGATTTCAGATGACGGAAACCTGGTTTGGCAAAAATGTATCGGTACGAATAAAAACGAAATTGGAATGGCTGTTATTTACAATGCAGAAAATGATTATGCTATTGGGGGATTAGGTGAACCAGTTTCACCAGGACCTTTTGATGCTTCGGATGGTTTGTTTGTAAGATTAGGAAATACAGCACATATCAAGGGCAATCTTATCTCCGCCACTACAATTAATATTGGTGTAGTCAAGGCGGTAAAAGCAGGTATTGAATATGCGGTAGTTCCAATTAATAATACATTTAAAATGGACGTCGAACCCGGAACATATAATGTGACATATAGTTTTCCGAATCCTTACTTTTCTGTAACTCCACCTTCGGCTACGATAACTCTTCCTAACTATTTTGATACAGCTCAGGTAAATTTTACAGTTCAATCAGTTCCGGCACAAAGAGATCTTACGATAAGTGCTTTTTCATTGAATCCTGCGAGACCAGGTTTCAGCCATAGTTATAAATTAGTGTACAAGAATGTTGGTACTGATATAGTGACATCGGGGACAGTATTATTTAAAAAGGATAGCCGATTGAATTTTGTTTCTGCCATTCCAGCTATAAGTTCGTCGACTGGAGATACTTTAAAATGGAATTACTCCAATTTAAATCCATTTGACTCGGCATCCATTACGATTAATTTCCAGGTTCCTGCGCCGCCCAGTGTGAATATTAACGATACATTGAATTCTCTTGCTATCATAACACCGGTCGCCGGCGATCTAACACCTTCAGATGATACGGTTATTATCAAACAAAGAGTCGTGGGATCTTATGATCCTAATGATAAAAACGAAAATTTTAGCAGGTTAATTACTCTTCCGGATATAGCAAAGGGTAGTTTTATTAATTACATTATTCGTTTTCAAAATACAGGAACTGACACAGCATTTGATGTCAACGTAAGGGATACGCTGGATTCAAAACTTGATTGGAATAGTTTTGAGATGATCGCTTCCAGTCATTCTTATCAACTCAGTATTAATAACAAGTCAAATCTCAGTTGGAAATTTTCTGATGTTAAACTTGTCGACAGCATACATAATGAACCCAAGAGCCATGGATTTATTGCTTATCGAATAAAACCTCTTAACACCTTGGCAATAGGCGATACTATTCACAATACAGCTTCTATTTATTTTGATTTTAACCCGCCAGTAAGGACAAATATTGTAAACACAATAGTGGCTCAACCTCCGCCAACAATAACTTCTTTCGCTCCGGCAAGTGGAGGCGTCGGGACATCTATAACAATTACAGGAACCAATTTTGCCGGGGCAACAGTTGTAAATTTTGGTGGAGTTGCGGCTTCTTCCTTTACGGTTAATTCAGCGACAAGCATGACTGCTGTTGTAGGAACAGGTGCATCGGGTAATGTAAGTGTAACTACTCCGGGTGGCACAGCGTCAATAGCGGGCTTTACATTTATTCCTTCACCAACGATAACTTCCTTCACTCCGTCAGGTGGAGGAGCCGGAACATCAATAACAATAACCGGAACCAATTTTACAGGGGCAACTGCAGTAAGTTTTGGTGGAGTTGCGGCCAGTTCATTTACTGTTAATTCATCAACAAGTATTACAGCAATTGTAGGAACTGGTGCAACAGGCAGTGTGAGTGTTATTACACCAGGCGGAACGGCAACACTGGTTGGATTTACATTTATTCCAATACCAACGATAACATCATTAATACCAACAAGTGGAGCAACAGGCGCATCAATAACAATAACAGGAACCAATTTTACTGGGACAACGGCAGTAAATTTCGGAGGAGTGGCGGCGAGTTCATTTACTGTTAATTCATCAACAAGTATTACAGCAGTTGTAGGAACTGGTGCAACAGGCAGTGTGAGTGTTATTACACCAGGCGGATCAGCAACACTGGCTGGATTTACATTTATTCCAATACCATCTATAACATCATTTACACCAACAAGTGGAGCAACAGGTGCATCAATAACAATAACAGGAACTAATTTTACTGGGACAACGGCAGTAAATTTCGGAGGAGTGGCGGCGAGTTCATTTACTGTTAATTCATCAACAAGTATAACGGCAGTTGTAGGAACAGGTGCATCAGGAAATATAAGTGTTATTACTCCGGGTGGTGCAGCATCAATAACTGGCTTTATATTTATTTCTCCACCAACAATAACTTCCTTCACACCTACTA
>Ga0105249_10004374_pt1 | contig 12217 bp, 14 predicted proteins | sample KBSS44metaG_FD_81522 | JGI IMG/M metagenome (GOLD analysis project Ga0105249, IMG submission 81522) | Switchgrass rhizosphere microbial communities from Kellogg Biological Station, Michigan, USA - KBS S4-4 metaG | ecosystem: Host-associated > Plants > Roots > Rhizosphere > Soil | place... | reverse complement strand
GGCGCCACCTTCCGGATTTCCATACCGGACCGCCCGGTGGAACTGCAGAGCGTCCGCAACGAGCGGGCGCGGGCGTAAACGCCTCAAGGGACGCGGTTTTTGCGGCCACCCCCGCAGATTCACCAACGCAAATGGATGGACAGATCCCGCGTTCCGGACCTTGCCAAGCGAGGCCGGAGCGGGTAGCTAAAGCGCTCTTTCGCGGCCGTCCGTACTCTGATCGGATGCATCCCGGGCCCCTGGCCCAAATGCCTGGCGAAAAACGCGCCCGTAGCTCAGCTGGATAGAGCACCAGACTACGAATCTGGGGGTCAGGAGTTCGAATCTCTTCGGGCGCGCCAGCAACCTATTGGAATAGCTCCATTTTCTGACTTCAGTTTGGCATTTGCTTCCACGCGAACCATGCGCGGAAGCAATATGGAAGCACATGGAGCAAAAATTCTTTGGATCGGGACCGCACCGCCGCGATGCCGCTCTCGGAGCAGCCCCTTCAGGACCTTGTTAAGCGATGTCGAGGCGCTGCATCGCATGCCGATAGGCTGAGTAGCTCGTAGCAAACGGACCAGTCGCCGGGCCGGCTGGCGAACAGCCGCGCCGGCGGGCCCACCAGAACCAACCAGCGCCGCACCTGCCGAACGTCTCCAGCGCCCGGTCGGCGTAGAACACCTCGATGCTGTCCCCGGTCCGCGGGTGGACGTCGAAGAGCGGCGCACACCGCCGAGTTCGGGTCCCCGGCAACATCACGCCGCCCTCTCAGCGGGCCCGGCTATGGCCAAGCCGCGCAGGTAGTAGGCGGCCTTGGACGCCCGGCTGCACGCCGTGAAGAACGCCCGTTTGTCAGCCTTCAGAAGCTCGATCCATGAGGCGATGTAACCCGCGCTTCGGACGTCGCCGTCAAAGCCAAATTCTGCGCAAAGGAACGCGGCGCCCAACTCCGCAATCAATTCCTCCGCTGCGTAATCGCGCGAGCCGAACCGGTTCTTCAAATCCCGATCCAGCCGAGACTTGTGTCCGCTCCAGTGGGTAAGCTCATGGAACGCTACGTTGTAGAAGTGATCCGCGCCCTTGAAACCCGCGAATGCCGGCATGGAGATAAAATCTCGGCTCGGGACATAATAGGCTTCACCGTGGCCCTCGCGGATGTCCGCGCCAGTTGAGCCTAAGAATGCGTCGGCAAGCTCGTCGCGCTTGTCGGGATTGCGAACGCGCATTGACTTACCGGTGTTGACGCTGTCGGGAAGGTTCTCGCACTGGTCGACATTGAAAACCGTATATTCACGCATCATCGGGATCAGGCGCGCTGAAGAGCTATCGTCCGCGCCTTGGTCGCGGACCTGCAATTGCTTCACGAAATAGACCTTGGTGCCGCGCTCGCCCCTGCGCACGTTGCCGCCCAACTCCAGAGCCTGCTTGAAGGTTAGAAAGCGCGGTGTGCGATATCCGGCCGCCTGTGCCATCCACAACAGAACGACATTGCATCCTGAGTAGGGGCGGTTGGAGACGGCGTTGCACGGAGTGTTCGCGCCCGGGGTTACCGACCATGGCTTAACCCAAGGGGCGGCGCCGGCCTCTAGCTCTGCAACAATGCGCGCAGATACCTCCGCATAGAGATCACGTTTCATAACCCGCCTCGCTGTTATGGCTGACGCGACCATGATCGGCCGCGTGCCAAGCCGCGTTGGGCAGGGCTTCTAGATTTTGGTCAGGCTGATGGTCGTAATTTCCCCCCCCGGGGAGCATGGACAGGCGCCCCCGTCTCGCTTCGCGAGACCTCACGGAGAAATTTCTAGGACCAAAAAAGTAGCGTTAAGGTTTTGTTAAGCACCCGACTGTCGGTCGGCGTAGCTCGTAGCGATGGGCCACCAAGAAGGCGCGAGAGCCGCGAGCGCCCTCAAGGCCGCGACCTGTGGCCTCGATACGATAGGTGCGCGGCACCAAGTAACGTACGCCAGCTATTAACCACCCTGGTGGGCACGGCTTCCCAGTTTCATGCAATACGCGCATTCTGCGGTTACCTCGTACCCACGATATGCATATGAAGTACGACACAAACAACATCGACGAAGCCGCATACCTTGCACTGCAGGGCTATCACTTCACCGTCAGGCGCACGGGGGCGATCTCTGCGTTGTTCTCGTTTGAGACAGACAAGCACTTCAACGCAGTTCGCGCTAGGTTTTGGAAGGGCGAGGTGACGGTGCAGCTTCACCGCTGGCTCACCACGCGAGCTGCTCTGAAAAACGAATGTGCCGGCCAGGCGCTTTCGGCCAAGCGTGTTCCTTCGCCGTCACTCGTACCCGCTGAGCGCGAGACAGAGGCACTCGTAACGACAGGCTTTGTCTACTGGTACCATGACGGGATTACGATCAAGAGTGCGATGTTTGGCAATCGATCCCTGCACACATCGCGGTTGGCGGACGGCAACTTCTACCGAACTCGTGAGGACGCGCAGCTTAAGCGAAACGCAATACAAGTTGTATGATCTTCAGGGCACTGTCTCACCCAGCGTCCTCGTCAGTCCTGGACATGGACGGTGTAGCACCCGCTTGCCATATGATCGTGCTAATAACTCAACACCAGTCTCGTTGTTCAAGCTAGCCGTTCACTGGGAAGGCGCCATGATCCTACCATCCAAGGAACAGGAATTTCGATCTCTGTTCTCCGCGTTCGTCAAAGATTATCTCAAGACTACTGACGGCGAAAATCACCTTCGATTCTACGACGAAGGTAGATTGAAGGGGCAAGAAAACTTTGAGTCTGTTAAGGCGGCGCATGGGGACATAACGGATAGCGTCCTGCGCGGCCTTCTGCCTCATACTAATTCTGTTGCGCACCGCGCGTCCGGTGCGTGGGTCCACATTGCGCCTACTATTCAAGGCGACATCAGAGAATGGTTTGAAGGAGCTGGGTGGACCCGCGCTGAGGATTGGCCGAAGGTTGCGCAAGCAATATTTCGCCTTGTCGCTAGTTGTGCGGACGATCCTCAGTCATTGGAAACGGCATGTGCGGAGTTCGCAGCTATGCCCTACACCAAAGGATTGCAGACTGGGCAATTGAGCCCGATATTGAACGCTGTAAATCCGGATTGCTTTCTCATCATTAACAACAAGAGTCGCAAAGTCATAAACTACTTCACCGGAAGTAACTTCAAACAGCCTCTCACGAACTATGCAGCCACGAATGATGCGGGTCGCGCCCTCGTTAGTAAGTTGTCGCCGTCAATGCGCGAGATTAGCAATAGCGATGCCCGGGCAAGCGACCTTTTCGATATCTTCTGCCATTGGCTCGTTGCCGTGAAAAAATACGAAGCCATAATCGGCGCATCTGTCGGCAAGAAGATAAAAACCGAGGACCGCGAAGTCATCGTGACCGTGCCCGACGATGGTGTCGAGAGAGCGGAATCGTTCACCGCCACAGACGCAATCGAACCTCGTCAGTCATATCGTATCCAGGCCGCCCTCGCTCACATTGGCGCGAAGATGGGATTTCGCATTTGGGTTCCTCGAAGCGACCGACAAAACATTCTTGCCTTGATCCCTCCCGACAAACGAGGGCTTTTTCTCGAAGAACTGCCGCTCAATTACGACGATCTGACAATAAAAACCATCGAGCAGATTGATGTGATCTGGCTGAAAAATCGTTCAATGGCTCGGGCATTCGAGGTTGAACATACAACCGCGATCTATTCTGGGCTATTGCGAATGGCGGACTTGCTAGCGTTACAACCAAACATGGACATTCGGTTGCACATCGCGGCGCCACTCGATAGACGCGATAAAGTAAGGCAGGAGATTCTGAGGCCCACGTTCTCGCTGCTGGAGCGTGGACCGCTTTATCGGATGTGTTCGTTTCTCCCGTATTCGGCAGTGGAAGAAATGAACTCGCTTCCACATCTGGAACACATGAATGGATCAATCGTGGACAAATACGAGGAAGCGTTTGCTGACGAGGAAGATATATAGCGAGTTTTGGTTTCTATCACGCGACAGCCCGATCTGCTTGCCGACGTGCATGATATTCCCAACGGTGCTGGTGATCGCAACAGCGATTTTTTGTCGAGCAGCTGTAGGATTGGACTGACAATGCGCGCAGACACCTCGGCGAGAAAATCACGCTTCATGGCTCGCCTCGCTGGCATGGTTGAAGCGACCACGATCGGCCGCATGCCATAGCTGCGTAGGGCAGGGCTCTCAGTCGGGCATTAGGCGGGAGCGCGCAAAATCTACCCCCGGGGAGCATGGACGGGCCCCCGTCTCGCTTCGCGAGACTGCCTTGAGAAATATCCCGGGGTCAAAAAGTGCCATTAAGGGCTTGGTAAGATTTGACGGTCCTGCACCTTCGTCGTTTGATTTTTGCGATTTCCGAGCTTACCGGCGGGGAGATAGCAATATGAAAAAGCCGAGCAAAACAGCTGCCGAACTCGAAGCCTCTATCAAGGTAGAAATGGAGGACATCTGCGAGTGGCCGACCGATATGGCGATCTCCGTTCAGCCTGATGGCGACAGCTGGAAGGTGAAAATTGTGCAAGAGGGATCAGCAGACGATGCCGATCGTCGCGAAATGGTCGAGCAGATCGCTGCACGGCTCAGAGCGGAATATGATTTGAAGTGACGAAGTGACCCGGGCCGAGGACCACGAGCATCAAAAACAGTGGCAGCGTAGAAGAGTGATACCTTGAAACTCGGCCATCGGACAAGAACCGGTCCCGGCGGGTTCGCCCTGTGATCTTGACCCAAAACCGCGCGTAGAACGTTTTCTGGGAACGACCCGCTGAAATCGCATCGCAGCTGCACATTGATGCGAGCAGAAATATGTCTCCAAGTCCTCCTGCCCAAGGATAACCTGATAGAAGCCATCAAGTTAACATGCTCTGGTTGCAATTGCCTAGATACCCTGAGACTTGTCTTGGGGAGGGACGCGTGCAGGGGTTCGTGCACATTGTCGACGACGATGCGTTGTTTCGGCGAGCAATGGAGCGTCGTTTGAAGCACGCTGGTTACGAAGTCGCGACCTATGCTTCGGCCCAGCAGTTGCTGGATCACGTGCCGAGCGAAAGTGTCGCGAGCTGTATTCTCCTCGACGTGCAATTACCGGAATTGAGCGGTCCGGAGCTGCAGGCACGCTTAAGCGAACTCGGCTCGAGCCTACCTATCATATTCCTCACCGGTCATCCCGATATCCCGACCACGGTCCAGGCGATCAAAGCGGGTGCCGATGACTTTCTAACCAAGCCAATATCTTCGGTTAAACTTCTTCAGGCAATCGAGCGAGCGATAGCGCATCATGAAGTGACGTTTGGCCTGAAGAGCAAGCTGGACATGGTTCGCGCTCATGTCGCGGCGTTGACGCCGCGCGAGCGGGAAGTCTTTGAACTTGTCATCCGCGGCGACACCAACAAGCAGATCGGCCGGGCGTTAGGCTGTGCCGAACGCACGATCAAGGCCCATCGCCACCAAGTGATGGAGAAAATGCAAGCCCACACCTTGGCGGAGCTAGTCTCCATGGCCGAACGAGCCGACGTCTTTGTGTCGTCTACCCGACGGACGGCATAGGCGATCCCACTTTTACGACCGGTCGTTCACGGTATTGGCGGAACAAATTCTGTCCGATTTTGTTTGGGTACCCCAAGACGTGTCGGTGACGGGTCAGGGATGTCGCACTTTGCAGGATCGTAACGTTGTATTAGTCGTTGATGACGACCCTGGAATGCTGAAGGGTGTCCAGCGGCTGCTGCGGCTGCACGAGTACAACCCTGTCCTGTTCTCGTCGGCGGAGGATTTTAGAAAACACGCCGATGTCGAAAAGGCGGTTTGCGTTATCCTCGACATCAACCTGAACGACGGGTCAGGGATCGAGCTGAGGCATCGTCTCAAGGCGGACGGGCATTCCGTGCCGGTCATCTATATGACTGCGAGTGACAACCCTGCCGTTCGCAGGGCTGCACTGAACTCTGGATGCATCGCTTTTCTAACCAAGCCCTTCTCTACGCACTCGCTCATTGAGCCGCTCAAGAAAGCATCGGCAGGGCATTCATAGGCTCCGCCGACCTTCGCTCATTGATGGCTTGTTCAAGGTTTGTACCTTGCCCCGGGGATCATGTGATCCGGACGCCGATTGGTCCGTTCTAGGTGAGCGACGGCTGCGTGACCGCCCGTGGTCTCGCTGAACCTGCGCTACTATTGCGGTGAACATCATAAGCTGGATATGATTGCGCCCCCTGACATTCAGGTCAGTTTCGATTGAGCCCATGCTGAAGGCGATCACGTTATCGATTTGTGCGCTGTTCCTTCTGCGGGCGACATGTCAAGCGGCGGAGTTGGCAGAAAATACCGCATTCGGCGCTGCTCCAATCACGCCGCCAATGCCGGATCTCCAGTCCCTTCGGATCAAGGGGCTCACGATAGCGCTACCCGGTCCGCAGGACACCATCGACCCTGATTTCGCGGGCCTTCGATCAAGTCTTGCCGCGCTTGGGATCGGATACATCGGCTACAGCAGCAACAGCTTTTTCGACAACATGCTGCCCGCAGAACGGACCACGTTCGGCCAACAGGTCTATAACGGGCAGAAGCCAACCTTCTTCACGAATAACGTGATGCAGCTGACTTACGATCTCAGCAGATACGGAATTTCTGATGGGCAGATCTTGGTTGGTGGCATCTACAACTTTGACACTTGGGAGCCGGCCGGTCCGAACGCATTAAGCCTCGCGACACTCAGCTATTATCAGACCTTCCTGAACAGGCGGGTTGAACTGAAGGTCGGATATCTGGCCAACGTCGTCGAATATTGGGGGCCGTTTCTGGCAGGCAATTTGTCGTCCAGCATCTTTGGACCGAGCGGATTAATTCCGGTCGCGGCTGGCCTCAGCGCTTGGGCTTGGTCGAAACCAGCGATCAACATCAAGGTCAACGGCCCTGACGGACTTTACAACAAGTTCGGCGTACAGGTAGCGAGCAATCCGGACGGCCCTTTCGCCGAGAAGACCGCTAACCCGACCGGACTGAACTGGTCTACGCCGAACAGCGGGGTGCTCGTCATAAACGAGTTTGGTTATCGCAAGGAGGCAGCCCCCGGCCAGCTTGCGACCTGGGTGCGTGCCGCACCGATCCTCAACACCAGCAGATATGTCGACTTCGAATTTGGCGGGCGGAGCAGCGGGAATTACGCAGCGTATGTTCTGGCGGATCAGCAATTCGTCCAACTTGCCCCGGTAGCTGGTCAGACGGCTAGGGGGTGGTACGCTGGCGTCAGCGCAATGTATGCGCCCCCCGAACTCAATCGCTTCAGCCAGTATTACGAGGCCCGCATTTACGGCATCGGCCTTCTGCCGTCCCGGCCGAGCGACATGGTGTCCCTGGTTATCTCCCGAAATGTCTTTAGCCACTATCTGGTCGATGCCGCATTGCAGCGCGGCCAGCTTGCGCATAGCGGCAATTTTTCGATAACCGCAGCATATAATGCGTCCATTGCGCCGGGCATTCGCGTGGGCATCGGGCTGGGGTACACAAATAACCCCACGCCGGTAGTCTATACGCCGCAGACGGGGAGTGCCCTCAATGTGTTGGCTAACCTGGTAGCGTACTGGTAAGGCACTTTGTGGGAGCCCATGAGGAAGCTAGCTTGGATGCTCTAATCGGGCTGCGGAAAATTCTGGGCGGACTGATGGCGACCTATGGGGGGTGCATAGCCGCATCGCGCACCTCGTGGCTGAAGCGGCTCGTCCACATGTGGATCGCCGCCGTTGTCGTTCTTGTCGTCTCTATTGGCGGGGCTGCCGCTCAGCCCAAGTCTGGCCAGACTGTCGCTCAGCCGAAAAAAATTCTGATCCTTCATACGTTCGGCCCGAATTTCGAGCAGGGAGCCGCATGGAGCAGGGAAATCCAGAGAGAACTGAACCAACAGTCGCCTTGGCCGCTAAACATTCAAGAGCAATCGCTTGTCACGGCTCTCGACGGCGATGACGCTGCTGAGGCAAAATTTCTTGAGTACCTCAGGACACTCTACGCTCAACGACCGCCCGATTTGATCGTCTCTCTGGGTGGGCCTGCGGCTATCTTCATCCGCAAACACAAGGCAGATCTGTTTCCGACAACACCGATGCTGCTGGCGGCAGTCGAAGTACGCCGGGTTGATCCATCTATGGTGTCCAACCAAGACATCGTGGCTGGGGCATGGTTCGATCAAGTCTCAGCCATTGAAAATGTTCTGCGGTTGTTGCCGGAGACGAAGACCATCGGGATCATTCTCGGAATGTCCCCCGGTGAGCGCTTTTGGGCGGGCGAACACCAACGGCTGCTGGGTCCACTTCTGAAGGACAAGGTTGAATTGATCTTTTACGGCGAGCAGCCGCTAGACGAGATTTTAAAGGCGGTAGCGAGTTTACCGCCCCACAGTGCAATCTTTTTTCAGCAGCTGGCGGTAGACGGCGCCGGGGCGGTATATGGAGACAAGGATCCATTAAAGCGCATCTATGCGGTCGCCAATGCGCCCATCTTTTCCTACGACCAAACTTATTTCAACGGTGAAATAGTTGGCGGCCCGATGTTTTCACCGACCGAGGGTGCCAAACCGACGGCTGCTGTTGCAGTCCGAATGCTGGGAGGCGAGAAAGCAGATAGTATCAAGGTTCCTTTGATCGGTTTCTCGACACCGAAATACGATTGGCGACAACTTCGGCGTTGGAACATCAGCGAAAGCCGCCTGCCACCGGGAAGCGAAGTCCTGTTTCGGGAGCCAACGGTGTGGCAGCGTTATTCTTGGCAGATCGCATCCATCGTCACGGTTCTCCTGATACAGGCCGGGCTTATCTCGGTCATGCTAAGTGAGCATCGTCGGCGGCAGGTAGCGGAAGTGCAGTCGCGGCAGCGCATGGCGGAACTTGCCCATGTCAACCGCTCTCGACTGCTGGCGAACTGACAGCCTCCATTGCTCATGAGATCAACCAGCCACTCGGCTCTATTCTGACCAACGCCGAAACCGCAGAGGCAATTCTGAAATCTCAGAGCCCCGACATCGCTGAACTCCCCGACATCATTGAACTCAAGGATATCGTGAACGATATTTTACATGATGACCGGCGTGCCACCGAAATCATCCAAAGAATGCGCAGCCTCCTGAAAAAGGCACCGTTCGAACAGAAACAATTCGACCTCAATGAAGTTGTGCAAGAGACGATCAGATTTTTTTCGGCGCTAGCCGTTGGCCGGAAATTCGAACTGGCTAGTGTGATCACACCGTATGCGCTTCCGATCCTCGGCGACCGCATCCAACTTCAACAAGTCATTCTGAACCTCGTCATGAACGGGGTCGACGCGATGAGAGACACGCCGAGTGAAAATCGCATCATCAGCATCCGGACTTCGCGCGTCGAGAACTTTGCCCAGCTATCCGTGTCGGATCGCGGCTCGGGCATTCCCGAAGACAAATTGAAAGAGGTCTTCGAACCGTTTTTCACCAGCAAGGCGGAAGGCATGGGCATGGGGCTGTCCATCGCGCGCACCATTATCGAGGCGCACAACGGGGTGATATCGGCAAGAAATCGGGACCACGGCGGCGCGGCGTTTCGGGTCAGACTTCCACTATCAAACAACAGCACGGGACCAGCATAAGCGCGATAACCAGAGGACAATAATCGAGCTTAAAGCAGCGCAGCAGTATCGCCTCCAAATGCACTCCCCAGATAAGTATCGAAACTGCTGCCCCGTAGAGAACGAAGAGCCAAGCGATGGAAATCCAGAGCCACACAGTGTGCATATCCATGCAAACGGCCCTCAGCCCGAGATTGACGGCCAAAGGAGGCTGCAAAGACAGGGCCGTCGTTCCTTTGATCTACATCAATGTTGATCAGAGACGGGGAGCGGGTCCCGGAAATCCCTCGGTACGGACCTGAAAAGCCGTTGTTCGAAGCACATTTTCGATAGATGTCGCAAGGGCCGGTTAGTCGGAGCCAGGCAACGCTGACTTACGCCGATGACTATCGGAGCACCATGTCGGTCGGCATCACGCCAATAGGCGGCGCCGTTAACATTTCATTACGGACCATCGGCCCTTCCCTTCTGGGACACAGGCACTTGCACAGTGCGAAAAGCCGTCACCGCTCAGATGCCCCATGCCCGGTGACGGCTTCTTGCCGTCCTCACTGTGCGGCACGCCACGCATCGATCCCTGAGCGAGCCGGGGCAACGGCGCGCACCGCCATCGCATCAGCACCGCGCCTCAGTCGATTTGTGCGCCCTATCCGGCGTCGGAAGGGCGCACATCCAGAAATAGGTTAGGCCGTGGCGCGCTACCGAGTCGCTTTTGTCGGCCTGTGCCAAAAAGGTTCCGGCAAATCGTCGCGTCACTAATAGGAACTGCGCGCCTGAACGGGATTGGTTCTGTGCCGGTCATCTTTGAGGCAGGGCAATCGGAAATGGACGACCATACGCGCTTCTGCGGGAGCATTGGGCGTGAACGCATTTTTCAAGGTCGTTGTCTGGTTTGCTGCGGCATTCGTAGGGTTTTTTCTTTGGAATGCAACGCCAGATTTTCGGCCACTTGTCGCTTGGGCTCTAGCGACCGCATTCCTCGCTTACGTGTTGTCCACTATCGTTGAAGTCACAGTTAAGCGGCTCATATGGGACGAACTCTTAGAGCTTCGCGGCCGCCTGGAAGTTCTAGATCGCAAGGTCACTGCCATTTTGAAAGAGGCACTTGAACAGCGCCACCTCCGATGACGTTCGAGGCGGAACCATGCCAAAATCCCGATGCCGATATCCTCACTCGTGATACGGATAATGTCGCGTTCAATGTGGTTTCTTTCGTTGCCGGGAACGAACTCGCCCGTGATTTTCTTGAGTGTTCCCCAATAGCTCGTTGAGTTGGAGTATTTCGCCATGGCAGAGCCGGATGGTCGCCGACGCCCGTTCTGACGCTCACCGTCGCGTCGAGGTCGAGTGATGGCGCAGTGCCGATGGCCCGCCAGCCCGACGGCAAGGCGTGAACCATGCGTCGTTGGGAGACCACGCCGCATAGTCTGTCGAAGCAGCAAGACCAAACAAGGATCCGAACGCGGATCCACAGTCCTGACGGCTAGATGTCAGCAATGCTTGCCGGGCAACCGGCTACTTTTTCTGCTCGGCGGTACCGTCGCGTGCGTCACGGCGCTCTTCGCGCCCTGTGCGCCTTTGTTCGCGTCGTTCTGCGCGCCCCGTCCGTCGTTCCTGACGTCGTTCTGCGCGCCCAGAGCGTCGTTCCTGACGCCGCTCCGTACCAGACTTCGGCGTCTCAGTGGACGGCGTGGCGGGCGTGGTGCTGGTCTGGGCTCCCGCAGGTGACACCATCAGAATTGCAGGCGAGCCCACAAGTCCAAACGCAGCCGCGTATCCAAAAAGAGCGAGAGCGCTTCGACGACAGACCCGCGTCGATTCTGAACGTTCACCCATATCAAGCTCCCAGTTTGCAGCCCTCTCGCACGTCGCCACATTCCAGAGAGTGGGTATTGATCTGAATCAACCGGGCCGTTGGCAACAAAATCCATCGCGATTGACGGGTCGGCGTCAGCGATGATGGTTTATTGCCGAGTTCACCGTTGCCGCCAACATCGCCAGTCATTGTCCAAAAGGACAATGCCCCTCTAGGCAATAGATCTCCGTGCAGGCCTTAATTTAGCATGGTTGCCAAATAATCGGAGAAAGCCAGCCTGCTTCGAACTGAGTGACGCCCGCCGATAAAAAAACTGTGAGAGATACGGGTGAGAGACAACAACTCAAAATCGATGTCGATATTTGAACTGCGAAAGCTATATAAACAGTTGACCATTGAATTCAATCAAAAGCTATGGTCCGAAGAAATCGAACTAGAGCAGCGGCTGCGGCACCTGCAAGGGACTGACAACATACCCGACCTTGATTGCTCGCGCCGCCACACCGGTCTCCGGCGCTTTGACGCTTGATACACCAAGCATTGATCCGAAAAAACGGCAGCCCTCCGGCTTCATCAAACCATGCCTGCCGTCGAAGGTCTCCCGGCCGCCGTCCGGCGTGCTGTGGGTTCACGAAATCAAGCACGATGGCTACCGGCTAATGGTGCGCCGGGAAGGCCCGCGGGTTCGCTGCTTTACCCGCAACGGCAATGACTGGGCCGACCGCTTCCCCTCCATCGTCGAGGCTGCGCTCCTCATCAAGGCGACGTCGTTCCTGATCGACGGCGAGGTCGTGATTATCGGCGACGACGG
>Ga0105249_10004373_pt1 | contig 12219 bp, 9 predicted proteins | sample KBSS44metaG_FD_81522 | JGI IMG/M metagenome (GOLD analysis project Ga0105249, IMG submission 81522) | Switchgrass rhizosphere microbial communities from Kellogg Biological Station, Michigan, USA - KBS S4-4 metaG | ecosystem: Host-associated > Plants > Roots > Rhizosphere > Soil | place... | reverse complement strand
CGGATTGTTCAGGACCTCTCCCTCTTACCGTAGGGCGAGGTTTGGGCCCTCAGGTGAGTAAGCCTTTGTCGTGGAGGCCAATGCGCATGCAACGGATTGTTTGCGGACGTCCCGCTCGGCCGACTCGTGAGCGCGGTGGCCCTCCACGGCGCCACCGCCCCTGCGGCACGACCGCAGGTTGGTCTGTCGCGTTCATGAGCGCCCTGGCGTGCTCCGCGCCGACGGATGGGGCGAATCGGCGTCCGGCGCAATCGTTCGGGGTCGAAATTGTCACCGACCGCACGGCTTACAGCGTGCCCAGAGTCGACGTCAGGCCACAGTTCGTCCTTTCGGCGACCATCACGAACCGTTCGGGGCGCACGATCATGCTCGGCCGTTGTGTCGGCGGCTCGGCCCTATCGCTTCTCGAGCGTCGCACCGGTGATGGATGGGCGGAGAACCACTCGTACGCCTGCACCGACCGGACGCCAACGCCGCTGGCGCCCGACGCCTCTCTTCGGGACTCGGCCATCATCGCGCTCAGCTATGGCGGGTCGGACATCTCGCTCGGTACGGAACAGCTACCCGTCATCCTGCGTGGGGTGTACTGGATCGACGAGGGTCCATGGCCGCCACCCGCGGGCACTAAGGTCACGGCGTTGGTCCAGCGGTCCAACGAGTTCACGGTCGCCGTCGCCCCGTAGGTCAGGCGACTGTCCTCCCGATCTCGATAGGCGGGCGAGGTGTGGCGTCATTCCGGATGCGGCACGCTGCCCGAGATCGAACAGATCTCTATGGGTAGCCCGCGGAGCAGCGACCAAGCTCCTTTGTCACCCATCGATCCTGTGGTGTCACTAACGCGTCGGAATGACAGCGCGAAAGCCGGCGTATACCCCGCGTAACGGTGCACTAAAGGGTGCGTATCCCATCGCTTTCCGACGGCTCTCGACTGCGACCCGGCGAGGTCGATGGCGCCGGAGTCGTGCACGGGCAGCGACTACTGCAAGCCGTCTAACCAGACTCGGTGAACGGCGGACGCTGATCGGGCCGCGCGATGACTCACACCGATGACTCGTTTGTCGTACCCATCCTACGCGCAGGCCCAGTGGAGTCAGTCGTGCTGCATCGCCACCTTGCCCAGTCAGCCGCCGCGTTAGGGTCGCCGTCGCCACCGAGCGACGGGAACTTCAACGTGCAGTGATCGCGCGCGGCGTTCGCTGAGATCCACAGCCGTTAGGCGGCGACCTCGTGCGGAGACCCTAACCCCGACGCGCCGCCCGCACGCGCGCGCTGTCCGCCCGCGCCCGGAACGGCGGATCACCCGCGGACCATGCTCGCGCCACCACCCGATAGTGGGCCGCCGCGCTGTCGCGCACACCGGCGGCGTCCCACGCCCGCGCGAGGAGCTCGTGCAGCTCGACACGGTTCACGTAGAGATTCTCGGCTTCGATCGACCCGCGCAATGTCGGCTGCAGGACGGCAATCGCCTCCCGGGGGCGCCGCTGGCGCAGGTAGATCTTCGCCAGCTCGAGGTTCGTTCGAGTGTAGCCGGACGTGAGGGAGAAGATCGCCTGCCGAAACTCGGCAGCGGCCCCCGCGTCGTCACCGCGGGCGACGAGCAGCAGACCCCGAATGTGATGATGGAGCCGGCGGTCGCGCCCATACCCGCTCCGCAGGCCTAACGAGCGTACGAGATCGACGAGCCGCGCGACGCCCGCCGTGTCGCCGGCGGCCGCCAGCGCGTCGGCCACATGCGTCAACCGCCATGCCGAATCGCGAGCGAGCTGCGACGGCACCGACAGCGACGAATGTGCTTGGACGACCGAGTCGAACAAGGCCGCGGCGACGGCCGGCTGTCCGCGATCGAGCTGTACCAGCGCTTCGATCACGCTCATCGAGCTGACGGGGCCTTCCGCCCAGGTCGCCTGGGCGATTGGACGAATGTGACGCGCGGCATCGAGCGCTTCATCCAGTCGGCCCTGTTCTCTCAGGCTCACCACCATCCCCCAGTACGCGTTCGCCCGACCGCTGACACTGCCCTGCTGGATCTGCGCCGCGAGCAGCCGGTCCGCTGCGTCGTAGTCGCCGACCCGGATGCGACGGAACACACGACTGTACACGGCATGGTCGTAGCTCTGGTCCGTCCGCGCCACGCGCGCAATCGAGTCCGCCTCCGCCACCTTCCCTTCGCGATCGAGGACGTTGATGACGGCATCGATGGCGGGTGGTGAGCCGGGTTGGAGACGCAGCCATCGACGCGCCGCGCGCTCCGCGGCCGCCATCGAATCGGTGAGCAGATACGAGGCCACGAGCGACGCCGACGCGTTACACAGGCCACAGGTGACGCCGCGCCGCGGGACGAGTGAGTCCATCGCGATGACGCGCTCCAGCGGCCGCCTCGCCGCGAGGAACTCGCCCTCGTTCACGAGCGCCATCCCCGTGTACAGATGCCCCTCCACTTCCGCGGGGTAACGGGTTGCCAGTGTCTCGGCGACCTGGCGCAGCGTGGGGATGGAGGCGCGGTATTGCCAATCGGCGAGAATCGTGAGGCGCTCACGGTCGGGCGCGCGCACAGCCAGGCGCTGGGCGCGTTGCAAGCGCGGCAGGTACGAATCGGGCACGAAGGTCGATGCGGCGAGCGCGCCGTAGTAGGCCGCCAGGGCGAACAGCGAATCCTCGGCCAGCGCACGATCGAACAGGCGAAGCGCCGCCGGAAAGTCCGCCCGAAAGAACGCGTCGACCCCCTGCTCGTGCATGCGATACGCCACGACGGAGCGTGTCGTCACGTCGGTCACGGATCCCGGAGGCAGCTTGCCGCCTAACGTCGCGACCAGCTGCGCCGTGCCACTGTCCACGAGCGCGAACAGGTCGTTTCCTTCGATCGTGCGGACGTCACCGATCGCGCCCGTCGCGAGGTCGACCCGGCGCAGGTCGAGCCGGAGCGCGCCGGCGGGACGCGCGTAGAGGGTTCCGTCGATGACCTCGGTGGCACCGGCCTGACGCGCGGCGGCGACGAAGTCCCCCTCGGTCGTATCGCCAGGCCCCTGTATCCGCCGCATGAGCTCCATCATCCGTCCCGCGCTCACGACCCGCAGTCCTGGCGATCGCGCCAGGCTCGTCGCGAGGAGGTCCGCCACAGGACCGGCCATTGCCGTCGCGGCCGAGTCGGTGCCGTAGCTGACGATGCGCCCCACTGCGACGATCGGAGGCGCGCCGTCCGACAGGAAACGTCGGCTCCCGTCGGTGCGCGCCGCGAAGAGCGACACCGCGACGATGGCGGCGGCCACCCCCGCGACGGCCCACCTCCCGGGACGGCGCCAGCTCGAGCCGGCTGGCATGCCTAACGCTGGCTGCGCCGCCGCATCGGGAAGTTCCCTTGCAATCACCACGGGCCGGGACGGGACGGAACTCGGCTGCTCGGGCTCGACCGGCTCCATGTCGCTCGATGGCTCGACCGCCACCATGGTGGCTGCCGGCGCCGTCTCGCTCGGCGCCTCCGCGACCGCGCGCCGAGCGTCGGGTTCGGGTTGCACGCGAAGACGGTCGGCCAACGCCATCACTTCCCGGTCAGGCGGTAGCTCCAGCTCCTGCTCGACCAGCAGCTCGTAGATGCGAGCCTGCTTGATGGCGGTCGCGCGATCACCCGCCGCTGCGAGCGCTTCCATCAGCCCTACCGTCACCCGGGCGTTGAGCGGCTCGACGGCAGCGAGCCTTCGCCACCAATTGACCGCCGTGCCGGCGTCTCCGCTCGCGGCGGTCTTCCGAGCCAGTGACTCCAGCACGCGCGTGTAATCCTGCACCAAAGCGGCTCGCTCCCGCTCGACCCAGCGGTTGAACTCGTCGGCGCCCGCGAGATGAAACCCATCGAGGAACGGGCCGTCGTAGAGGTCGGCGGCTCGCGCGTCGTCACCGCGCGAGAGCGCCGACGTGAACTCGCCAACGTCGGTCGCGACCAGGGCGGGATCGAAGCGGAGGTCCCTCGCGCCGGTGATTGCGTCTTCGGCCGCGAAATCCTTTCTCAGGGCGTAGAGCGCCTGGGCGAGTGTTCGGGATCCGCGGTCGACCTCGGCATCAGGCCACAACATGGCGAGCAGCTTGTCTCGCGACAGGCCGCGTTCGCCGGCGCGAGCAAGGAGCGCCAGAATCGCCATCCGCCGTGGCTGAGCGGCGGCCCCCGAGAGAGACCTCCCGTCATCGCCGCGAACGGACAGGCACCCGAAGGTCTGGATGCGGATCACAGCCGGTGGCCTGCCAGGGTCGGGGGAGCGTGGCGCAAAGGTAGGCCGGTCCCGGGAGGGAAGCAACGGAGTGGAATGTTCGGCGCCCACCCGCCAGCGGTCGGGACCGGCATTTGCCATATCGAGTTCAGCAGCACTTCGGCCAGGTATGCCGTGCTCTGCCATGAGAACTCGAAACGGAGAGATATCGTGTTGCGCACAGTGGACTTCCGACGGTGGGCGCTGGTCGCCGCGGGCGGCGTCCTGGTGGCGGTCGCCGCGTGTACGAAGGAGGAGGCCAAACCTCCGGCCGATCCGACGAAGCAGGTCTTCGAGGATTTCGCGAAGCGCGTCGACAACTATATGAAGGTGCGAAAGCCGCTCGCGGACTCGGTCGGCGAGCTCGACCCGACGAGGAGCCAGGCTGAGATCACGGCGCGCGGCGTCGGACTGGCGAACGCGCTCATCGCCGCGAGAGCGCAGGCGAAACCGGGCGACATCTTCACCCCCGAGGTCGCGACGATCCTCGCCACGCTGATCAAGCAGGAGTACAGCCGGCGCACGGAGCCCGTGCAGGAGACGCGCGAGGATCAGCAGGACGAGCTGCCGGACTTCGTGCCACAGGTGAATCAGGTGTACCCGACGACGTATCCGCTCGCGACGTTCCCGGCGACGCTGCTGCCGCTGCTGCCGCCGCTGCCCGAGCAGCTCGAGTACCGGGTGGTGCAGCACTACCTGGTGCTGCGCGACATCGAAGCGAACGTGATCGTCGACGTCATGCCTAACGCCGTTCCGACCTGAGGGCGAGCACCATGACCTCCCTGACCTTTGCCCGGGCGCTGCGCATCGCCGTCGCGGCGGCGTCGGTCACCGCGACCGCCGTGGCCGCGCTCCCCGCGCAGGAGCTGGCGCTGCCGCGACAGAGCGGGTCCGTGCGCTTCCTCGTGCTGGGCGACGCCGGCACCGGGGACCGCGAGCAGTACGAGGTGGCGAACCAGATGATCCGCTACGGCCGCGTGTTCCCGTTCACGTTCGCCATCATGCTCGGCGACAACATCTACGGGAGCGAGCGACCACAGGATTTCGAGAAGAAGTTCACACGCCCGTACAAGGTGCTGCTCGACGCCGACGTCGAGTTCCACGCCGCGCTCGGTAACCACGATGACCCGAACCAGCGCTACTTCAAGCCGTTTCACCTGGACGGCAGTCGCTACCGCACGTTCAAGAAGGGCAACGTTCGCTTCTTCGTGATCGACAGCAACTATCTCGATCCGGCGCAGGTGAAGTGGCTGGAGAAGGAACTGTCCGCGTCGGGCTCGGACTGGAAGATCGCGTACTTCCATCATCCGCTGTACACGACGGCGCGACGCGGTCCGGAAGTCGAGCTGCGTGCGGTGCTCGAGCCGTTGTTCGTGAAGCACGGCGTGGACGTCGTGTTCACGGGACACGAGCACATCTACGAGCGCCTCCAGCCGCAGAAGGGGATCTACCACTTCACGGTCGGCGGCGCGGCGAAGCTGCGGAAGGGCGATACGCGGCCGGGATCACTCATTGCGGCCCGCTTCGATCGCGACCGCTCGTTCCTGCTGGCTGAAATCGCTGGCGACTCGCTCTACTTCCAGACGATCAGCCGCAAGGGCGCGACGGTCGACAAAGGCGTGCTCGTCAGGCGGGAGAAGCGATAGCACGTGCTTCAGCGTGGCTGGCGGCCATCCCGACCACGACACACGCAACGGCCAAGACCTGACGCGGATTTCGCGGACTTGCTCCGGTGGCATCAACGGCTGGGGTCTCACCTCGGATGGTCTCTCTTTGTCTTGGTGAACGACCTCGGGAAGCTCATGGCTTCCCGAGGTCGTTCAACAAAAAAGGACCCATCTGTCGGCTGCAGGCCGAAAGGCCTTCTCGGCTCGGAGCGAGTCCGCGTAATCCGCGAAATCCGCGTCAGGTCGTTTGCGCCAAGTTACCCCGTGAAAATCTCCACTAGCCCCGCCTGGTTACTGAGAGCCATTCCTCACTCCGGGCCCATCGTATAACACCACGCCTCGCCCTCCAGCACCGTCTCGCCCGTCTGACGCGTGACCGCGACGCGCAGCTGCGTCACCGGCTTCGTCGCGTGTACGCTCACCACTTCCGCCTCGGCCGTGATCGTGTCGTCGATGTACACCGGCGCCGTGAACTTCCACTGCTGGCTGAGAAACACCGATCCGGGACCCGGCAGGTCCATGGCGACGAGGGCGTGCAGGAGACCCGTCGTCAGGCCTCCCTGAACCACCAGTGCGCCGAAGCGCGTGCGCGATGCGAAGTCCGCATCGAAATGGAGAGGATTGTAGTCGCCGGTGAGACGTGCGAACGTCTCGACGTGCTCGTGCGTGAGCGTCAGCGAACGGCGTGCGGTCTGGCCGACCTCGGGCTTGGTGGCTGGCATTCTGGGAACCTGGATGCGTCGGGTGAATTCTGGCCGGGAGTCACCCGGGCCTGACCGGCGTCGGCGCGTGGCTGACCTCGACACGCACGCGCACCGGGCTCGGTTGTACTGCTGGCGTGAACTGCGCCTTCCACACGGTGCCGTTCTTCGAGCGCAGCAGTACGCTGAGCAGCGAGTCGCCGGACTGCAGCACCTCGACCGGTTCGACCGGCCCCACCTCGCGAGCGAACCGCACGCCATCGTAAACCATGCTGTCCACCTGCGCACCGTTCACGGGGGCGCTGCCGCGGTTTTCGAGCGTGAAGTGCACCATCGCGTGGCCGTCACCCTGGTTGTGAGCAAAGAGCCACGCCTTCGCTGCCGAGCCTAACGACGTCTCGGGGATGACGACGGAGCCGGCGTCGCGGCAGCCGACGAGCACCACGGACACCAGGATCGCGGTGAGCCACATCGTGTGGTGTCGGACGGATGTCGGGACTCGCGGAGCTGGCGACGAACGTGATGGCAACATGGCGGCCATGGCTGTGAGCAACCAGGTTGTGATGGGACGAACGCGTGCGGTGCTGCGCGCCAACGCGATGATCGGCCATCGCCGCGCACGCTGCAAGCACGGGACGTGAAGGAAGAATTAGGAATGCGTGATACATCTGCTCTCGCCGGCAGCTACCTGTGGTCGCGGTGGGTCTTTCTGCGGGCGCTCGGTCTCATCTTCCTCTCGGCATTTTATTCGCTCGCCTTTCAGATCCACGGACTGATCGGCGAGCGCGGCATCCTCCCCGCCCGCGACTACCTCCAGCAAGTCCACACCGTGCTCGGCGGTGTCAGGCGGTTCTGGTACGCGCCTACCCTGCTCTGGGCCGGCGCCGGTGACACGGCGCTCACGCTGCTCATCGCGGCAGGCGTAGCCGCGTCGGTGCTGCTCATCGTGAACGTGTGGCCGAAGATGAGCGTTGCGCTCTGCACCGTGCTCTTTCTCTCATGCATCGCGGCGCTTCAGGACTTCTCGTCCTACCAGTCCGACGGCATGCTGCTCGAGGCGGGGTTGCTGTCGATCTTCTTCGCACCGCGCGGGTTTCGCCCGCGTCTCGGTGTAGAGAGCCCGCCGTCGCGCGCTAGTCTGTTCATGCTGCGCTGGGAGTGGTTTCGCATCTACTTCGAGTCCGGAATCGTCAAGCTCGCGAGCGGCGACCCGCACTGGCGCGATCTCACGGCGATGGACGACTACTACCAGAACGGTCCGCTGCCCACGTGGATCGGCTGGTACGTGCAGCACCTCCCCCACTGGTACCACGCGGGCACCGTCGTCCTCACGCTGCTGATCGAGCTCGCGATCGTGTGGGCGGTCTTTCTTCCGCGCCCGTTCCGGCTCGCGTGTGCCGCCATCGTCACGCCACTGCAGATCGGCATCATCGCCACCGCGAACTACGCGTTCCTCAACTACCTCGTCCTCGTGCTCGGCGTGCTGCTGCTCGATGATGCGGTCTTCGCGCGCTGGCGACTGCCGGTGCGCGCGGTGGCGAGCGAGTCGGCGGGCGAGCCGGCGCCGGCACAAGCCACCGTTGGACGCCGCGCAACGATCGCGCGACGACTCGAGCTCGGCGTGCTCGCGTTCCTGTTCTACACGACGATCGTGGCGTTCGTCGACCAGCTCTCGACGTCGCTGCTGTCCGCGCCGGCTCGATGGCTGGCGCCGTTCCGCATCGCGAATGCGTACGGGCTGTTCGCGGTGATGACAGAGCCCCGATACGAGATCGAGTTTCAGGGAAGCCGAGACGGTACGACCTGGGTCACGTATCCGTTCCGCTACAAGCCGCAGCGTCTCGACGAGCGACCGGGTATCTACGCGCCGTACCAGCCACGCTTCGAATGGAATCTCTGGTTCGCATCGCTCGGTCCGTGGCAGCAGGCGTCGTGGGTAGTGCTGGCGCAGCGGCGTCTCGTCGAAGGCAGTCCGAGCGTGCTGCGCCTCTTCAGGAGCGACCCATTCGACGGCAAGCCGCCGGCGCTGGTGAGAACGGTGCGGTGGCAGTACTGGTTCACCGACATGGCGACGAGACGCAGGACGGGCGTGTGGTGGCGGCGCACCGAGGTCGGCCCGTTCACAGGCGTGGTGAGTCAACCTTGACGACGGGAGACGGGAGACGGGAGGCGGGAAGCGGGTCATTCCGAGCGGAGCGAGGAATGACGGAGCGGCCCGGAGTCAGCAGCGAGCAGCTCGGAGCACAAGCAAGCAGCCGTCGGCGAAGTGCAAGCAGCTGCTCGCAGCAAGCAGCCGCTGTTTCAGTTCCCTGTTCCCTCTTCCTCTTTCCCGGCTTTTTATCGTTTCAGGATTTCGAGCGCTTTCTCTATCCCCGCATCCCGCCCTGTCGCCCGCGCGGCTGGCGTGAAGCTCTCCACGGCGACATCCGCCGAGATCCCGACGTTGTCAAAGCTCTTCCCGTTCGTCACGAAACGCTCGTTCGCCAGTCCGAAGCTCCAGCCGTTAGGCAGCGTGCGGCCGAGGACGTCGGAGAACACCCCCTGGGTGCGCTCGCCCACGCGAATCACTTTCGGCGTGCGGTTCATCAGCGCCTGCGTGAACGTCTCCGCCGCACTGATGCTCTGGACTCCGATGAGCTCCACGACCGTGCCAGGAAAGCCCGGCCGCGTACCGGGCTGAACGACGGACGGCTGCTCCGCCGTCCAGCGCGACGGGTCCGCCGGATCGCTGCGCGCCTGCTTGGCGTACGCGGTATACGGCGTCGTCGTTAGGCGGCGCGCGATGGCAATGCCGTACGGATCTGCGCCGCCGCCGTTGAGCCGCACATCGATGACGAGTCCCTTCCACGTGCGCGCGTTCGCGAACGCCGTGTCCAGCGCCGCCTCCAGTGCCGCCAGACCCGTCTCGTACGACCCATCCTTCGAGTACCGGCTGAAGCCGCGGATGCGCAGATACCCGACGTCCGGCCCCAGCATGCCGAACTCCACCTGGCCCTCGCAGAACCGCTGGAGCGGGCCGGTCAGATGCGGCGTCACCATCGCGTAGCCGGCATTTCGATCGTCGGCGGTGGCGAGAAAGCTCGGCGACTTCCGGACCCCGCCGAAGTTCCGCTTGATCGCTCGCGCGCCGACGTACGAGTGCGCATCCTCGAGCGGCGCGATCATCCCGGAGAGGATGTCGAACAGCTGCTCGGGCGTCGTCGCGTCGCTCACGCGCGGCCTGTTCGCGGCGACGACCGCGGGCCAGTCTACCTTCTTCTCCGCGAAGAATGGGTAGTGCTCGGTCCACGTCTGGGCGAACACATCGAAGTTGGAGAGCGGTGTGTCGGGCGTCGTCCTGTCGCAGACCGCGGGCTTTCTGTCGATCCGGTGGATGATCACGTCCGACGCCGCGAACGCCACGTGCAGACGCGCCTGGGTCGCCGTGGTGCCGGGCATGATGACGAACGTGACGGGTGCCTCGGTCAACGTGAACGCGCCGAGCGCGCCCGCAGGCGGAGGCGAGGTTGGGGCACGGAGGTCCGGAACGCACGAGACCTTCGTGACTTCGAACGTGGCGACGGTGTCAGCGCGGACGTCGAGGAACAGGCCGTAGCCTTCGGAGGCCCAGAGTCCGATCGGCGATGTGGGCAGCTGCGCGTAGCTCGAGGTCGAGATGCCGAGAACCAGGGCCACCGTGACGACTGGATGGAATCGAGACATGAATTATGGTGGAGCCACGCGACCGGCGGCGCAACCGCGTCGGGAATCGGGAATCGGGAATCGGGAATCGGGAGACGGGAGACGGGAGACGGGAGACGGGAGACGGGAGACGGGAGACGGGACGCGGGTAGCGGGTAGCGGGTAGCGGGTATCAGGTTCATTGTCATTCCGAGCCGGCATCTTCGGTTCCCGGTTCCCTATTCCCGGTTCCCTTGCCCCAGCGTCCTCACGCCATGCACACATCGTCGACAGATCAACGCGACGAGGATCGCCCCGACGGCCAGCACGCGGCATCGAGCGACATGAGTCGCCGAGACTTCAGCCGCTGGCTCGGCGCCGCGGCACTCGGTGCAGCGCCGTCCTTCGAAGTCGCGCAGCAACTCACCGGTCACCGCTCCACCACGGGGAGCACTGCCGTGCCTAACGACCTCTGCTTCACGTCCGCCACCGAGCTCGCCGCCATGATCCGGAGGAAGCAGGTCTCGGCGCGCGAGGTGATGCAGGCGCACCTCGCGCAGATCGCGCGGGTGACTCCCGCCGTCAACGCGATCGTGACGCTCGTGGCGGAGCGCGCGATGGCCGACGCCGCGGCCGCCGACGACGAGCTTGCGCGCGGCCGACCGCGTGGACCGCTGCACGGACTTCCCATCGCGCACAAGGACCTTGTCGCGACGAAAGGGATTCGCACGACGCAGGGGTCGCCGTTCTTCCGCGACTTCGTCCCCGACGCCGACGCCCCGATCATCACGCTCATTCGCACGGCAGGGGCGCTCACCGTCGGCAAGACGAACACGCCGGAGTTCGGCGCCGGTTCCCACACCTTCAACACCGTCTTCGGCGCGACGAAGAATCCCTACGACGTCACGCGGAGCTGCGGTGGCAGCAGCGGCGGTGCGGCGGTTGCGCTCGCGTGCGGCATGGTCCCGATCGCCGACGGGAGCGACACCGGTGGCTCGCTGCGCAATCCCGCGGCGTTCTGCAACGTGGTCGGCTTCCGCCCGTCACCGGGACGCGTCAGCGTCGGTCGTGGAAGCTGGTCCCCGCTCTCCACGAGCGGACCGATGGCGCGCTCGGTCGCTGACGTCGCGCTGTTTCTGAGCGTGCTCGCCAAACCCGACCCGAAAAATCCGACCGTGCTCTCTGGCGACCCGGCGCGGTTCGCCGGCCGGCTCGATCGCAGCTTCAAGGGCGCCCGCGTCGCCTGGTACAAGGGCCTGGGCGGCCTGCCGTTCGAGCCGGAGATCCGGCGTGTGACCGACGCGAGCCGGCACGTGCTCGAGTCGTTTGGCTGCGTGGTCGAGGAGGCCGAGCCGGATTTTGCCGGCGTTGGTGACGCGTTTCCGACGCTGCGTCATCTCTCTTATCACGCCAGCTACTCGGCGATGGCGAAGCAGCGGCCCGAGTGGATCAAGGACACGATCCACTGGGAGATCGCGGAGGCGGAGCGCCAGACCGCGGCCCAGGTCGCGTGGGCCTCGGCGCGTCAGGACCAGCTGTATGCGCAGGTCCAGGATTTCTTCGGCCGCTACGACTACTTCGTGCTGCCGGTGACGCAGGTGGAGCCGTTCGACGTAACGATTCCGTATCCGACGTCGGTGGCGGGCGTGCCCATGCAGACCTACATCGACTGGATGCGGAGCTGCTGGTACGTCACCTTGATGGCGAATCCGGCGATCTCGGTGCCGGCGGGGTTCACGAGCTCGCAGCTGCCAGTCGGGTTGCAGATCGTGGGGCGGCATCGCGACGACTGGAGCGTGCTGCAGCTGGCACATGCGTTCGAGCAGGCGACCCGGCATGGCCTGCGTCGTCCGCCTGTGGCGCGTGGCTGACCGACTCTGTCATTCCGAGCGGAGCCGCGAAGCGGCGGAGGCGAGGAATCGCCGGACCGTGTCATTCCGAGCGGAGCACCGAAGG
>Ga0105249_10004372_pt1 | contig 12220 bp, 7 predicted proteins | sample KBSS44metaG_FD_81522 | JGI IMG/M metagenome (GOLD analysis project Ga0105249, IMG submission 81522) | Switchgrass rhizosphere microbial communities from Kellogg Biological Station, Michigan, USA - KBS S4-4 metaG | ecosystem: Host-associated > Plants > Roots > Rhizosphere > Soil | place... | reverse complement strand
TTTATCTTCTTCTTCTTTAAACAGATCAATGATCCTGTCTTTGAATTTTCCCCAGAAGCCTGTTAGATTTTTTCTTTTCTTCATTTCCCTTTCACTGATCGATTCTTCTACTTCTACTACCACTTCTTCCTGTGCAGCTTGCTTTAATCCATCAGGTACTTCTACTTTCTTGTATTCTTTTTCAAATTCTTTACGGTTATGTTCATAATCATCATACCCTTTTAATATAAGCCCGATACAGGTAGAGTAAGTTGGTTTGGCTAATTCTTCAATATGTCCCGCAGCGAGGTGTTCATTAGGAAAACCGATTCTTGCAGGAAGTCCTGTTACATATTCGGTGAGTTGGATCAAATGTTTCAATTGAGAACCGCCACCTGTTAAGATGATACCGCCATTCAACATGCGGTTATCAAGACCAACTTGTTTTAAATGATAAGTAACAAAATCCATGATCTCACTCATGCGGGCCTGGATAATGTTTGCCAGGTTCTTTACGCTTATTTCTTTTGCAGGCATACCACGCAATCCTGGTATAGTGATATAGGCATTTGATTTTGCTTCATTGGACAATGCACTTCCGAACTGTACTTTCATTTGTTCGGCCTGTGTTTTTAAAACACCCAAACCCGTTTTAATATCATTGGTAATGTTTTCACCGGCAAATGGAATAACAGCAGTATGTTTTAAAATGCCTTCATAAAAAACAGCAAGATCAGTAGTACCACCGCCAATATCAACGATAGCGACACCAGCTTCCAGGTCTTCCTGTCCCATTACAGCTGATGAAGAAGCTAATGGTTGTAACACGAGATCCTTTGTAAACAACCCGGCTTTCTCCACACTGCGGTTGATATTTTTTATTGCATTCTTATCACCGGTGATGATATGAAAATTGGCCCCGATCTTCACGCCGCCATAACCAATAGGGTTAGGAATGTTTTGAAAATTATCAACGGTAAATTCCTGCGGTATTACATCAATGATCTGGTCGCCGGCAGGTATATAGGTTTTATACTGATCATCTATTAGCTGATCAATTTCACGTTGTGTAATTTCTTCATCGGTATTCTGGCGAACGATATCACCACGGGTTTGCAGACTTTTAATATGGTGGCCTGCAATACCAACATATACTTCATTCACTTCAAGGTTCGGGTTTGAAGCAAAACAATTTTCAAGCGCTGTTTTAATGGCCTTGATCGTTTCATCAATGTTGAGCACTTGTCCGTGCTTTACACCGTTGGAATTAGATTTACCAAAACCAAGTATCTCGAGTTTACCAAACTCATTCTTGCGTCCGGCGATCACAGCGATCTTGGTTGTTCCAATATCAAGACCGACAATAATGGGTTGTTCGTTGTTCATAAAATTTGTTTTTAGTTGTTGTTTTTATAGAATCGAAAGATTTGTTTTTATTTTTTGTTTACCAGCTTTAGTTTTTCATGGCATCGCCTGTTGCTACGCTCAGTTCATCGTTCCGTTCGCTATTCAGCATTTAACCTCAACCTCATCCTCTTCCTTCTTTATTCATCATACCCTGTTATACAATAATCAACAATTTCAAACAGCAAGAACTCTAAACTCTTAACTCTCAACTCCCCGCTACTCCCTCTTCGGCATTACAGCTTTCGGCACTTTTTCTTTATTGGATAAGGGTGTAGTTTTCACAGCATTTGGATCCAGGGTGGCCTTCAATTTGGTTTTGCTGTTATTGTTTGTCGCAATTAGTTTATGGGTTGTTGAATCAGGTTTTGTTATTGGTGTTTCAATCTTAACAGGCTTTGGTTCAGCAATCGTAATTGTATCTATATTATTCTCTGTTGCTTCTTGCAATAACTTTTCTACATTTTTTTGCAATTGCTTCATATCCACTTTTGCATTTCCCGTTTGTTTTGAAGCAACGACCTGCCCTGCATATTGAACATCGATCATTTTATATTTATCAAATCCTGTTTTGCTTAATATTTGTTTATAAAAAACCATGAGCCTGTGAAATTTTTCATCAATGTTTTCTCCATCACCAAGTTTTACGGTATGATTACCTACAACAGGTATCATTTCAAAATTCCATTCTGAGCTTATTGAAGGAACAGGAGTAATGTCTATTTGTGCTGTTTGCGCCATCCAGAAAGGATCATTAAAAATGAATTTGGCAGTTAATCTTACTTCATCAAGCAACTTTTGATCATTTTTGCTTGCAATATTTTTTGAAGGGAATCCCGTGAACACCGGCACTCTTGCACTCATCCTTTCAGACAATGGCATTTGTTTTCCCATGCTGTCTATATAAAATGAACTGCCTGTAGTTGTAAATATTCTTGCGATAGGCTCTCTTTCTTTTACTGTGATATGCAACACATCCCTGTTATCAAAATAGAGCTCTGCATCATTGATCCATGTATTGTCTTCAAGCAGCTGCTCCAGTTGATGCAGATTGAATGATGACAATGGCTGCCCTTTTATCGTTCCATTTGTACCAACCATTATAAGCTGTTGGACGTCTTTTTCATTGATGAAAAAATTATTCTGCGTTCCTTTTATTGTTATGCTATAATCTTTGCAGTGATTATTCTTTTGTTTTCTCACTGCAGCGGCAAGCAGGATCACCATACCTGTGGCTATTACCAGCCACATGCTGATAAACAATACTTTTTTTATTACTCCTTTTGCGTTCATTTAATTAATTGCATTATGGGTTCAACCAACATATCAATATCTCCTGCACCTGCCGTTATCCAAACTTTTGTTCCTTTCTCATTTAAATATTCGTTCTTTATCCAATCCATTAATTCTTCTTTTGTCTTTACATCTGCATTTTTATTTTTCATTTTATGTAAGATCATTTCGCTGCTTACACCTTCTATTGGTAATTCTCTTGCGGGATAAACAGGTAAAAGAATTATCTCGTCAGCCATATCCAGCACTTCCGCAAATCCATCGGCCAGGTCTCTTGTTCTTGTGTACAGGTGAGGTTGAAATATCACTGTACATTTTTTCCCTTTAAATAAGCTTTTAGCACCTGTAATTAAAGCTCTCAGTTCTTCAGGATGATGAGCATAATCGTCGATATAAACTATTTTCTCATTCTTTATGATATATTCAAATCTTCTCTTTACACCCTGAAAGCTTTTTACAGCCGATCTTATTTTTTCATTTTCTATTTCCAAAGAACTTGCAACTGCTATTGCTGCTATGGCATTTTCTACATTATGCATCCCGCCTATATTCAATTCAACATTTTCGATTCTTTTTTCTTTCATCACTACGTCAAACTCATAACCTCCATTTATTATTTTAATACTATCGGCATATACATCAGCTTCCTTATTTTGTAAGCTATAGGTTAACTGATTCTTTATTTTTAAATCATTTGTTCGCTTTAAACCAAATTTGCTTATAAGCAATCCTTCCGGTTTTACCTTATTACTGAAATCAATGAAAGCCTGTTCCATCGCTTCTGCTGTACCATATATATCAAGATGGTCAGCATCCATTGCTGTGATAACAGCTATATCCGGGCTTAATTTCAAAAAGCTTCTATCGTATTCATCAGCTTCCACAACACATACATTTCTTTCACTTGTCTTCGATGTTTCGGTCAGGGCCTGCGGCCAAAAATTAGTTCCACAGTTTACTCATATGCCACCCAGGAATGCATTGCATCCATAACCACTATCACGAAGCAAATGTGCAATCATGGTAGTGATTGTTGTTTTACCGTGTGTTCCGGCAATACATATATTAAAAGAACTCTCGGTTATCATTTGCAACACATCACTTCTCTTTACCACTTTATATCCGTGTTCCCTGTAAAACAGCAATTCTTTGTGATCTGTTGGTACAGCCGGCGTATAAACAATCAGTTTCGCATCTTTTGGTATCAGCTTAAGATTCTCTTTGTAATGAACTGCGATACCACTTGCTTCTAATTCTTTTGTTAATGCGGTTTCCGTTTTATCATAGCCGCTTACCCAAACCCCTTTTGAATCAAAGAACCTTGCCAATGCACTCATCCCTATTCCACCAATGCCAATAAAATAAACCGAGTCTATTTCTTCAATTCGCTTGTTTATTTCATTAGCCATTGTTCTGTTTTCATCGCTTACCCCCCAAAGGGGGAGTTCATAAGGACAGTATTGCTTGTATGAAAAAAATTTAATTCTTTATTGATCGTAATATTTCTCTTGCTATTCGTTCATCAGCATCTGTTATTGCAAATGCTGCAATATTTTTCTTTAATTCATTTTGCTTGCTCTCATCCTTAGCCAGGGCGATGACCATCGGCACTATCTCGTCTTTAGCTTCATTATCTTTCACTATCAACCCGGCATTTCTATTTACCAATTGCATTGCATTTACCGTTTGATGATCTTCAGCAGCAAATGGGTAGGGAACAAATAAGACTGGCTTTTTAGCAACACATAATTCAGCTACTGTCATTGCTCCTGCCCTTGCTACAACCATATCTGCTGCCGCATAAGCATATTCCATCTGCGTAATAAATTCATTTGTCCATACCGATGCTTTCCCATTTGCTCTTTGTTTTGCGATTGCTGCATATGGTTTTCCTGTTTGCCATATAATCTGCAACCCCTCATTCAACAAATCATCCAATCCTTTATCAATTGCTTCATTGATCGATTTTGCTCCCAGGCTTCCCCCCACAACAAGAACTGTTTTTTTTGCTTCATCCAATGAGAAAAATTTTATTCCTTCAGCTCTTGTGATCGTTGACCCGGAAATAACTGAGCGAACAGGATTACCTGTGATCATGATCTTATCTGCAGGAAAAAAGTTTTCCATTCCATCAGTACCGGTAAAAATTCTTGTCGCTTTTTTTCCAAGCATCATATTGGACTTGCCTGCAAACGAATTTGATTCATGAATAAATGTTGGTATTCTTTTGGCCTGTGCGTATCGCAACACCGGGTAAGAAGAATAACCGCCAACGCCAATTGCAGCATTGGGTTTAAAATTTTTCATGATAGAGCGAACCTGGAAAAAACTTTTTACCAGCTTAAATGGCAAACTCACATTTTTTATCAAAGAACTTCTGTTGAATCCTGCTATGTCTAATCCTTCTATTTTATAACCTGCCTGTGGTATCTTTTCCATTTCCATTTTTCCTTTTGCACCCACAAATAATATCTCTATTGTTTCATCCAATTTTTTCAACGCATTGGCAATTGCTATTGCCGGGAAAATGTGACCACCTGTTCCGCCCCCCGCTATGATAATGCGCCTGCTCATTCTAATGTTTGTCCTGATTAATAATCAACAATTATTAATTAATAATTACTAATTATTATTAAGCTCTTTCACGACCTCATTTTTTCCTTCCGATTGTTCTACATTTCTTGCCACACTTAATATGATACCAATAGCAAGACAAGTAAAAATGAAACTTGTTCCTCCCATACTCACTAATGGAAGCGTAACACCAGTAACCGGGAATAAATTCACCGTTACTGCCATATTCGCCAATGCCTGTATTGCGAGTGTAAAACTTAGTCCCAATGCGAGGAATGCACCAAATGCAAAGGGACATCTTTTAAAAATTCGTATGCACCTGTATAAAAACACCAGGTAAATAAATACAATAAAAATACCTCCAACCATACCATATTCCTCAATGATGATTGCGTATATAAAATCATTATATGCCTGTGGCAAATAATCTCTTGTCGTGCTGTTACCTGGCCCTACACCAAACACTCCGCCTTTTGCAATGGCGATCTTTGCCTGGTTCACCTGGTATGTATCATCATTGTCGGCTTCCTTTCCACCATAAATAAAAGTTTCCATTCGCCCAATCCATGTATCTACTCTTCCAAATAACCCGGCTGAAGTTTTAACAGCTATTGATTCATCTCCATTTTCTTTATGACGAATGACAGCAGCCATGATGAGAAATAATATTGGGATAGCAGCTATACCGATAGTTAATAAAATATGTTTTGTTTGTACCCTGCCAATAAATAAAAGCATAAGACAACTAGCTCCCAATAGCAAAGCAGTGGAAAGATTCGCAGGAGCTATTAATGCACAGGTTATAAGAACAGGAATGATTATTGGTAAAAATCCTTTTTTAAAATCTTTGATCACATCCTGCTTTTTACTAAGCAGCCTTGCGAGATAAATAAATAGACAAAGTTTTGCCAGGTCGGATGTTTGCATTGTCATATTAATAAAAGGCAGCCGTATCCAGCGGCTTCCCTCATTCATCCTTACACCAAAGAATAATGTGTAAAATAAAAGAGGAATAGAAAGCAGGAATATGATCTTCGCCGCTTTTGAGTAGAAAGTGTAATTGACAAGATGCGCAAAGTAGATAACAAGGATACCTGCTACAATGAACGCAATTTGTTTGAAAAGATATACTTCAGTATTGCCTTTATAATTCTTATAAGCAAGAGTTCCCGTGGCGCTATACACTGCCAGTAATGAGACTAATGTAAGCAATACGACCAATGCCCATATTACTTTATCTCCTTTTGTCTTGCTAAGAAGATTACGGGTATTAAAGCTGTTGCCTATTTCACTAAATCGTATGTCTTTTGCTACTTCCACTTATAATTCTTTTACTGCTTTTTTAAATTGATTTCCACGGTCCTCATAATTTTTAAAAAGATCAAAACTTGCACAGGCTGGGCTCAATAACACTACATCACCTTTACCTGAAAAATGAAAAGCGGCGTGTACTGCCTCTGCTGCGCTTCCTGTATTAGCGATGAGGCTGATCATATTTCCAAATGCTTCATGAATTTTTCTGTTATCAACTCCAAGGCAAATAATTGCCTTTACTTTTTCTTTTACGAGATCAGTGATCAATGAATAATCATTTCCTTTATCTACACCGCCCAATATCAGTATCACAGGCTTGGTCATACTTTCCAGGGCATACCAGGTGGAATTGACATTGGTGGCTTTACTATCGTTGATAAATTCAACCCCCCTTACAGTGGCTACATATTCCATGCGGTGTTCCAGGCTTTGGAAATTCTGAACAGCATCCCGTATTTTCTCTTTGCTTATGTCCATTGTAGCGGCCGCAAGGCAGGCAGCCATTGTGTTATATTGATTATGTTTTCCTTTTAAGGCAAAATCATAAACACTCATACTTGTAAAGTCATGTCCTGTTCTTATATACATATCTCCGTCTTTTATAAAAGCTCCGTTCGTTAATTGTTTTTTCATACTTATTGGCAGTTGGTTTGATTGAATATCGAATTGTTCTAAATATTTCATTGTTACTTCATCGTCGGCATTATAAATGAAGTGATCGTTCTTCTGCTGGTTCATTGTTATCCGGAATTTACTCCGGATATAATTTTCGAAATTGTAATCGTAACGGTCCAAATGATCTTCAGTAATGTTGGTGAGTATTGCTATATCCGGTCTGAAAGTTTTAATATCATCTAATTGAAAACTGCTGACCTCAACAACATATAATGCCTTTGGATCTTTAGCCACCTGCATAGCAAATGAATAACCGATGTTGCCAACTAACGCACAATCCAATCCACCTGCTTTACAGGTATGGTAAGTCAATGCTGTTGTTGTTGTCTTACCATTGCTGCCGGTTATTGCTATCACTTTGCTATTGTCTTTAAAGCGATAAGCCAACTCAACCTCACTGATGATCTCAATTCCTTTTGCCCGTATCTTTTTTACTATTTCGTTGGTCTCAGGAATGCCGGGGCTTTTCATCACTTCATCTGCATCGAGAATTCTTTTTTCATCATGTTGACCTTCTTCAAAATCAATAGCTCCATTTTTTAACTCGTTACGATAATTATCTTTCAAAGAGCCTGCATCGGAAACAAAAACTTCATATCCTTTTTGCTTTGCCAGCAGTGCAGCACCTACGCCGCTTTCACCGCCTCCGAGTATGACAAATCTTTTACTCATAACCCCATTCCCACTTGCCGGGGATGAGTTTTAATTTTCAATCAACTTTTGGATCGTTGCGAACATCTGTCATTGCTAAAATGACTGATGTACGGAACATGGTTCTTCACAAGCATTGGTTTCAGTACAACTGCACCACAATATCATTGAGCATCCCAGTAACGTTCGGGACTTAGTTTCCTTTGGATCCGAATTATGGGTTTTTCAGTAACTATATAGGTCCTCTTTTAAAGAGGTGGCTTATCTTAATTTCAATGTCACGATACTCATCAGCACAAACAATACACTCACAATCCAGAATCTCGTCACAATCTTTGCTTCATGATATCCTTTCTTTTGATAGTGATGATGCAAAGGGCTCATTAAAAAAACTCTTCGGCCTTCACCGAATTTTCTTTTTGTGTATTTAAAATATCCTACCTGCAACAGCACACTTATATTTTCAACCAAAAACACACCGCAGAAAATAGGTATCAGTAATTCTTTATGGACGATAATGGCAAGTGCGGCTATTATACCTCCAAGCGTCAGGCTTCCTGTATCTCCCATAAATACTTGTGCGGGATAAGAATTAAACCATAGAAACCCAATACAAGCCCCAATCATTGCTGCAATAAAAATGGATAGCTCACCCAGATTCGGTATATACATGATGTTGAGATAATCGGCGAAAAAGAAATTACCACTGGCATAAGCAAATATGCCGAGCAAAACCCCTATCAATGCCGAAGTGCCTGATACCAGGCCATCCAATCCATCTGTAATATTTGAACCATTGGATACTGCAGTAATGATGAATATCACAATCAATATGTAAAGAACCCAGGTATAATCACGCCAGCTTACCGGCAATAATTTTGAGTAATTGAATTCATGTGTCTTTAAAAAAGGAATAGTAGTAATGGGAACCTTTGTTGAAACAAAACATTTTTCTCTTCCATTCACTTGTTTGCAGATAACCGTCGAATCATTGGGTGCAGGTGTACCAATATATTCTCTCCATATCGTTACATTACTATTAAAATATAATGTAGCTCCGACAATGATGCCTAACCCTACTTGTCCTAATATTTTAAACCAACCGGCTAATCCATCTTTATCTCCTTTTTTATAAGCAATACCTTGCTGTTGTGCGATCCGCTTTGCTCTTAATTTTAAATAGTCATCTATAAACCCTATTACACCCAGCCACACGGTACTGATCAGCATTAGCCGTATATAAACTTTATGCAGGTTAGCCAAAAGCAATGTTGGTATCAGTATAGCAAGTATGATAATAATACCGCCCATTGTCGGTGTACCCTTCTTTGTTTGTTCCCCCGCTAATCCAAGATCACGGACAGTTTCACCCACCAATCTTTTTCGCAGGTACCAGATTATCCGCCGGCCAAACAACATGGATATGATCAATGCAAATAGCATAGCCAACAATACCCTGAAAGTGATAAAATCAAACAATGCACTTCCCGGGAATTTTATTCCTTCATCTTTAAACCATTGAAATAAGTGATACAGCATTGTTGGTATCGTTACTATTTTTTTGTTATCATCGTTCTGTTCTTTGCTCAGCTTTTGTTGCGTCGCACACCTCAGCTTTCTGTTCTCTATTCACCGCTCACCTTCCCAACATTTCAAACATTTCTTTCACTACTTCCTTATCATCAAAATAATTTCTTACTCTTTTTATCTCCTGGTATTTCTCATGTCCTTTTCCTGCTATTAGTATTATATCTTCGGGCTTTGCCAAACTGATCGCTGTTTTTATCGCTTCTTTTCTGTCCACTATTGAGATATATTTTCTTTTTGCTGCGGCGCTTAATCCCTGTTCCATGTCTTTTATTATTTGTTCCGGTTCTTCACTCCTGGGATTATCGCTGGTAAAAATTGCTTTATCACTGTGTTCACATGCTGCTTCTGCCATTACCGGTCGCTTTGTTTTATCCCTATCACCACCACACCCAACTACCGTTATTACCTGCTCGAATCCTTTTTTTAATTTCTTTATCGTCGCCAGTACATTTAATAAAGCATCGGGTGTGTGAGCATAATCCACGATAGCTATTATTTTATCTTTTGGCGATACCATATAATCAAATCTTCCTTCAGCCCCGGTAAGCAAACTCAAACATCTCAGCACTTCTTGTTTTTCTTCTCCCAAACAAATTGCTGCTGCATATACAGCAAGCAAATTGTAAGCATTGAATTCTCCAATCAGTCTGAAATGAACTTCAACATCATTAACCATCATCATCAATCCGGACAAACTGTTATCAAGTATCTTTCCCTTGAATTCAACCATTGCCTTCAGGCTGTACAAATACTTTTTTGCATTTGTATTCTGAAGCATCACCATTCCTCTTTTATCATCTGCATTACTGATTGCAAAAGCTGAAGCAGGCAATGAATCAAAGAAGGATTTTTTTACACGGATATACTCATCAAATGTTTTGTGATAATCCAGGTGATCATGCGTGATATTGCTGAATATCCCTCCGGCAAATTGCAAACCTGTGATCCTGTGTTGGTGAATCGCATGAGAACTTACTTCCATAAATACATGCGTACAACCTTCATCAGCCATTTGTTTCATCAAAGCATTCAGTCTTATGGCATCCGGAGTTGTATGCGTAGCTGGTAACACTTTATCACCAATATGATTTTCAACCGTGCTTAATAATCCGCATTTATATCCCAATACTGCAAAGAGCTTATATAATAATGTTGCTATTGTTGTCTTTCCATTTGTTCCTGTCACTCCCACCACTTTCATTTTCTCCGATGGTCTGTCAAAAAAATTATGTGCGATATAAGCGGCTGCGGCTGCACTGTTTTCTGTTTGCACATATACTACTTCTTCTTTTTTTTCAGAAGGAATTTCTTCACAAACAATTGCAACAGCTCCCGCCTCAATTGCTTTATCTATGAACTGATGGCCATCTATCACTCCGCCTCTTACTGCTATAAAAAGAGCTTTTTGCTTTATCTTCCTTGAATCGATCTGTACATCTTTTATTTCGATCCCTGTATTACCTTCTACCGATCTTATCCTTACTTTATATAGTATATCGCTTAATAACACGATCGACTTTTAGCTTCTTAACATTAACTCAACTCCAGCACCACTTTGATTCCTTTTGCCAAAGCTGTTCCCGGCATTACCGATTGGGCTATTATTTTTCCTTTTCCTTTTACATCTACTTTTATTCCCATGTTCTCTAATAAATACAAGGCATCTTTCAATCCCATTCCCTTTACATTTGGCATTACCTGCTGTTTGATATTATTTCCTTTCATCACCGGTTCAGCCTGCGCCATTTTATTTATATAAACATTGCTCCATGTGCTTTGCAATACTGAATCTGTATAAGAAACATTTAATGTTTTATATACACTTTTCATATCGTTTGTATAACCGGCATATAAATAAGCAGAGCTGTCTTTTGTAATGGTATAAAATGATGGAGCCTTCTTTTCTACATACATTGCATATAGCTTGGTAGCAATTTCACGAAAGACAGGAGCTGCAACCAATCCACCGAAATGTGCAGCCGCATGTGGCTTGGTGCGAATAGCGACGATACAAGTGTACTCAGGTTTATCAGCAGGGAAATAACCGACAAATGAAGCCTGGTAAACACCATCACCATATTTTATTTTTCCATCTGCAACATGCGCAGTTCCTGTTTTTCCGGCAACCGGAAACGGCATGTCTTTGAAAGCAAGTTTGCCTGTTCCTTCTTTAACCACATCCTCCATACATTCTCTTGCTGCTTGCACAGTTGATGGCTTACAAATAGCTGCGTCCATTTCTGTTGGGAAAAATTGCTGAACAAGTATGCCATTGTTCTGTACATTATTAACCAAATATGGTTTCACCATTTTGCCATCATTGGCAATAGCATTATATAATGTGAGAGTATGCAGTGGACTTATTTGAATAGCATAACCAAAACTCATTGTGATCATATTCATCAATCCGCCATTGTTGGGTTTTAATGGCGCCATGAGTGGTCTCGGAACATCGGTAATATCAATAGGAGATCTTGTGTCAAAATGAAAACGATGTAAATAGGTTTTGAAATCTTCGGGTTTATTTCCAAATGCTTTATAAGCAAGCTTACTCATACCCACATTAGAGCTATGCGCAAAACATTCTTTTACTGTTAATACAGGTTTGGGAGCTCTTTCAGCATCATTTACAATCCTTGGTCCTACCTGCATTTGGCCAGCACTGCCTACTTCAACGAGATCATTTAATTTGGAAGTTCCTTTTTCTAATACAGATAAAAGAGTTACCAGTTTCATTGTT
>Ga0105249_10004365_pt1 | contig 12228 bp, 14 predicted proteins | sample KBSS44metaG_FD_81522 | JGI IMG/M metagenome (GOLD analysis project Ga0105249, IMG submission 81522) | Switchgrass rhizosphere microbial communities from Kellogg Biological Station, Michigan, USA - KBS S4-4 metaG | ecosystem: Host-associated > Plants > Roots > Rhizosphere > Soil | place... | reverse complement strand
GCCGGTTACGCGCCGGAGATGGCGTATTTCGAATGTCTGCACGAGGTGAAGCTGATCGTGGATCTGATCTACGAGGGCGGCATCGCGAACATGAATTATTCCATCTCGAATACCGCTGAATACGGCGAATATGTCACCGGCCCGCGCATCATTAATGCTGCGACGAAAGCCGAGATGAAAAAAGTGCTCGACGATATTCAGTCGGGCCGCTTCGCGCGCAACTGGATGCTGGAGAACAAGGTCAATCAGACCTCGTTCAAGGCAACGCGTGCCAAGCTCGCGCAGCACCCGATCGAGCAGGTTGGTGAAAAGCTGCGCGCCATGATGCCGTGGATAAAAGCGAAAGCGCTCGTCGACAAGGCGAGGAATTAGGCCGTCAGTGCGGACGTTCGTTGTTGTTGGTATTTTTTTCCTTGCCGTTTCCACCGCGGCGGCGGAGACGGCAAGCGAACGCTACGGCACCGAGTATCGGCAATGCGGCGATGCAGACACCGCAAGCATCGTCCGATGTGTCGACAAGCTCGTGAAGCAATGGGAGGCGCGTTTGGACGCGGCCTATAAGAAATTGACGGATATGACACCCGAAGCCAATCGCCGTGAAGGGCTCAAGAAGGCGCAGGAATTGTGGGTCCAATACCGCGACGCCAACTGTCTCTGGTACGCTACCGGAGAAGGTACCATCCGACGCATCGAGGCCGGAGAATGCATGCGCAGCATGACCGCAGACCGCGCGCTCGAACTTGAATCCGCAGCGGAAACGCATTGAGTGAAGGAGAAATTGCCATGAGATCCGTTGTCATCACCGGCGCTTCGACCGGCATCGGTTTCACTACCGCAAAATTCCTGATCGGCGAGGGTTTTCGTGTTTTCGGCAGCGTACGCCATCAGGCGGACGCCGACCGCGTCTCGAAAGAACTCGGCAAGAATTTCACGCCTCTGATCTTCGACGTTACGGACGAAGCGGCGGTGAAAAAAGCCGCGGGAGAAGTACGCAAGGCACTTAACGGCGGGACGCTGGCCGGACTGGTAAACAATGCGGGCGTCGCGGTTCCAGGACCCGTGCTCGACGTCGCAATCGCGGATTTCCGGCGCCAGCTCGAAATCAATGTCGTCGGTCAGGTCATCGTGTTGCAGTCCTTCGCACCACTATTGGGCGCGGATCAATCGCTAAAGGGTCCGCCGGGCCGCATCGTGATGATCAGCTCGGTCGCAGGCAAACGTGCGCTGCCTTTTGCGGGGCCTTATTCGGCTTCCAAGCATGCGATCGAGGGGCTGTCCGAAGCTCTGCGGAGGGAAATGATGTTCTTCGGAATCGACGTAATTGTAATCGGGCCGGGTCCGATCAAGACGCCGATCTGGGAAAAGGGGGAGAAGGCGGATCTCAACCGCTTCGCCAACGCGCCGTATTTCGAGTCTTTGAAGAAAATGCGAGATGGCATGCAGCAGGCGGGTGCGAAAGGCTTGCCGCCGGAAGACGTCGCGCAGCTCATTCATCATGCGCTGACGGCAAAGAAGCCGTGGGTGCGCTACACCATCACCCCGGGACAAGGCATGCGCGCACTGATGTCGATGCTGCCGAAGCGCATGCAGGACCGAATGATTGCGAAGCGATTAGGGTTGGAGCACAAGCCGCACTAGCGCGGGCGATTTTTCCGCTCGATCTCGCTCCACATCCAGCGCGCGATTTCCTCCGGCGAACTCTCGCGGCCCGAGCCGTTCGCGCGCAGGTTTGCTTCCTGCATCAGCTTCACATCGATTGCGCCGAGTAGCGGTCTCAGCGTGGCGATCAGCTTTTCATCGCCCGCACGTTTCGGTGCGAGCAGTATGATAGCGTCATAAGGCGGGATCGCACGTTTCGGATCGTCCAAAATGATCAGATCGTGCTGCTTGATACGGCCCTCGCTGGTGTAGGCGGAGATCACATCGACTTCGCCGGCCGCCGCCGCTTGATACATGAATTCGGGCTGGATCAGCCGCTGTTCGCGGAACTTGAGTCCGTAAGCGGCGACGAGCGCTTTCCACTCGGGCCGCGCAAAAAATTCGTAGTCGCCCGCGATGGATAGCTGTGGCGCGAAACGCGCGAGATCGGTGATCGAGCGAATGCCGCGGCTTTCGGTCTGCTTCCGCGACATCGCAAGCGCATAGGCATTCTCGAAGCCTAGATCACCAAGCATTTTAATTTTATAGTTTTCAGACAGCCATTTCTTGATTTCGGCGAGTACTTCCTCGCGCGGCCTGGCTTCGGTTTGCTTTAATTGGTTAGCCCATAGCGTACCGGAGTATTCGACATAGAGGTCGATATCGCCGTTAGCGAGGGCATTGAAAATCACGACCGAACCGAGGCCGTCGCGGCGCGCGGACGATAAACCCTCCGCCTGAAGGCGCTGTTCGATCAGTGCTTCAAGAATGTATTGCTCCGTGAAAGTCTTCGCGCCGATAACGTAAGTGGCGGCTGGCCGCGCGAAAACCGGTGCCAGCGCCGCGGCGATGATCAGCGCAATTCCTAAGCCTCCGATCGCAATACGCCAGCGCTTTCGAATGCTCACGCCACTCTCCATCAGCGCGAGCAATTGATCGACTGCGAGCGCGAGCGCGGCGGATGCCACGCAGCCGAACAAGACGAACACCCAATTCTGTGTCTGCAAGCCGGTGAAGATGTAGTTGCCAAGACTCGTCTGGCCGACTGGTGTCGCCAGCGTCGCTGTGCCGATGACCCAGACGGCTGCAGTGCGAATGCCCGCCATGATGATCGGGAGAGCGAGCGGCAACTCGACCATCGTAAGCGCCTGCCGCCGAGTCATGCCGACGCCGAGCGTAGCTTCGGTCACGGCGGGATCGATGCCCAGGATCCCGGTCACGGTATTGCGCATGACCGGCAACATCGAATAGAGCGCAAGCGCAAGAACGGAGGGCAAAAATCCGAGCGCGGAGAAGCCTGCGCCAAACATCCGCTCAGTCAGTGCCGACAGAACAAGCAAGAGCGGATAGAAAAGAGCGAGCAGCGCAAGACCCGGAATGGTCTGGACGATGCTTGCAAAACCCAAAATCAGGTTTCGCAAATATGGCCGTCGAGTCGCGATAATCGCAAGCGGAAGACTTATCCCAAGGCCGAGCGCAAGCGCTGTGACGCTGACCAGCACGTGGCTTCCGAGATAATCGGGCAAGCGTGCGAGCGCGTCATAAAAGCGCGGATCAACGCCGCTCATTGCTCCGCCGCCCCCTTCATTAACGCGGCGAGCCGCTTGGCCTGGCTACGCGGCGTCTCGACCAGTTCGCGCACATAGGCGTGCTTTGGCGAAGTCATCAGCGAATGCGGCGTGCCTTCCTCAATCAGATGTCCCTGGTGAATTACAATGATACGGTCGGCCAGCAGTGCCGCCTCGGTTAGATCATGAGTGATCATTACCGTGGTGACACCGAGCCGGTCGTGCAATTCGCGATAATCACGGCCGAGCGCGTCGCGTGTGAGAGCATCGAGTGCGCCGAACGGTTCATCCATCAAAACGATTTTCGGCTGTGCCGCGAGTGCGCGCGCGACTCCGACACGCTGCCGTTCGCCGCCTGAGAGTTCGGCTGGAAAACGCTCGCGATATTTTCCGGGATCAAGCCGGACGAGTTGCAAGAGTTCCTCGACACGCGCGGCTCGCTGCGCCTTGTCCCATCCAATCAACAGCGGGGTAATGGCGATATTTTCCGCGACCGTCATATGCGGAAACAAGCCAATTCCCTGGAAGACATAGCCAATGCCACGCCGGAGAGAAATCGGGTCGGCCACGCTCACATCGTTTTCTTCGACGCGAACGGTTCCGCTGGTTGGCTCGGCCAGCCGGTTGATCAGACGCAGGAGGGTCGTTTTGCCGGAGCCGGACGGGCCGACAATAGCGAGAAATTCGCCTTCGCGGACAGCGAGCGAAACGCGGTCGAGTGCGCTGGCTTTCTCGTCATAGGCCTTGATGACGTTCTTCAGCTCGATCGCGGTGCGCGCGGACGGCATGGCGTCTGCCGACTAGCCCACCCGGTTCGAATTCACCAGAGATATTTAAGTGCGGTAAAGCCCGGAGCCAGCAACACAAAGGACCACAAAAACGCTGAGGTCCAGTTCGCGATCTGGAACTGCACGAAGGGCATCTCGAAAGTGCCGGCGATCAGCGGAATCACCGCGCGTATCGGCCCGAAAAATCTACCTATAAAAACCGACCAAATGCCCCAGCGTTTGAAAAACTGCTCGCCGCGCTCGATCAATTCCGGATAGCTTGAGAGAGGCCAAACTTTATGCGCCGTGTTCTCCAATTTCAGCCCGATCCAATAGGAAATCCAGTCGCCGAAGGCCGCGCCGATCGAAGCGGCGATCCATACGGGCCAGAAGGGGATGTCGCTTGCACCGATTATTATCCCGATGCCGACCAGGGCCAGCGTCGCTGGAAAAACCAGCGAAAGGATTGCAAAAGATTCCCCGAAAGCCAATACTCCCGCAATGGCCGGCGCCCAAGCCTGATGCTCCTTCACAAAGTCGAGAATCTGCTGGACAAGCGCACTCAGGCTCATGCTGCGTAACCGTGGTTTCTGTGGGCGGGAAATGCTTCGGGAAGATTCGTCAGGCGCCTTCTTGGGGCCTCCCGCGTTCCGGTGCAATCCCAAAAATCACTGAGCCATATGGCGAAGTGCGAGACAGCGGCCGTCATGCTCGACCTTGCGACGACGCTGCTGCAGGGGAAGTTCAAGATCTGAGAATCCTCAGCACCATATGCTCGCATACGGCGGAAGAAATCATGGCGAAAATGTCCGGAGAATTGGTCGGTCAGGACAAGCCGCTCTATCTCGCGGTGCCCAGGAACATCATCCCGATGTATTCGACGACCGGTTTGATGGATCCGAAGGGTGCGGAAGCGGTGCTCGCGGTGTTCAGCTAGTCGATCCCGGAGGTTGCCAAGGCCAATATCGACTTGTCCAAGAGCCATACGAATAAATTTGTCGAATAGGTGAATGCGAAGCCAACGAACTAGGAGTGCTTTGGCCTGAGGCTAAGCCTCAATGGGCCGAGTCGCCGACTGATTCGGAGTAAAGCGGCCCAGCGGCCGTGCCGTATGCCGCTTTCGGAAAATTCAATGGTGGATGGCCACGATTGTGAACACGCGGCCGCACTGCGGCATTTGGTCAGCAAACCTTGCAATCCGGCCCTTTCTTGAATCCTGGCGAGTGCATTGGTTGTTGTATCGCGTGCGCGCGACTTTCCCGGCCCTTGAAATAGCGCCCCGACTAATACATTCGTCGCACGCTTGTGTGCGTCTCAAAATAGCCGTTGCAATGGGAGAACCGCACTATGGACGCTATTAAGGGTTTGAAGAATCTGATCGCTGCGTTGACGGAAATCGGCCTGATGCTTCTTGCATTGGCCATCGTATGCGCACTGCTCGTCGGCGGAAATATTCCGTTCTTCGGGTCCGTGGTCGCCAACATCACCGCTATGGTCGGCGAACTCGGCAAGAACGGGCTGGTCGGCCTGATCGCGCTTGGCCTCATCCTCTGGCTGTTCTCGAAACGCTCCATCGGATGAACTAACAGAACATCGGGTGGGGGAATTCTCCCACCCGATATTTACCGGGGGGTCGTCATGAACAAATATCTAGACAAGGCCAGACGCTATCTGTGGACATTCGTCGAGATCGGATTTCTCCTCGTTCTCCTGAGCCTTCTCGTGCATCTGGTGCTCGGACCGAGTTCGAGCGGTTTCGTCAAAGGTGTTTACGATAACCTTGTTGCGTTTGGAAAAGACGTGCCGAGCGCCACGCTACTCGGCGTCGGACTTATGCTGTTGCTGGCTTGGTATATCCAGCTGCGGATGAGCGAAAAAAAATAAGGGCAGTTGCCTCGCCGTTGAATGAAGGGCGTCCGTTGGGCGCCCTTTTGTTTTGGCAAAACAGCAAAGAGGTCTTCCAAGAGGTTGAATATAATAGGTAATTGGGTATTCCGGCTGAACGAAGTGAAAAGCGCGTGCCTTTTGGGCGGTATGCGTTAATCCGGTCGGCGGGTACCTTCGTTCCATGAATATTCTCTCCATCCAGTCGCACGTTGCTTACGGCCATGTGGGTAACGATGCGGCAGTATTTCCTCTGCAGCGGTTGGGCGCCGAGGTGTGGCCGATCCACACCGTGCAGTTCTCGAACCACACCGGCTATGGCGCGTGGCGTGGCGAAGTATTCGGTGCGGCTTCCATTCGCGACGTGATGCGGGGAATTGAGGAACGCGGCGTTCTGCCGTCCTGCGATGGCGTACTCTCCGGCTATATGGGTTCGGCGGAAATTGGCAGCGCGATCCTGGACGCGGTGGACCGGGTCAAGGCCGCCAACAGCAAGGCGCGCTATTGCTGCGATCCGGTGATCGGCGATGTCGGTCGCGGCGTCTTCGTGCGGCCGGGCATTCCTGAATTTCTGCGCGAGCGTGCGATGCAGGCGGCCGACGTGGTGACGCCGAACCAGTTCGAGCTGGATTACCTCTCCGGCCTCACGAGCAAAACGGTTGCGGAAGCCGTGCGGGCCTGCGGCGCGATCCATGCGATGGGGCCAAAAACCGTGCTGGTGACGAGTCTTCACGTCGAGGGCACGCCCAAAGATTCGATCGAACTTCTGGTTTCGAATCCCGGTGGCTGCTTCCGCGTCCGGACACCGCTCCTGGATATTTCAGTCAATGGAGCGGGGGACACCATCGCCGCCCTATTCTTCTATCATCTCCTCAAAGGCGGTTCGGCTTCGGAAGCTCTGTCCAAGGCGGCGTCCTCGATTTTCGGCATGTTGAAGCGCACGAAAGAAGCGGATGCTAGCGAAATTCTTCTTGTGGCCGCGCAAGAAGAATTCGTCAAACCTTCGCGCATCTTCCAGGCGGAACCGGTCGCGTGAGGGTGCAAGAAATCCGTATCGTCGAAATCGAAAGGCTCGAGCTTCTTTTCGAGCCGCAGTCGTGGCCGTGGGCGAATGAAAATCGCCCGGCTATCGATGCGCATTTCGAAAAGGAACGCGCGAAGAGGGGGATTTGGAACGGCCGCATATTGCTCTTGCATCGCTACGAAATCAAGGCGCGGGTTTTTCGCGGCGCTTATTTTGAAACGGATTTCGCAAGCTTCCTTACTTGGAGGGATTGGGGCTTCCCCGACGGATCAAAAGCCAATTGTTTCTCAATGGGCGTTTTGCGCTCGGCCGACGGCGCTTACTTGCTCGGACGCATGGCAAAGCACACGGCGAATGCCGGAAAAGTCTACTTTCCCGCCGGCACGCCTGATTCCGGCGATGTGCGCGGCGGAGAAGTCGATCTCGTTGGGAGTGTCATGCGTGAGTTGGCGGAAGAAACCGGTCTCACGCTGGATGACGTGACACACGCTCCGAACTGGCATGCCGTTCTTGCGGGTGCGCGCATTGCTCTGATGTGCCCACTCAAAGCACGCGAGAATGCGGTGACGCTTGCGACCCGTATCCGCGCACATCTTGCAAAGGAAAAGATGCCGGAGCTTGAGGATATCGTCGTCGTTCGCAACCCGTCTGATTTTGTGCCGGAGATGCCCGATTTCGTTCGGACCTATCTTGAATATGTCTGGCGTACTGCTTCAATGGCCTAAATCTCTTGTCGGATCGGTACTCGATGAATCTCAGCAAGCTTGTGAAAAGCTACCGGATCGACAATCCCAACTCATTCCGGCTGCGTGATATCAAGCCCGCCGACCGAGGTGACGCCAAGCTCGACAAAAAGGGCGCGAAAGACATTCTTGCCAAGGACATCAAACGGCTCGCGGAACTGCAGGAACGGCTTTACGCCGACGATCGCTGGTCGCTTCTGGTGATTTTTCAGGCGATGGACGCAGCCGGCAAGGACAGTGTGATCGAACACGTTATGTCCGGCATCAATCCGCAGGGCTGCCATGTCACCGCGTTCAAGGCGCCGAGCACGGAGGAGCTCGATCACGATTTCCTCTGGCGGGCGGCGCGCGCACTGCCGGAGCGCGGACGTATCGGGATCTTCAACCGCTCCCATTACGAGGAAGTGTTGGTGGTCCGAGTACACGAGGAAATCCTCGCGAAACAAAAGTTGCCGCCGAAACTGGTCACGAAAAAAGTCTGGGATAAGCGTTTCAAGGATATTCGTGCTTTCGAGCGCCATCTGGTGGGGAACGGCACGGTGGTCCTGAAATTCTTTCTGCATGTCTCGAAGGAAGAGCAGAAAAAGCGATTTCTCGACCGGCTGGAAGAACCAGCCAAGCGCTGGAAGTTCTCGATGGGCGATGTCGAAGAGCGGAAGCTATGGGACCGCTATATGGCGGCGTACCAAGATATGGTCCGCAACACCAGTACGCCGGAAGCGCCATGGCACGTCGTTCCCGCCGACCATAAATGGTTTACGCACATGATCGTCGCGGCCGCGATGGTGGAGGCACTCGAACGCCTCGATCTTCAGTTTCCCAGTGTCAAAGGAAAGGCGCTAATCGAGATGAAGAAAGTCCGCCGAGCGTTGCTCAACGAGAAGCGCGCGCAAAAATCCTGATCAGCGATAGCCGTGCGAGTTCTTCACGCGGGCCAGCTGGGCGCGCGCATCGCTCTCCCGGCCGGCAGCGCACGCCGCCCGCGGTCCCGCGGTAAGATCCTGATTGATCCGGTCGTAGACGCTTTGGCTCAAATAGCCGGTGGTTACATCCCTGTCGATGATCGTCTCATAATCGGCGATCGCCTTGGTGCAGCCGGGCGGGCCGGTGAGGGCAGGACGGCTTACCGCATTTCCGACGGATGCCATGACCGGCGGAGCGGAACTGGACAAATTGTCGCCTGCACAGGCAGCAAGCAGCAACAAACCAGTAAAGGCTGCACAGCCTGATACGAAAGAAGTCCGCCGCATCACGATCCCCATTCAACGATTGTGACCAAGTTAGCTTGATAAAACGGAAATCTCGACGGCGATCGGACAGTTTTGCTGCCCTAAGCTTTGTCTTGCCTGATCAAGCCCGTGCCGCTAGAAGTCGCTCGCGCCGCCATCTTCACTTTCAATTAAGTATTCGGGCGAAGACTGGCGGTCGATTCGAGAGCCCCGCGGACGCGCCATGACGCAAGTTTTGAATAGCCGCTCTGCCAACCCGGTCGCCAAGGCGATCTCGGGCCGCGCTCTCATTCTCGCCGGGCTCCTTCTCCTTCGCCGCCCCTGAGGGCCGGCCGGGCGCACGCGCCTTGGCACTCGGGGGAACGTCGGAATGAACCCAGAGTGGCCCCTGACGGGCGCAAGCGAGAAGAAGGAATAAGACAATGACCAAACAGAAGCCGGGCAGCGATAAAAATCGCGTGCTCATTTTCGACACGACACTGCGCGACGGGGAGCAGTGTCCCGGCGCTTCCATGAATTTCGAAGAGAAACTGGAAGTCGCGGAGCTGCTCGACGAAATGGGCGTCGACATCATCGAGGCTGGTTTTCCGGTGGCTTCGCAGGGCGACTTCGAGTCGGTCGCTGAAATCGCAAAACGCACCAAGAATGCGGTCGTTGCGGGGCTTTCACGCGCGGCGATGAAGGATATCGATCGCTGTGCAGAAGCTGTGAAACATGCGCGGCGACCGCGCATTCATACGTTTTTGGCGACATCGCCCGTTCATATGAAGTGGAAGCTTCAAAAGGAGCCGGACGAAGTTTACGAGATGATCATTCAGCAGGTAACGCGCGCTCGTAATCATGTGGACGACGTCGAATGGTCGTCTGAAGACGGCACGCGCACGGAGCACGATTTTCTTTGCCGATGCGTAGAAGCCGCGATCAAGGCGGGTGCCAGTACGATCAACATTCCCGACACAGTCGGTTATTCGACGCCGTCGGAATATGCCGCGCTGATCAAAATGGTTCGGGAACGTGTGCCGAATTCCGACAAGGCTATTTTTTCCGTCCATTGTCACGACGACCTCGGATTGGCGGTTGCCAATTCACTCGGGGGCGTTGAAGGGGGTGCGCGGCAAATCGAATGCACTATCAACGGCATCGGAGAGCGGGCAGGGAATGCTTCGCTGGAGGAAGTCGTGATGGCTATGCGCGTCCGGAACGACGTGATGCCGTACTGGACGAATATCGACGCACAAATGCTGACGCGCGCATCGAAACTTATATCCGCGGTTACGTCATTTCCGGTGCAATACAACAAGGCGATCGTCGGACGGAATGCCTTCGCGCATGAGTCGGGCATTCATCAGGATGGTATGCTGAAACATACCGAGACTTACGAAATCATGAAGCCGGAAGATGTTGGCGTGAAGCAGACCTCGCTAGCGATGGGCAAGCATTCGGGACGGGCTGGCTTCCGCGAAAAATTGAAAGAACTCGGTTATGAGCTCGGCGACAATGCGCTCAACGATGCGTTCAACCGCTTCAAGGATCTCGCGGATAAAAAGAAGCACGTCTATGACGAGGACATTGTTGCGCTGGTCGATGACCAGATCGCGAAGGCGCACGATCGTATCAAGCTTGTATCCCTGCAAGTGATCGCTGGCACGATGGGTCCGCAGTCGGCGACACTTGTGCTCGATATCGACGGCAAGCAGCATACGACTACGGCCTCTGGCAACGGACCGGTGGACGCAACGTTCAACTCGATCCGCCAGCTTGTTCCGCACAAAGCGAAGCTGCAACTTTATCAGGTCCATGCCGTAACCGAGGGCACTGATGCACAAGCCGAGGTGTCCGTCCGGCTCGAAGAGGACGGAAAGAGCGTCACCGCGCGCGGTACTCATCCCGATACGCTGGTTGCGTCGGCTCAGGCCTATATAAGTGCGCTGAACAAACTGGCGCAGAAGCGGCAGTCCGTAAACCCGCAGACCGCTTACGGTTGAACTGCAAAAAATTCTTTCGGATCGGGGGCCCTTGCGGCCCCCGATTGCTTTAGGAATGATGCAAGCGAATGTGGAGGGGCGCATGAGGAAATTGAGCAAGATTTGGCCTTGGCTTGCCTCGAGTTTAATTGCCGTAATCGCTCTTCCGGCGCTCGCGCAAAACGCGAATCCGCAGAAACGTAAGAAAGAACCCATCCAGTGCGCGCGCGATTATGCTCCCGTATGCACACGGGCGACAAACGGCGTGCTTGCGACGTTCACCAACGAGTGCACGGCTAAAGTCGCGGGCGCGGCGATCCTCGCCAAGGGAAGATGTGATGAACTGAAATGCCCGCCTGTCGAGCTGTCCGTTTGCGGGCGGAAAGACGGTAAAACCCGCACCTACGCGAATTCTTGTGTCGCCGAGAAAGAGGGTGCTGCAGTACTCCTCCGAGACAAATGTCCGGAAGCTTGCGCGGCAGGAGGCGTTTCGGTTTGTGCGGTGGACGACAAGGGCAATCGCTCCGAATTCGGCAACGCGTGCGAAGCGGTGACCGCCGGTGCGCGCGTTTTACATTCCGGAAAATGCCTGGCCGCGATGAACTGCTCTGGCGTGGGGTTTCGCGTTTGTGGGATCAGCGCGAACGGTTTGGAAAAACAATATGAAAGCCTATGTCAAGCTGAGCGCGAAAACGCCTCGTGGCGTCACAATGGAAAATGCAAGCCCGGAATTTTCCGCCGCCTACTGCAAACGTACGGCATCGTGAAACCGCGCTAGATCCTGCCGACTATACCGCGGTGAAGATGAGCGATTGAATCGCGTTATAATGATAACCACCTGGATTTAGAATCGGCGTTATGGGTTGGCTCTCACCCTGCTTGTTTGTTGCGCGTATCAGAAATGAATGGTTTCCGGCAGATAATACGCCGCTCGTGAAACTGAAGGGACGAAACGAATAACGTCCGAAATCCTCGCCGAGTTTTGCCGGGATCCAGCTCTTGCCGCCATCACGGGAGATTTCCACGCGATCGATCCCATGGCCGCAATCCCATGCGATACCTGAAAGGGTGAAGGGTTTTCCAGCCCGAACTTTTGAATTGTCCTCATGACTGGTCACAAGTGAGTTTATTAGCAGGCTGGTGATCGCCGTATCCGTTTCGCCTTTTTGCGAATCGAATGTCTCGCCGGAAAACCTGCCGAGCGGCACGCGATAATCGTCTTTCATCCAGAAGTTTTCGCATGGCTTCGTCATCGCCGTGATGGAGCGCAGTTGTTTTACCCAGTAGGTGGCGGTCCAGCCCGGAATGACGATGCGCGCGGGAAATCCGTTCCAGTGAGGAAGCGGTTCGCCGTTCATCTCATAAGCGATGAGCGTTGTTTCCTCGAGCGCTTTCACAAGTGGAATGCTTT